>Ga0335082_10007974_pt1 | contig 11503 bp, 5 predicted proteins | sample Lox_Sample_41_FD_206718 | JGI IMG/M metagenome (GOLD analysis project Ga0335082, IMG submission 206718) | Soil microbial communities from Loxahatchee National Wildlife Refuge, Florida, United States - Lox_Sample_4.1 | ecosystem: Environmental > Terrestrial > Soil > Wetlands | place: USA: Florida... | reverse complement strand
GCAAGTTACCCCAGCTTGCAGGGCTGCTGGTGTCGAGGACATCGCTGTAGCCCAAGCCTTGAGGGTCGTAGAACACTGGATGGTTGAATAAATTGGTGAGCACCATCTGGTACTCGAAGCTAAAGCGTTCCGTAATCTTGAAGAGCTTCTTGAAGCTGAAGTCCACGTTCCAGTACCCCAGGCCCCGGTAGAACCCAAAGCCGCCGTCCTTGGTGTCGTACCCAAGAATGGGTTGACGGACGTTGTTGTACTCCTGCATCGGATTGGCAAACATGTTCAGCGGGTTGGAGCTCCCGACTCCGGAAGCGGGGCTCTTATGCACCCCGGCGTTAGGAATTGGCCCAATCGGAATTGCGTTTTCCGAAACTCCATAGCCAACGAAGTTCACGGAATCACCTTCACCGAAGGCCTGCCCGCCGCCGTTCACAGTGGCGGTGGTTATCGGGAGACCACTACCAGCCGCGAAAATGGGCGCAAAGGTCCAGCCTCCCAGCAGGTGTCCCTTCCAGCCGGATTGCCCGCTATACCGCTTTGGCTGATAGACGACAAACAAGTTGTATACGAGATGGCGGTCCCACTCCTGCACACCATAGCCGGTACGCAAGTTAAACACGTCCGGCGCGGTGTCGGCGCTGGTTGACTGCAACACCGCTCCCGTGCCCAGCGACTTCGACCAGGTGAGGTTCGTCTGGAGCGACACACCCTTCCAATCAGACATCTTGAGGCTGACGAAACCAGCATTGTAGCTGCCATAACCAAGGCTGGCGTTGACTCCGATGCCGCTGGTGAGTTGGCCTTGCGCGCCATTGGGCGATCCCGGAATTGGCGTATTCATCATGCTGCGCGGGAAGTTGAACCCTCCGTTATCCAGATCGCTCCAAAGGTTCCACACGCTTTCGGTGTCGAGGTTGCCAGTGCCGTTCGCGGCGCCTTCATTGAAGGCGACAGCCTGCGTGCAATTGGCGAAGCCGTTGCAGTAGCCGGTCCCCTTCAGTGCCGCCTCAAAGAACGGTTGCGCACTTACGGCGTTCATGTTTCCGGCGCAACCGCCACCCCTGAGACCGTTGATGCCGCCGCAGTATTGCAGCAACAGATTGGCGTACGCTTTGGCGAAAGTCTGACCACCAAGGGTCATCATATAGGGGACAGTATTGATGTTGAGCGGCTGATACTCATGCTGGATCAAGCGGCCGATATATCCCATCTCCATAGAGACCTGGCGCGACAACTGGTGCTGGAAGGTCAGGCTCCACGAATTCACGCTGTTGGGGCGAAAGTGCGGATCCAGGACCTCGCCCGCGCCTGCGGCCACATCATTAAAGCCGGGAAAGTCTGGTTGGGGCAGCGTCGCAGAGGCTGCTGGCAGTGGTGCGACGAGTCCATCGACGCCAACGCGGAAAGCGTTGGTAGCGCTGGCGCTCGCGGCGCAGGTGCCATCCCTAAGCGCACCAAAGCACTGTACCGGCTGAATCAGTCCGGTGCCCAACAGCGGCACCAGCACCAGGTCCACACCGTTGAGCCGTCCGTAAATCCGGCTGAAGCCGGCGCGAATCACGGTGTTCCCGTCACCAAACATGTCATAAGCGGCGCCAATGCGCGGGCTCCACTCGCCGTAGTAGGGGTTATAGGGATATTTGGGGTGGCCGGCCACGTTGTTAATGGTGGCGAAGCCAACGACAGGATTATAGACTTGGCCATTTAGAGCGGCGCTCTGACGTGCCCCCAGATACTGCGTCACACTGATCGGTTGATCGGCAGAATTCACCAGCAGAACCTGCTTGCCATTCGCTTCCGTCGGTGGCATCTCGACTGACCACCCCAAACCGTAGGTCACGGTAAGTCTCGGCGTCCACTTGAAAGTATCGGCAAAGTACACGTTGTAGAAGGGAATCGTGCTCTTGTCGAAAGCAGGGGTCAGCGGGGGGTTCAGGTTGAGCTGCGCTCCGCTGCGAGTATAGGCGACTTGCGAGACGGAAACAATTCCCAACGCGGCAGCATAGTCGCGAGCAAAGTTCTTTGCCTGCCCGGAGCTGAGCCCTGCCGGTATTGGAATTCCGGTGACCCCGCCACCGGCGCTGGTACCCAATTGATACGTGGAGTAGTAGTTGATGCCACCGCCGTTGTCAGTACGCTGGTGATAATTCCAGTTGTGCTGGTACATGCCGCCAAACTGGAGTGTATGACGCCCCTTCAGCCAAGTGACATCGTCCTTGAACATGTTGTCATGACCATCCCAGAAACGAGTACGCGTCTGCTGGGCATTGACGTTATACGGAAGAAGCGCCTGCGTAGCGCTTTCGCCAAAGGGCTCCAGTGCAGCGCCCAGCCCAGCAAATTGCGGCGGGCCGCCCGCCGTGCCCCAAGCCCAATAGTTGCGCAGATAACTGTAGTGGAAGTCGTTGGTAACGTTTGGACTGATCGTAGTAGTCATTCCAGCCACCAGATACCAAGGAACCTGCGGACGGCTGGACAGGGAAGCTGGTACTCCCAAGGTATCGCCTGGGAAGAATCCGCCGATATCCGTCTGACTATTCGTCGCACGAGTCAGGTGATAGTAGCGGAAGCTGGACATAAAGTGCCATTTGGGACCGAAATCGTGATCCAGACGGGCCACGCCAAAATTGTCGTTCTGGGGAATCGACATGTTCGCCTTGAATCCTAGAACGTTAACCCCATCACAACGGCCCAGACCACAGACGGATTCATTCGACTGCGGCATGTATTTGTTCCACAGTTGCTGGACCAGGGGACTGATGCCGACGCCGCGTGGATCGCAGGGGGTCACTCCGTCCGCCCCACAGTTGGTACCCGCCAATAGGTTGTACTGGACACCGTTGAAAGTGAGGATCCCATTACGCATGTCCGCGGAGGGAACCGCGCGTTCTATTGTCATTGAGTTGGGCCACCGGAACCCCTGATAATTGGCGAAGAAATACCACTTGCCGCCCAGCTTGTCCGGGAGGATGGGACCACCGGCAGCGGCGCCAAAGCGGTTGTAATGGAAGCTGGGAATCGGCGTACCGGTAAAGTTGTTGTCCCAGGTGTTAGCGTTCCAGTTGTTGTCGAGGTAGTACTCGTAAACCGTGCCGTGCCAGACATTGGTGCCGCGCTTGGTGACTACCTGCACCTGTGCGCCCGATGAGTTGGCAAAGTCAGACCCCTGCAGGGCGGTACTGACCTTGAACTCCTCCACGCTGTCGGCAGGAGTAGGCATTACGCCGGTAGGCCCCGGGGCAAGGTTGGAGTTGCCACCCTGGCCGGATACACCTCCCGTTGGATCGCCGGCAAAGCTGGGCGTGTAAACGCTCATGCTGCCGTCCATATCATTGGTATTGTTGCCTCCGTCAAGCATGAAGGTGCTTTGATCGACGGCGGTGCCCGCCACGCCACCATCAGGGCTGATGCCGGGCTGCAAGGTCACGAAAGTGCTGACATCACGCCCCAGGGTAGGCAGCGATTCCAAGGCGATGCCCGTGACCGTGTTGCCGATGGTGGCGTTGGTAGTTTGCAACTCAACCCCGGTTGCCGCCACCTCGACGGTTTGCGTTGTCGCGCCAATCTCAAGCGTGGCATTTACGGTGGTCGGCAAGCCAACCTTCACTTGCTGGGCACGGACGCTATAGGTCTTGAATCCTGCTTTGGCGATTGCGATGTCGTAGGTGCCCGAAGGGATACTTACTAATGTGTACAGTCCCGCGCTGCTCGTGACGGCTGTGCGTTTCTCCTGCGTGGCCGTGTCAGTCAGAGTAACGGTGGCCCCTGGGACGACCGCGCCCGTTTTGTCCGTCACCGTGCCGGTAACGGTACCGCCAACCGTAACCTGTGTCCATGCAGGCATTACACATAGCCAGAGGACGGTCGCGGCCATGAGGGTTAATGTTGCAAGGAACGAACGTGAAAGGAACAAGCCCCGAAGTCCAGGTCGTGTCATCGTTTCTCCCCTTCCGAGTTAGCTTGCGGTTAAGCTCAACAGCACGGATTTGCAAACAGCCATGAGGCCGCATGAAAGAGAATCTGACGACTATCTAAAGAACAACGCCGGTCTGGGACATCCAGTGCCGGCCTCCCGCTTCAGGGAGAGCGATAGAGACCTGATGCAGCAGCAAGCTCCGGAAAGCGATCGATTCAACAACCCTTGCCCAAATCCAAACGCCGGAGCGAGATATGAATTTGAGGCGAGTAGCAGCAAACGCTTAGCCAAATGCGCAAGCAAGCTAATGACATGAAAAGAAACACATTAAGAAGCAGGCACCGGAAATGATTACAGAATGTTGAATATCTGCTGGTACTTCGATATGTTTTTTCATAGATTGCCTCCCGCCGACCGAAATCCGGCCCTCCCCGCGGGCGCATCCCGTAAGGTCAAGCTGGCGATCGCGTGGTCGAGGGGATCACCTGGCATGGCTTCAGGGCCGGCGATATTAGGGTTGGCCTAACCAGCTACTTTTGTTACATCGGTTATAATCTTGACAATGCGTTCAAGTATCCAACCGCAATCGACATATCAATTCGATCTCAGCGGCGGGAGGCTATGCCTGGATTTTGCCAACACCGTCAGTGGGCGCGCGATTCCAGAGCAGGCCGTTGATCATCTGCGCAGCTATGAGGACCTCGTCGCTTTCGCTCGGCAATCGGAAGCTCTCACCAGTCCACAATGTGAAGAGTTACAGGCATTGGCTCGGCGGAAGAACAGGTTGGCGGAGACTGCGCTGCGGCGCGCCCTTGACTACCGGGAGCTTATGTTTCGTGCCTTCGCTGCGCTTGCGGAAGGCGCCGAGCCAGAAACCGAGGACCTGCAGAGTATCAGCGACTTGGCGCTGGAAGCGCTGACCCATCGTCAACTGAAACGCGCCGACGGCCAGTACCAATGGCACCGGCAATGGGACAGAAGAGACGCCTTGGACTGCATATTGTGGCTGATTGCAGAGTCGGCCGCAGATCTGCTCACCTCCGCTGAAGTGAAGACGGTGCGGATGTGCGAAGCCCCTGAGTGCGCCTGGCTGTTTCTTGATCAGAGCCGCAATCGGACGCGCCGCTGGTGCGACATGAAAGTGTGCGGTAACCGTCAGAAGGCGCGGCGTCATTATCGCCGAACGCACCTATAGTCGGTCCGCGCGACGCTGTGGTGTGACCACCAGCTTCAACAGTTCCGTCCCCCTGACCATTTCTACTTCGCAGGCAATGCCGTTGCGTTCGCCGACCAGCACGCTGTGCAGGTCGTCGACGCCGGCGATCGGCTTACCGGCAAAGCGGATGATCACATCGCGCTCCCTGAGCCCTGCGCGCTGCGCAGGCGACCCCGGCACGACTTCCAGCACCAGCAGGCCGCTGTCGGAAGACAGGTCGTAATAGCGCACCAAGCGGCGGTGCAGGACGATACTCTGTCCGGTCACGCCTAGATAGCTGCGTTCGATGCGACCGTCACGAATCAGATGCGAGGCGACGAACTCGGCTGTGTCGGCTCCTATTGCGAAACAGATACCCTGCGCTCCCATGATGGTGGCGGTGTTCACGCCCACCACCTGGCCTCGGGAATCCACCAGCGGCCCGCCTGAGTTTCCGGGATTGAGGGCCGCGTCGGTCTGTATCACGCCATCAATCAGCCGTCCTGAACGCGAGCGCATTGTGCGACCCAGGGCACTCACCACGCCGGCTGTCACCGTGTGTTGGAAACCCAGCGGATTGCCGATGGCGATGACGAGTTGTCCCACCATCAGCTTGCGCGAACTGCCAAGCGGCACGGAAGCCACATTGTGGCCACCGCGAATCACAGCAAGATCAGTGTCGGGATCGTCGCCCACCAGTTCGGCAGGAAATCGCTCACCGTCGGCTGTCGAAACAGCCAACTCCGACGCCCCGTGTACAACATGGCTGTTGGTGAGAATAAATCCATCGGGCGTAAAGATGAATCCTGAGCCGGAGCCCCCACGTCCGCGGCCTTGGTGCACCTGGATGTGCACCACCGCGGGCCCAACGCGCTGTGCGGCACCAATGACGGCACGCGAATAGGCATCCAGCAGCCCTAGGTCGGGATCCTGCGAGAACTCACCCTGCGGAGTCAGAGGAGCGGTAGGAAGCTCCTGGGACAGCCACCTGATCGACGTCATGCGATGTGGATGCCGGCAGGCGTCACTTCGATTCGTGGCCGTCCGCTCCTGGCTGCTGTCAATCTGTCACCAGATTTTCACCCAGCTTTCAAGGCCCGTTAATGTTCACTCGTCCGCCGCCGGTGTACCTTTCGCTGACGCGGGTCGCCTCGCGTGCGCTAATAACCTCGGCAACAAAGGAAAAAGCATGGCAACAGCCTCGGCGCCGATTCCCTCACTACCAACGACCGCCACGACGAGCCACGCGGTCCACGCAAAACTCAATAAGTCTCCGGGAAGGATCGGAACGGCGATCTTCCTCGCTGCCCTGGCCATAGGCTTTGTCTATGCGGCCGCTCACCTGATTTCGGATCTTTCTACCGTGCACTCGCCGTCGATTTACCCATTCATTCTCCTGGGTGTCGCTCTGCTTGTTGCGCTGGGTTTCGAGTTCGTTAACGGCTTTCATGACACCGCCAATGCTGTCGCCACGGTTATCTACACCCATTCCCTCGAGCCGCACACTGCAGTTGCGTTATCGGGAGCACTCAACTTCCTCGGGGTGGTGCTCTCGACCGGTGCCGTTGCCTTCGGCATCATTTCGCTTTTGCCGGTGGAGTTGATCCTGCAGGTGGGCAGTGGCGCGGGGTTCGCGATGGTCTTCGCCCTGTTGACGGCGGCCATCATCTGGAACCTGGGGACATGGTACTTTGGATTGCCGTCGTCGAGCTCTCACACACTGATCGGCTCCATCATCGGCGTCGGCATTGCCAATCAGCTGATGGCGGCGCGGACCGCCACCAGCGGCGTCGATTGGGCACAGGCCCTGAACGTCGGTAAGTCGCTGCTGTTCTCCCCGCTCATCGGATTTGCGGTAGCGGCGTTATTGCTGAGCCTCGCAAAAGTCCTCATCCCCAACAAAGCTCTCTACCAGGCGCCGGAAGGCGATGCGCCGCCTCCGCCCTGGATCCGTGGGTTGCTGTGGTTGACCTGTTGCGGTGTGAGTTTTGCTCACGGGTCGAATGATGGACAGAAGGGCATGGGCTTGATCATGCTTATCCTCATCGGTACGGTCCCCACGGCGTACGCGCTGAACCATGCGATTACACCCCAGCAGTCGCAGGACTTCGTCGCCGTATCCCGTGATGCTGCCAACGCGGTGAATCACTACGTCTCACCGGATGCGGTGGTCGGCGACCCGCGAGAAGAAGTTGCGAACTATGTGCGCACCAAGGAATTTACTCCCAACACCGTGCTGGCGCTCCGCACTCTCATCAACGACATCGGCAACGAGGTCGTGAACTACAAGGAGCTGCGTTATATTCCGCAAGAGCAAGTGCGCAACTTCCGCAACGACATGTATCTGGTGAGTGAAGCCATCCGTCTGATGCAGAAATCCCATGTGCAGTTCTCGGTGACCGACTTGAAGTCCCTGGCAAATTACAAGAAGCACGTTGACTACGCCACCAAGTTCATCCCCACGTGGGTGAAGGTAGCGGTGGCGCTGGCGCTGGGTCTCGGCACCATGATCGGGTGGAAGCGGATTGTCATCACGGTCGGCGAAAAAATCGGCAAGGACCATCTGACGTATGGCCAGGGCGCTGCTGCTGAAATCACCGCGATGGCGACCATTGGAGCAGCCGACTACTTTGGGCTGCCGGTGAGCACAACCCACGTTCTGTCGTCGGGCGTTGCGGGGACGATGTTGGCGAACAAGTCGGGACTGCAATGGGCCACGGTGCGCAACCTGATTATGGCGTGGGTGCTGACCCTGCCCGCGTCGATTGTCTTGGCCGCGACGCTCTTCTGGGCCTTTCGACATATTACATAGAAGCGTGACGATGGCTGGGCAGGCTCGATGACCGGCTCCAGCCTGTTCTATTGCACCTTCTTCTGCAGTTCCTGACACTGATTGTGCAGCTTGGCGTCGTGAGTTAATCCGTCGGCGACCACGCACTCGTCGATTGCGGCCTTGGGGTCGGAGTCCTTCAGCAGGTTGGTCAGCATGATGTGAGGTGTCGGCCAGTCCGGCGAGAGCCTGGCCGCTTCCCTCAGTTCCGCGATCGCCGCCGGCATGTCTTTCTCCTTCTGATAAACGATCGACAGATTGAAGTGAATCTTCGAGTTTCTGGGATCGAGCTTGAGCGCCTCTTTGTATTCCGCAATAGCATCGTCCGGCTTGCCGGCGTCATCCAGCACGCTGGCCAGGTTCATGCGGGTCTGCGCACTCTTCGGCTGCAGTTCGATGGCGGCGCGATAGTGTTGGATAGCGCCCGCGTAATCCCGCCGGGCATATAACGCGTTGGCCAGGTTGTTTTGCGCCTGTGCGAGTTTGGGATTCAGGCGTACAGCCTCCCGGTACTCCGCGATTGCCCCCGACAAGTCAGCATTGTGTTTGAGCGCCAGCCCGAGGTTGTTGTGCGCGTCGGCGTCGTTCGGCTTCAAGCGCACGGCGTCTTTGAATTCCTTGATGGCCTCGACGTACCCGTGCTTGTCGTAATAGATCAGGCCAAGGCTGTAGTGCGGTTCGAAGTAATCCGGATACTCCTTGATCGCGTCCCTGTACTCCGCGACGGCGTCGTTGATGTCACCCTCACGCGCATAAAGAATTCCCTGGCGATAATGCCGTTCCGCAGCGGCCGGGATGGCCGGCTTTTCTTTCGAGGGCGTCGTTTGTTCCGATGGCATCGGCGCCGTGGTGTGCGCCGGCGTCGAGTGCGACTGGGATTCTGCAGGCTTTGCGGACGTCGCGTTAGGGGCCGTACCTTGAGTTGCCGGAGCATCGGGAAGCTGCTGCGCCGTTACCGTGCCGCACGTTGCAGCAAAAGCGGAGGCTGCGAGAAGCAAGGAAATGAACCGGAGAAATCGCATCGTGAAATGGAAGTATATCGCCGGAGACACGCCCGCCACTACACTCCCAACGCTGCTTTAACGTCGGCTACTGGCTTGGCCTTCCAGAAACGGGCGTGATTTTCGAGAGAGGAGAAGGTAGGTCCCAACATCCGGTCTATGTAGAGAGTGCCGTGGAGATGGTCAATTTCATGCTGAAGGATGCGTGCGTACCATCCGGAGGCTTCGATCACCTGCGGGGCCCCATTGTGGTCGAGGCATTCGACACGCACTTGACGTGCACGAGGCACAATCGCCGTGAACACCGGCAAGCTGAGACATCCTTCGAAGAATTCCGCTTGTGACGCCGGGTGCACGTGAAGCACCGGATTGATAATTACCCGGAAAGGCACTGGCGTCCGCTCACGCTCGGCGAGTTGCTCAAGTGAAATGCCGGCGAAATATTCCTCTTTGTCCTCAATCACCGCCAGCTGCAACGGCAGTCCAACTTGCGGCGCAGCCAGTCCCACGCCAGGAGCGTCATTCATGGTTTCGCGCATGTGTTCAACAAGTTGCTTGATCTTTACGCTGCGAACCTCAACCGAGGTGAGCGGCCGTGCCCGTTGCCGTAAAACTGCCTCTCCGACGATACTGATCTTCAGGCGCATAGACCCTAATTCACGGTCACGCTGATTTGAAGGCTGTGGTTCAGGTTGGCGCTGGTTGCCTGTACGGTCACGGTGCCGCTCTGGAGTACTGGCGGGCTGGATTGTGCAGAATTGTTTGGGCTGCTGCCACCGCCGCAGGAGACCGCGCCCAGCAACAGAAAGATCGAGAGCAGGCCGAGCGTTCCGCGAATTGGCCTTCTGCGAGTTTGCTTCCTTCCGGAAGTGCTGGCGAACATGAACCCGGCGGCGAAGACCATGCCATGCGCCATTTCCCAGCCGAGTTTAGCCAGCGGATTTCTGCGCAACCGCGCGGTCAGTGGGGCCGCGGTTACGGTCAGCGTCGCCATTCCGCCGGGGTTCACAGTGTTCGGAATGATCGAGCACGTTGTATTGGTGAGCGTCGCAGTCACGCTGCACGTGAGGTTCACGGGCGTGGAATATCCCGCCAGGCCTGTGACCGTGACCGTGTCCGTTACCGGAGTACCCCGCGCGACCGTGAGGCTCATGGTTTGGGCGGTCAGACGGAAATCCGGATTCACCGGTCCAGCCCAGGCCGCCGCAAGCGCTCCCGCATCAATGGAGCCCAGCCCGGTCACCTGGTCGTACCCCGGCCCCGCGCTGAAGCCGATCATGCCGCTGCTTGGGCAATCCTTGGTGCCCTGGGTGCAAGGAACCATGTTGTCGCCGGTTATGATGTCGTGGAACACGTTGGGCGCGCTCCCCGCCAGTCCGTAGACAATCGGATTGACATTGCCCTGGGGCTGGTTGGTCTGTTGAACCAGCAACGCAACGATTCCGGCAAACGTTGGCGCCGCCGCGGAGGTCCCTCCTATGACGTTCAGGGTCTGGTCCGCCCGGCGATAGCCGTTCACGCAGCTGCTTCGCGAGCAAATCAGGTATCCGTCATGATCGGCAGAGGAGCTCAGCGCGACGTCCGGCACATCACGGTGGCCGTCAGCGGGAACTCCCGTGCCCGCCTGCCATGAAGGTTTGCTGAAGAGAGTGCTGGAGCCTCCTCCGCCTGCTGCCAGTGAGCCATCGGTAGCGGTGTCGTTCCAGGCCATCTCCGGAATGTAGGACAGTGCGGAGCCGCTGTTACTGTTGTTCGTGGCACTCCAGTACTGCGTACCTCCGGTGTCGTTACCATCGCTGAACTCCGTGCCTCCCATTCCGGTGACGTACGGGAGGCTGGCCGGCACATCGACCGCGTAGCCATGGGTCGCGCTCTTTACCGGATTGTTTGGATCGGAGCTATAGTCGCAATCGGCGGGACCGCTATCGCCGGACGAGGTGACGATGGTTTGCCCCTGTGCGTTGGCTTGCTGCCCCAATCCTGTCAGCGTGGCAATGTCACTGCCGCTGAACTGCGCCTCGCAGAGTCCGTAGCTGATGCTGATGACGGGCGCGAGATTCTGGTCAACCGCATACTGCATGGACGAAAACAACGCATTGTTGGAGTTTACGTAGATCAGCTTTGCGTTTCGCGCTACCGCGCTCGCCCATTCCAGATCCAGGTTGGCTTCGTCCTGGTCGGGTGCATCACTGCCCGGGTCGGACTGGCCAGGGACGAGAACTACCTGGAGGTTGACGGCAGGCAGTTTGGGCAGGGAGACGCTGCGAAACGTCTGCACGTCGTACTGGCCGTTATGGTTGGAGTCCGTGGACAAGTCGGTCTGGCCCATCACCGCAATTGATACGCCAGACCCGTCCAGACCGCTATTGTACAGTCCCTGAACGTTGTAGATGGTGGCGAAATCGTCAGGGGCAAGAAAATGCTTCCCACTGACATCCGAGGTGAAATGTGGGTGAACAACAGAATACGGTCTCGGCCGGAAGTTGTTGAGTGAACTTACCGCTATAACCACGCCGCGAAACGCACTGGGGAGCGATGGCTCGGCAGCGTTGGCATAATGCATCTTG
>Ga0335082_10007973_pt1 | contig 11503 bp, 11 predicted proteins | sample Lox_Sample_41_FD_206718 | JGI IMG/M metagenome (GOLD analysis project Ga0335082, IMG submission 206718) | Soil microbial communities from Loxahatchee National Wildlife Refuge, Florida, United States - Lox_Sample_4.1 | ecosystem: Environmental > Terrestrial > Soil > Wetlands | place: USA... | reverse complement strand
CGTGGTTGATCGTGACGGTCGGGTCGAGCAGGCGATTACCGTGATCGAGTCGATTCCACTCCTCGATGCGGCGGCAGTGGACGCACTCCGGCAGTGGCGCTTCACGCCTGGGCAGGATCGCGACGGACGCACGGTGCGCGTCTTGATTGATCTGCCAATCCGCTTTCAGCTCAGGTAGAGAAGAAGGAGCAAACGATGGGGTTCTCGATTCTCGAACTGTGGACGCTCATGGGCCCGCTGGCACGCGCTGTGGTTGCGTTGCTGGCGCTGATGTCTCTAGGGTCGTTGGCAACCGCGGCCGAGAAGTGGTTGATGCTGCGGCGCGCCGCGCGCGAGTCGACACGTTTTCTCGAGGTCTGGCGGGAACGCCTGTCGAGCGCCGGCGTGGCGCAGGCGGCGGAACCTGCCGACCAATTCCCGCACAGCCACGTCGCACACGTGGTCGCCGCCGGTACTGGCATCCTGGCAGCACACCTGACGCCCGACGCCGAGCGGGAAGCGTACGACCGCACCGCGCGCCGCGCCATCCTGGCGGCAGGTGCGGAGATGCGCCGCGGCCTGAGCGTTCTGGCCACCGTCGGCTCGACCGCGCCGTTTGTCGGACTCGTAGGTACGGTCGTCGGCATCGTCAACGCGTTCCAGCAGATCGCCGCGACAGGGCAGGGCGGTGTCGGCCAGGTCTCGGCCGGCATTGCCGAGGCGCTGGTCACGACAGCGTTCGGCATCGGCGTCGCCATCCCGGCGGTGTGGTTGTTCAACCACCTGACGGCGTGGATCGGTCGCGAGCTGGTGGAAATGGAGTGTGCGGCCGAGGAGCTAGCCATAGCCGCACTGGGCGAGCGCGGCCAGGCCGTGTCCACATCGGCGGCGCGCATACGGGCAGCGCGGGAGTAGGATCATGGCGATCGGCGTGAGCAACGGGGATGAATTGAAGTCAGACATCAACGTCACACCGCTGGTGGACGTGATGCTCGTGCTGCTGGTGATCTTCATGGTGGTCACGCCGTTGCTCAAGCAGCAGATGCCGGTCGAGTTGCCGCTCGCTGAGCACAGCCGCGAGGCGCAAGAGGCATCGCAGGTGACACTGGTCGCGGCTGCGGACGGCACGCTCATGCTCAACGAGCAACCGCTCGCCGCCGACGCTCTCGACGGCACGCTGCGCGAGCTGTACGCGGTACGGCCGGATAAGACGATCTTCCTGGAGGCGGATCGGACGTTGGCTTACAGTCGAGTCGTCGATCTGATGGACGCGTGCCGCGCCGCCGGCGTCGAGCGCATCGGCGTGGTGACCAAGAAACCTAGCGGGGACGATCACTCTGGCCCGAGGGGCTAGGGGGGCAGGCTCAGCGCGGCCGATCGGCCCGCGGATCACTCTCCCGCTGGAGGCGAGCGTCCCGAATTTGGAGTCTCAGCGATGCGACAACCCAATCGATCCAAGAACGAAGACTGGCCGGATCTCCCGTTCGCCGGCTTGCGAGAGACCTGCACCACGCTTCACCTGTGGACTCAGATCGTGGGCAAGATCCGCCTGGCCCAGACGCCGTGGACCAATCACTCCTGGCACGTGCCGCTCTACGTCACGGTGCGAGGGCTCACCACTTCGCCGATCCCGTACGGCGGTCGATCCTTCCAGATCGACTTCGATCTTCTCGACGAGCATCGACTTCTCGTGCGTACGAGCGATGGAGCAGAGAGGATCATCCCGCTGGCAGCTCGGCCGGTGGCCGAGTTCTACCACGACGTTCGTCAAGCGCTGAATGAGCTGCACCTCGACGTGCGCATTCACACGACCCCGAACGAGATTCCCGACGCGATTCCCTTCGAGCGCGACGCGCAACCGCGCCGCTATGATCGAAGATACGCCACCGCCTTCTGGCGCGCGCTGGTCCAGACCGACCGCGTGTTCAAGGAGTTTCGTGCGCGCTTCATCGGCAAGTGCAGTCCGGTCCACTTCTTCTGGGGCAGCTTCGACCTCGCTGTCACGCGTTTCTCCGGTCGTGAAGCCCCGCCCCATCCGGGAGGCGTTCCCAATTTCCCGGATTGGGTTGCTCGGGAAGCGTACTCGCACGAGGTCAGCAGTGCCGGCTTCTGGCCGGGCGGCGGCGCCATCGAGTATCCCGCCTTCTACTCGTACGCCTATCCTGCTCCCCAGGGCTTCTCGCTGGCGAGGGTTCAGCCCGCGACGGCATTCTTTTCCAAGGAGCTCGGAGAGTTCATCCTGCCGTACGATGAAGTCCGCACCGCAGCGTCTCCAGACGAAAGGCTTCTCGATTTCTTGCAAAGCACCTACGAGGCGGCCGCCGAGCACGGGCACTGGGATCGAGCCGCCTTGGAGCGCGATAGTTTCGTTCCAGCAAAGTGATTCAGATCGTCCGGCTCACGGGGGGAGGAGGTCCCGCCGCGCCGCTACTTCCTCAGCGCTTCGTCGCGTCGCTCGGTTCCTGTGTGGGTGCCGGTTTCGGGAGCGGGATCGCGATTCTCGCGGCGCGCAGCGCATCGTGCACTGCGATGGCTACACGGCTGCGCACGGACCCGAGGATGTCCTGACGGTCGGTCCACACCGCGAGGGTGAACTGCAGGCTGTTCTCGCCGAAGCCCGTGAACAGCGCGCGCGGTGCCGGTTGTTCGAGGAGATCGGCAACGTCCTTCACGGCGCTTTCGAGGACAGCGATTACCGCGGTTGGGTCATTGCTGTAGGCGACCCCGATCGTGATGTCGATGCGGCGCTGATCATTGCTGAGTGTCCAGTTGATCACGCGCTCCGACAGCAGTGTCCCGTTGGGCACCACGACCTCGGCGCCATCAGCCGTTGCGATGGTACTGGAGCGGAAGCCGATGCGCCGCACCTGGCCGTTGGTGTTGCCCAAGGTGACAAGATCGCCGATCTGAATCGGCCGCTCGAAGAGCAGGATGATCCCGGAAACAAAGTTGTTCACCACGTTCTGCAGGCCAAAGCCGATGCCGACGCTCAACGCGCCCGCCACCAACGTCACCCGACCAGGATCCATGCCGGCGGCTGACAGCGCGAGGACAAAGCCGACGAGCAGGATCGCATAGTTCACGCTGACGGAGATCGCTCCCGGCACGCCGCGCGGCAACGACAGGCGCGGCAGCACGTCCTCTTCGAGGATGATGCGCACGGTGCGGGCGATGAAGAAGGACAGCCAGAGCGTCAACACCACGGTGAGAAGATCCCCCAGCGAAAGCGAAACGACCCCGATGGTCAGGCGTGCCGCCAGCGCAGCCGCTACGGCTTCCCAGAACGTGGTGGAGAGTCCGAACACCCGGAGTGTGATCAAGACCCAGAGGAGGACCATCAACATGTCGATGAACCGGACGACACGGCGGCGCAGCGTCCGCGCATGACCAGCGATCGAGCGCAAGCGCTGCGCGCCCGCCGAGTTGATACTCTGGATGAGTAACGCCTCGAGGACATGACTGGCGCCAAGGAACGCCACCGCCGCCGTCGCGGCGCCGAGAACACCGTCCATCAGTAGGACGGCAAGGGTCACCGTCCCAAGCAGATTGGCCACGATAGACAGAGCCAGGGTGGCCAGTGCGCCCCACATCGCGATCTGCAGGGCGCGCCGCCAAGCGTCAGGCAACTCGAGCTTGGCGAGTCGGTCCCGGTACAGTACCACGACGATTGACAGCCCCCCGGCGATGCTCTGCGCCAGCAGAATCAACCGCGTGATGGGGACGAGTGGTGGCAGGAGACGGCGCAGCGCGGAAATCAATAGCAACACGCCTAGTAGTCCCAGGGCGCGGCGCATCTCGGGTGCAGCGGGTCCACGCAGGAGCCGCAAGAGTGGCACGATGACGATCACGCCGATGAGACTGGCAAGCAGCACCGGCGCGTATCGATGCAGGGGAGCGCCGAGGAGCAGGGCCAGAATAGCCGCCGCTGAGATGGGCCGCTCCAACGCTGCCCGCACAGCTGGGGACATGTCCTCGCGCCCCCCCGGAGTCGAGGGACGCCGCGACAGCGTCAGCGTGGTGGCGAGGATGACTGCGGTCAGCACGGCTTGCAGCAGGAGCGGACGCGATTGCTGCTGGACGAAGGCGCGCGCCAACTTGCGGTTGCGCACCAGTCCGGCGTGCAGCGCCGCCGCAGTCGACTCCCCGTGTGACAGCTCGGGGAGCGCTTCCCACAGCGGCGGTGCGTCCCTGGTGAGCAAATCACGCCGCATCTGCTGTTCTGCCAGATCGAGCTGCACCAAGGCTTCGGAGACCTGGGTTTGCAGAGCGGAGATGCGTCCCAGGAGTGCAAGCAGAGCGTCGCGCCGCGTGCGCAACTGCGCCTGCGTATCCCGAATGCTCTCCCGCGCACCACGGATCGGCGCGCGCAGGGCTTCGGGAAGATCGCTCTCTTGGGCGGCGGCCGCCGTTGCGGCCCAGGTGTTGTCGAGCTGGGTGAGCCTCGAGCTGTCTGCTTCGATCGCGTCGGTGCGTGCACCGATGGCTTTCGTCCATCTCGCGAGATCGTCCTTGATCAGCCGCCATTGCCGCCGCAGATCATCGAGCGCTTGGGGTGTGATCCCGGCAGCGAGTTGAGTGGCCGAGTCGCGCTTGAGGTCGGCGATTTGTACCGCCTGCGCCGGAACCTCGTGACCAATTTGCGCGGTCGCGGAATCCTGTCCGAGGAGCGAACGTATGAGGCGGACCGTGCTGTCGGTGCGCTCGGCGGAGTCACCGATCTGCGCCACCGGAATGGCCGCCGCTGTGGGGGTCGCCTGCGGGGCGGCGCTGGGCGCCGGTTCGGCCGCGGGTGCCAGCGACCCGACGCAGACGGTCAGCAAGACGAGGACGGCCGGCGACCCCACGCGCGGGTTCAGGCGAAGCGTCCGGCGTCCCGCCGTTGCTGCCTGCGTTTCCATCGTCCCGGTGTGAGCCGGTCGTTGCATCGGCTGCTTGGGGGTGGCGCGTCAACGTGCTGGAAAGCGCTCCATCATGCGCTGTACGGCTTCACGGACCCGGTCTTGCTCGGCCTCCGGGTTCAGCAATGGTCCGGCCGCGCTGTGCCACACCAGGCGCCGAGTCGCTCCGTCAACCGCTTCAATCACCAACGTCCCCTCTTGGTAGCCGAATACGTAGGCTTCCTGCATCCCCTCTTGGCCACCGCTTTGGCGGTAGTCGATGTAGTCACGCACCGACTCGGTGTTGGTCTCCCGGATATCGAGGTGGTAGGCCACGACGATGTCCGCGTTGCCCGACGGCACTTGTTGATATCCGCGTGCCGCCAGCTGACCCTCGATGCCATTGCGGATACGCCAGTCGAGTAGCTCTCTGGGAGTGCGGGAGTGTCCCAGTGTGACCTCGGGTGGCGCCGAGACCCACCGATATGTCCGATAGGCACTGAAGTCGACTGCCGCACTCCGTTCCGCGCTGACCCGCAGCGCTGGCTTGCCGGCGCACCCAGCGAGCGCCGCAAGCAACACGGCGACGAGCAGTTGACAACATCGTTGCATCGGGCCGCAGCAGATACACGAGCCGTCGCGGATGTCCAGCGCCACGGCGCACGGGCGACCCGCAGCCATCAGGCCGACGCCGCACCATCGACGGGGAGGGCGACCCCGCTAATGAAGGAGGCGTCGTCGGACACGAGGAACAAGGCCGCCGCGGCGATTTCCTCGGGGCGGGCGAGCCGGCCGAACGGTGTACGCGGTGCCAGCATGCGCGCAACATAGCCGGGCGACTCCCCCGCCGGGATGTAACCACGCAGGATCGGTGTGTCCGTCCCTCCAGGGCAGATGGCATTGACGCGTATATTGTGGCGCGCCAGATCTTTGGCGAGCGAGCGCGTGAAATTGATCACCCCGGCCTTGGCGGCGCAGTACGCCTGATTGTTGGGATGCCCTTGCAGCCCCGACTGCGACGCGGTGTTGAGAATCACGCCGCCGCCGGCGCGGCGCAACGCCGGCACGCCGTAGCGGCATCCGAGGAAGACGCCGCGCAGATTGATGTCGACGATGCGGTCCCACTCCGCTTCCGTGAGCGCCTCGAAGGGGATGTGTTTGCCGACGCCGGCGTTGTTGAAGAGAATGTCAAGGCGGCTGAAGCGCGCCACGGCCGCCTCCACCATGGCTTCGGCGTCCGCGGCGCGACTGACGTCGGCGTGGACAAAGGTGGCGTCTCCCCCAGCTGCCCGAATCGTCGTTGCTGTATCTTCGCCCATCGTGTCTTGAATGTCGGCGACGACGACGCGTGCTCCTTCCATGGCGAAGCGCAACGCCGCCGCTCGTCCAATGCCGGAAGCCGCGCCAGTGATCAGTGCGACCTTATCCTTGAGTCGTGCCGTGTCCATTTCTCTTAGCCCCAATCCGCAAATAATCTCACCACGGAGGCACTGAGACACGGAGTCAGACAGCTCCCTGGACCAATTGCCAAAAGCATCGGAAATCGCATCAGATATGGTCCTTAACGTTTGGCTTCTGGGAGTGAAAACCCCTTCTTCTCCGCGACTCTGGGCCTCTGTGGTGAAGTCTTTTCTTCCATCGCCAGCAGCGCACGCGTGGCCGCGTTGCGTGGCCGCTCGAGGACGTCGTCCGGCGCGCCGCTTTCCACGATCAGCCCGCCATCGACCACCACGATGCGATGCGCCACGCGGCGCGCGAAGCCGATCTCGTGCGTAACGATGACCATCGTCTGCCCTCCGGCGGCCAGGTCGGCAATCACAGCGAGCACCTCGCCGACCAGCCGTGGGTCGAGCGCCGAGGTAGGCTCGTCGAGAAGCAGGACAGCGGGGTCCATGGCCAAGGCGCGAGCAATCGCCACACGTTGTTGCTGGCCTCCCGACAAGGTGTGCGGGTAGGCATGTCCGTGACTCGCCAGGCCGACGCGTTCGAGCAGGGCCATGGCTCTTGAGTCCGCCTCGGCGGAGTCGATGCCGAGCACATAACGCGGCGCCTCGGTGATGTTGCCGACGGCAGTCAGGTGAGGAAACAGGTGGAAGTTCTGGAAGACCATGCCGACGCGCGTGCGCACCCGGCGCAACAGGGCTGCATGCGCGCGCTCGTTCATGCCGGGATGCAGCCGATGCCCGGCGATCACCACCTCACCATGGCTGAAGGGCGTCAGGTAGTTGAGGGCACGCAGGAGCGTCGTCTTCCCGCTGCCGGACGGTCCCACGATGGCCACGACCTCGCCGCGTTCCACGTCCAGATCGATGCCCCGCAGGACCTCCACGTCGCCGAAGTGCGTACGCAAGCCGCGCACACAGACGATCGCCCCGTCGTTCATGCCGGCACCGGAACGAGGCGGCGCTCCAGCCGTCGCGCTAGCCGCGACAGTGGGTAGCTGAGGGCCAGATACAACAGGGCACACAGCAGCCCGGGCCACACCCAGCTGCGCACGTCGACGGCGGTGATCGTCATCTGCTTGGTCAACTCTACCACAGTGATCACGGAAACCAGTGAGGAGTCCTTGAGCAACGCGATGAAGTCATTGGCAATGCCGGGAAGGGCGACGCGGAGCGCCTGCGGGAGGACAATGCGCCGCAAGGTCAGACGGCGTGACATCCCCAACGACAGCGCCGCCTCAGTCTGGCCGATCGGCACGGCCTGCAACCCGGCGCGGTAGAGCTCGGATTCGTACGCGGCATAGTTCATTCCCAGGCCGACCACCGCAGCGCTAAAGGCGTTGAGCGTCAGCACCGGCGCCAGGCCGTAGTAGAGCACGTAGAGCTGCAGGAGAACCGGGGTGCCGCGGAACACCTCGACGTAGGTGGTGGCCGCGAGCCGCAGCGCCGCACCGCCGTAGCGCCGGGCGATGCTGAGGACCAACCCGCCTGCGACCGCCAGCCCCATCGCCAGTGTGGAAATCAGAACGGTGAAGCCGGCGGCGCGCAAGAACAGCACGAGTTGTGAGAGCGTCAAGGTTCCAGGAGCCGAACGTGTGCCGCCGGCCGTAGCGGCCACAGCGAGATGATCCTGGCGTTCGTTCCACAGCGACCAGCGTGTGAGAATTCGCCGCAACTCACCGCTATGCATCAGCTCGCCCAGGGCGGCGTCGATGGCCTGGAGCAACGTGGTGTCGCTGGGACGGACGGCGATCGCGTAGGTGCCATCGCCGACGGTTCCCGCAGCGCGCAACGTTGGGCGCGCCAACCCGTAGCGGTCGGCGATGATGTTGTCCAACACCACCGCGTCGAGGCGTCCTTGCTCCAAGTCGATGTACGGCTCCTCGACGCCTTCGTAGAGGACGAAGTCTACCCCCGGCGTGGCGCGTAGCAACTCGAATGCGAATGATGCGGCCAAGGTGCCGATGCGCCGGCCGCGCAGGTCGTTGAGGCTGTGCAGCGTAACGTCGTCGCGCCGTACCACCAGTGTTTCGGTGAAGGCGTAGTAGGGGCGGGTAAAGGCCACGCGCTCGCGGCGCGCCGCCGTAACCTCGAGACCGTTGAGGATGATGTCGAAGTCACCCCGTTCGAGGGAGGGGATGAGTGTGCTCCAGTCGTTCTGCACGAACTCGGCGCGCACGCCGAGGCGGCGCGCCAGGGCGTCGGCGATCTCGACTTCAAACCCCAGCAGCCGCGCGCTGTCGTGCGGGTCTTGGAAGGCGTAGGGCTCGCCGCCTTGGATGTCGCCGCCCCAGCGCAGCGCGCCGCGCGCGCGGACTTGCGCCAAGGCATCCTGCCCGGAGGCGGGCGTTGCGCCGCGCGTGAGCGCAATGAGGACCAGCGCCGGCAGGAATCGCCGCGTCATGAAATGCGCTTTATCGAACGCTCGGAAGGTGGGCAAGGACTATGCGGCAGTGCTTGCGCCCCCGGTGTCGGCGCAGCTAAGGGAATGCGTGGAGGTTGGGCGGCCGTGCTACTGCTGCAAGACAAGAAGGCGATCGTATTCGGTGTGGCCAACGACCACAGCATCGCTTGGGCGATTGCCCAAGCGCTGCAGCGAGAGGGCGCGGACCTGGCGTTCACCTATGTCGGCGAGTCGATCGAGCGCCGCGTGCGGCCGCTGGCGGCATCGATCGGGGTCGATCGCCTGCTGCCGTGCGACGTCACCAAGGACGACGAGATCAGCGCGACGTTTGCCGCGCTGCGCGAGCAGTGGGGCGGTGTGGACATCGTCATTCACGCGGTGGCGTTTGCGCTGCGCGATGAGCTCAAGGGCCGCTTCCTACACACGTCGCGGGACGGATTCCACGTTGCGCTGGACACCAGTGCCTACTCGCTCGTGGCAATCGCCCGGCACGCTGAGCCGCTCATGCGTGCGGGCGGCTCGCTGCTCACCCTGACCTACCTGGGAGCGGAGCGCGTGCTGCCGAACTACAACGTCATGGGCATCGCCAAGGCGGCGCTGGAGGCGTGCGTGCGCTACCTGGCGTACGACCTCGGGCCGCAGGGAATTCGAGTCAACGCGATTTCAGCCGGCCCGCTGCGCACACTTTCCTCGGCGGGGATCACCGGCTTCAAGAGCATGCTGCACCATCACGAAGAGCGCGCACCGCTGCGCCGCAACATTCTGCCGGAAGAGGTGGCGAACACGGCCCTCTACCTGTGCAGCGATCTCGGCAGCGGTGTGACCGGCGAGGTGCTGCACGTCGATGCCGGATACAACATAGTTGGGATGTAAAGCGTAGAGCGTGAAGCGTAAAGCGTAAAGCGTAAAGCGTAAAGCGTAAAGCGTAAAGCGTAAAGCGTAAAGCGTAGGAAGACTGCTCGTTATGCGCCCGATTTTGTTTCACCTCGGCGAGCTTGCGGTGCCGAGCTTCTGGGTGGCCGCCTTCAGCGGTTTTTTGGCCGCCTTCTTGCTGTTGCGCAACGACGTTGTCCGGCGCGGTTACGACGTGGAGCTCGCTTACGATCTCATTCTGTACGCATACATCGGTGGCTGGGTCGGAGCACGGCTGTTCCTCATTCCAACCGGCTGGCAGTACTTCATCGATGACCCGGTGAGTTTCCTCCTTTCCTCGAGCGGGTGGGTATGGTACGGCGGCCTCATCGGCGGCGTTGTCGCCTCCTGGCTCCTGGCACGCAGGCGGCACATTGCCTGGTTGGAGCTTGCCGATATTTCCGCCCCGGCTCTGGCGATGGGTCTGGCGATCGGCCGCATCGGCTGCCAGCTCTCCGGCGACGGCGACTACGGTGTGCCAACCAGTCTCCCTTGGGGCATGAGTTATCCGAACGGTGTCGTGCCCACCACCGAGCGCGTGCATCCGGCGCCGGTCTACGAGATGCTCGCGTGCTTCGCGATCTTTGCCTACCTGTGGCGGCGCCGTCTGCACAACCCGCCGACGGGCGACTTGTTCGGTCGGTATTTGATTCTGTCAGCTATCGTACGCTTTCTGATCGAGTTCGTGCGGCGCAATCCGGACTGGCTCGTCGGCTTGACCACGGCGCAGTGGATGAGCATCGGCTGCGCGATCGTCGGCGCGCTGTTGGTACGCCGGGCGGTCATGAGCGAGCCGCAAAGAGTTGCTCCGTCTGACGCCGCGGCGTAAAATCCGACCATGAACCATCTAGTCTGGGTTGTGATCTTGCTGGCTTGGTCAGGCATGGCCACCGCCGACATCATCGAGTGGCAGGACAGCGACGGTGTCCGCCACTACACGAACCTGAAGGGCGAGGTGCCGAAAGAGGAGGCGAGTACCGCACGTGTGGTCGTCGACGAACTGGCGCGGCAGTCGACGCCAATCGAGGCTGCCGCGGTGCCGCCGGCGTTGCCTGCGGAGCCGCGACGCGAAGCCGCCGTTGTCTATGACCGTTCGGAGATGTCCGAAGCGTACCTGCGCGGGCTGGAGCGCGGGCTCGCGACCGCAGGCGTTATCGCCGGTGGTGGCGGCGGCGGCGGTGTACAGATCAACGGGCCGCTGGCGATTGCCAAAGGGGGGAGTCCGGCGCCGTACTACGACTACTACTATCCGGGGTACCTCCCGCTCGTCACGACGTCCTTCGACCGTGGCCGCTCGCGCCACTTGACCCTGCGCCTGTTGCTCCAAGATCAGTTCGCCATCGATCGAGCCGCGCCGTTCGTCTTTGAAGAACGCCTGGTGCCGCCGTTCGGGGCTCCGCCGCTGAGCGTCGATCTGAACCCGTTCCTGCCGCGTGGACTGCCGCATGGGTTTCCACGGGACACGCGCGTGATCACGCATTAGCCATCCTTCGTCGGAAAGGAGTTCGGTTGATGTCGCATCCACGCATGCTGGACCGGAGCCAGAGTGCGCTCGTGGTGATTGATGTGCAGGAGGCCTATCGCGGCAAGACGGTGGAGCACGAGCGCATGATGCGTGGTGTCCGCCGCCTCATCGAAGCGGCAAATGTCGTTGGGGTGCCCGTCCTCGCAACCGAGCAATATCCCAAAGGGCTGGGACACCTCGTGCCCGAGGTGACCGAGGGCCTGCAGGCCGGGGCGCCGGTGATCGAGAAGCTGTCTCTCAGCTGCTGCGGTGAGCCGATGTTTGCTGCGGCGCTGACGGCGTTGCGCCGCCCGCAACTGGTGGTGTGCGGCATCGAGACGCACGCCTGCGTCAACCAGACCGTTCACGACCTGCTCGACCACGG
>Ga0335082_10007972_pt1 | contig 11503 bp, 7 predicted proteins | sample Lox_Sample_41_FD_206718 | JGI IMG/M metagenome (GOLD analysis project Ga0335082, IMG submission 206718) | Soil microbial communities from Loxahatchee National Wildlife Refuge, Florida, United States - Lox_Sample_4.1 | ecosystem: Environmental > Terrestrial > Soil > Wetlands | place: USA: Florida... | reverse complement strand
TCTCCATCCTGGTGGTGGCGGAGGGAGCGAGGTGTCCCAACGGGCACACCGTGGTCCGCGAGCTCGTCAAGGACAGCCCGGACCCCGTGCGGCTCGGCGGCGTGGGCGCGGTGGTGACGCATGCCCTCCAGGCGCTCCTGCCGTACGAGGTGCGGTACGTCGTGCTGGGACACGTGCAGCGTGGCGGTCCCCCCACGCCCTTCGACCGCATCCTGGCGACCCGTTTCGGCGTCGCTGCCGTGTCCGCGCTGGCGAGCGGGGAAACGTGCGGCATGGTCGCGCTCAAGGGCGGCCGCGTCGAGCGCATGCCGCTCGGCGAGACGGCGTGGAGGACGAAGTGCGTCGATCCGGAGTGCGAGCGCATCGGGGTCGCCCGCAGCGTCGGCACGATCTTCGGCGATCGGCCCCACGCTCAGAGCGACACTCGCTGACCGTCCTCCGCCACCGCGGCGATCCAGCCCAGCTCGACCCCGATGGCATCGCGCAGCGCGGCCGCGGCCGCCGCCTCCCCGTGGACGACCCACGTCATGGAGGGTGCGCGGCGAAAGCCGCGCAGCCATCGCAGGATCTGCGCGCGATCGGCATGGGCTGAGTATCCGTCGCTGACCCGGATCTGCGCGCGCACCGGCACATCCGTTCCCAGCATCCTGATCTCCTGTGCGCCGTCCTTGAGCAGTCGACCGCGCGTCCCCGCCGCCTGGTAGCCGACGAAGAGCACCGTGGTGCGCGGGTCCGGCAGCCACCGCCTGAGATGATGGAGGACCCGGCCGCCCGTGGCCATGCCGCTGCCTGCCAGGATGATGCCCGGGCCCTCCGTATCGGTGAGTCGTCGGGAGTCTTCCACGGAGCGAGAGAGATAGAAGCGATGCGGCGCAAAGGGTCGGCCGCCGCCGGACTCCGCCTGCGTCACCTTCTGGTTGTGCGCCTCGGCGTGCGCCGCATAGATGACCGTGGCCTGGATGGCGAGGGGGCTGTCCAGGTAGACGGGCAGGCTGGGAATCCGCGCGCTCTGCTCGAGTCGGCGCAGGTCGAAGAGGATCTCCTGCGCGCGCCCCACGGCGAAGGCGGGGATCAAGAGCCAGCCCGATGAGTCGGCGGCTCGCTGCACGGCCGCCGCCAGCTCGTCGGCGGGGTCGCCGGGCGGGTGCAAACGATCGCCGTAGGTGGATTCGACCAGCAGCACGTCGGCCTCCGGCACCTGCTGGGGATCGACCACGATGGGCGCACCATAGCGCCCGAGGTCACCCGAGAAGACCAGGCGCTGCTCGCCCAGGGAACACTCGACCAGGGCGGCGCCCACGATGTGGCCGGCGGGAGCGAAGCGAGCCTCCACGCCGGGCACCGGCTTGAATGGCACATGGAAGGCGACGCGGTGGACACGGGCGAGCGCACGTTCCGCGTCCGCGGTCGTGAAGAGCGGCAGCGCGGGATCGTGCCGGCTCGTCCTGTGCTGGTTGGCGAAGGCGGCCTCCTCCTCCTGCAGGTGGGCGGCGTCCGGCAGCATGATGCGCAGGAGGTCGGCCGTGCCGTCGGTGCAGAAGATGGGGCCGGTGAAGCCGTCCCGGACGAGCCGCGGCAGATAGCCCGAGTGATCGATGTGGGCGTGGCTCAGCACGACGGCGCTGAGCGTGCGCGGCCTGGGTGACAGGGGCGACCAGTTGCGCTGCCGCAGCGCCTTGAGGCCCTGGAAGAGGCCGCAATCCAGCAGGAGACGCGAGCCCCGGTGCTCGAGCAGGTGCCGGGAGCCGGTGACGGTGCCGCCCGCGGCTCCGAGGAAGGTGAGGGTGGGCGCGATCATCGCCTCACGGTCTCATATCACGCTGCGGCGACACCACCCCACCCTTCGCGCGGCTGCCTCACCCCCACGGGCGCCGGGCTCGCGAAACGCTTGAATCATTGATCGTCCCGGGTGGCACTCCGGTTGCTTTCCCTCTTGGCGGGAGGGTGTCTCAACCGATCACGCACCAAGATGCCAGGCATCTGGCCAGGAGGGAAGGCCGTGGCACACAAGCAAGTCTTCTATCGTTCCGAGGCCCGGGAGCGGCTGCTCCGTGGAGTGAGCGCTCTCGCGGATGCCGTGCGCGTCACGCTCGGGCCCAAGTCCAAGTGCGTCCTGATCGAGAAGGCGTACGGCCTGCCCGTGGTCTGCAACGACGGCGTCACGATCGCCAAGGAGATGCAGCTGCAGGACCACGTGGAGAACCTGGGCGCTCAGATGATCCGGCAGGCGGCCGAGCGCACGGGCGATGCTGTGGGTGACGGCACGAGCACCGCCACCATCCTCGCGCAGGCCATCTTCGCCGACGGGGTGCGAAACGTCGTGGCCGGCGCCAGCGCCGTGGACCTCAAGCGCGGGCTGGAGCGCGGCGTGGTCGCCGCCGTCGAGACGCTGAAGATGCTGTCGCGCCCCGTGCAAAGCCGCCTCGAGAAGGCGCAGGTCGCGACGATCTCCGCGCACAACGACCCGGTCATCGGAGATCTCGTCGCCGACGCCATGGAGAAGGTGGGCAACGAGGGCGTGATCACCGTGGAGGAAAGCAAGACCACGGAGACGCAGCTCGAGGTCGTGGAAGGCCTGCAGTTCGACCGCGGCTATCTCTCGCCGTACTTCATCACCGACCCGGAGAAGATGGAGGCGGTGCTGGAGGATCCATTCATCCTGATCACCGATCGCAAGATCACCGTGATGAAGGATCTCCTGCCCATCCTCGAGCAGGTCGTGCGGGCAGGCGCCGGGGTTGTGGTGATCGCCGAGGACGTCGAGGGCGATGCCCTGGCTACCTTTGTCGTGAACAAGCTCCGCGGCGCCCTCAAGTGCGCCGCCGTCAAGGCGCCCGGGTTCGGGGATCGGCGGAAGGAGATGCTGGAGGACATCGCCACCCTGACGGGGGGCCGGCTGGTCACCGAAGAGATCGGCGTCAAGCTGGAGAGCCTGCAGCTGGCCGACCTCGGGCGTGCCAAGCGCATCGTGGTCGACAAGGACACCACGACGATCATCGGCGGCGCGGGCGAGAAGGCGCGGATCGAGGGCCGCAAGCAGCAGATCCGCACCCAGATCGACAAGACGACCAGCGACTACGACAAGGAAAAGCTGCAGGAGCGCCTCGCCAAGCTCTCCGGCGGGGTGGCGGTGATCCGCGTCGGCGCACCGTCGGAAGGGGAGATGAAGAGCAAGAAGGAAGCGCTCGATGACGCGATCAGCGCGACCAAGGCCGCGGTGGCGGAAGGCATCGTCCCGGGCGGCGGCCTCGCGTTGCTGCGTGCCATCGAGAGCGTGGAGCGGGAGGAGGAGAAGGCGTCCGGCGACGAGCGGACGGGCCTGCAGATCCTGCGTCGCGCGCTCGAGGCGCCGACGCGTCAGATCGCCGAGAACTCGTCCGTGGACGGGGGGGTCGTCGTCAACCACATGCGTGCGGGCACCGGCAATCTGGGCTTCGATGCCGCGCAGAAGGAGTACGTCGATCTCGTGGCGGCCGGGATCATCGATCCCACCAAGGTGGTCCGCGTGGCCCTGGAGAATGCGGTCTCGGTGGCGAGCCTGCTCCTGCTGACGGAGGCCACCATGACCGAGGTGCGGGAGAAGGCGGACGACAAGGTGCCGGCGGGGATGGATGCCATGTGAGAGCAGCGCGGCGCTCCCCTGGGGTATAGTCGACGGCGAGCCCGCCGGCCGGCTCCTCCGTGCGCGAGGAGCCGGCAATCCCGAGGCCCCAAGGAGCGCCGCCGTGAAAGTCATCGATGCCATCGCCCGCATTCTCAAGACCGAGGGCGCGGAGTTCCTGAGCGCCTATCCGACCACCCCGCTCATCGAGGCCGCCGCCAAGGCGGAGATCCGTCCCGTGCTCTGCCGTCAGGAGCGGGTGGGCGTGGGCATCGCCGATGGCTATGCGCGGGTGAAGAACGGCAGGAAGCTGGCCGCCTTCTGCATGCAGTACGGCCCTGGCGCCGAGAACGCGTTCCCCGGCGTGGCCACGGCGTACTCCGACTCCACGCCGATGCTGCTCCTGCCGCTGGGACACCCGCGCGACCGCGCCCAGGTCTTTCCGCTGTTCAGCTCGGCACGCACCTTCGCCTCCGTCACGAAGTCGGTCGAGACCATCACGGTGGGGAGCCAGGTCGGAGACGTGATGCGGCGTGCCATCAGCCTCATGCGCATGGGCCGTCCGGGCCCGGTGATGGTGGAGATACCTGCCGACGTCGTGAACGAGGAGATCGCAGACACCCTGATCGACGGTTACCGGCCCGTCAAGGCGACGGCGGCGGGAGCCAACGTGCGTGACGTCGAGGCGGCCGCGCGGGTGCTCCGCGAGGCGAAGCGGCCGGTGATCCACGCGGGCCAGGGCGTGCTGTACGCGGAGGCCTCGGCGGAGCTGGTGGAGCTGGCCGAGCTGCTCGAGGCCCCGGTGATGGCGACCATGGAAGCCAAGAGCGCGTTTCCCGAGGACCATCCGCTGGCGCTCGGCACCGGCGGACCCGCCGTGACCGGGCACACGCTGCACTATCTCCGCGAGGCCGACGTGGTGCTCGGCATCGGGTGCAGCTTCACGCGCCACGGCATGGCGGCGAGCATTCCCGCGGGCAAGACTCTCATCCATGCCACGAACGACGAGCGCGATCTCAACAAGAGCTACGCGGCCGACTACCCGCTCCTGGGGGACGCGCGGCTCGTGCTGCGCCAGTTCATCGAGGCGATCAAGAGCCAGGGCGGCCGTCCGGCGGGTCGGGAGAACGTGCGCGCCGAGGTCGAGCGCGTGCGGGCGGCGTGGCTCAGCGAGTGGGCGCCGGTGCTGGGCTCGGCGGAAGTGCCGATGAGTCCCTATCGCGTCATCTCGGAGTTCATGCGGACGATCGACCCGCGCGAGGCGATCGTCACGCACGACTCGGGGAGCCCGCGCGACCAGCTCCTGCCCTTCTACCGCGCCGTCTCGCCGCGGAGCTATCTGGGGTGGGGCAAGTCGCACGCGCTCGGCACGGGCCTGGGGCTCATCATCGGCGCCAAGCTCGCCGCCCCCGACAAGTTCTGCGTGAACTTCATGGGCGATGCCGCCTTCGGCATGACCGGGCTCGACTTCGAGACGGCCGTGCGCTGCGGGATCCCCGTCCTCACCGTGGTGCTCAACAACTCCGCCATGGCCATCGAGATCCCGCACCTCGTGGTGTCGCACGACAAGTACGGCACGCGCGACATCGGCGGGCGGTATGCGGACCTCGGGCGCGCCATGGGCGGCTGGAGCGAGCGCGTGGAGCGGCCCGAGGACATCGCGGGCGCCTTCGGTCGCGCCCGGAAGGCCACGGAGAGCGGGCAGGCGGCCCTGCTCGAGTTCATCACCAGCCAGGAAACGCGGTTCTCGCATCGCGGCGCCCTGCGCTAGCAGCTCCACATCGAGGAGGTCAGACATGACGCGCATCGCCTACTTCAACGGCAAGTTCGTCCCCGAGACCGACGTGATGATTCCCTACCGCGATCGGAGCTTCAACCGCGGCGACGGCTGCTTCGACATGACGCGCACCTTCGACGGCCGCATCTTCCGTCTCGAGGAGCACGTGGAGCGGCTCTTCCGCTCCCTGCGCTACCTGCGCATCGACATCGGCCTCGAGCCCAAGGAAGTGGTGGCCATCAGCGAGGAGGTCGTCCAGCGCAACGAGCCGCTCCGCGCCGCCGCGGGCGACTGGTGGCTGGCCCAGCGGATCAGCCGCGGCGTCGACGCCATCGGCGACGAAGGCTGGTCCCACACGGGGCCGCAGGTCATCGTGGACTGCACGCCGCTGCCGCTCGCGGCGCGGGCGGCCCAGTTCCGCGACGGCATCGACGTGATGGTGCCCTCGATCCGGCGCATCCCGCCGCCCATGCTGAGCCCGCGCGCCAAGACGCACAACTATCTCAACCTCATCCTGGCCGACAAGGAGGTCAAGGCCGCGCAGCCGCAGGCGTGGTCCGTCCTCCTCGACGAGAACGGCAACCTGTGCGAGGGGATCGGGAGCAACATCTTCGTGGTGCGCGACGAGCGGATCTACACGCCGCGGGAGAAGTACGTCCTGCCCGGCATCAGCCGGCGCACGGCCATGGAGCTGGGCGCCCAGCTCGGGTTCACCGTGGAGGAGCGCGATCTCGACGTGTACGATGCGCTCACCGCCGACGAGGTCTTCCTGACCTCCACCAGCCTCTGCATCTGCGGGGTTCGCTCGGTGAACGGCCAGGCGATCGGCGACGGCCGGGTGCCCGGGCCGGTGACCAAGCGCATCACGGACGCGTACGTCAAGCACGTGGGGACGGATTTCGTAGCCCAGTACCTGTCCCGGCTCGGCTGATCCGGCATCGCCCCCACCGCGGGGCGGAGAGAGGGTGATGGCTGAAGCGGCGGACGCGATCATCATCGGGGCCGGCATCATGGGCTCCGCCACCGCCTATCACCTGGCGCGCCGGAAGTTCGGCCGCGTGGTGGTGCTGGAGCGCGACGGCATCTGCTCCGGCTCCACCGCGCTGGCCAGCGGCGGCGTGCGCCATCAGTACGCGCACCGCATCGGCATCGAGCTCACGCTCCAGAGCATCGTGGTCTACGAGAACTTCGAGTCGGAGTTCGGCGTGGACCCGCAGTTTCGCCAGCACGGCTACCTGATCCTCCAGCAGACGGAAGAAGAGCGCGCGGTCTACGCGGCGAGCGCCACGCTCCAGCGGAGCCTGGGGGTGGACACCCGCGTGCTCGCGCCCGACGAGGTGCGCGCGGGCTGGCCGTACCTGCGCACCGACGATCTCGTCTCCGCGACGTACTCGCCGCGCGACGGCTTCGCGGATCCCTATCTCGTCACCACCGCCATCGCGGCCCGCGCCCGCGCGCTGGGAGCCGTGATCAGGACCGAGCACTCCGTGGTCGGCATCTCGCGCGGCGCGGCCTCCGTGACCACCGTGCGCACGCCGCGCGGCGACTTCGAAGCGCCGATCGTCGTCATCGCCGCGGGGTGCTGGTCGGGACAGGTGGGCAAGCTCGCGGGCGCGGACATCCCCGTCTTCCCCAAGCGGCGGAGCAAGTTCGTCACGGCGCCGTTCCCCGGCGACAGGATCCCCCTGGAGACCCCGTTCATCATCGATCACCACATGGGGCTCTCGACGCGGCGCGAGGGGCCGGGCCTCATGATCGGCTTCGGGCGGAAGGACGAGCCGAGCTCCTTCGACACGCGCCCGGACTGGGAGCTGGCGCCGGCCGTGGCGGAGCGCGCCGTGTGGCGCATACCCGCGCTGGCCGATGCGCCCATCATGCGCGCGTGGGCGGGGCTCTACGAGATGACGCCCGATCAGATGGGCATCATCAGCGCGGTGCCGGGCATGGCCGGGCTCCACGTGGTGGCCGGGTTCAGCGGCCACGGCTTCATGCACGGCCCGATCGCGGGGCAGCTCATGGCCGAGCTGGTCGCCGACGGCCGCACCCAGACTGTGAACATCGCGCCCCTCGACATCGAGCGCTTCAAGCGCGGCGACGCGCCGGTCGAGGTGATGACGTTCGTGTAGGATGACCGGAGCCATGTCTGAGGACCCGGTCGCTCAGGAGCCGGCCGGCGGGGGATTTCGCGCGCTCTTCCCGCCCGCTCGATGGCTTGCACGCTACCAGCTCTCGTGGTTGCGCCAGGACGCGGTTGCCGGAATTACCCTCGCGGCATACGCGATTCCCGTCTCGCTGGCCTATGCGTCCCTGGCGGGTCTGCCGCCTCAATTCGGCATCTACTGCTATCTGCTGGGCGGCCTCGCCTACGCGCTCCTCGGCTCCTCGCGCCAACTTGCCGTCGGGCCCACCTCGGCCATCTCCATGCTGGTGGGCACCACCGCGATTGGCTTGGCGGGGGGTAACGCAATCCTGAGCGCGCAGATCGCCGCCCTCTCGGCGCTGGTCTTCGCCCTGATGAGCTTTGTCGCCTGGGCCCTTCGCCTGTCTTCGCTCGTGAGTTTCATCAGCGAGACGATCCTGCTCGGCTTCAAGGCCGGTGCGGCCTTCACCATCGCCATGACGCAGCTTCCGAAGCTCTTCGGCGTGCGCGGCGGTGGCGACAACTTCTTCGAGCGCGCATGGGTGCTGGGGGGGCAGCTGGGGGACGCCAAACTACCCGTCCTGTCCTTTGGGCTCGCGGCGATCGTGCTCCTCGTCGTGGGGGACAGGCTGTTGCCTGCCCGTCCCGTGGCGCTCGGCGTGGTGGCCGCCTCGATCATCGTGCTATCGGTCACGCCCTTGGGCCAGCTTGGCTTCAAGACTGTCGGAGTCCTCCCGGCCGGCCTGCCTCAGCTCGCCCTGCCCGCACTTCGGCCCACCGAGGTCGACGGCGTCATCCCATTGGCGTTTGCCTGCTTCCTGCTCGCGTACATCGAGAGCGTGTCGGCGGCCCGTGCCCTCGCCCAGCGCCATGGCTACGAGATCGATCCGCGCCAGGAGCTGCTCGCCCTGGCCGCCGCCAACTGCGCGGTGGCCTTCGGGCACGGCTATCCCGTGGCCGGCGGTCTCTCCCAGTCCAGCGTCAACGACAAGGCCGGCGCCAGGACGCCGTTGGCCCTGGTTTTCGCCTCGCTGACCATCGCGGCGTGCCTCCTCTTCCTGACGGAGCTGCTGCGCACGCTGCCCGACGTGGTTCTCGCGGCCATCGTGCTGGTCGCGGTCAAGGGGCTGATCGATGTACGCGAGCTGCGGCGCGTGTGGACGCTCAGCCGTATCGAATTCGCCATCGCCATGGCGGCCTTCGCCGGCGTGCTCCTGCTGGGCATCCTGAAGGGCGTGCTCCTGGCCGCGCTCATATCCATGCTCCTCCTGATCCAGCGTGTGGCCCGGCCCCACGTGGCACGGCTCGGCCGGGTGCCTGGCACACACCGGTACTCGGATCTCGCCCGCCATCCCGACAACGAAGTCGTGCCCGGCGTGGTGATCGTGCGTGTCGAGGCCAGTCTCCTCTACTTCAACGTGAGCCACATCCGCGAGCAGTTGCGCCAGCACGTGGCGGCGGCGGGCGCCGACCTCCGCACGGTCATCTGGGACCTGTCGACGTCGCCCTACGTCGATATCGCGGGTGCCCGCCTCGTGGGCGAGATGCAGCGCGCCGTGGCCGCTCAGGGGGCGACATTGCGGGTGGTAGAGGCGCGTGCGGCAGCCCGGGACCTGATCCGCAAGGAGGTTGGCACGAGCGTCGGCGAGGTGAGCCGGAGACTTTCCATCGACGACGTCATCACGGACGCGCAATCGGTGGGTACGCGGGAGCGGCGCTGATCCGACGGCGATCGGGCGCGCGTTCCCACGTCACGTCGTCAAGCGGAGACGCACGATGGTGACCGCGGGGTCGTTCGGATCGGCCCGATGCGTGAAGCCCAGGCGTCTGGCCAGGTCGAGCATGCCACGGTTCCCCGCCAGCACGTAGCCTTCCATGAGCTCGAGTCCCCGCGCACGTGCCGCGCCGATCAGCTCGCGCAGCAGCCGGGAGGCCAGCCCGATCCGCTGCCACTCGTCGGCCACGGTCACCGCAAACTCGCACGTCTTGCCGCCCGCCTGAACGAAGTAGCGCGCGCCGCCCACGAGGTCGATGCCGTCGGGCGCATCGACCTCTGCGACGAGACCGAGCTCGCGCGCGGGCTCGGGGGTGACCGTGCGGTCCAGCAGCCGGGGCGGCAAGTCCTTCATGTAGGACATGAAGCGCGTGTATCGCGACTCGCTGGAGAGTCGCGCGAAGGCTTGCCGCACCTCGTCGCGGTCGCTGGGACGGATCTCCCGCAGTCGCACGCGCCGGCCGTCCCGCAGCTCGACCTCGACAGGAGCGAAGGACACGGGCCCGTTCAGGCCCCCATGCGAGCCCTGGAGTGACGCCGCCAGGAGCCGGTCCGCATGATCGCAGGATAACAAGTCCGGCTGGCTGCCTCCACAGGGGCGCACGGCTCCTTGACCCCCGGGGTTCGGGGGACTAGACTCTCGCTCTCTGTCTGGCGCCGGGGGGCCGGGCAGCTCACGCGTCACCACGGGAGCACCGGCGCGGAGTGCGCAGGGCGAGGAGCCGGAGGCGGCATGAACATCTTGATGCTCTACCCGAGGTTCTTCGAGCCGACGTTCTGGAACCCCCATTGCTCTGGCCGTCTCCTGTACCGCCGGAACGTCACCATGCCACCGCTCGGTCTGCTGACTATCGCCAGCCATCTCCCGCCCGACTTCCACGTGCGTGTCATCGACCGCAACCTGGAGCTGGAGACCGCGGAGGACTGGGCGTGGGCCGATGTGGTCTTCCTGAGCGTGATGGCGACCCAGCGCGTGGACTACGCCGCCTGCGTGGCGACGGCCCGCGCCCACGGCAAGCCGATCGCCGTGGGCGGGCCCTACACGCACAACTCGCCGGAGCAGGTGACCGACGATGCGGACTGGGTGTGCTTCGGCGAGGCCGAGGACATCATGGAGGCGTTCGTGGCCGACGTGCGCGCTGGCCGCCGGCCCCGGCAATACCAGGGCGGGAGCAATACCAACATGGAGCAGGTTCCCATCCCGCGCTTCGACCTGCTCCGCGACATCAACGCCTACGCTGACATGCCCATCCAGTTCTCGCGCGGCTGCCCGTTCAAGTGCGAGTTCTGCGACATCATCGAGATCTATGGCCGGGTGCCGAGAACGAAGCCGGCCGAGCATCTCCTCGCGGAGCTCGACGAGCTCCGGCGGCTCGGCTTTCGTGGCGGCGTCTTCCTGGTCGACGACAACTTCATCGGCAACAAGCACAAGGCCAGGGCGATGCTGGAGAAGCTCGCCGTGTGGAACGAGAGGAACGGCTCGCCGTTTCCCTTCGGCACCGAAGCCTCGCTGAACCTTGCCGACGAGCGGCCCCTGCTCGAGGCCATGGCCAAGGCGCAGCTCGGCTACGTGTTCATCGGCCTCGAGACTCCGGATCCGAAGCTGCTCGCCTTCACACAGAAGCGGCAGAACTTGCTGGGCGATCCCGTCGAGAAGATCCGGCTCATTCGGGCCCATGGTCTCCACGTCATCGGCGGCTTCATCCTCGGATTCGACGGCGAGGATGCCCGGGTGTTCGAGACGCAGCGGACGTTCATCGAAGCTTCGGGCATCGGCGTATCGATCGTGGGCCTGCTCGGGGCCATTCCGCACACGCAGCTGTCGCGCCGGCTCGAGCAGGAAGGCCGCCTGCTCCGCAGCCTCGAGCAGTTCACGATCAATTCCTTCGACGGGCTCAACTTCATTCCCAAGGGAACGATCACCAAGCGTCAGTACCTCGAGCAGTACGCCAAGCTCGTGAAGGCGATCTACCGGCCCGACACGGCCTTCGCGCGAAGCACGCGGGGCCTCCTGGCCATGCGGCGGGCCCGCCGCCGGCGTCCCTGGGCTTTCTACCGCACCTATCTCCCCGCGTTCTTCCGACTCGTGTACCACCTGGGCGTGCGGAGTCGCGGCTTCCGGCGGCCGTTCTGGCGCGCCCTCGTCACGCTGGCCGTGAAGAATCCCAATGCCATCGACGCATTCTTCTTCGATGCGTTCTTTCTGTACCA
>Ga0335082_10007970_pt1 | contig 11504 bp, 9 predicted proteins | sample Lox_Sample_41_FD_206718 | JGI IMG/M metagenome (GOLD analysis project Ga0335082, IMG submission 206718) | Soil microbial communities from Loxahatchee National Wildlife Refuge, Florida, United States - Lox_Sample_4.1 | ecosystem: Environmental > Terrestrial > Soil > Wetlands | place: USA: Florida... | reverse complement strand
GCATCCGGGTCGAGCTGACCTCGCGCGGGCAGGATTGGGTTGCGGCCACCCCGGGGGGCCGGGGGGCCAACTCCGCGGGATGACGGAGCTGGAGCGCTGGCACCGGGATTGAACTGACACCGGGCACATGAGACTCCGCCCAGCCGCCGTGCCCAGCGTCGACCCCGTCCCGGCGCCCGCCGACGGCGGTCTCCTCGATCGCGAGCACGCGGCGCACGATGCCGAGCGCGCCGTCGCCTCCGAGGCGGACGCCCTGGCCCGAGCCGTCGCCTCGCTCGACGCCGAGGTGCAGGCGCTCGTCGGTCGCGCGGCCGCGCTCGAGCGGGACGGACATCCCGAGGCGGAGTGGCTGCTCGCGCGCTTCCACAGCCACCGGATGGATGCCCCCGACCTCTCCGGTCCCGCCGGCCAGTCCCTCGCCGCGCGCAACCACGCCCTGGCGGCGCGGGCCCGCGCCGTGGAGATGGCGCGGGTGCTGCTCCAGGCCGGCGCGTCCTCGCTCGAGGAGCACCGGGCCGGGCTCGCCCGGGACGCCGTGGAGCTGCAGCGGGTCGAGGCCGCGGCCAGGGAGGCCCGGGCAGAGGAGGCCCGGCGCGCCGAGGCGGCCCGGAAGCAGGTCGAGCAGCAGCAGGCCGAGGCACGGCGTGCGGAGGCCGCGCGGAAGCAGGTCCAGCAGCAGCAAGCCGAGGCGCACCGCCGGGAGATGGTGGCGGCCGCGGGCCAGGTCCAGCACCCGTCGCCTGCGCTCGCTCGCGCCGCCGAGCCCGTCCCCGCGCTGTCGGCCGCCGCCCGCGCGCGCGCGCCGGGGCAGCCGCTGGGAAAGCTCTCCGCGCCGACGGCAATCCCGGGCCGCCGGGATGGTCCCCGCATCCCCCTGCAGACCCAGGTGGACCTCTCCAGCGACTCGAACCTCTTCACCGGATTCAGCACCAACGTGAGCGAGGGCGGCCTGTTCGTCGCCACGGTGAACGTCCTCCCGGTGGGCACCCCGGTGGATCTGAGCTTCAGCTTGCCGGAGGGGACCCGCATCGCGGTGCAGGGAGAGGTCCGCTGGACCCGGGAGCTGGACGACCGCGCGCCCGACGTCTTCCCCGGCGTGGGGGTGCGCTTCGTCGGTCTCGCTCCCGAGGCGGCGGAGGCGCTCCACCGCTTCGTCGGCGAGCGCGAGCCGCTCTTCTATCCCGACTGAGACCCCGCGCCGCGCGGATCGCTCAGGGCCGGGCGGTCACGTCGAGGACGCGCTGCTCGAGGGAGCTGCCCTGGGTCAGCGCGGTGACCCGGACGCCCCGCGCCAGGAGCGCCTCCAGCGCCGCGGCGATGACGTCCTCCGACGGAGGGGCGTCGGGCGACAGGCGCAGGGAGAGCAGCCCCCGCGGAGAGAGATCGACCGAGGCGACGCCGGAGAGCGCGCGCAGCTCGGGGAGCGGGACGTCGCCTCGCACCACCTGGATCGAGAACTCCACCCCGCGCCGGGTGACCTCGGCCATGCTCCCGTCCTGGACCACCTTGCCGTGGTCGAGGACCGTCACCGCGTCGCAGAGCCGCTCCAGCTCGGAGAGGTTGTGGCTGCTGATCACCACGGTGCGCTCGCCGCGCAGCCCGGAGAGGAGCCCGCGCACCTCCGCAGCCGCGCGGGGGTCGAGGCCCGCGGTGGGCTCGTCGAGCAGCAGGAGCGCCGGCTCGCCGAGCAGTGACTGCGCCAGCGCCACCCGCTTGGCCATCCCGTGGGAGAGCGCCCGGGGGGAGGCGTCCCAGGCCTCGGGCAGCTGCACCCGGTCCAGGGCGATGCGCGCCGCCGCCTCCGGCCGGACCTCCCCCGACAGGCGTGCCCAGTAGGTGAGGAGGGCCCCCACGTCGAGGTAGCCGGGCAGCTCGGCGTCCTGCGGGAGAACGCCGAACCGGGGCCGCGAGGGGCCGCGATCGTGAGGCTCGCGGCCCAGCACCTGGACCGTTCCGCCTCCTGCCCGGAGGAACCCCGCGGCGAGCCCGAAGGTGGTCGTCTTCCCCGCGCCGTTCGGGCCCACCAGGCCGTGGCAGCTTCCGCTGCGGACCCGGAAGCTGACCCCGTCCAGGGCCACGGTGGAGCCGTAGCGCTTCGACACCCGCTCGAAGCTGAGCGCGTCCTCCATCAGATGTCCCGGATCCGGAACGCCGCCCAGGCGCCAGCGAGGAAGAGCGCCGCGAAGCAGACGTAGGCGGTGAGCGAGGTGGCGTAGGGCGGGCCGCTGACGAACACTCCTCCGAGGTAGGTGAGCGGGGAGAGCCAGCGCAGGACCTCGGTCGTGGAGCTGGCCCCGGCCATGACCTTGAGCAGCCAGAAGGCGAAGAGGAGCGAGAGGTTCAGGAGCAGGCTCGCCGCCGGGCTGGCCGTCACCGCCGAGGAGAGCGAGGTGAGGGCGACGTAGGCGCAGGCGAGGAGCGCGCCGCCGATCCAGAAGCGGAGCCCGAAGGTCAGGTAACCGACCGGCTCGACCACCGGGCGGAGACGGGCTCCGGCGGCGAACAGGGCGAGCACCACCAGCGCCAGGACGGTCAGGGTCACCACCGCCTGGGCGAGGAACTTGCCGCCGAGGATGCTCCCCCGGCGTGCGCGCACCGCCAGATGACGGACGCTCCCGCTGGCCACCTCGGCGCTGAGCTGGTCGTAACCGAGCAGGACCACGTAGAGCGGGAGGAAGAACAGGCACGCCCCGAACACGAGCGGCAGGAGCAGCGGCAGATCCGAGAGCTGGGCGAGCAGCGAGGGATCGCCTCCGAAGAAGAGGGCGATCAGGCTCGCTCCCGCGGCCGCCGCGGCCTCGGGGCCCTGGGACTCGACTCCCCGGGTGATGGCGCCCCCGAGCAGCCCGGTGACCGCGGTGAAGACGGCGAAGAGGATGAGGAGCACGAGCGTCCGGGGGCTCCGGATGGTCCGGCGCAGCTCGGTCCGGGTCACCACCCACAGCTCGAGGAGGGGACTCAACGTGGGACGAGGGCGTACCAGAGGAGGCCGGCCAATGTCTTCACCCTCCGGCCGCGAGGCATCGTACGATGCGGCGCAGATGCGCGAAGCGCTCCTCCTCGCCCTCCTCGCCGGACTGCTCGCGGGCTTCACCCCGGAGGACGAGGCGCTCGATCCGGCCACGCTGTCGGAGACACCGGCCTCGCTCCCGGCGCAAGCGGCCGATGCGCCCAGTCCGCCCGCCGCGCCCTCGCCGCTGCCGGTCCCGAGCCGGATCCGGACGCCGCCCCTGGCGTCGGCCCGGGCCCTGGACCCGGTGGACGACCTGGTCTCCCGCGCGCGGAGGGAGGGCGCCCGCTACCTGGTCGCCTCCCCGGAGGGGGAGACCGCGCTGACCCTGGTTCCGTCGATCCAGGAGAGCCTCGCCCGGACCCTCTCCGAGTACCAGACGCCCTGGGCGGCGGTGGTCGTGCTCGAGCCGGCCACCGGGCGGGTGCTGGCGATGGTGGAGCACAGCGAGGCGGCTCCGGCGCTCCGCGGGCTCCCGGTCAAGGCGGTGTTCCCCGCGGCGAGCATCTTCAAGCTGGTCACCGCCAGCGCGCTGCTGGACGAGGGCCTCTCCCCGGACGCCGAGTCCTGCTCCCACGGCGGCGGCAAGCGGCGGATCAGCGAGCGGCTGCTGGAGGACACCGCTGCCGACCGGCAGTGCTTGAGCCTCTCCGAGGCGCTGGGCCGGAGCGCGAACGTGGTCTTCGCCAAGATGACCCGCCGCTACCTCGACGCCCGGAAGCTGCGGGCCGCCGCCGAGCTGTTCCGCTTCAACCGGCCCATTCCCTTCGCCGTCCCCACCGAGCCGTCCCTCGCCGCGGTGCCGGACGACGCGCTGGAGCTGGCGCGCACCGGAGCGGGGTTCGGCGACGTCTTCCTCTCGCCGCTCCACGGCGCGCTCATCGCCTCGGTGGCTGCCAACCACGGGCTGTGGCGCGCGCCCATCCTCCTCGAGCGCGACCTGGCCGCCGCTCCCGAGCCGGAGCGGATCCTCTCCGAGGAACGGGCGGCCGCCCTGACCGGGATGATGGAGGAGACGGTCACCCGGGGCACCGCCCGCCGCTTCTTCCGCCTCCGGGAGCTGCGAGGCGCGGTGGGGAAGACCGGATCGCTGGCCGACCGGAAACCGTTCCGCGACTACTCCTGGTTCGTGGGGTTCGCTCCGCGGGAGGCGCCCGCGGTCGCGGTCGCGGCGGTGGTGGTCAACGAGCCCCGGTGGCGGATCCGCGCCCCGTGGCTCGCCCGCGAGGCGATGCGCCTGGGGCTCGAGGCGGTGGGGAGATCGGCCGAGCGGAAGCTGGCCTCGGTCAGCGCAGCTCGACCAGCCCCTGGTCGACGAAGCCCTTGAAGCAGCGGAGCGCGTCCAGCTCGTGGATCGGCGAGACCTGGACGATGGCCTCCACCGTACGCTGGCCGTCGATGCGGGAGAGGAGATAGCGCTCCGGCGCACTGAGGGGCATGTCGCGGATGAGCCCGTGCTCCACCTTGAGCCGTGGAACGCGCCCTCCGTGGACCAGCTCGGACTTCAGCTGCTCGGCCAGCGCGGACTCGGCCTGACGGAGGAAGCTGGCGGTCTGCGGTGAGGGCGAGACCTCGTACGCCCGGCGGGCCAGCGCCGCGGCGTCGGCGACCTCGCCGGAGGCGAGGAACGACTCGGCGTGGCGGAGGATCTCCTCGGGGCCGAGCTCGCTGCCCAGCACCTCCGGGACCTCGGTGGGAACCGTGGGCGACTCGCCGGGGAGCACCGAGACCGCCCCCAGCCGGTGCAGCGCGAAGAGCCGCTGGTAGAGGAAGAAGTCCGTGGAGTGGAGGGCGAGCACCATGTCGTCGATGGTCGCCCTTTCCTCGATCAGCCCGTAGAGCCGGTCGTCGAGGCTCCCCGGCTCGGGGGATCCGGCGAGCTGGCCCCGGTCGAGGCGCAGCCGCACGCCGCCGGTGGGAAAGACCTCCCGGATGGCGCGCCACGCCGTCTGGCGGAGGTCCGCCTCGCGGTGGACGTCCAGCAGGCTCACTGCCACCTCGAGCCCGTGGATGGTGGTCGGCGTCTCTCCGGGAGTGAAGGTGAACCGACCCTCGCTCCAGGCGAAGCAGCCCAACAGGGCCTCGCGGATCTTCAGCGCCAGCGCGTTCCGGACCGCATCCTCGGGGACCTTCCCGGTGTCGACGAGGATCTTCCCCAGCGCGACCTTCGTCGCCTGCTGCTGCTGGAAGGCCTGGGTGTAGTCGTCCTCGGTGAGCATCCCCATGTTCATCAGGAACTGGGCCAGGTACTCCCGGGGTGCGTTGCTCGAGACCTGGATGACCGAGCCGTCGCGGACGGTGACCTGGTGCCGCTCGTCGGATCGCTCGACGACGAGGGTCCCGGTCGCCCGGCGATTGCCGAGGTACGCGACCAGGTCCCGGAGGGGCATGGTGCCGAGATCGCCGAGGAGGCCGCGCATCGGGTCTGGGGCGCTATTGTCACCGGCGTTGACGGTCCGGATCTACCTGAAACCCCACTGCTCGCTGTGCGAGGTGGCACGGGACCTCCTTCACCGCCTCCGGCCCGAGCTGGGATTCCTCCTGGAGGAGGTGGACGTCACCACGAGGCCCGACACCTGGGACCGATACCGACATGTGGTTCCGGTCATCTCCGTCGACGGCGCGGAGGTCAGCCGGCTCCGGGTCGACCCCCCGGCGCTGGAGGCTCGGCTGCGTGGCATGGGCGTTGCGTCATCCACCATCCCCGGCCTCCCCCGGGAGCCGAAGACCTGAACTTCTGACCGTGACCGGGCGAGGGGCCCTGGAAAAAAGACCGTGCTCCAGCACGACCCACACACGCCGCGGGTGATGGTGGTGGACGAGTCGGAGCTCGCCCGCACCGAGGTCTCGGAAGCCCTCCGGGCAGCCGGCTTCCGGGTGCTCGCCCTGCGGAACGCCGAGGCCGCGCTGCCGACGTGGCGAGCGGCCCGCCCGAAGCTGGTGCTGATGGCTGCGCACGCTCCGGCCTTCGCCGCGGTGGCGATCGCCCGCCGGCTGAAGTCGCAATCGCGCGGCGCGGTCCCCTTCGTCTACCTCCTCGACGCACCGGACCCCGAGCTTCGCCTCCACGTCCTGGAGCGCGGGCTCGGCGTGGATGCCCTCTGCAAGCCGCTGGATCTCCGCGAGGTGGTGGCCCGGGTCCGCGCACTGCTCCGGCTGACCGAGGGCATCCGTCGCACGGTCCAGCCCGACGACGAGACGGCAGGTCTGCGGGATCGCCTCACCGGCGCCTGGTCGCGGCGGGCGATGAGCGCCTTCATCCGCCAGGAGCTGCTCCGCTGCGAGCGCCACGGCGGCGGATTCGGGGTGCTCGGCGTGGAGCTGCAGGGGATGCGCCAGCTCCGCAGCACCTTCGGACGGAGCATGGCGGACCGGCTGCTGCTCTACACCGGCGCGGTGCTCGCCCAGTCCTGCCGGGAGGCCGATCTCGTCGCGCGCGTCGCCGACGACCGGTTCGCGGTCCTGCTCCCCGCCACGCCGCCCGAGGGCCTGCCCTGGGTGCGGGCCCGGGTGGGGGAGCGCCTGGAGCGCGCCCGCCTCCAGGTGCACGGCCGCATCCTCCGCACGGCGTGCTCGCTGGGGGGCGTCTCCTTCCCCGACGTGCAGGGCGGCCCCCGCGCGCTGCTCGCCGCCGCGTTCCGCGGTGTCCCCGGGCCGGAGCGGGTCCAGACGCCCGTGCTCAGCTGACCTGGCGCTTGCCCTTGCGCTCCTTCGCCAGGGCCAGCACCCGGGCGAACTGCGCCGCCGTCACCGGGGCCACGCTCAGTCGCCCCCGGGTGATCAGCGGGAACGTCCGCAGCCGCCGGTCCTGGCGGATCCGCTCCAGCGTCACGGGCGTGGCCAGCGGCTCGAGCGGCTCCACTTGCACCGAAGCCCAGTCCTCGCCGGGCGCGGTGGGATCGGGGCGAGCTGCGCGCGAGACCCGGGCGACGCCCACCACCGCCTTCTCCTCGGTGGAGTGGTAGTAGAGGCAGAGGTCGCCGACCGCCATCGACCTGAGGTTGTTGCGCGCCTCGAAGTTCCTGACCCCCGTCCACTCGGTGCGGCCGTCGGCCTGCAGGCGGGAGAAGGGATAGGCGGAGGGTTCGCTCTTGATCAGCCAGTGGGCGGGCACGGGGCGCCCAGCCTAGCGCGCCCCGACCCGGGAGCAGGCTGCCGTCGTGCGGCTACTTCGTCGCCGGACGGGCGCTCTCGGGGCCGCTGCCGCCCACCGCCGAGCCGCCCAGGCTCCTCAGCAGGTCGTCGGCATGCTTCTGGTGATCGCGGACCTTGTCCCGGGCGTCGGACACCAGGTCGTGGATCTTGTCCTGCCCGTTGCCCTTCAGCCCGGGAAGGGCGGCGTCCAGGTCGCGGAGCACCGCCGCGTGGCTGCTGGACATCGCCTGCACGTAGGCCTGGTCGAACTGGGCCCCGGTGGCGGCCCGGAGCTTCTGCTCGGCGTCCTGGCTCATGGTCGTCAGCTCGTGGCGCTTGTCGGCGGGGATCTGGGTGGCGCCGAGGGTGAGCTTCGCGTCCCGGGCGACCTCGCTCACCCGCTTGTCGAGCGCGGTGTGGTCGTCGACCATGTCCTTCGCCAGGTCCTTCACCTTGTCGTTCGAGGCCCGCGTCTGGGCGAGGTGACCGAGGCGGATCTCGTCCTGGTTCACCTGGTGGATCATCGAGAGCACCGCCGTGGGGCTCATGGCCGCGGCGGCGTCGTGACTGGCCTCGCCGCTCCCGCCGGTGCCGCGGGCCTTGAGATCGCCGTGCAGGTCCCGATCGGCGGTGTCCGAGGTCGCCGGGTCGTTCGCGGCGAAGGCAGCACCGGCCGCGAGCATCGCCGCCAGCGCGAGCTTCCTGTTCAGTGTCATCGAGTCGTTCCTCCTGGGGGGGTTGAACGGTCGCAATCTGCGGAGCGGTGGCAGGTCGCGGAACCCTCCACGCGGATTTCGGGACGACCGCTCGCGGGCCGAATCGCCGCGGGACCTCTCCGCCGGATGCCCGTGGGGCGGCCGGTCAGCGGGTCGCGATCCACACCCGGAGCGCCTCGGCCACGCTCCACGCCTGGGCGAAGCACCCCCGTGGGCGAAAGGGCGGGGTCGCGTCGAAGATCTCGCTGATCTGACCGAGGCAGGCATCGTGCAGCGTGCGCTCCAGTCCCCCGAGCATGCTCCGGGCGAGGGCGCGGTCCGGGTCGAGCTTCAGCAGGGCGTCCACGAAGTGGCCGAGGAGCCAGGGCCACACCGTGCCCTGGTGATAGGCGGCATCGCGGGCGCGGAGGTCTCCGTCGTAGGTCGGCTTGAACTCCGGATCCGTGGGGGCGAGGGATCGCAGGCCGACCGGGGTGTAGAGCAGCTCCTGCACCGTCCGCAGCACGGGCTCCCACCGTGCCCGGTCGAGCACCGGGTGGGTGAGGCTGATCGCGAAGATCTGGTTGGGGCGGATCTTCGGGTCGTCCCCGCCCTCGCCGTCGACGACGTCGAGGAGGCACCCGGTCGCCGGATTCCAGAACCTCCGGTTGAACGCCGCCCGTGCGCGCTCGGCCGCCGAGCGGTAGGGAGCGGCGTCCTCGCCGAGCTCCGCTGCCCATCCGGCGGCGAGGGAGAGCGCGTTGAACCAGAGTGCGTTGATCTCCACCGCCTTGCCGCGGCGCGGGGTGACGACCCAGTCCCCCACCTTCGCGTCCATCCAGGTGAGCTGGAAGCCCTTCGCCCCCTGCGAGAGGAGGCCGTCGGACGGGTCGACCCCGATGTGGAAGCGCGTGCCCTGCAGGTGGTGCTGGAGGATGTCCTGCAGCACCGGCCAGAGCTCGCGGAGCAGGCCCGTGTCCCCGGCGTGATCGAGGTAGTGCTGGACGGCGTGGAAGTACCAGAGGCTGGCATCGGCGGTGTGGTAGACGCCCGCGTCCGTTCCCTCGGGGAAGTAGTTGGGGACGAGCCCGTCCCGGACGTAGTGCCGGAAGGTGCGGAGGATGGCCGCCGCCTCGCGCACCCGACCGGTGCAGAGGGTGAGCCCCTCCAGGGAGATCATCGTGTCCCGCCCCCAGTCGGTGAACCAGGGATACCCCGCGATGACGCTGCGGGCGTCCTGGCCGGTGGCCCGGGCCCAGGCCTCGTCGGCCGGGCGATTGGCCGGCGCGATGACGAACTGATCCGCGGCGAGCACCAGCCGGGCCGCGGTCTCCTCCCGGGCGACCTCCGGCGCCCGCTCCAGCAGCCGCTGCTCCCGCTCCCGCTCGAGGTCGAGGACGGACTGCGGATCGCGGTCGAGCCGGTCCCAGCCCTCGATCGTCACGCCCACCGCGACCGTCGCTCCCGGGCGAAGGGTGCACTCGAAGTACCCGGGGCTCATCAGCTGGTCGTCGTCATGGTACCCGCGGCTCCGGTCGACCCGGTACACCAGCGGGCGGCTCCGGTGAGGCAAGGCGACGAAGGCGCGCTCGCAGTCGCCGTGCATCCGGATGCGCAGGGGTGGGCTGTCCTTCCGTGGCTGCATCTCCACCCGGAAGTTCACGAGGTTCACCGGCACGTCCGGGGCCGGAGATCCGTCGGGCGGGTGTTCGTGGGGCCGGAAGGTGGGGTACGGCCGGACGCGCAGCCGGACCTGGGGCCCGTCGAGGTGCGTGTAGAGCAGGAAGACGGTGTTCTCCCCGTGCACCATGACCAGCGTCCGACGAAGGCGGGCCTCGCCGGCGGCGTACTCCCAGGCGGGCAGCAGGCCGTGGAGGCGGAAGTCGCGGAGGAGCTCGAGCCCAGGCAGGTCGAGCCCGCCGGGGTGCTCGGCCCCGGAGAGCCGGTGGACCGCCTCGCCCAGGCGGACCTCCTCCTCGAGCCGCCCGAGCATCACCGCGCGCCCGCGGCCACCGAGCACCGGGACGAAGAGGCCGTGGTAGCGGCGAGTGTTGCAGAAGGCGACCGTGCCCGAGGCGTATCCGCCGAGGGCGTTGGTGATCAGCCACTCGCGCTCCAGCAGCGCGTCCACGTCCGAGCGATCCAGCGGGACCCACGGAAGCTCGGGAAGGCCCCGCCGCTCGCCGTCGCTCACGGCTGCGCCTCGCCCCGCAGCAGGACCGTGCACTGGCCGGGCACGGTCCAGGGCCCGAGCCCGTCGGGAGCCACCGCCCCCCGGCCGCCCCAGCGCGCCTCCTCGCTGGAGAAGACCTGGCGCCAGCGCTGGCCGGGGAGCGGAGCGAGCAACGGCTCCGAGCACGGAACGAGGGGCAGGTCGTGTCCCAGATTGAAGAGGAGGAGGAGCTCCGAGCTCGGCGCCTCCGCGGGCCAGCGAAGCACCAGGGCCTGCTCGGCCAGCGCCGCGCCCTCCGGGGCCCGCCGGAGCGCCGGCTCCTCCCGCCGCAGCCGGAGCAGCTCTCGGTGGAAGGCGACCACCTCCGGGCGGGCCTCGGCCGAGGAGGGATGGAGGGTCGAGGCGCCGAAGGCCTCCTCTCCGGCGAGCGGCCGGGCGCCCTCGGCCAGCGCCGCGCGCGCGCTGGGAAACTGCCCGAGGAACTCCTCGCGGCCGCGCTGGACGCTCTCCCGGAGGCCCGGATCGCGGTGGTCCACGAAGTAGAGGAACGGCCGCGGCGCGAACGACTCCTGTCCCATGAACAGCATCGGCGTCTGGGGGAGGAGGAGCCACAGCGCGGTCAGGGCCCTCGCCCGCGGCTCGCCGGCGGCGCGGTGGAGCCGTTCGCCCCGGAGGCTGTTCGCCACCTGGTCGTGGTTCTGGAGGTAGAACACCACCTTCGCCGGGGGCGACGTCCGGAGCGGGGTGCCCCGCTGCTTCTTCTGCCAGGCGTACCACTGGCCCTGGTACAGCGCGTTCCGGGTCGCGCAGGCCACCAGCTCCGCGGCGGATCCCCGGTAGTCCTGGCAGTACGCCTCGGCATTCCCGGTCGCCGCCACCCGGGCGGCGTGGTGGAAGTCGTCGACCCACTGGGCGTCCATTCCCCAGCCGCCCTCCTCGATCGGCCGCACCGCGCGCACGTCCTGCGGCTCGTTCTCGGCGACGATCAGCACCCGTCGCGACCCCGCGGCCGCCCGGGCGCGGAGGGTGATCTCCGCGGCAATGTGCAGCGGAGAGGCGTCGTGGAGGTTCTGCGTCGCGTCCACCCTGAGCCCATCGAGGTGATACTCGGCGATGAACGCCGCCGCGTTCTGGAGCACGAACTCCCGTACCCCGCGCGCGTCCGGCCCATCGAAGTTGAGCGGGTCTCCCCACTCCTTCGGGTAGCGCTCGGTGAAGTACCGGTCCGAGTACCGGCGCAGGTAGTTCCCGTCGGGCCCGAGGTGGTTGTAGACCACGTCGAGGATCACCCCCAGCCCGAGGGCATGCGCCGCATCGACCAGCCGTCGCAGGTCGTCCGGCCTGCCGTACGCCGGCGTCGGGGCGAAGAGCGCCACCCCGTCGTAGCCCCAGTTGAAGCGGCCGGGCACGGTGTGCACCGGCATCAGCTCGAGCGCCGTCACCCCCAGATCCCGGAGCGCGGGCAGGGCGGACTCCACCGCCCGGTAGGTGC
>Ga0335082_10007969_pt1 | contig 11504 bp, 12 predicted proteins | sample Lox_Sample_41_FD_206718 | JGI IMG/M metagenome (GOLD analysis project Ga0335082, IMG submission 206718) | Soil microbial communities from Loxahatchee National Wildlife Refuge, Florida, United States - Lox_Sample_4.1 | ecosystem: Environmental > Terrestrial > Soil > Wetlands | place: USA... | reverse complement strand
ATCGAATAATTCGGATATCTCCGCAACTTTGTTTTTGCGCTTGTGTTCGCAGGGTTCATCGGCGTGCTGATATCTGCATCAGCACGCCGCAGAGCCATGATCCTCACTGGCGCGGCGAGCGCATGCTTCGCTGTGCACAGGAAGATACTGTGCCGCGATTTCAATCGTCATCGGCCTCACCAACCGCGGCTGCTGATCATCTTTGCGAGTCACGCAACGCTTCTCGATGCAGCGCAGACACCATTTGCCGTCCTGGCGGTGATCTCTCAAACACTGCAGTAGCACATTCAAACTAGGAGGCTCACGATGAAGAGCGTTTACTTCGCTCTCCTCTCTGCAATGCTCTCCACCACGCTAACCGCCGATGCCGCCAGAGAGATATTTCCTGCCGGTTCTCTTATCAACTGCACCATCACCGAAGCCAAGCTCTCCTCAAAGAATGCTTCCGTCGGCGATCCGATTCTCTGCCAGGTTGGCATCACCTCGCGCAACGGACCGGGCCGGCTCCCATTCGACAGCTTTCTCGAGGGACGTTTTGAAGACTACAAAGATCCAGGCCATTTCGCCGGAAAGGGCTGGATGGAGCTGAAGTTCGATCGTCTGATCGTGGAACCGCGTACGATCATTCCGCTTTCTGCGCGTGTTGTCGAGGTGCCGGGATTCTATGTCGATCGCGACGGGCGAATTCTCGGCAAGGGACACCGCACGCGCGACATCGTGGAGTGGTCGATCCCGATCCTCTGGCCGATTGATTTGATCAATCTGCCGCGGCGTGGCCCACGGCCCACGCTGAAATCAGAGACGCGGCTCACGCTCAAGGTGATGGACGACACCGAAGTACCCATCATCGACGACCCCGATCGCGATCCCTCAGGACTGATCAGGCGCGATCCGAATGCATATGTTGAGCGGCCCGATCAGGACACGCGAACCGAGCAACAGTTCTCGAGAGACGACGCGCCACACTATGGCGGGCCGCGGCAGCAGGAGTACGACCAGATGCCACAGCAGTCGTATGCTCCACCTCAACCTGCGTATCAGGCTCCGCCTGTCTATCAGCAGCCGGTGTACATGCCTGCGCCTTCGCCAGTCTACGTCGTGCAACCCACGCCGATGGTCTATGTCTACACTGCCCCCCCGCCGCCGCAGGTGCAGGTGTACACGTACTCGCCTCCAACGGTGGCAATGCCTTGGGTTCCTGCACGAACGACGGTTGTGATTCCGAGTCCGATGGCCTATCGCGCTCCAATTCCCTATCGGGCGGCAGTGACGTACCCGCCAGGGATCGTGCGGTACAGCTACGGTCAATAACAATCGGCGGCTTTCCAGCTCTGGGAAGAGGGAAGGGCGCGGTCTGTGCACGACGCGCCCACTTTTTCCTGCCGGTTAGGCTTTGCAATTGTTGCGATGCGTCAGTTCTTTGCGGCTTTCGACGGATAGCCCTGCCAGAGATACTCAAGTGCTTCGGGAAGCGTCTGCTGGCGCACCGCGCGGTCCACGTGGCCGGCGTTGCGGGCAAAGACAAACTGGTAGTGATAGCCCTTCGCGGCAAGCACCCTCGCCATATTTTCGTTGGCGAGAACCCAATCGTGCATATCGTCGCGCATGACATTCGGATTGAAAAGATCGCGATCGCCGACTTCCATCCATATCCGTATCGGCTTCGACGGATTGCCGGGGATGAGGTGCTCGTGGAATTCCCATGCGCCATGTGGAATTTGCGGGTTGGAGGGCCACTGCTGATTGACAAATGTCCCGGAGTAGGTGAGCACGCGATGATACAGCTCCGGGTGATACCAGGCCATGATCAGAGCACAGGAACCGCCTGAACTGCCGCCTGTCGTTGCACGGCCATCGGGATCATGCGTGAGTTTCACATGCGCTTCCTTCTCGACGCGCGGCAACACCTCCTCTTCGACAAACTCGGCATAGGTTCCAGACATCGTGTCGTATTCGAGGCCGCGCTCGCTGCCCTGCGCGTCGCCCCCTCCGTTGCCGATCGAGATGGCAATCATGGCCGGAACCTTGTGCTGTGCGATCAGGCCGTCGAGAGCGGTGAACAGCAACGTGTCGGGACCGTCGGTTCCAACGATGAAAGGTGCGACGCTGCCTGCGACGTATTGCTGCGGAACGTACACCGTTACCTTGCGCGTGTAGGGTGCTGAATGGCTCGTTGTGACCAGGAGTTTTGCCGGATCGGTCGGGTCAGGAGTCCCGAAGGTTCCCGTCTCGCGGGCGATGCCGAGATAGATCTTGCTCTCTGTCGAGTTCATGGTGAACTCGACAATCCTTCCTTTGGGCACGCCATCCTGGGTTGACATTTCCGGCGCAGGATTGTGCGTGGGTCCGAGGATAAAATTGCCGTCTGCTGTTGCAGATGCATTGGAGCCGTCGGGCAATTCGGTGGCCGTGACATAGCCGTGTGTGTGGGGATCGCGTGTTGGCGGCGTCGGCCGCTCCACGTGGATTGAAGGCGCTAGATCTTGGCCTAAAGCAATCGCGACGGCGCAGGCCAAAAATACGACGAACGAAAAACACGGCTTCAGAGGCATCCAGCCATTGTGCAACATCCAAGGTCTCGGGAAAAGGATCGCACTCTCTCACAGAGAGGGTCTCCGATCTCGGTTTCACAGGGAGGCTGCTGATATCGTGCGGTCAGACCCTCGCAGCCGCTCTCAGCAGCAGCCGGAAGTGCTCGCGCAATTGCGCGACGGCGCGGTCAAATGGCTCGACAGACCGATACGACCGCGACAGTACGACTCCGCCTTCCATGACGACGAGTACGTAGGTCGCAAGCGCGTCGAGGTCGGTCTCCGGCGGGAGCGATGGCTTCATGTCTTCGAGACACTCCCGGACCGCTTCAATCCATCCCTGAAAGTTACGAGCAATGAGGGCATGAGCCGGAGCATTCTCAGGATCGATTTCGAGAGCAAGGCGGCCCAGTGGGCATCCGTAGCGGCAGTCGGTCGCCAGAATACGGTTGCGGTACCCTGCAAGGATCGCAAAGATGCGCGCAACCGGCTCTTCGACCGATGCAAATGCCGGATCGACAACCATTGGTCGCAAAAGCTCGATGTAGCCCTCGAGCACTGATCGGAGGAGCGCTTCCTTGCTGTCGAAAAAGTGATAGAAGCTGCCGGAGTTGACATCGGCGTGGGCCAGGAGCTCCGCCATGCTCGTCCCAGCGAAACCCCGCTCCCAGAAGAGAAAGCGTGCCGAGGCGATGAGCCGCTCGCGGGTGGTTGGCGAAGACTTTGTGACGGACAAGCTCGAAAGCCTCTTGACAGAAAGCATACTGCTTGCAAGTATCTTACTTGATCGTTCAACTAATTGCGATGAAGAACAACAAACTCAACCTTCTGCTTGCCGTTATCTTGTTGGTTCCGGGACGCCTTGCCGTGGCACAGGGCGGCTCCCCGGCTGCTATGGTGCCGCCTCAACAGCTCGTGATTGAGGTTGAGGTGCCCGCGCCTCTGCCTGAAGTCTGGAAGGCCTTCTCGACCAGCGACGGGCTCAGCACCTGGCTGACGCCAAATGCAGTCGTAGATCTCAAACCGGGTGGAGAGTGGACAGCGCACTTTCCCGGCGGTAGCACAGGCGGAGGAACGATTGTCAGTTTCGTCCCGGAGAAGGAACTTGTGCTCGCGGCGATGGCGCCCGACCAATTCCCGCATGTGAGGGCGGAGCGAACGCGCGCGGTCTTTCACTTTGAGTCGAGGGGGAATTCGACCGTCGTCCGGCTGACGCAATCGGGGTGGAAGAGCGGGTCTGAGTGGACGAAGGCTTACGAATACCTTGTCGCCGGCGATGCACAACTGATGGCGACGCTGCACCACCGTTTTGTGAATGGTCCCATCGATTGGGCCAAAGTCTTCGGCGATCATGCGCAGGCCGGCAAATAGGGGGAACGAATGAATCTTCACACTCTCAATGTCTGGGCTGTGTTGGCTGCGGCAATTTCGGCTTTTGTAATCGGCGGGTTGTGGTACTCGCCGGTTCTGCTTGGTTCCGCATGGAAGCGCGCGAACGGATTCGCCGCCGATCCTCCGGCGGCGGGGCCGAAGGGCTTTGCAATCGCATTTCTGCTGAGCCTGGGGATGGCGATCAACCTCGCAATGTTTCTTAATGCACCAGGAACGACGCTGGCATTCGGAGCGATGGCGGGATTCCTCGCTGGTTTCGGATGGGTGGCCCTGGGATTCGGAATCGTGGCGATCTTTGAACGCCGTCCGCTGAGCTACGTCCTCGTCAACGGCGGGTACATGGCGGTGGCTCTCACCGTGATGGGAGCGATTCTCGGCGGCTGGCGCTAGAGCGAAATCCCAACCGCTCCGCAATCTGCCTCCAGCGCGACGTGTCTTTCTGGGGCATACTTGGAGCGGGCAGAAAGACCACTGGCCGAGGGGGATGCACTCTCTGAATGCGCGCCCGATGCGCAATTGGAATTCTTATCGCGGCCGTGGCGCTCTCATCGCCGGTCTGCACGCGCAGCCATGCTCAGGCGGCGATGCTGATGGAAGAGCCTTTCGGCTTCTTTGGCTTCTTGAACCCCACTGGTCACGATGCTATCTACTTCGACCGCATCTGCGCCGAAACCCCCGTAAAGCTGCGTCGATGTGCGCCGGGCGAGCTTGGCGCCGTCATTACACGCTACCAGGGAATTGCAGGCTACGACTGGATCGCGACGCCTCTTCTCCCTTACCTCTATGCTGTCGAGAATGCTGCAGAAGTTCCCGCACGTGCGGATCGCGAAACCGTAACCATCCTCCGCGACAAGTACCATGATGCGCATCTTCTGAGTCTGGGAAAAGACGTGCCCCGGGGCGACGACGTGAAGAGAGGCTGGAGCCAGTTTGTAGGTGTGTCGTACGAGCGCCGAATCTACGCATTCCGTTTCGCAACAAGCGAAAGCCAGGACGACGAATTGATCGCCCGTATGAACGCCGGACCAAATCGCTCCCGCTTCAATCTGCTCGTCCGGAATTGCGCGGACTTTACAGGCGGCATGTTGAGCTTCTACTTTCCCGGCACGTTTCGTCGCAGCGTACTTCCTGACGGGGGAATCACCACACCCCGGCAGATTTCGTACAAGCTGGTGCGCTACGCGCGCAAGCATCCTGAGACGCAACTGGGACTGATGGATATCCCGCAGGTTCCCGGCTACCGCCGCCGCAGCAGAGGAAACAAGAGCATTGCCAAGTCGCTCATCACCAGCGGCTATGTGGTTCCGCTTGCCTTTATCAATCCATACATTGCCGTTGGGGTGTTCGTCGATTACCTCGTGTGGGGGCGCTATCCGCTCCCTCTGAAGGATCTGCCGACGCTGTCCCCAGCCAACCTCGCTCCGCTAACGCTTGCAGATGGCTCTGCGCAGGGTCCGCAGGGCGCCGGCGCTCCGGTTCCCGTCCCGCGTTGAAGGCCCCTCTCGCAGTCTGCCTATACGGGAGGCAGCGCATCCACCACGGGAACGCCTGCTGGCGGCGTGAACCGGAAAGTGCCCGCAGGAACAGCCGCATTCGGCTCTTCTCCGCTGAAAGCGAAGTGCGTCAGCGCGCCGTCTGTTTCTTCGATTTCGATAGCAGTGATCGCGCCTTCCGCAGTTACGGTCAGGTCGAGACGCCGGATGCGTTTTTCCTGTCCGCGTGGCATTCCCGAGAGCTTGTACTGGCGGTTCGCAGCGGGAGCGATCGTCAGCTTGTCGAGTTCCTTCTCAAGCTGAGTGTGGCCCAACAGAAAGCGAAGCGGCGAGCGCAGGTCATCGAGTTCCTTGGCGGGGATGCGTTGGACCTGGGGATCGCCTTTCGTGTAGAACCAGGCGTATTTGCCGTCGAGAAGGAAGATCTTTCCTGGCGGGGCGATGTAATCCCACTTCATGCGTCCGGGCTTCAGCAGCAACAGTATTCCGCTTTCGGTGCGCGATCTGCCAAAGCCGTCGTATGACTCGGTAAAGCCGGCTCGCAGCGAATGAAGCTGGTTATAATGCCGGTCAACACGCTGCGCCAGTTCATGGGCGTCCAGCGCCTTTGCGGTTGCCGTGCGTTGCTGAGCTCGGACGAATTGCGAAAGCGCGGCGGCCATGATGACTGCGCCCCAGAGAATGGCTCTGGCTGGCTTCATTGAACCATCTGGGAGCAGTTGGTTCCACCCGCGGGATCAGCTTTCATGGCGCCGCCGGACTCGAGGCAGAATCCGCGGTCACCGGTGCGGCCTGGAGTGGCCGGCACAGCGCTCAGAGTGTAGGCGGTGACGCGATCCACGTTGTTGACCGTCACCTTTGATGTGCAATTGATATTGAAGATGTATCCGTCCTTGATCCCCGTGGCGAGCTGCCCGTTCAGAAGCTGCGCCGAGGTGGGACTCGGCGGACCCGCATTCGAATCGCCGCTCAGAGCCTGCAGGCCGCATGCGAAACCGTTGGTGGGATAGTTGGACTCGTACATCGATTCAGCCTGCTCGATCGTCTGCAGAGATTTCTGGGCTGAGAGCTCGTTGGCGTGCTTCTTGATCGTGCGCGAAGTGGGAATCGCGATGAGCATCAGGATGACGATGATGGAGATAACGATCAACAGCTCCATCAGAGTGAAGCCGTCTTCAGTTGGATTCTTGCCCTGCGTTCCAAAGAGCGAAAACTTGCGATTCATGCGACTCCCATGCCCAGCTGGCCGCGATCGGTTTCCCGGCCCACTCGACAAAATCCTACAACCTACGGACGCAGAAGGGAAATGGGACGCTCGAAAGGCAGCCTTTAACCGTTAGCTATAAGCCTTTAGCTGGTCATCTGCTGGTATGGATTGGTGGGTTGGAATTCGGACTCTTTCTTGGTAACAAAACTCACATGAATCCAAATTGGCTTCGGACGCCAAGTCAAAGCGGAAAGCCAAAAGCTAATGGCTGAGAGCTGGCTTTCAGCACACGAGTCGGTCGCGGCCGAGCTTGATGCCGCTCAGGCGACCGAGCAGCGTTACCGCGATGCGGTCTGAGACGAAGAGGCGTTGTGCCATGCTCTGCACCTGCGCTGCGTCAACGGCGTCGATGCGGGCGATGATCTCCTCCACCGTAAAGAACTGGCGGAAGTACATCTCCTGCCGCGCGAGGTTTGCCATGCGCGAGTTGGAGCTTTCCAGTCCCATCAGGATGTTGCCTTTGAGCTGGTCCTTGGCACGTGTCAGCTCTTCGTCAGAGAGAGGAACCTCTTTCAGGTTTCGGAATTCGGCCATCACGAGATCTACCACCTCGATAGCTTTCCCCGCCGAGGTGCCCGCATAAACGCACAACGAGCCGGTATCGCGATAGGGGCTCAGGTCAGAATAGATGGCGTAGGCCATCCCGCGCTCCTCACGGATAGTCTGGAAGAGGCGTGAACTCATGCCGCCGCCGAGCACGGTGTTGAGGATCAGCGTGGCATAGCGGTTGTCATCCGTGATGGGCGGCGCAGGCACGCCGAGGCAAAGTTGCACTTGTTCCAATGCCTTTTTGTTGCGGAGCAGAATACGGGCGCTGGCAAGCGGGGTCTGCAATCCCTGGTCGGCCTCACCCGGAACCAATGGTTCGAACTTCTTTGCCACGGCCTCGACAAACCGGTCGTGATCGAGATTTCCGGCCGCTGAGAACACCATGTTGCCGCCGCGAAAACGCCCGAAGTGGTAGTCGAAGAGCTTTCCCTGATCGAGTCGTCCGACGGTGGCGGTAGTGCCGAGGATAGGCTTGCCGAGCGGGTGATCTTTCCAGAAGTTCTGAGTGAAGAGCTCGTGCACAAGGACGTCGGGATTATCTTCGTCGATCTTGATTTCTTCGAGGATCACGCCGCGCTCGCGCTCGATGTCCGTCGAGGCAAAGACGGGGTTGAGCACGAGGTCGGCGAGGATGTCGAGAGCGATGGGGACGTGATCGGCCAGTGACTTCACATTGAAGCAGATGGTCTCCTTGCCCGTGAATGCGTCCAGGTTTCCGCCAATCGAATCCATTTCGCGCGCGATATGCTGCGCAGAACGCGATTTCGTGCCCTTGAAGAGCATGTGCTCAACGAAGTGTGAGATGCCGTTGGTCTCGGGGTCCTCGCATCGCGAGCCCGACTTGATCCAGACCCCCATGGCGACGGATCGCAGATGTTCCATGCGCTCGGTCAGCACAATCAGGCCGTTCGGCAAAACTGTGCGGCGAAGATTTCGCTCGGTCGTCATTCTCACTCGAATCTTTTCGATTGTAGGTCAAGCGGGCTGCGGACTGAGACGGCGCCCGTTAGACCGGATGCGCACGTTCAAAACACCTGAAGAACGCCTTACGGAGATCGCGCCAGACTGCAAAGGGAAGTAGGATTGCTCTATGCCGGGTCCCAGGACGACCGCGAACTCAAACCAACTCGTTCCCATATTAGACGCCAGGAATCCCCTTCGCGGAAGACGTTCGCAGTCTTTTTTTGGTTTGGATGCCGCCGCGCTGGCCGCCCTGATGGAAGAGATGGGGGAGCCAAAATGGCGGGGCCGGCAGCTGGCCGAGGCACTGTATCGTCAAGGAATTGTTGAGGTTGGGGCGATTTCCACACTGCCACTGGCGTTGCGCCAGAGGTTGGTAGATGGGGGGTGGGACGTAGGCCGCCCTAGGATTGAGCAGGTGTTTACTTCAGTGGATGGGACGGAGCGCTATCTCGTAGAAGGTCAGGGGGAAGCGGGCCAGACCGTGGAGACCGTCTGGATGCCAGAAGGAGACGGCGGCGAGGCGGGCGACGAGGGAGAGCCGGATTCCGTTCAGGATGCTCAGGCGGCCAGGGGATGGAGCCGGGCGACTATCTGCGTATCGAGCCAGGTCGGCTGCGCGGTCAACTGCCAGTTCTGCCTGACCGCGAAACTGGGACTGCAGCGGAATCTGACTGCGGGTGAGATCGCGGGGCAGGTAGTCGCGGTTCTTGATCGCCACTCCGTCCAGGTCGGTCGCGATCGCGTGAACCTCGTCTTTATGGGGATGGGTGAGCCCTTCCTCAACTACGACAACTTCATCGCCGCAGTGCGCCTCCTCGTCGACGAGGTCGGGATAAGTCCCCAACGCATGACGGTCTCAACGTCGGGAATCGTTCCCGGCATCGAGCGCTTTGCCGAGGAGCCGCCGGAGGTGCGTCCTAAGCTTGCGATCAGTCTCAACGCTCCGAACAACCAGGTACGCAGCCAGGTGATGCCCATCAATCGCAAGTGGCCTATCGAGGCGATCATGGACGCCGTCCGCGGCATTCGGCTGCGATCGCGCGAGCGCATCACGTTTGAATATGTGCTTTTGAGTGGCGTGACCGACCGGCCCGAGCATGCAGCGCAGGTTGCGCGCCTGGTCAGGCAGTTCCACTTGCCTGCAAAGGTGAATCTGATCGCGTGGAATCCCGGTCCCGGGATTCCCTACGAGATGCCTCAGACCGAAGCGGTCGAGGTCTTCCGCAGCGCGCTCGCGGCCGAAGGCATTCCGGCCTATCTGCGCCGCCCACGCGGCCGAGATATCTATGCAGCCTGCGGACAGTTGAAGAGAACGGTTGAGAGCAGGAACTGAGGAGCTACAGCGACTTCAATGTTGCTGCGCGCCGGAAGCGATACCCTACGCGTGCCTTGGTCGTGTCGAGTGTCCCAGAGCCAGCAGCGCATCGGTGAGGCGATCGGCGGCGTGGCGCACGACGTTTTCTTCGCTCGCAAAATCTCCAGTGATGCAGCGGACTCCGAGAGCCCCGATGCGATCCAGATCCGCCTCGATCGGCGAGGCATTCTCAGCCGCATAGCGCGCGAGCGTTTCCGGCGAGAAAGGGGCAGTATTCACTATCGCGTAGTCAAAGACGGGTGCGCGGGTGTGTTCGTAGATCCGTTCGATATGCTCTGAAGCCGTGAGGCCCAGGCTCTCGTTGGCCTCCGTCATCAGGTTGCAGATGAAAACGCGAAGTCCCCGCGCCTGCGCCAAAGCGGTCGGTATTCCCTGTACCAGCAAATTGGTGATCAGCGAGGTGTAGAGCGAGCCCGGGCCTACCGTGATCAGGTCGGCGCGCTCGATGGCGTCCAGCGCTTCGGGCAGCGCGGCGGCATCCCTTGGTTCAAGCTGCAGCTCCTCGATCCTACTATGGCTTGCGGTGATGTTGGTTTCGCCACGCACCTCCGAACCGTCGTCCATACGTGCGACAAGGGTCGCATTGGTGACGGTTGCGGGATAAATGCGCCCGCGGGTTGCGAGGATCTTCGACGCCAGTTGGACGGCGTGTGCAAAATCTCCCGTAATATCGGTTAGCGCAGCCAGAAAGAGGTTGCCAAAACTGTGTCCATCGAGGCCGTTACCCGCGCGAAATCTGTAGTCGAAGAGACCTGCAAGCAGATCCGACTCGGTGCTCAGTGCGAGCATGCAGTTTCGCAGATCACCCGGCGGCAGCATGTTAAAGTCTTTGCGCAAACGGCCCGAGGACCCGCCGTCGTCGGTGACAGTCACAACGGCTGCCAGGTCAGAGATGGCCGACGGCGTCGCAGAATCCCAATCCGGATAACTGACATGGCGCCGCAGGCCGCGCAGAAGCGTGGAGAGTCCCGTGCCCCCACCGATGGCTACAACGCGAAGTGGCCTGACAGGGATCTCCGCGGCATCCTCAGCCAAGTGTTCGGAGGGTGCCGGCGAGAGAGAAGAAGCGCTCGAAGCATTGCCAGAGTTCACAGAGATCCTGCGGTCAAAAAGACCCACCTACGGAACTTCAGGATACAGCAACTCTGTGAATCGGGGATCATCGACCATGCTCTGGAAATCGTTGTCAGAGCGGGCCTGAAGCCGGTTCTTCGGGTTCATCTCGATAGCCTTCGACAAGCTGTCGAGGCAATCTTGTGTCCGGCCCGTGATCGAGTAAAGCACCGCCAGGCCGTAGTGAGCGAAATCTGCGGTGGGATGGTCGGTCAGGATTCCTTTGAGCTGGTTGGCAGCCTCTTCAAAATCACCCGCGTTCAGTTGCGAAACCGCATAGTCGTACCGTTCCTCGGGCGTGAGAAAGGCAAGGCCATGCTTGTCGAGTTGCTTCTGGCAGGTCGCGATGTACATCCTGCTGCGCTCTACGATCTCTGCCGGCGCAACGGGCAACAGTTTCTCAAAGGCCGCGATCGCCCTCTCGAACTTGCCCTGCTGAACTAGTTGTACGGCGGCCTGATATTGCTGTGAGACGGGCCCCGTTGCCGTGGTCGAATGGCTGCCTGTCCTTGCAGCCGGAGGGGGAGTTTTTTTGCGGCTGGCCGCCGCGGTACGTGCCTCTGTCATGGATTCACTCGTGACGTTTGCCTCAAACACCAATCCCGCTCGGAGAAATTCCGGCAGAGATGTTCAATTTGAGATTCGTGTCACTCAGGCCCTCTTTATACCGATTACAGTTTCGCTCGTCAATGGCCGGGGGTGTGGCCCGGAGCATCACGGAGCTGGTTGCCGCGCATTCTTACGGTAAATAGCGGGGTTAAGCGACGGATCGTTGTACATCTTGAGCTGCCGGTAGAGTTTGAACCGCCGGGTGCCGGCCA
>Ga0335082_10007965_pt1 | contig 11507 bp, 7 predicted proteins | sample Lox_Sample_41_FD_206718 | JGI IMG/M metagenome (GOLD analysis project Ga0335082, IMG submission 206718) | Soil microbial communities from Loxahatchee National Wildlife Refuge, Florida, United States - Lox_Sample_4.1 | ecosystem: Environmental > Terrestrial > Soil > Wetlands | place: USA: Florida... | reverse complement strand
CTGACGATGCTCGACTTGAAGGTCGAATTGCCGTGTCTCGCCCTTCGCAAACGTGAGCACCTGCGCGCTGACAATCTTGCTGCGCTTGCTGAACTCGAGCACGGTGACGCCCAGGGCATCGCTGTTCCCGCCGTCGTTGGTGACGGTGGCCGTATAGGTGACTTTCTGCCTCAGCGCTCCCTGGTACGACGCCTCGGCCCTCGGGACGGCAAGCACGGCGGCGACGACGATGATGAGGAGTGGTCTCATGTCATCCTCCTTGTGACGGAAAGGTCGACGAGCCCGGTCGTTCAGCAGGGTCGTGGGTTCGCAGAGCAGGTCCGTATCGGATGTGCACCCGAGTCCAGGCCCGGCGTTTGCGACGCGGACAACGCCCGATCGGTTCCCGTCCAGCGCATCCGTTGCCCGCCGCCGCACTGGCCGGTTGCGGAAGCCGCCGCGGTTCCTGTAAGGGCGTGAAAACTCAGTCTGCCCTCGTAGCTCAGGTGGATAGAGCACAGGATTCCTAATCCTGGGGTCGCGCGTTCGAGTCGCGCCGGGGGCATTCCTTTTCAAGATGCGGCTCCCCCCACCGCGCCGAATCTCCAGTCTGCGGGCATCAGCTGGAGGACTACTGCCCCTCCAATGTACCATACCACCTGCCAGCAAGCCGGCTACCGACCGGTTAGGGGAAGCCCCAATTGCGGATGGTGCGCGGGCGTGCGAATAAGCACAATGCTTGTAGACCTACGTCGCGTCTGCCACCGCCGGTTTCTCGCTTCCGCCGCCTGGGCCGCGATCGGCCTGCTCCTCGCCGGCACGCCCCACACCGCCTGTGCGGCCGGAGTCGTCGGTACCGGCACTCCTGACAGTTGCACCGACGCGGCGCTGGATGTGGCGTTGGCCGGCGGCGGGCTGGTGACGTTCGACTGCGGCGGCCCGGCGACGATAGACATCAGCACCGGCACGGGCACCAAGACAATCGCCGTTGATACCACCATTGACGGCGCGGGCGTAGCCACGATCAGCGGTGGGAACCTCGCTTTTACCGGCGGGAACACCGGGAACAACGTGCGCGTATTCTCCGTGAACGCTGGTGTCACGTTCACGGTGCAGAACTTGACCGTTGCCAACGGCCTTGCGGAGGGGGGTGGCGCGATCTTGAACAACGGCATGTTGACGATCGCCAACAGCACCTTCTCCAACAACTATGCTAATTTCAACGGCCGCGGTGGTGGCGCGATCTTGAACAACGGCATGTTGACGGTCGCCAACAGCACCTTCTCCAATAACGTTGCGGGTTACCCCGGCGGTGGTGCGATCTTGAACAACGGCATGTTGGCGGTCACCAACAGCACCTTCGTTCGCAATCGCGCGTTCAACGGTTGCGAATGCGCCAGCGCGGGTGGCGCCATCGATTCCGTCGGTTCCTCTGACGAGTTGACGGTCATCAACAGCACTTTCTTCGACAACCAGGCGAGCTACCTGGGCGGCGCTATCTGCGGTTTTGGCCACATCAGCAACAGTATCATTGCCGGTACCAACGGATATTATGAGTGCTGTGCTCAACTGATCGACGACGGCCACAACATCGACAGCAACGATGGATTGTGCTTCACGGGCACGGGCTGCACAGGCCCCACCGGCCCCACTGACCCCAGCGGCAGCTCGTTCTGTAACACCAACCCACAACTCGATCCTCGGGGTCTGGCGAACAACGGTGGGCCGACGCAAACCATTGCGCTTGGATCGTGCAGTCCAGCGATCAACGCCGGTGACCCAGCAATTTGCGCCAATCCGCCAGTCAGCGGCGTCGACCAGCGCGGCTTGGCCCGCCCGGCGGTCGGTCACACCCAGTGTTCGATCGGTGCCTACGAAGCGGACGCTGTTCCGGCGTCCTGCTGCGTCGGAGACTGCGACAGCAACAGCAGTGTGGCGATCAACGAGTTGGTCCTCGGGGTCGACATCGTACTCGGCGTGCAGCCGGTCGGCGCCTGCCCGGCATTCTTGACCCCCAGTGGGGGGGTGGACATCGCGCAGCTCATCACGGCGGTGAACAACGAACTGGGCGGCTGCGGCGCCTGACGACACCACAGGTTCCGCTTCGACCGCCGGCTGGCGCGCGTCGTCTTCCGCGACGGCTCCTCGGACGACGCGGTATTTGCGGCGTTCTCCGAATACACCTCATGGAACGGGAGGAACTGGCGCTATTCGCATCATGAGCGGAGGCGTGACGAGGATCGGCCCGTGCCGGTGTACCTACCGTTCCCGTCATAGTTCCCCGACCTCCTACACCCGCTGCGACGCGTCCACCGTCGCGCTGATGGCGGCAGCCGGCGCCGCCGCGGCGAGGCCGTTCCCCCTTCTTCCTCGCGGGCGAGGGGGGTGCAGTCGATCGATCGTCGCCGTGCCCGCAACCCCGGGTGGGGTCACAATCCCGGCTGCCGTCGCGGCGCTAGGTGACGCCTTGCCATTCGACGGCGTGGACGCGGATCGGGCGCTCGAATCCCTTGAGGGCGACGTCGCCGAGATCTTTGAAGCCGAGGCCCTTGCCGAGGCAGAGCTCGGCGATCACGTTCGACACCAGAATCTGTTCCGGCTGCGCGTGGGAGCAGAGCCGCGCCGCGAGTTGCACCGTCGCTCCGAAGAGATCTTGGTGATGCTCGACGGGCTCTCCCGCCGCGGCCCCGATGCGGACCTGCAACGGAAGCTCGGCAGGCGTACGCTCACGCTCGGACAATGACTTTTGTATCCTCGCTGCGCAGCGAACCGCGGCCGCGGCGGAAACGAAGGACGCCATGATGCCGTCTCCGGTGTGTTTGATCTCACGACCGCCCGACGCGCTCAGGGCTTCCCGGACGATGCGGTCGTGGTCGCGGAGCAGGACCATGGCCGCGTCGTCGCCGAGGCGTTGCGTCAGGGTCGTCGAACCGACGATATCCGTGAAGAGAACTGTGCGGATTCCGGGGTCTCGCTCGTCGCCGGCACCGCCCCGGACGAGGACGGCCCCCGATGGGTGCACGTCGCCCCCGCCGAGGAATCCCTCGGCCACTTCGGGCTCGATCTCGATGATCTTTTCCGGCAGCAGGCCGTGCGCCTCGTGGTGAACCTTGGTCGCGGCCTCGGGGCTCGGCGCGTGCACGAGGCAGAAGACTTTGCCGCGGCTCTCGTTGAACCAGTACTTGAGGTAGTCGACGCCGTACTTCTGCTGGACCTCGAGATCAGCGCGGTGTGCGTCCGCAACCTCTTGCGCGCTGGCGCCTGTGACGTCGTGAATGTCCATATAGAGTGGCATGCCGATTTCCGGTCGACGCCGCCCATGACCGCCGAGCGGCCGACGCACGAACCTATCACGGAACCTGTCGCGTGCCGCAACTCGCCTCGGCGGAACCCACGACCGTCCGCCCTGCCCCACGCAGTAGGTAGCCCTTCGACACGTCGAGTCTTCGCGCCACACCCGATCAACGACCGTGTCTCCATCCCTGGACGGCCTGTCTCAAGACCGATCCCCTATACGTTCGCGACAGCGCAAAATCCCCGAAGATTGAGTTCCCAGGCGCGCGCGACTGCGCAGGGTGTGCTGATCCGCGGTGAACCAGCAACGGTCTGGCACGGGTTTTTCATCGTGCGCAGCTGATGGCCAGCGCCACTGGAACGGCTAGCGCGATGCGCTGCGGCAGAGTGTGCGCTGTTGTTGCCGTGCTCCTGGCGTTGCTCCCGACTCGCGATGTCGCGGCAGCGACCGTCATCGACAGCGACACCGTCTGGCCGGAGGGCGATTACGCGGTCGACGCTTTGACGATCGGCAGCGGTGCCACCCTGACGGTGGCGGGCGGCTCGACGGTTCGGGTCAGCGGCGAGCTGCTGATCAGCGCCGGGTCGATTCTGGTCCTGCAAGGGAAGAACGTCGATGCGATGGTGGACGCGGAGTGGCGCGGCAGCGGGGTGAGCGTCGAGGCGGCCGATCTCACCGTCGAGGCCGGTGCGACGATGTCCGCCGATGGACAGGGCTACGCCGGCGGCGCTGGGCCCGGAGCCGGCGGGTCGGACGGTGGCCTGCACGGCGGCGCTGGTGGCGGCTACGGCGGCATCGGCGGGAGCCCCGGCGACGGCGTGCTCGCCGGGGGCATGAGCTACGGGGCCGCGCTCGCGCCGGTCGATCCCGGCAGCGGTGGTGGCCCGGCGCGCACCGCTGCGGGGAGCGGCGGGGGCGTCGTCACCCTCACCGTGAGCGGTCGGCTGACCCTCGACGGAACCATCACCGCCAACGGCGAGAACGCCGCACCCGGCAACTGCTTCAGTGCGCCCGCCGGGGGTGGCGGCGCGGGCGGCTCGATCGCCGTCACGACGGTTACCCTGGCCGGCATGGGAATGCTCACCGCGAACGGCGGCAACGGCGGCGAGGGCGGCTGCGCCGGGTTTGGCGACGACGGCGGCGGCGGTGCCGGCGGGCGTATTGCCGTCTCATACGCCAACGACGACGGCTTCACCGGCTTCACGACCTCGAGCGTCAACGGCGGCTTCGGCGGTGGACACACCGGTGCGCCGGGGACACTGGCGTTCGTCGACAGCGCCACCGACGCGCTGCGCGTCAGCCAGAACCTGGAGCTGCCCTCCGACTCGACGGTGGCGTTCGGCGCGGTGACCGTCGACGACGCGGCCACGCTGACCATCGGCGGCGGCTCGACCGTGACCGTCGAGCGCGACTTCGTCGTGACCGGCCAGGCCGTCGTGCTGGTGCAGGGCAAGAACACCGGCGGCATCGTGGATGGCGTATGGCGCGGCGCGGGCGCGACGATCCACGCGGCCAATCTGCGCGTCGACGCGGGCAGTGCGATCTCGGCCGACGCGCAGGGCTATCTCGGCGGCGAGGGGCCGGGCGCGGGTGGCTCGGGCGGCGGGCACGGGGGCACGGGTGGTGGCTACGGCGGAGTGGGCGGCCTGGCCGGCGACAGCGCCAACCCCGGTGGGCCGGCGTACGGCGACGCGTTCGCGCCGGTCGATCTCGGCAGCGGCGGCGGTCCGACCAGCACCGCGGCCGGCAGCGGCGGCGGCGCGATCGCGCTGGACGTGAGCGGCACGCTCACCCTGGACGGACGGATCACCGCCAACGGCGCCGCGGCCACGCCGGGCAACTGCTTCAGTGCTCCGGCGGGCGGCGGTGGCGCCGGCGGGTCGATCGTCGTCAGCACTGCGACGCTGGCCGGCGCCGGCATGCTGACGGCGAACGGCGGCGCAGGTGCCGACGGCGGCTGCTTCCCGACCGTCGCCGACGACGGCGGCGGCGGCGCCGGGGGACGGATCGCGGTGCGCTACGACACCGACGGCGGTTTCATGGGATTCGCCACTTCGAGTGTGGGCGGCGCCGCCGGCGGGGGCCACTTCGGCGCGCCGGGGACGCTGGTGTTCATCGACCGAACGACGAACGCCCTGCGCGTTTCCCAGAGCCTCGAGCTGCCCCCGGGCTCTTCCGTCAGTTTCGGATCCGTGACGGTCGACAACGCGGCCACGCTGACGCTGGGCGGCGGCTCGACGCTGGCGGTCGACAGCGACCTGGTCGTCACCGGCGATTCGACGCTGGTCGCGCGCGGCACGAACACCGGCGGCCAGGCGGACGGCGTGGGTGTGACGATCACCGCCAAGAACCTGCGGGTCGATGCGGGCAGCGCGATCTCGGCGGACGCGCAGGGCTACGCCGGCGGACAGGGACCGGGCACCGGCGGCTCGGACGGCGGCACGCACGACGGTGCCGGGGGCGGCTATGGCGGGATCGGCGGCGTGGCCGGGGACGGCTTCAACGCCGGCGGCGCGGCGTACGGAGACGCTTTCGCGCCGATTGCTCTCGGCAGCGGTGGCGGTCCCGCCCGCGCCGCGGCCGGCAGCGGTGGTGGCGCCATTGTGCTCAACGTCGCCGATACCTTCACGCTGGACGGCGTGGCCACCGCGAACGGTGCCGCGGGCGAGAGCGTAGGATGCTCGCTCGCCGCTCCGGGCGGCGGATCCGGTGGCTCGATCTTCGTCACGACCGGCACGCTGGCCGGCGGCGGCGCCCTGCACGCGGACGGCGGTCCCGGCGGCGTGGGAGGATGCACGGGAGTCGGCGACGACGGCGGCGGCGGTTCGGGTGGACGCATCGCCGTACTCTACGCCGCCGATGGTGGCTTCGCAGGCTTCACCAGCTCGAGCGTCAACGGCGCCGTCGGTGGCGGCCGCACGGCTCCGCCCGGCACGATGGTGTTCCTCGACACGGTGACCAACGCGCTGCGCGTCTCGCAGAACCTCGACTTTGCAGCGGGCGTGCCCGTGAGCTTCGGAGCGGTCACGGTCGACCACCAAGGGACGCTGACGCTGAACGGCGGATCGACGCTGACGGTGAAGAACGACCTCGTCGTCACCGACGACTCGACGGTCATCGTGCGCGGCAGCGACACCGACCGACAAATCGACGGCGCGTGGCGTGGCGCCGGCGCGACGATCTGGGCCGGGAACGTACGCGTGGACGCCGGCAGCTCGATCTCCACCGACTCGCTGGGATACGCGAGCGGACAGGGACCGGGCGCCGGCGGCTCGGACGGGTTACACGACGGCGGCGGGGCCGGTTACGGCGGCATCGGCGGCCCCGGGGGCGACGGCATCAACGCCGGCGGTCCCACCTATGGCTCGCCGACCGCGCCGCTGGATCTCGGCAGCGGCGGCGGCCCGGCGGGCTCGACTCCCGGCGCCGGCGGTGGAGCGCTGGCGCTGTTCGCAGCCGGCGCGCTCGTGCTGGACGGGACGCTCAGCGCCGGTGGAGGCGATGGTGGCGTCGTCCCGTGTTCGCTTACCGGCCCGGGCGGCGGCTCCGGCGGCTCGATCCTGATCGGCACGACGACGCTGAGCGGAGGGGGTTCGTTACACGCCGACGGCGGCAACGGCGGCCCAGGGGGCTGCACCGGCAGCGGCGACGACGGCGGCGGCGGTGGGGGCGGCCGGGTCGCCATCTACTACAGCGAGGCCAGCGATTATTCGGGCTTCGGCGCGTCGAGTGCCGCCGGCGGGTTGGGTGGACGTCCCGGGGATGCGGGCACGATCGTCGTCGTCGACTGCGCCGGCGACTGCAACGCCGACCGCCGCGTCACGATCGACGAGCTCGTCCGCATGGTCAACATCGCGCTCGGCAACGCCGCCGTCACCACCTGCATTGCCGGCGACACCACCCACGACGGCACGGTCACCGTGAACGAGATCGTCCGTGCCGTGAACAGCGCGCTCGGCACCTGCCCCGCAAGCCACTGACAGGCGCGCCGGGGTTACGCCCGCGCGAGCGCCTCGCAGGTCTCCCACAGCCGAGCCGCGGCGCTGGCGTCCAGCGCGGGATCGCGCGCGTCGAGGCGCATGCGGCCCAGCGCGTTGTGGTAGTAGGCGCCGTTCGCGAGCCCTTCCTGGGTGCAGCAGACGAGCGGCATCTGGGCGCCGAGCTCGGGGGCGATCATGACCAGGCGCTTGAGCCGGTTGCCGAGCGCGCCGGCGTCGCCGCCGAGGTTGGTGGCCACCACCCCGGGGTGCACGACATAGACGGAGAGCGCAGGGGATCGGCGCAGCAGCTCGCTGGCGATCCACAGGTTGCCGAGCTTCGAGCGGCAGTAGGCGCGCATGCCGCCGGAGCGCCCGCTCCAGGTCGAGTCCGGGGTGCAGGTCGACTCCAGGATGTAGATGTCGCCGGTCAGGACGACGACGCGCGCGCCCGCGAGGAGCCCGTCCTGCTCGAGCTGCCGGCGCAAGGCGAAGTGCGCCAACACGTTCACCCCGAAGGCGATCTCGTGACCCTGCTTCGTACGGGCGCAATGGGTCGGCCAGATGCCGGCGTTCTCCACCAGGAGGTCCAGGCGCCGGCCGGCGGCCCGCGCCGCGATGGCTCGCGCGCCGGCGCGCACGCTGTCGAGATCCTCGAGGTCCATGGAAACGAGGTGAGGCTCCGCCGCGGCGCCGTCGGCGCCCAGCGCGTCGAGCAGCGCGGCGCCCTTGGCCGGGTTGCGGCACGGCAGGATCAGCTCGGCTCCGCGCCGGGCCAGACCCCGCGCGATCTCGAACCCGATGCCGCCGGTCGCGCCCGTCACCACGGCGAGGCGGCCGTCGAGGCGCGGCGTCTCCGGGCAGTGGGGCGTGCGGCGCGCCTGCCCGAAGCTGGCCGCGAGCATGCGCCGAACGCGGCTACGCGGTACGGCGTATTCCGATAGCGCGATCATGAGACGGGGGCACCATAGGACGTCCGTCCGCCGCGCGGCGTCGCGTCGCTGGACGGAGCAGCCATCCATACCTCTGGGGCGCGAGGTCGTGGCGAGGTCGGGAGGCACCGGGGAGAAGAACAATCGCCGGATGGAACTGTATCGGCGGCCCCGGTAGTAAGGAATGCATCATGCCAATCGCGCCGATCAACGGGGTATCGCTTCACTACGAGGTCGCCGGCGAGGGCGATCCGCTGCTGCTCATCATGGGCTACGGGATGCCCGGGGATGCGTGGCTCGGGTCGCTGCCCTTTCTGCAGGGGTTCCGCGCCATCTACTACGACAACCGTGGCACCGGGCGCAGCTCGGCGCCGGAGGGCGCGTACACCATCGAGCAGATGGCGGCGGACGGCGCCGCGTTGCTCGACCATCTCGCAGTCGACCGTGCGCACGTCTACGGCGTCTCGATGGGCGGCATGATTGCGCAGGAGCTGGCGCTGCGCCAGGGCAGCAGAGTGCGCGCCCTCGTTCTCGGCTGCACCATGTGCGGCGGCGAGCACGCCAAGATGGCCGATCCCGAGGTGATCGAGACGCTCATCGACGTGATCCGCACCATGGGCAAGCCGGACCCGGCCACCTGGGTGGAGCGGCAGCTTCCGCTGTTGTTCACCACCGAGTGGATCGCCGCCAACCCGGGCATCCGCGACGCGCTGACGATGATGGTCCCGATGCTCCCGCCGACCCCCCCGGAGACGGCGGACCGCGCGATGGCGGGCCTGCTCGCCTGGAGCACGTACGACCGCCTCCCGCAGCTCCGCGCGCCGACGCTGATCCTGCACGGCGATCGCGACGTCCTGATCCCGGTGGAAAACGCCCACATCCTGGCTCAGCGCATTCCCAACGCCCGCCTTCACATCATCGAGGGCGCCGGTCACGGCTACCCGGCGCAGGATCCGGTCGGCGTCCACCAGCTCGTCACGGACTTCCTGCACAGCCATTGATGCCGGCGCGGCGGGCGAGACGCCCGCCTCCACTCCGGAGGAGATCCCGGACAGAGCTGCCGTGGGGCAACCGCCTGCCTCACGCCAGGCTCACCTCGAGATAGGCGCGGCGGCCGATGCGACCGAACAGTGTCGAGCTGGCGTCGAGCAGCCACATCTGCCAGCCGTATTTCTGCTGCAGGGCGGCATGGGCGCGCTCGATCAGCTTCCGATCGCCGACGACGCGCCCCTGCCCTTCGACGTACTCGCCGCGCACCCGCCCGCGCGCGTTGCAGGGCGCGACGCGCACCCGTCTGGTGGCGCGGATGCGTTTGACCTTCGCCGACGTGCCGTCGGTGACCACGTACAGCTTGCCGTCCAGGATCGCGAACCAGACCGGCGTGTCGACCGCGACGCCGTTGCGCCGGAAGGTGGCGAGGCTGATGTACGACTCTGCCGCGAGCGTCTTGACCGGGCGGGCGCTACCCATGGCTACTCCAAGCATGCCTGCACATGGGCGCGAGGAAAAGAGCTGCTGAAAGGCCGAGGGGATTGTCGGCGCACACCGAGCCGAACGCTGCGCTCGGAAAATCTCGGCTGCGCAGTCACGAAGCGCGACTATAATGGCCGGCGATGCCCCCTGGGTCGTGGCGCTCCGACGCGGCGCTGTCGTGCCTGGTGGCGGCCACCGCCATGTTGGCTCTGTGCGCGTCGCCCCCGGCGATGATTGGCGAAGACCTCGTCTCGTCGTTGACGCCAGTGGAGGTTCCGCGCCTCACCGCGCCGGTCCTGCGCGCGGAGGCGATCGGACCCACGCAGGTGCGGCTGTGGGCCGAAGTGGTGCCAGGCGACGTACGGTACGTCTACGACATCTGGGCGACACGCACCGCCGCCGATGGAGGCACGGGGCGCCGCTACTTCACCGGCGGGCAGGCCTACGCCAGTGCGCGGTGGACGACAGTGGATGGGGTGTCGCCCGACACCACGTACCGGTACCGCGCCTATGCGGAGTCCGGCATCGTGGGTGCCCGCCGAGACTCGGACTGGTCAAACGAAGTGAGCGTGACCACCCCGTCCCCGCCGGCCCGACCGCCCGCGCCACCCGACGATCTGCAGGACGAAGCTGCAGGTCCGTTCCGCGTCGCGCTGCGTTGGCAGGATCGCAGTGACAACGAATATGGCTTCGAGATCCGCAAGCAGGTGGGCGAGGACTGGGTGCGCGTGCTGCTCGTCGACCCGGATACGACGCAGGTCATTCTGCACGGCCGTACACCCGATCGCGAGGCACGCTACCGCGTGCGCGCCTTCAACGTCCGCGGCATTTCGGCCGACAGTAATGACGCCGTGGTGCGGACTCCCGCTCTGCAAGATATCGCTTCCCCGCGGAGGCCTGGTGCGGAGCGGCCCACACCTGGGCCGTGCAGTACGCGCGGTCAGGCGAGCCGCGAGGCGCTCGAGGACGAAGCAGGCGACGGCGGCACAGGGCGTGGCGAGCGGCAGGTCCTCGAGCAAGAGCTCGGCTCGGCGCTCGATCTGGTTGAGTACGCGGACCCCTACCTGTGCGGCAACGCCAACTGCAGCTGGGTCATCTACGGCACCTACGGCGGGTGCTTTCGCCGCCTGGGCGAGACGTTCGGCGCCGGCCAGCAGGTCGTCGCCACGACGCCGGGCGGACTGCCGGTACTGATCGACATCGGCCACATGAGCGCCGACCAATCCAGCGTGGGGCTCATGCAGCTGCTCGACGGGGCCTTCGCGACAGTCGACGACTACTCGCACTGTGCCCACGGTGATGCCGACCTGCCCCGACTCTCGCCACCGTTCCAGGGATGTCAGGAGGACGACGACCTTTGGTGGAGCGTCCACGACTAGTTCGGTGGGGCGTTTTCGGCGGCGAGGTCGACGTTGCCTGGATAAGGATGCTGGGATGGTGTGCAAAGGGCGCCCCGGAGCGGGACCCCAATTGCAATACCCCGACCGGCTGTGGCAACGATCGGGAAGCGCTTCGGTCATCCGTCCGCAGTGGCTCGACGGCGGCTGGAGAAAACCAGGATGGAACGAGCGAGTGCTCTGACGGCGTTCGTGGCCACGGTCGTGGCGGTGGCGGGGCTGGGAATCGGCAGCGCTCACGCGACCGATCAGGGCATAAAGGGCAAGAAGCTCTTCTTCATCAGGCCCACGAAGTTCGTCGTCCTCTCGAAGGATCCGAGCATCAAAGTCACCGGCTCGCACCCGGAGGATCCCGGCTCGACCTCGACGGTGAGCTTCGACACGGGCGGTACGCCGGTCGTCTTCGCTCTGGCGGACGCGCTGTGGCGTGCGGACGCGTCGGGGCAGTTCTTCA
>Ga0335082_10007962_pt1 | contig 11509 bp, 8 predicted proteins | sample Lox_Sample_41_FD_206718 | JGI IMG/M metagenome (GOLD analysis project Ga0335082, IMG submission 206718) | Soil microbial communities from Loxahatchee National Wildlife Refuge, Florida, United States - Lox_Sample_4.1 | ecosystem: Environmental > Terrestrial > Soil > Wetlands | place: USA: Florida... | reverse complement strand
CACGATCTCGACCGAGGTCTGCGCGGAGTTCGAGGCGGCCGGCGGCCGGATTCCGAAGAGCCTGCGCCCCGAGGTCGAGCAGGCGCTCGCGCGCGTCGAGCGCACGCTCGGCGCGCGCTTCGGAGACGCGCAGCAGCCGCTCCTGGTATCGGTGCGCTCGGGCGCCCGCGCGTCGATGCCCGGCATGATGGACACCATCCTGAACCTCGGGCTCAACGACGGGACGGTCGCCGGGCTCGCGAGCGGCGCCGACGAGCGCTTTGCGTGGGACAGTTACCGACGCTTCGTGCAGATGTACGGCGAGGTCGTGCTCGGCGTGCCGATGCAGCGCTTCGACGACCGGCTCGAGGCGCTGAAGGAGCGGCGCGGCGTCGCGCTCGACACCGAACTCGCGGCGAAGGACTGGCGCGACCTGGTGCGCGAGTACCTCGTGCTCGTCGAGGACGCCACCGGCAGCCCGTTTCCGCAGCGGCCCGACGAGCAGCTGTGGGGTGCGATCGCCGCCGTCTTCCGCTCCTGGAAAACGCCGCGCGCCGTCACCTACCGCAAGCTGAACCGCATCCCCCACGACTGGGGCACCGCGGTGAACGTCCAGGCGATGGTGTTCGGCAACATGGGCGAGGACTGCGCCACCGGCGTGGCCTTCACGCGGGACCCCTCCACCGGCGCCAAGGTCTTCTACGGCGAGTACCTGAAGAACGCCCAGGGCGAGGACGTCGTCGCCGGAACTCGGACGCCGCAGCCGCTCGCCCGCGAGAGCCGCTCTCCCGACCAGGCCCATTTGCCGACGCTCGAGGAGGAGATGCCGCGGGCCTACCGCGAGCTCCTGCGCATTCGCCGCCTGCTCGAGAAGCACTACCGGGATATGCAGGACATCGAGTTCACCATCCAGTCCGGACGGCTCTGGATGCTGCAGACCCGGAGCGGCAAGCGCACCGCGCGCGCGGCCGTGAAGATCGCCGTCGACATGGCGCGCGAGAAGCTGATCTCGCGCGACGAAGCGATCTCACGCGTGCCGCCCGATTCGCTCGAGCAGCTGCTGCACCCGACGCTCGATCCGGAGGCGGAGCGCCAGGTCATCGCCAAGGGCCTGCCCGCGTCGCCCGGCGCCGCCTGCGGCAGCGTCGTGTTCTCGGCCGACGAGGCCGAGGCCCGGGCCAAGGCGGGCGAGAAGGTGATCCTGGTCCGAATCGAGACGTCGCCCGAGGACATCCACGGCATGCACGCCGCCGAAGGCATCCTGACGGCGCGCGGCGGCATGACCTCCCACGCAGCGGTGGTCGCGCGCGGAATGGGCAAGTGCTGCGTGGTCGGCTGCGGCTCGCTGCAGATCTCCTACGAGCGGAGCGAGCTGCGCGTCGAGGGACAGCTGGTGCGGGCGGGCGACGAGATCACGATCGACGGCTCGACCGGCGAGGTGATGCTCGGCCGCGTACCGACCGTGACGCCCGAGCTCGGGCGCGAGTTCGCGGAGCTGATGCGCTGGGCCGACGCCGCGCGCCGCCTCGAGGTGCGCACCAACGCCGACACGCCCAACGACGCCAAGCTGGCGCGCGAGTTCGGCGCGCAGGGCATCGGCCTGTGCCGCACCGAGCACATGTTCTTCGAGGAGGAGCGCATCCTCGCGGTACGCGAGATGATCCTCTCGCCGGACGAGTGGCATCGGGCGCGGGCCCTCGAAAAGCTGCTGCCGATGCAGCGAGGCGACTTCGTCGGGATCTTCCGCGCGATGGAAGGGCTGCCGGTCACGATCCGCCTGCTCGACCCGCCGCTCCACGAGTTCCTCCCGCACGAAGAAGAGGGCATCCAGGAGGTTGCGCACGCGCTCGGCTGCGACGTGGCCGAGGTGCGCGCGCACATCGAGGAGCGCCGCGAGTTCAACCCGATGCTCGGCCACCGCGGCTGCAGGCTCGGGATCACGTTCCCGGACATCTATCGCATGCAGGTGCGCGCGATCGCCGAGGCGGCCTGCCAGGTGGCGGAGTCCGGGGTGAAGGTGCGGCCGGAGATCATGATTCCGCTGGTGGCCCACGTCGGCGAGCTCGAGCGCCTGCGCGCGCTCGTCGAGGAGGAGGTCGGGCGCGTCCAGGCGCAGAACCGCACCACCAGGCTGCAAATCGCGATCGGGACGATGATCGAGGTGCCGCGCACCTGTCTGGTCGCCGACGAAATCGCGCGATACGCCGACTTCTTCTCGTTCGGCACCAACGACCTGACGCAGATGACCTACGCGCTCTCGCGCGACGACGCCGGCAAGTTCCTGCCTGCCTACGTCGAGGCCGGCATCCTGACCGACGACCCGTTCGTCTCGATCGACACCGAGGGGATCGGCCAGCTCGTGCGGATCGGGGTGGAGCGCGGGCGCCGCACCCGACCCAACCTGAAGGTGGGGATCTGCGGCGAGCACGGAGGGGATCCGAAGAGCGTGCGCTTCTGCGACGAGGCTGGGCTCGACTACGTCTCCTGCTCCCCGTACCGCGTTCCTCTGGCGCGCCTCGCCGCCGCGCAGGCGGCCATCGCGTCGCGCCAGCGTCGCCCCGTGCCCGGCGCGCGAAGCGCGAAGCGATGAGGAATCCCAGGCCGGCCGCGATGGCGGTGCTGCTCGCGGCCGCCCTGCTTGCCGGGTGCTCGAACCTCCAGCTCCACTTTCCGTCGTTCAGGGGGGCCGAGACGCCGGCCGAAGCCGACGCGGCGCCGCCTCCGGAGGCGATCGCGTCGACGATCCCGAGCACGCCCCCTCCGGAGGGATCGGCCCCGGGGGGTGTCGAGGTCATCACCGGCGGTCCCGAGGTCGAGTTCCACACGCGCGCGAGCCAGTTCTACCAGCGGATGGAGGGGCGCCGCTTCAACAGCATCGCGAGCTATCGGGACCCCGGGCTCCGCGAGTACTTCGAGAACGAGCAGGCCTTCTCCGAGTACTTCGCGAACATGGCGCGCGACCTCGTCGACGCCCACTTCGAGCACAACGAGCCGATCGTGGCGGATGTCCAGGAGTTCACGGTCGAGGGTCCCGGCCGCGCCCACGTGCGGGTGCGAATCGTCGGGGAGAATGGCCTCCCCATGCGCTGGTGGTCCACGCACCTCGACCGCAACGACCGCTGGGAGCGCCGCGACGGCCGCTGGATCATCGTTCCGGGTCGCGAAGGTTGATCCGCTCGAAGCTGCGCACCAGAACGGGGCGTGAGAACAGGCTTTCCCACAATGGGAAAGCCACTACTTCACTTTCCAAACGATCTTTGACCTATTGATAGGGCTCCGACCATCGCGGATTCGTATTAGGAATTCGATGAGTTGGATCCTCTTTTGCCGGGCATCCAGAGATCTGGCATGCACGTTGCTCTGCTGTCATCTGGGATTCCATCAGGGGTGCTCGATCCCCTGGCGGCTCCCCCCTTTTTCTGGAGAGGCCATCAGGAGCCGAGCCGGCCGAGCCTCCGGGCCGGTCGCTCGGCAAAGGAGTGCGGGCGCGCGTGCGTAGACACAGTCCCCCCAGCAGTCGTCCGAGGATGCGGCCCTCCGCCGCGCAGCGTTCGCCCGCCCCGCTGGCGGCCGGGTCGGAGCTCCCCGCGCAGCGGGTCCGAGAGGCCCTCCAGATCTCCGACCAGGCCGGCGCGCGCCCGATCTCGGCCGCGCCCGCGCGCGATCTGGCCCTCGTGGCGCGCGTCCTCGCCGGAAGCCAGGCCGACTTCGACGAGCTCTACGAAGGCTACTTCCCGCGGGTGTTCCGCTTCGCATTGAAGCGGCTTCGCGACGCCGCCGAAGCGGAGGACGTGACGCAGGAGGTCTTCGAGACCGTGTTCCGCGCCCTCCCGAGCTATCGCGGGGACGCGAGCCTTCTCGTGTGGATCTTCGGGATCACGCGCAACAAGGTGAACCGGCGTTTCCGCGGCACCCGGGTTCGGATCGAGTCCCTCGACGATTCAGGGGCCGACGCCCTCGCCACCGACGCGGCCCCGACCGATGCGACCGTCGACGCGCGGCGCATGCTCGACCGCTGCGACGACGTCGTGGCCCGCCAGCTGACGCCCTTGCAGCGGCGCATCTTCCACCTGAAGCACCTGCGCAGCCAGCCGATCCGAGCGATCGCGCAGGTCCTCGGCAAGTCGGAGGACGCGATCAAGGCGAACCTCTACCGGATGCGGCGCACCCTGGCCGACGGCGCGCCCGGGCTCGAGGCGTTCCTCAACTGAGTCCGGAGTCGCCGACTCCCTGCCACCGAGGGGTCGGCTTCGCCACCTAGTACTCGGACGCTGGCCCCGCGGGCGGCTCGCGGGCCCTCGATGGGGGACTGCGCCCGCGGTGTGTTCCGGCTCCGCTGTGCGGCTTCGGACGCGCTGGGGAGATCGCTCGCGTGTCGCTCCAAGACCTCGTGTATCTTGCGAGTGCCGCCCGTTGGAGGTGCCGGTGAAGCCGGAGACCGCCAGGGGATTGCGCCGGCTCCTGCCGCGGCGCAGGCGGACCAAGCCGACCGATGGGGGAGGCGCGGGTGCGCGCCCGTCAGTGCTCAACGACCCGGGCTTCGACCCGGCGGAGTTCGCGGAGTTCCTCGAGGCAGAGGAGGGGCCGCTCCCGGTCGACCCGGCGTTCAAGGAGCGCCTCCGCCAGCGCCTCTGGACGATGGTGCGCGACAATGCCGAGCCGCCGCCGGAGCGGTCGCGGCGCGGCAAGCCGTCCTGATCGCCGGGGCACCATCCGCTCGGAATCGCCCCGGTGAGCGACCCGACGCCGCCGACGCGGGCCGAGATCGAGTCCCACACGATCGGCATCCTGCACCACGGCGGCGCGCGCCATCCCGACGTGCTGCTGGTCGAGCTCGGGGCTCGGCGCTTCGTGGTGAAGGACTTCGCCGCGCGGCCCCGCTGGATCCGCGCGACACTCGGCCGCTGGCTCACGCGTCGCGAGGCGCGCGCATACCGCGTCCTCGACGGCCTCGCGTGCGTGCCGCGCTGGCTCGGCCGGGTGGACGGGTTGGCGCTGGCGGTCGAGTATCGGCCGGGGCGCCGTATGTCGCGCCGCCTGGCGAGCGAGCTTCCGCGTGGGTTCATCGAGCGCCTCGACGAGGCGATCCGCGCCCTCCACGAGCGCGGCGTCGTGCACCTCGATCTGCGTCACCGGAGCAACGTGCTGGTCGATGCGCGCGGCGAGCCGGTGCTGATCGACTTCGCCTCGGCGATCCTCCTGCGGCCGGACCGCTGGCTCGGACGCGCGCTGCTCCCCCGGCTCGCGCGCGTCGACCGGCGCGCGCTCGCGAAGTGGCGTCAGCGGCTGGTGCCCGGGTCTGCGCCGCCCAGCCCCCGCGGCGCCAGCCGCCCCACGTAGTGGCGGAAGGTCTCGAGCGTGAGCCGCGCGTCGGCCAGCGCGCGGTGCGGGACCGTGCCGTCGACCAGCCCGGCCGTCGTCGCGGCCTGGCGCAGCGAGAGCGCGGAGACGGTCTCGCCCGCGACCAGCGACCAGGCGTAGAAGAGCGTCGCCAGGTCGATCACGTGGTAGTCGAAGGGGTACTCGATCCCGCACGAGCGGTAGGCGCGCTCGAGGAACTGGACGTCCATGCGGACGTTCTGGCCCGCCGGCACAACCAGCTTGCCCTTCGGCAAGAGCCCGGTGATCTCGCCGAGCACCTCGCGCAGCGGCCTCGCCTCCGCGGCCCAGACCGCCGGATCGTAGCCCTGGATCTCGGCTGCCTCGGGCGTGATGCGCTCGGGTCGGGCGCGGATCTTCCAGTCGCGGGCCCAGAGCTCCGCGAGCCGGTAGTCGGTCGCAATCACGGCGATCTCGGTGATGTCGTGCAGCTCGGGATCGAGGCCGCCGAACTCGCAGTCGAGGAAGGCGAAGGCGAAGTCGGACATGCGGTGGCGCTCCCAACGGGAATCGAACCCGTGTCTTGGCCTTGAGAGGGCCACGTCCTAGACCGCTAGACGATGGGAGCCCGGGTCGATGGGGCGGGCCAGCGTAACCAGCGGTCCGCCGCCGTGTCAACCGCCGGGAGGCGCGTCGGGAGCGGGCGCGGTGCCCCGCGCGAGCGCGTTGGCGTCGCGCTCGGGCAGCAGAGCGAGCCCCAGTCGCTGCCGAACGCGGTTTTCCTCCGCCACGGCCTCGACCAGCGAGGGCGCCCAGGCCCGCATCTCCGCGAACGCCCGCTGGAGGGCCGCGGGGTCCCGGCGCAGGAGGGCCGCGCGCACCGCCGCGTCGAGGACGCGCGCGTCCCCCGGAAGAAGGTCGGCCGCCGCTATCAGGGCCTCGCTCGCGGCGGCCAGATCGCCCTGGTCGAACGCGTGCTCGGCGCGGGTCAGGAGCGGGGCGGCGAGCGCCTCGCGGGCGCGCTGGTCGGCGTCGCGATGCGCGCGCGCAGCCTTCTCGTCGCCGATCGCCTCGGCGAGCCGCGCAGCGAGCGGCTCGAGATCGGCGTACTGACGACCCTCGGGCGTGTCGCGGAAGGCGAGCAGCGCCGCGTAGCGCTCGCGCAGAGGGGCGGCTCCCGCGCGCTCCGCGAGCGCACGCTCGGCGTCGTAGACGGCGAGACGCGGAAAGCGGGCGCGCGCCTCCGGCGGAATCCGGTCGCTCCAGGCGTAGGCGCGCGCGCGGTCGACCGGGTGCCAGGCGCGCGCGGCGTCGTACGCGTCGCTCGGATCGCCCGAGCGCGCGAAGGCCTGCTCGAAGGCCTCGGCGGCGGCGCGATAGTCGCGGCGCTGCTCGGCGAGGTGGCGGCCGAGGGTGCGCAACGGCTCGGGACGCTCGGGTGCGCGGGCAGCGAGGGCGCGGAGCGAGTCGAGCGCCTCGCCCTCGCGAGAGGGTTCGCGCAGCGCCGCCTCCGCTCGCAGCGCCGCCGCGAGCGGCGGATCGAGCCGCGGCGCGTCGACGCGGAGAAGGCGGTCGAGCTTCGCGGCGAACGGCCAGTCGGCGCCGCGCGGGCCGAGCGCGAGGACGCCGCGCGCCACCGCGGCGAGATCGACCTCACCGCGCAGCGGCGGCAGCAGCGGCGCATCCGCCAGGCGGGCCTCGAGCGGCCCGAGGTCGAGCGGCGTCCACTCGAGCCGGCGCGGCACGCGCGTCTCGACGAAGGCGTTGTCGTCGGTGTTGGAGAGGGCGGGCTCGAGGCGGGAGAACTCGGTGGCGCGGCCCTCGCTGCGCGCCAGCAGAACCTCGAGCGAGTCGATCCCGTAGGGCGCGAGCGCCGCGGCGAGCGCGGGCTCGCGGAGCCGGCGGGTGGCGCTCTCCACGTCGACGACGAGCGGCCTGCGCGCGCCGAGCAGGATCAGCGATTCGCGCGGCTTGGGACCGCCTCCGGCCATCACCAGGGCGCCCGGAAAGACGCGCTCGAAGCTATTCAGGATCGCCAGGGCCGACTCCGGGTCGGTCCGAAACCCGTTCAGCCAGGCGGCGAAGACGCCGCCCTCGCTCAGGTTGTCGCGCGCGAGCGCGAAGTACTCCTCGGTGAAGAGGCTCGCGGCGCCGGCCACCCACGGGTGGCTCGGCTGCGAAGCGATCACGTCGTAGCGTGGCCCCGAGCGGGTGCGCCCGAGCAGCAGCTGGTTGCGTCCGTCGTCGATGCGCAGGTGGACGCGGGGGTCGTGAAGCGGAGTCGTCCCGCCCCCGTACAGGAGCTGCGCGGCCTCGATGACGCGCTGCTCGAGCTCCACGACGTCCACGTCCGCGATCCCGGTCTGGAGCAGGGCGTCGACGGTCGCGCCGCCGCCGAAGCCGACCACGAGGGCGCGCCGCGGGTCCTCCGCGAGTAGGTAGGGCAGGACGCCGAGCAGCTGCGTCTCGAGCGAGAAGTAGGGGGCGGCGAACGAGTGCGACGCCTCGGGCAGCCCGTTGGTGCGCAGCACCCGGCCCCCCGCACTCTTGTGGATCGTCACGATCGAGGCGCGGCCCTCGAGCACGCGCTCGATCTGCTCGGAGACGCGATCGAGGCCCGAGCGGTAGGTCGCCAGCGTGTCGGCGCCGAGCCAGCGACCCACGACGGCGCGGTCGACGCGCACGCCGTCGTAGCCGAGCGCAACGAGCAGCAGGACCGCGGCGGACGCTCCGGTCGCGGCGAGGCGCTCCCGGCCCGCGCTGGTCTGGAAGCGCAGGAGCACGAGGAGGGCGACGGCCAGATCGATCAGCAGGAGCCCATAGAGGGAGCCGTCGATCCCGAGCGCGGGAACCGCCCAGAAGCTCACGCAGAGGCTCGCTGCGATGCAGCCCGCGGTGTTGACCGCGGTCGCCATCCCGATCCCCTCGCCCGCGCGCGCCGCGCGGCCCGTATAGATGCGGATCAGCACGGGGAACGCGGCGCCGAACAGCGCCGTTGGCACCACGACGATCGGGGCCACGAGGAGGAGCAGCACGTGCACCGCGTCGCCGTGCCGCCACTCCGCGAGCCACGCGAGCCCGAGGGGCAGCCAGGGCACCGTCGCGATGCCGAGCGCGACGCTCGCCGCAATGGCCACGTGGAGGAGGCCGAAGGCGCGCGGCAGGTCGCGGATCGCGTCGACGCGGCGCGCGATCGCGGCGCTCCCGAGCGCGAGGCCGAGGAGGTTGGCGGCGAGGACGGCTGCGACCCCGTAGAGCGTGCCCTCCATCACGATCGAGAACACCTTCGACCACACGATCTCGTAGCCGATCGCGACGAAGCCCGAGACGCCGAAGAAGAACAGGAACCAGCCGCGCCCGGCGCGCGCGGCGCACTCGGGCTCGGGCACCGCGGCCGCGTCCGGGATCTCCGGCGCCGCTGCGCGCCCGCCGAGCGCGAACGCGAGGCCGGCGGCGAACGCGTTGACGGCGGCCGAGGCCAGCACGGTCCGGGCAAGACCGAGGCGCGGGATCAGCCAGAAGCCGCAGGCGTACGCGCCGAGGACCGCGCCGGCCGTGTTGGCGGCGTAGAGCAGCGCGCTCCAGCGCCCGAGCGTGCGGTCCTCCGCCACCAGGCCGCGCGCCACCACGGGGAGCGTCGCCCCCATCGCGAGGGTCGGCGGCAGCAGGAGGGCAGCCGCGAGCGCGACGCGCAGGAGCGCGCCCGCAGCCGGCCCGAGCCCCGCGCCGAGCCCGGCATACACCGCGGCGAGTCGCTCCAGCGCGGGCAGGCTCGCGAGCGCGAAGGCGCCGACCGCGAGCTCGAGGACGGCGTAGGCGCGCAGCGGCCGGCGCACCCGCGAAAGCCGCCGCGCGGCCGCCAGGCTTCCGAGCGCGAGGCCCGCGAAGAAGACCGCCAGCACCGTGCCGATCGCCTCGGTCGAGGTGCCGAAGGCGAAGCCCAGGAGCCGCGTCCAGACCAGCTGGTACACCAGGGCCGCCAGGCCGGAGAACGCGAGGCACCCGACCAGGGCGAGTCGCCGAGTCATTGCGATCCCTTCTGCACGGGAGCTGCACTCGAGCGATTCGGCAGGGAGGCGGGGTGGCTTGAACCGGGTGACGATTCTCGTCTCCGGCGCCGCCGCGAAACGTCAGTTTGCCGACGCCCGCCCCGCGCGCCCCCGCCGCCCCGCATCGACGCGATTCTGTGCCGGAGCGCTCAGGTCCGAGCGGGCCCCTGCCGATGCACGGACCGGCAGATCGAGCTTGGCACGGCGGTTGCTCCAGAGCGGCGGCGGAATCGGGAATCGAGCGCTTCGCCGCCCACGGGAGGTCCCCGCGGTCGGCGCCGGCCAGGGGCAAGGTGCCCGACGCGCGTCGGCTCGGCGCTCAAAGAGTGAGACGGAGACTATGAAGACTCTCCAGACGCGACGCGGCGGCTTCACGCTCATCGAGCTGATGATCGTGGTCGCCATCATCGGGATCCTGGCGGCGATCGCCATTCCCAACTTCATCCGCTTCCAGCTGCGGGCGAAGGCGAGCGAGGGCAAGACCAACCTGAAGGCGATCGTGGTCGCCCAGGAAGGCTTCCGCGCCGAGTTCAGCACCTACGTCAACGGCACGGCGACCCCGGTCGGCGGCCCGCCCGGCAACGCGAAGGTCCAGTGGCCGCTCACGGACTGCAGCGTGGCTCCGGCCTCGACGAACGGCTTCTGCATCACCGGCTGGGCGCCGGAGGGCGAGGTCTTCTACCAGTACGAGGTCGTCGCCGGGGCGTCGCCGATGGCGGTGGCCGGCACCTTCGACGTGTTCACGGCCGACGCGGTGTCGGACATCGACAACGACGGCACGTTCAACCAGTGGGGCTACGTGAAGGGCGTCGACCCGACGGGCCTCGCGGCGGTGCCGGGCGGCATCGGCCCCGCCTGCGCGGCGTCGGGCACGTGGGACCAGGCTGCGATGGCGAAGACGCTGCTCGAGACCGTCGGTCCCTGCGACGGCGTCTCGGGACAGAGCGTGTTCTAGACCGAGTTGGCTTCTGGGGGCCGGGCGCGTGCCCGGCCCCCACCTGCCTTCCCAATAGATTTCAAGACGACCGGAGATGCCAGCGATGGACCGCGCACGACGGCAGGCTGCCTTCACCCTGATCGAGCTGATGATCACGATCGCGATCCTCGGGATCCTGGCTTCGACGGCGATCACCGGCTTCCGCAGCTACCAGCTGCGCACCAAGCGCAGCGAGTCCTTCATGAACCTGAAGTCGATCGCGACGGTGGAGAACTCCTACTTTGCGACCGCGGGCGTCTTCGCGGGCGCGACCTCGGAGCCCTTCGTCCCCGCCATCGGGACGGTCCCGCGCCCGTGGAATGCCGCGGCCGAGACCGTGTTCGGGCCGATCGGCTGGCGTCCCGAGGGCGTCGTCTACTTCGACTACGACGTGAACGCCCTGGATCCCAACAGCCCGAACACCTGCCCGGGGACCTGCCAGGAGTGCTTCACGGCGAGCGCCTACGGCGACACCGACGGCGATGGCAGGGTGGCCGTGATCATGTACGTGAAGCCGGACAAGACCGGAAACCAGTGCACCTCCATGCTCACCGGCCTCGCGGCCCCGCTCGACACGCTCGGGAATCCAATCCTCGACGCGCCGGCCATCAACAAGCTCGCGGACGACTACTGAGCCGATCCCGGGCTGAAGCGAAGGCCCGCTCCTGCCGATGCAATGACAGCCCGCTGGGATCCCGTCGGAACGATGGCCGTCGACGGGCTCGACGCAGGAGGAGGGGATGCGAGGCTTCGCGTCGCGCGGACGGCAGGTGGCCGTCGCGCTCGCAGCGGTGGGGCTCGTCGGGTTCTCCCATCCAGGACCAGGGGCGTCCGCCCTGCCCGACGACGAGCAGCACTTGGTGCTGCGCCCAGCGGCTGCGCGCCTGGCCGCGTTCGGCTTCGACGCGCTCATGGCCGACTACCACTGGCTCGAGGTCGTCCAGATCGTGGGGTCGGCCGACGCGAACCCGAGCCGCCAGTCGCTCCTGATCGCGCGCCTCGTCGGCGTGGCCACCAGCCTCGATCCCTGGGTCGATCACCCCTATCGCTTCGCCGCGCTCTTCCTCACGGACTCGGCGGAGAGCGTGCACGCCGGCAACCGCATCCTCGAGCGCGCGATCGCCTACCACCCCCTCGACTGGCGCAACCGCTTCTACTTGAGCTTCAACGAGTTCTTCTACCTCGG
>Ga0335082_10007960_pt1 | contig 11510 bp, 6 predicted proteins | sample Lox_Sample_41_FD_206718 | JGI IMG/M metagenome (GOLD analysis project Ga0335082, IMG submission 206718) | Soil microbial communities from Loxahatchee National Wildlife Refuge, Florida, United States - Lox_Sample_4.1 | ecosystem: Environmental > Terrestrial > Soil > Wetlands | place: USA: Florida... | reverse complement strand
CACGCATACCGCTTCCCCGTGCTGATTCAGCGTGGTGCTGCGCGCGGTGACGGTGCCGCGGTCAGGCTTCGAGCGAGAAGGCACGACTTCGAGGACTTCGCTTTCCACGCGCAGGGTGTCGCCGGGGCGCGTGGGCCGTGGCCAGGATACTTCGACCCCAAAGCCGATGAGACCGTTGGCGAGGGGCACGCTTTCCACCATCAGACGCATCGAGACGCAGGCGGTGTGCCAGCCGCTGGCGACCAGACCGCCGAAGACCGAGGCGCGGGCCGCGGCTTCGTCCAGATGAAAGGGCTGGGGGTCGAATTCGCGCGCGAACGTTTCAATCCGATCCTGGTCCAGCGTGACTGCGCGCGAGGTGAAGCGCCGGCCGACGTGCAGATCTTCCAGGTAAAGCGACTCGCCCATGGTTCACTTTAGCTTTTCAAGGAAAGCCTGGTAGCGTTTGTCGGCGCGGGCCTTGTCGAGCAGAGGTTCTTTCTCGACGCGCTCACGATCGCGGAAGCCGGAATCGGCGGCATGATCGAGGGCATCGAGCGCGCCGTGTTTGTCGCCCGTGGCTGCGCGCGCTACGGCCAGCGAATACCAGACGCCGGGTTCGCCAGGCCGGGCCATGAGGGCGACCTCCCAGCAGGGGATCGCATCGGCATAGTCCTTCTGCTCGACAAGCCCGCGCGCCTGCTCCACCATCGAGACGAACGTGCCCATCACGACGCGGCGGGCCACACGACGCTCGTCGGAGTCGTCAGGCTTCGCCGCGGCCTTGCGCAGATCGCCGAGAATCTCGCGTTTCTCGGGAGCAGCGGCGCTCATCACGTCGCGCTGGCGATTCTCGAACATCCGGGCGATCTTCTGTTGCCGCTTCGAGGGCTGCGCGGCCTGCGGGGGAACCTTGCCCTGCATATAATCGAGCGCCTCGGTGGTGAGCGACTCGGGGAGCCAGTCGTGATCGCCGTCGAACTCGACGAAGCGGTGGGCGATGCCGCGGCGCGCGAACTCGAGGCTGTTTTCGAAGAGCTCGTCGTGGTTGAAATCGTCGACGGCGGCGGTCGCGTAGAGGCGGAAGGGAATCTGCTGCGGGACCTGCTGGCCGAAGCCAGCGGCGCACGCGATGACCCCGGCGATGGAGCCGTTCTGCGCCCATGCGAGCGCCACTCGCGCCCCACCGGACATGCCGGTCACGTAGACTCGGGCGTCGTCTATGGCCAGGCGCGCGTGCGTATCCTGGAGCAGCCAGCGGATGGCTTCGCGCTCCGGCTCGACGGGGCCGTTGCGGCACGTGTTCGATCCGGCCACGATGAAACCGGCCTTCTCTGCGGCCTGAGCGAAACGCTCGACTGGAATGCGGCCACGCGCGCCAGGATCGAGGCAATACAGAATGGGCCATGAATGTTGCGGGGTATAGGACGACGGCAGAAAGAGCGCGTAGCTCTGTTCGGCGTTGCCCTCGGCGGTGACCACGTCGATAACCTTCCCCCGAGGGAGCTCGGCGGCGGCAAGCGAAGTTGCCACGAGCAGCGCCATTAGGTGACGAAGGCTCAATCCCGCCACTGTATCATCGTGAAGGTTGATGAACTATCGCGACGCGGTCCACCATCTGTACGCGCTGGGCAACGAAGTGAGCACCGCGAAGCTCGGACTCGACCGGGTGCGGCTGCTACTGCGGCAGCTTGGCGATCCGCAGTCGGCCTGCCGCTACGTTCACGTGGCGGGCACGAATGGCAAGGGCTCGGTCTCGGCGATGATCGAAGCCGGGCTTCGCGCAGCGGGCGTGCGCACGGGCCTTTACACATCGCCGCACCTGGTGGAGCCGACCGAGCGGATTCGGATTGCCGGCGCGCCGATCGGCGAGGACGAGTTCGCGGGCGCTTTTACAGAGGTGCACGATGCCGCGGCGCGGATGATGGCCGCGGGCGACCTGGATCTTCACCCGACTTATTTCGAATGCGTGACCGCGATGGCGTTCCTGCTGTTCCGCGCGCGCGGCGTCAAGATTGCGGTGATGGAGGTGGGACTGGGCGGGCGGCTCGACGCGACCAACGTGATTGCGCCGGATTTGTGCGCGATCGCCGCGATCGATTACGACCATCAGAATTTCCTTGGCGACCGCATCGAGCAGATTGCGGGGGAAAAGGCGGGAATCCTCAAGGCGGCGGTTCCGGCGGTCTTCGCGCGACAAACGATGACGGCGATGGACGTTCTGCTGAAGCGCGCGGCGGAACTCGGGATTGCATTTGAGCGAGCCGACGCCGCGTCGGTCAGCAGTGTTGAGATTGGGGCAACCGGCAGCGCTTTCCTGCTGGACGGCGAACGCATCGTCTGTCCGCTCGCGGGTGAGCACCAGGTGGATAACGCGATTGTCGCCGGACTGGCGCTGCGCAGGCTTGGGTATCCGCCTGGAGGCATCGCGACGGCGCGCTGGCCGGGGCGGCTGGAACGAGTGGCGACGAACCCGGACATCATTCTCGATGGCGCGCACAATCCTGCGGGCGCCCGCGCACTGGCGGCGTATCTGCGGCGGATCGACGCGGGCCGGACGGTGCATCTGATCTACGGCGTGATGCGCGACAAGCCGGTTCATGAGATGACCGCGGAGCTCTTCCCGCTGGCAGCCAGCATTGTCGTGACCGCGCCGGACAACACGCGCGCGATGCCTCCCGATGAACTGATCCGGCAGGCTGCCCCGCACGCGCAGATCTCACCGGCTGATAATATTGCCGCCGCGCTGGAGGCCGTTCGCGCGCGAGCGCGGGCCGACGAGGTGATTGTCATCACCGGTTCATTGTTTCTTGTGGGCGAAGCGCGAGCCCTGCTCGTAGAATAGAGGTTCATGTTCCGGACCGTGTGGGCCGCACTGGTCACCGACCCGCTCATTGTGCTGGCCACCATTGCGTACGCATCGGTGAGCGCGGCGTTGTCCTTCTTCGATCCCACCGGACGCCGCCAGGCAAGCGTTGCGGCGGCATGGTCGCGCACTCTGCTGCGTGTTTCCGGCGTGCGCGTAGAAGTGGAAGGGCTGGAGCACATCGATCCCGCCGGGGTCTACGTGTTCGCCAGCAATCACGCGAGTTACATGGACACGCCCGTGGTGCTCGCGAACATTCCAGTGCAATTCCGTTTCCTTGCCAAGCGCGGGCTGTTCTCGATTCCGTTCCTCGGCACGCACCTGCAGCGCGCAGGCCACATTCCGGTGTTTCGCGGCAATGCGCGGCAGAACCTGAAGACGCTGGGGATGGCCGCGGAAACCGTTCAACAACGCGGCGTGTCGCTGCTGATTTTCCCGGAGGGCGGCCGCTCGCACGACGGCAAGCTGGGACCATTCAGCGAAGGCGCTGCCTACATCGCGATCAAGGCGGGCGCGCCGCTGGTGCCACTTGCGCTGGCGGGCACGCGCGCGGTGCTTCCGTACGGATCGGGCTTGCCGCGCGGCGGGCGGGTGCGCATGATCGTCGGCCAGCCCATTCCAACCGACGGCGTCAACATGAAGTGCCGCGACCAACTCACGGAAAAGGTGCGCGCGGAGATCGCGGCGAACCTTGCGGCTCAGCCGCCGATGTAGCGCGCATAGACGCTCCGCGCCACGCCGGGGTCGGTGGTTCCCTTCACAATGACGCGGCCATCGGCGAAGGCGGTGAGCAGGTAAGGCGGCGCCTCAAAACGCAGGGCGAACTCGTTCACGCGCACTTCACCAAGTGGCCGCAGCCGGGTTGCCAACTCGGCAAGATCGAGCGGACGGCTGCACTCGTGAATCTGGACGGCGTTCCGTCCGCACATGCTGATGGGCGCGCGGTGGCCGCGCTCAAGCCACCTGAACTCACGGCGCCCGCAGCAGCGGCATTGCGGGTTAGGCGCGGGCTGCACGATCCGCCGCACATCTCCACTCCACACATCCACGGTCGTGATTCCGGGCGACACCTCGCCCGTCACGATCCACTTCAGCGCGGCGCTGACCTGCAGGCTCGCCACGATCGCGGTCAGCGAGCCGAGAACGCCGGCCGTTTCGCAGGTGGGCTGCGCGCCGGAGGGACCTTCCGGATAGACGCAGGCGAAGCAGGAGGTGCGCCCGGGCACCACGGGCATGGCGATGCCGTAGCTGGCCACGGCGCCGCCGTAGATCCACGGGATGCTGGCGCGGACGCACCAGTCGTTCAGCAGGTAACGCGTCTCGAAGTTGTCGGCGCCATCCAGAATGAGATCCGCGCCGTCGAGCAGTTCATCGGCGTTTTCGGGAGTAAGATCGGCGACCTCGGCCTCCACTCGGACGCCGGAATTGATGCGCGCGATCTGACGCTGCGCCGCGATGGCCTTGGGCAGGGCTTCGGCGGCATCGGACTCGTCGAACAGCCACTGCCGCTGCAGGTTGCTCAGCTCGACGTAATCGCGGTCGACGATCCGGATTCTTCCGACACCGGCGCGGGCCAGGGCCGCGGCGTGGAAACTTCCCAGGGCGCCGCAACCGACTACGGCGATGTGAGCGTCCAATACTCGTCGCTGGCCTTCCTCACCGATGCCCGCGAACAGAATCTGTCGCGAGTAGCGTTCGACGGCGTCCACATTCATGAAGTAACGATGGTAGCAATCGCTGCGTTATCATTGAGATTCGTGCCCGCGCCAGCGCAAGGCCCGCTTTGTGTCCTCGCGCTGCTAAGTGTCTTTCTTGGCCTCCCCGCCGCCGCAGGACCCTCAGATTTCGAAGGAAAACAGATCACATCCGTAGCGTTCGACCCCGCGCGGCAGCCCGTTGCGGACAGCCGTCTGCGCGAACTGGTGCCCACCAAAGCAGGCCAGCCTTTCAAGGCCAGCGACGTGGAGGCCGCCCTGCAAGCTCTCTATTCTACGGGCGAATACGTCGACATTGCGGTGGACGCCACTCCTGCCGACGGCGGCGTCGCATTGCGTTACATCACGCGGTTCCAGGCTTTTATCGGCCGAGTCGCGGTGATTGGAGCGGATGGGCCGCCCACGCGGGCGCAATTGCAGACGGCCACCCGGCTCCAGCTTGGCGCTCCGTATTCCGAGGACGACGTTCAGAAGGCGAGGGAGAACATTCTCGACTCGCTCCGTCACAATGGGTTCTACAGCGCTTCGATTGACGTTGAGGAGACACTGGATGACGTCACGCGGCAGATGGACATTCAGTTCACGCTGCATTGCGGCAAGCGTGCCCGCTTCGACGGCGTGCGGGTTACCGGGGACAACACGCGCCGCCTCCAGGACATCGTACGCGCCACGGGCTGGCGTTATCCCTTCGGCATTCCGCGATGGAAGGAACTTACGGCGGCCCGGCTCGACGACGGCGTGGATGGCGTGCGCAGTAGCCTGCAACGGCACGACCGGTTGCTGGCCAGCGTCTCGCTTACCGGAGTCGAATATCATCCCGCAGAGAACACGGTGACGCCGTCGCTGGTAATCAACGTCGGCCCGGTAGTCCGCGTGAAGATCGAGGGCATGCATATCTCGCGCGGGAAGGTCAAGCAACTGATCCCGGTTTTTCAGGAGCGGTCGGTTGACAAAGACCTGCTGGTGGAAGGGCGGAAGAACCTGATCGAGTACCTGCAAACGCAGGGTTACTTCGACGCTCACGTCGACTTCGCGGTGTCGCAAACGAATCCCAACGAAGAGCTCATTACCTACCACGTGACCAGCGACGGGCGCCACAATCTTGTCCATCTGGAGATCACGGGCAACAAGTACTTCAGCGATGCAGCACTGCGGGATCGGATGTATGTGGTGCCGGCGTCAGCGATCCGTTACCGCCACGGCCGGTACAGCCGCGCGTATCTCGACCAGGACATTAGCGCGATCAAGGATTTGTATCGCTCGAACGGGTTCCGCGACGTTGACGTCGCTTACCGGACAGAGGGCAACTATCGCGGCAAGAGCGGCCAGCTCGCGGTGTTCATTGAAGTGCGTGAGGGGCCGCAGTGGTTCGTGTCGAAGCTGGATCTGGAAGGCGTACCGTCCGAGGATCAGGACGAAATTCGCGCCAGCCTGCGGCTGATCGCGGGCCAGCCATACAGCGACATCAGCATCGCCGCCGACCGAGACGCGATGCTGACGCACTTCTTCAACATTGGCTACCCGGACGCGGCTTTCGATTATGCGACCACGCCCAATACGGCGGCGCACAGCATCGATGTCACGTATACGGTGAGCCTGGGCGAACGCCGCTTCGTCCGTGGCGTAGTGGTCAGCGGACTACAGGTGACCCGCGAGAACCTGGTGATGCAGCGCATCAGCCTCACAGCCGGGAACCCGCTGTCGCAGTTCAGAATCAACCAGAGCCAGCGGCGCCTGTACGATCTCGGAATCTTCGCGCGCGTTCAAACCGCCCTGCAGAACCCCGACGGCCAGGAGCAAGACAAATACGTTCTGTACGACGTTGACGAAGCGCATAAGTATTCGCTGAACTTCGGATTTGGCGCGGAGATCGCCCGGATCGGCGGGGGCACCACCGACCTGAGCAATCCCGCCGGCGCGGCCGGTTTCAGCCCGCGAATCACGGTCGGCATCAGCCGGCTGAATTTCCTGGGACTCGGTCACACGCTGAGTCTGCAGACGCAGGCCTCCACCTTCGAACAGTTAGGGCTGTTCACATATACCGCGCCGCAGTTTCGCGGGCATCGGCGGCTGGATCTGCAGCTCTCACTTCTCTACGACTACTCGCGCGACGTGCGGACGTTCACCGACCGGCGTCAGGAAGCGTCGGTACAGCTTTCGCAGCGCCGTTCGCGCGCACTCACGCTGCAATACCGCTTTCTCTTCCGCAAGTCGGACGTGATTGGAACGCCCCTCATTTCGCCCGAGCTGATTCCGCTGCTCTCGCAACCGGTGCGCGTCGGGTCCCTGTCGCTAGGCGTCATTCACGACCGCCGGGACGATCCGGTGGATCCACATCGCGGAGTCTACACGACGCTCGATCTCGGCGTGGCGGCGGGTCTATTTGGGTCGAAGACCGACTACAGCCGCGTCATTCTTCGCAACGCCAGCTATCATCAGATCACGCGTTCCCTGGTGCTGGCGCGCTCCATCTATTTCGGCGATATATCCCGCTTCGGCGGCCTCAGCAGCATTCCGCTCGCGGAGCGCTTCTTCTCTGGGGGCTCCACGACGGATCGCGGTTTTCCCGATAACCAGGCCGGACCGCGCGATCCGCAGACCGGGTTTCCGATTGGCGGCGCCGCGCTGCTGATGAACACCATCGAGCTGCGTTTTCCCCTGATTGGCGACAACATCGGCGGCGTCCTGTTTCACGACATGGGCAACGTTTACTCCGATCTCGGTCACCTGAGCCTTCGCTACCACCAGAACGGGCAGGAGGACTTCAACTACGCCGTCCAGACTCTGGGTTTCGGCATTCGCTATCACACTCCGATCGGGCCCATTCGCGCGGACTTCGCGTTCAGCCCCAATTCGCCTCATTTTTACGGCTTCAAAGGGACATACGACCAGTTGCTGTTTGGCACCGGCACGCAGGTGCTGCAGCGCATCAACCGGTTTCAATTCCACTTCTCGCTGGGGCAGGCGTTCTGATGCGCACGATCCTGATAGTTGCGGCGGTATTACTGGCGGCGGATGCGGAGATCATCGACCGGATCGCGGTGACCATCGGCGATCGCGTGGTCACGCAACAGCAGGTGAACGAAGAGATTCGCGTGGCCGCGTTTCTCAACCGCGAGAAACCGGATCTTTCCGCCGCTTCGAAACAGGAGGCGGCCGAGCGCCTCGTCAAGCAGGAGCTGATTCGCCGCGAGATGGACTCCACGCACTATCCGCTGCCGGACCGCGGCGAAGCGGCTCCGCTGGAAAAACAGGCGATCGATCAGTATGGCGGAGAACCGGCGTACCTTGCCGCGCTCGCCGCGTCTGGGCTGACCCGCGATGAGGTGAAGGAACAGTTGTGGTGGCAGCTCACAACGCTCCGGTTCATCGACTACCGCTTCAAGCCGGCGGTGCACATTCCCGACGGAGCGATTGAGCGCTATTACGACGCGCAGGTAGAGAAATGGAAGGCGGAGGGACAGAAGGAGATTCCTTCGCTCGATGACAGCCGGGAATCGATCGAGCAGATCCTCACCGATGCGCGGGTGGATCGCGCACTGGACTCCTGGCTGGCCGAAGCGCGAAAGCAGCTCACGATCCGCTTCAGAGAGGATGCGCTCCAGTGAGGCGCCCTGCCCGGATCGCGCTGTGGACCGCGGGCGGCCTTGTGGCGCTCACCGTGGTTCTCATCGCGGTGGGCATGTTCATCGCGCGCTCCGCCTGGCTCCACGAGAAGGTGCGCGACCGCATTGTCGCCGAGGTGGAGCGCGGCACAGGCGGCCGCGCGGAGATCGGTTCCTTCCGTTTCGACTGGCACACGCTGACCGCCGAGGTCGCACCGTTCGTAATGCACGGGACTGAACCCGCCGGCTCACGGCCGCTGTTCCGCGCCGCCTCCATCCGCGTGGGGCTGAAGGTAGTCTCCATGATCGAGCGAGACATCGACATCCAGTCGCTCAGCGTAGCGCGGCCGGAGGTGGCGATCGTGGTGAATCCCGACGGGTCCACCAATATTCCCGAGCCGCGCGTGGCACGCCGATCGGGCACGGTGGTGGAACAGGTGCTGAAGCTCGCGATCCGCCGCGTCGCCCTGAGCGAAGGCTTCGTCGATTACAACAACCAGCGCTTCCCCCTCGATCTTAAAGGCGAGCATCTGGCCGCGAACTTCGTATACGATTCCAAAGGTCCGCAGTATCGCGGCTCGGTCTCCTTCGCGCCGATTCATTTCACCGGAGGAATTGCGCGCGACCTGAGTTTCGACCTTGCTGCTTCGCTCGCCATTGACAAGCGCGGCCTGCACGTCAGCGAGAGCACCATACGCATGCCGCACACGCGCATCGCCGCCAAAGGAGATCTGCTCAACTGGGTTGCGCCCGCGGGCGATTTCGCGGCGCGAGCGAGCATTGCCGTCGCGGATGTTCAGCGACCGCTGGGCATCGATTTCTCCCGGCGGGGAAATGTCGATTTCGACGGCCGTGTGCACGTCGCTTCCGCCGGGCTGCGCGTCGTGGGCCGGGCTACGGGGCGGGGTATCGATTTGCGCACGCCGGGCTTCCAACTGGACCGCGCCTCGTTCACCAGCAAAGTGGACATCACCGACAGACACGCCGACCTCGTGGATCTCAGGGTGAGCGCGCTCGACGGCAGCTTCCAGGGACGCGCCGTGATTGACGACTGGCGGAAGTTTCAGGTGGAAGGCGAAGCGCGCGGGATTTCCGTCGCCCAACTGGCGGCCGCGCAGAGCGCGCGCACACCGCCGTGGGAAGGAGCGCTGACCGGCACGGTGCACGCATCGGGGCTGCTCGGGGCGCACGGACTGCGAGATGTGGTGGCCGATGCCGCCATGGACATCGCGCCGGCGGAGACGGGCCCGGGCGTCTCCGGACATCTCGCCGTGAACTACGATCAGCGCGCGGGCACCGTGCAGGTCGGCCACGCGCAGATCAGCATGGGGCACAGCGAGATCGTGCTTGACGGCACGCTTGGCCAGACGTTGCACGTCAATCTGGAGACGAAGAACATCCCGGACCTGGTTCCGCTGATCAGCTTTGTGGGTGAAGAGCCGCCCGCGGAGATTCCGGTCACGCTGGTGAATGGCTCCGCCGCGCGCTTTAGTGCGACGATGAATGGTCCGTTGGCGAACCCCACTGTGCGCGGCCGGATGGAGCTCGGCGCATTCGAGTATGCGAAGCAGAGCTTCAACCGGCTGAGCGCGAACTTCACGCTGTCACCGTCGCGGCTCGATGTGCGCGACGTCGCCATCACTCACAACGAAATGCAGGCGACCGGGTCCGGGCACGTCGCGCTAACGGACTGGCGTCTAACCCCTGCGAGTGAGATTGGCGGCGCTTTCGCGGTTCACAACGGCGACCTGGCGCGCCTGATCGCGGAAGCCGGGGAGAAATATCCCGCCAGCGGGACGATTGCGGGCTCGGTCGCAGTTTCGGGTACGTACGACAAGCCGGTGATTCGCGCGCAAGTGCGGGGCACGAACGTCACTGCATGGAACGAGCAGCTTGCCGCCGTGGAAGCGCAGATCAACTACACGCCCGACATGATCGAGGTCCCCAGCGGCTCTGCCACGGCAGCGGGCGGACACCTGAAGTTCGCGGGGAAATGGAACAACGGCGATCTCTCGTTTGACGTCTCGGGCAGCGGCGTTCGACTGGATCGCATCGCGCACGTGCACGACCTGGGAGGGAATCTCGGAGGAAAAGCCGAACTGAACGCGTCGGGAGCGGCGCATATCGCCTCCGGAAAAGTCGATTTGAGATCCCTGAAGGGCTCACTGGCGGCGCGAGACGTCACCGTGAACGGCCAGACTGCGGGCAGCCTTGCAATGGACGCCGACACGACCGGCTCGGTTCTCAAGGTCAGCGTGAACGGAAATTTGCGCGAGGCGAAACTCAGCGGGAACGGCGAATGGAAACTGGAAGGCAACCAGCCTGGCCATGCACAGGTCGACTTCCAGCCGGTCACTATCGCCACGCTCGACAATATCCTGACGGCAGCGCGATCCGAGCCAGTGCGCGACCTTCCGTTCCGCGGCACCATTGGCGGGTCGGCCACCATCTGCGGGCCGTTGACCGATCCCGACCAGTTGCGCGGCGAAGTCCGGCTCGATCAGATTCGCATGATGCCCAATCCGGAGGTGCAGGGGCATGGCGGCGCTCCGCCCGACGTGAAGCTGGCGAACGCGAGTCCGGTGATTTTCGACGTGACGCGCACCGGCGCGGACATTCGCCAGGCGCGTTTCACCGCCACGGATACGGAACTCGAAGCGAAGGGCCGCATCGGATTCGGTGCACAGAATCCCTGGAACGTGGTGGTGACGGGTTCCATCAATCTGCCGATTTTGCAGTTGTTCAACTCCGACCTGCTCGCCTCCGGACGCGCGACCCTGCGAGCCACGGTGCGCGGATCGCTCGACAATCCGCAGGTGAGCGGCCGCCTGGAACTGCAGAATGCGTCGCTGTATCTGGCCGACCTGCCGAACGGAGTGGACAAGGCGAACGGCGTGATTCTTTTCGATCGCACGCGTGCGACCATCCAGCGGCTGAACGCCGAGAGCGGCGGCGGGCGCATCTCATTCACCGGGTTTGTGGGCTTCAGCGCGCCCATGCTGACTTATCGCGTGGCCGCGCGCGCCGAAAGCGTCCGCTACCGGTCGCCGCAAGGCGCCAGCATCACAATGGACGCAGCGCTGGATCTCACTGGAACGTCGAAGAGCAGCATTGTTTCGGGCAATGTCACCGTCATACGGGCCACGTTCAATCCCAGCACCGATATCGGATCGCTGTTGGCGCAGGCGGCCAAACCCGTCTCCACGCCGTCGCAGCCAAATGAGTACCTGCGCGGCCTGCAGTTCGACATCCGCGTGGAGAGCGCGGAAAACCTGGAGGTGCAGACGTCGCTGGCGCGCGGCCTGCAGGGTCAGGCCAACCTGCACATCACGGGGACGCCGGAGC
>Ga0335082_10007959_pt1 | contig 11510 bp, 9 predicted proteins | sample Lox_Sample_41_FD_206718 | JGI IMG/M metagenome (GOLD analysis project Ga0335082, IMG submission 206718) | Soil microbial communities from Loxahatchee National Wildlife Refuge, Florida, United States - Lox_Sample_4.1 | ecosystem: Environmental > Terrestrial > Soil > Wetlands | place: USA: Florida... | reverse complement strand
GACTCGGCCCCGGTGACGGTGAGCGCCGCGTCCGCACTCTTGATGTTGTCGTGGTTGAAGGCGTAGGCGGTGAGCTGGTTCTCGCCCGCCACCAGCGTGACCTCAGCCTCGAACGTGGCCTGCTTCGCTCCCTTTAGCACATCGCCGTGCCAGATGTGGACCAGCGAGCCGTTGCGGAAGAGGCGCACGTCCTGGGCCCCGGAGCCGGCAGCATGCTCGGCGTCCCCCGGCTCCTCCTGCACTTCGACTGCGATCTTCACCCGCCGTGCGGCGACGGCCGCGCCCGCTTCGCCACCCCCCAAGCTGAGCTTCACCTCCGGCTGGCGGCGATCGAGCGCGGCGATATCGGTCTTGGCCTTGGGATGCTTCCCCGCCAGGATGTCGGCCAGCAGTCCTGGGGAGTAGTAGTCGCCGAAGAACACCTCCACCGCTGCGACATCGAAGGTGCGGCCACCAAACCGCCACAGGATCTGGTTCCAGCTTGCGGGCGTACCGTCGAACAGGCCGTCGGGCGTGACCGCCAGCCAGTCGTTGGTGTCCACGCCGGGAAAGAGGATGGTCGCCAGCAGGCGCCCCTGGCGCGGGTCCCACAGCCGTATCGTGCCGTCATAGGAGGCGCTGAAGAGGAGCCGGCCGCCGGCGGCGAAGCGCACCGCCACCACCTGGTTTTCGTGGCCGGCCAGGGTGTGTAGACGGGCTCCCGTGGCCGGGTTCCAGACGATGAGCTTGTTGTCGCTGGCGCCGCTGGCCAGCAGCTTGCCGTCGGCGCTGTAGTTGAGGGCGCCGATGTAGTAGTCGTGGCCCTTGAGCGGCGGCGCCAGGGCCCGCATCGTCCCCCGGTCGTGCAAGGCGATGTCTGAGACGTCGGTGATGGCGATCTGCTGCCCCTCGGGGCTGACGGCGAAGGTGTTGGGCGAAAGCCCGGGGAACGCCTTCAAGGGAGTAATGGGCTCGCGGGCCAGCGAGCCGTCGCTGACCTTCCAGTCCCAGATGTCGCCGCTGGTGGGGGCCTGGGCGAGCACCTCCGCGCCGCCGGCGGTGAAGGTGATGGTGGCCATGCTGCGATCATCCAGATCGGTGGGCAGGAAGGGGTCGGCGCCCGCAGGCAAGCTCTTCAGCCGGTAGCGGGCGACCAGGGAGCGCTCGACCTTGCCGCTGGCCACGTCAACCAGGACCACCGACGGCTGCGGCTGCTGCGAGGAGTCGTCCTTCACCGCGCCGCTGACTGCCAGCAGCTTGCCGTCGGGACTGAAGGCGGCCTGCTCCGTGGCGGCCAGGGGAAGGTCGAGGGCGCGCACCAGTGCACCGTCCTGGGCGCGCAGCAGGCGCAGGTGGCTGCCCACCTTGGCTTGCTCCTGAGACTGGAACAGCGCCGTGTCGGCCGAGATCAGCCCGGCCTTGTCGTCGAGCGCCAAGCCGGTGACCCATCCGTTGCCGATCCGCAGGCTGCGCGCCTGACCTCCCACCAGGTCGAAGAGATGCAGGCGCCCGTCCCGCTGGCCCACGTAGACTCTCTTGCCGTCGGCGGAAACCTGAAAGGCGGAGATCAGGTCCAGGTCCCGGCCCATGGTGTAGAGGGTTTGGGCGCTCTCCAGGTCGGCGACCACGATCTTGCTGCCCGTGTAGGCCAGCCAGCCGCGTTGTACGTCGACCACCAGCCGGTCCAGCCCGGTGGGGATCTTCACCACGCGCGCGGCTTCGGGCGCGCCCACCTTCCAGTACTCGAGCTGGTCGCCGCTCGGATCGCCGGCGCCGACCAGGAGCGTGTCCGGCTCCCGGCCGAAGGCGAGATTGGAGAGGTAGCGTGCCAGCGACGGCGAACTCCACAGCAGGCGGGAGCCGGGGAGGTCCCAGGCATAGATGGCGCTCTGTGGCTGGGCCAGAGAAGTGCCGGCGAGGTCAAAGCTCTTGGTGGCGGTGGCGACCAGGCGCGTGCCGTCGGGGCTGAAGGCCAGGCCCTGGATCATGCCCTCGACCGCGAACTCCGCCACCGGCGCGCCGTTGTCCGCCGCGGCCACGTGGACCAGGGCGCTCCTGTCGCTGCCCAGCTTGAAGCCTGCCGAGGCGATCCACTTGCCATCCGGGCTGAAGGCCACCCAATGCACGCTGCCGGGTTCGCTCAGGGTCTGCTCCAGCGAGCCCGTCTCCGCGGCCACCACGATGACCGATCCCGCTCCCCCGCTCCACGTGCTGCCGGCGGCGGCCAGGCGCGTGCCATCGGGGCTGAGCGCCAGCTTGCGCGCGAAATCGCACTTGAGCCTGGCCGTCCACTGCAGCCGTCCGGTCGCCACCTCCCAGCGCTTGAGTTGGCAGCCGATGCCCACGGCGAAGACCGACTGTCCATCGCGGCTGAGGGCGACGTCGTAGATCTGCTGCGCAGGGCCGGCGGGGATGGAGAGCAACTGACGCCCGGTCGCGAGCTCCCAGAGCCGTACCGTGCTGTCGGTGCTGCCCGTGACCAGCAGCTTGCCGTCGGGGCTGATGGCCAGGCCGTCGGGTACATTCACGTGTCCGGTCTGCACCACCAGTTGCGGTGCGGTGGCCGGCGGTGGTGACGATTGCTGGCTGAAGGCCGCGGACAGGGCGAGGAGCGAGAAGAACAGAAGGGCAGGGCCGATTCGCGGAGTCATGACCTGGGGTATTTCGCTCTAGCGTAATGCAGCAGGGCGCGCGCTTCAAGCTATCCGGGGCGCAAGGAGGGCAGAGAGGGGGATACAAATAGGAAGGGCTGCGGCATTGGTTATGCTCTAGCCGCCGGCTCTTGCGAGAAAGCCAACAGCGTGGACGCATGCACCGCCACAGCCCCTGATGCGACCGCCGCTTTCGCGGCCCCGAATCCCGGCGCCCCCTCGCAGGTCCGTCGGTCTTTTTCGTTCGGGCGCCTGCCGGGTTGTCCCCCGGCCGGCGAATCACCCAGCTTACTTCGGACTGACCGGCTACGTACACCGACCAACCCTTTCAGCCGTCGACGGTGCGCAGACTACGCGTCGCCCGGAAAAGAGTCAATGCCCGTTTTTGGTGCAAAACGGGCATTTATCCACAAAAAAGTCACAGTAAATCCACAAGAGCGGGACTTCCTGCCGCGGGGCGCGCGCGCTACTTGCGCGCCGGGCGGGCCGCGGCGCTGCCTCGCGTCACGCCGCGCGCGGGCTTGCGTCCGGCCGCCATCCGCTGGTTGGATTCGGCCACGCTGCGGATCTGGATGCGGAAGCTGGTCTTCTGCTCCTCGGTCAGCAGGTCCCACCAGGGCGCCAGCAGCGAGAGTTCGGGATGCTTGCCGGCGAGGGCGTGCGGGATGCCGCCGTACTTGCGCTCCAGGCGGTCGGCGACGGCGCGGCGGTCCATCTCGGCAAGGTCGAGGGCGAGCACGCGGCAGAGTTCGCGCAACGCCAGGCGGGAAGGGAAGGCGGCGCCCTTGGCCAGCTTGCGCACGTGCTCGTAGGTGAGGCCGGTGCGCTCGGCCACCTGGCGCAGGGTGAGGTCGAGCTGGTTCATGCGCTCGACCAGGGACTGGGCGAGACGTCCTTGGGGCTGGATGGAGACGGAGAGGGCCATCAGGGGATCCTGGGCGGGGGGCGCGCCGGAGAGAGATGGTAGTCCTCCGCCCGGCGGAAAGCAACCCGTCCGCCCCACTTTCTTTTGGAGATCGGAAACACAAAAAGTTTGTGTATACTGCTCCTGGATGTCGCACCTGGTGGCCTACGTGGACGGCGGTTCGCGCGGCAACCCCGGCTTGGCCGGCATCGGGGTGGTGCTGGAGCACGGCGAAGGGCGCCGGGTGGAGATCAGCGAGTCGCTGGCCGCCCAGGACAACAACTACGCCGAGTACGCCGCCCTGCTGCTCGCCCTGGAGTACGCCGCCGCCTGCGGCTGCGCCCGCCTGCAGGTCTTCAGCGACTCGGAGGTGGTGGTGCGGCAGATCAACGGCCTCTACACCTGCCAGAGTCCGGCGCTGCGCCCCATCTACGAATTCTGCCGAGCCCTGATCGGCTCCTTCGAGGCCTTCACCCTCACCCACATCCGCCGCGAGCACAATCGCGAAGCCAACCGCCTGGTGCAGGCGGCGCTGCGCCGCGCCCCGAAAGGGCCCGCGCGCCCGCTGGAGGCGGAGGATCCCGCCGCCGTGCCGCCCCCCGACTTCCCCTGGCGGGCGGCGCTCGCCCGCGCCCTGCAGCGCGCCGCCCTGCCTCAGTCCTGAGCCCGGCCGTGGCCCCCGCCGCGATTGCCTCCCGCCACTCCAGCGTTTAGCATCACACCTAGCATGGAAGTCGAGATCCTGGGCAGCCCCAAAACGGCCAAAGCCGAGCGCGTCTTTAACGAGATCGTGCGCATGGCCATCGACTCCTTCCGCGACCACAAGATCCGCTTCGTGCTGACCGCGCTGGGCATGGTGATCGGCACCGCTTCGCTGATCCTGGTGGTCACGGTGGGCCTGACCGGCAAGAGCTATGTGCTGGGCCAGATCCAGGCCATCGGCGCCAACCTCATCTATGCCTGGTACGAGGGCGGCAGCAACGCCTCGGTGAACACCATCCCCGGCGACTTCCTCACGGTGGAGGACATGCAGGCGGTCCAGCGCCAGGTGCCGGGCGTGGTGGCGGCCTCGCCCATGGTGGAGATCCACCAGCGCATCCCGGTGGGAGGAGGCATGGAGCGCGACGTGCTGGTGCTGGGCGTGGACCCGCAGTATCAGCAGGTGCGCAACCTGGAGGTGCTGGCGGGACGCTTCTTCGACGACCAGGATGCCATGGCGCGCAACAAGGTGGTGTGCATCACGCAGAAGCTGGCGCAGCGCCTCTACGGCGGCCAGGACGCCGCCATCGGCCAGACCATCAAGCTCAGTGGCCTGCCCTTCACCGTGGTGGGCACCTTCCGCGAGCGGGTGGAGACCTTCGGGCAGTCGGAGGTGGCGGAGGACACCATCGTCCTGCCTTACACCGTCAGCCGCTACTTCACCGGCACGGACGCGGTCAAACAACTCTTCTTCTCCGTGGCCAGCGCCGACGAGGTGCCGCGAGCGACCGCCGAGATCCAGGAAGTGCTGCGTCAGCGGCACCGCCCGGAGTCGGTCTATCACGTGGAGAACCTCACCGAACTGCTGGCGGTGGCGGGCAAGACGGCCACCGCGCTCACCCTGGTGCTGCTGGGGATCGCCATGATCACCCTGCTGGTGAGCGGGGTGGGGATCATGAACATCATGCTGGCCACGGTGACGGCGCGCACGCGCGAGATCGGGATCCGCAAGGCGGTGGGGGCGACCCGCCGCGACATCCGCTTCCAGTTCCTGGCGGAGGCGGTCTTCATCTCGGTGTGCGGAGGGGTGGTGGGGACGCTGATCGGGCTGGCCCTGCCCTTCTCGGTGCGCTTCTTCACCAGCTTCCGCATCCCCATCTCGGGGCTTTCGGCGGTGATCGCCATCCTGGTGTCGTCGCTGGTGGGCATCGTCTTCGGGACGGTGCCGGCAGCCCTGGCCGCCAAGCAGGACCCGGTGGTCTCGCTGCGCTACGAGTAGTTCCCAGTTCCCGGTTCTCAGCTCCCGCTCTCCAGCTCCAAGGCGCGCCGGTCCTGGTTCTGACTGGGAACCGGGAACTGAGAACAAGAAAGCCGGGCTGGTTGGCCCGGCTTTCTCAATCTTGGTGCCGGCGTGAATCGGCGCGCCTGGTTGAGCGCGGCCCGGTCACATCACCAGCGCCAGATTCTCGAGTTCATGCTGGATGGCTTCCAGCGAGCAGCCCTTGCTGCCCACGCGCCCGGCGGCTTCCATGGCCGCGTCCGGGGAGACCCCGAAGCCGTGGCCCATCATGAACATCTGCAGCATCTCGCCGGCCTGGCGGTGGTCCAACCCGCCCTCCAGCAGTTCACTGCGCAACGCCGTCAACTCCGTCACCGCGAAGCGTTCCATTCGGGATCACCTCCGATCCCGTTACTTCCTTGCTTGTTGATTTAGACTCACTCCGGGCCCAAAACGTTGCAGGCGGAATCTCCTTTTTCCGCCTTGGGTTATGGGGCGCCATGGTCGGAAGCCGCGGATTTGGCGGCTTCCGCGTCCTCTGCTCCAGGCAAGGCAGCGCAGGCAGCCCGCTGGGAGCCACCTGCGCTGCGGCCGGCGCGGGACCCGCGACCCGCGCACGCTCGCTCCGGGCCTACTCCGCCATCTTGGCCCAGTGCACCTCGAAGCCGGTCTTGGGCAGCAGCGAGGTCAATTCGAAGACCTTATAGCCGGGGCCGGTGATCTCGCTCTGGCGGAAGACCCCGGGCTCGCTCTCCGAGAGCTCGCGCGTGCCCTCCCGTTGCTCCAGGAAGTCCTGGGCCGCCTCCACGCTGACGGCTTTGCCCGCCGCCCGCGTGGTCACCGCCTCGGCGGCGTAGGAGCGCACCAGCTTGGGCCAGTACTTCTCCAGCAGGGCGGGAGAGGCGAAGACGTCGGCCCAGATCAGCCGCCCGTTCACCGCCACCACCACCCCCACGGCATTGCGGGCCTTGAGTTCCCGGATCAGGCTGCTGTAGGAGTGCTCGATGGGAGCGGCCACCGCATCCACCTGGGCCTTGGCAGCGGGAGCATCCATGGCGCGAGCGTAGGAGCTGGTCGCGGTGACCTGATCCGCCGCGGCTCTTCCGCCGGTAAGCCCGCCGGAGGCGCTGGGGGCAGCCGGCGCCGCCTCCACCGCGCTCGCCATCGCGGAACGGGAACGGCCGACCTCGTCCCAGACCTTCTGCTGGTCCTTGTCGCCCATGGCTTCCTTGCGCACGCTGGGCTGGGCCATGGGGGTGGCCTTGGCGTCGAATTGCGCGCTGGCGCCGACCCAGCGCCCCGGCTCCACGCAGAAGACGCTGAGATCGATGGGATCGCTCTGCGGGGGCACGATGCGGTCCTTGCCCACCACCCGGTCCTGCTTGCCGCCGGTCACGATCTCGCCGGCCAGCAGGATCAAGGGCTTGTCGGAGTTGTTGAGCAGGACCAGGCGGTTGACCTGGGCGCCTCCGCCGGAGTCGCCGCGCGCCCGCGGACCGCGGCGCAGACCCTCGACCTGCCCGGATTCGGCGACTACCACTTCGCCCGAGCGCAGGCCTTCGTCCAGGGTGATGAAGGCGCGAGTGTCGTAGGTGGTGCCGGCCACCACCGGAAAGATGGTCAGGTTGCCATGGCTGATGGGGGCGAGCACCTTGTAGCCGGAAGCCGGGGCGGGCAACTCGCCCGCGTTGGCGTCGGGGGTCCCGGCACCCTCCCAGAGCACGGCGCCCAGCATCAGAACCGCCGCGGCAGCCAGCGCGAGTCCTGCTTTCTGCGATTGCTTCATAAGAACCTCCACAGTCGAAAGGGGGTCGGGGACACGGGTCCCCGCACGCTGAAGGAACGCCGCCGCCGCCCCTTCTTGCACCAAAAACTGCTACCATCACGCCCAGGGATGCCCCACAAACCCGCGGTGGACCTCAGACGGCTGGAAGCGCTCTTCCAGGAGCTTTTCCGGAAGAGCGAAGGGGAGCAGTACGGCCTGACGGCGGTGGATTTCTTTCGCATCCTGGCGGAGGTGGGGGCCAAGTACCTGCCCGCGTCGGCCGGGGAGACCGAGGCTCGCGCTCTCTACGAGAGCCTGCGGGCGGAGGAACTGGCGCTGGCGCGCGGCTGCGCCGCCGGCAACGAGCGCGCCTGGGAGGTCTTCCTCACCCGCTTCCGCGCCAAGCTCTACGACGCCGCCCGTGCCATCACCCGCGACGACGCTTCCGGGCGCGAATTGGCCGACTCCCTGTACGCCTCCCTCTACGGCACCGAGATGCGCGAGGGCGTGCGCGTCTCCAAGCTGACCTTCTACATGGGCCGGGGGTCGCTGGAAGGCTGGCTGCGCACCGTGCTGGCGCAGGAGTACGTCAACCAGTACCGCAAGCGGCGGCGCGAGGTCAGCCTGGACGAGCACCTGGAGCAGGGCGAGCAGTTCGCCGAGCCGGCCACCGCCGGCGGCAACCCGGGGACGCTGCCCGCCGATCCTGCCACCGGGGCGGACCCGCGCCTGGAGGCCGCCGCCGACGAAGCCCTGGCCTCGCTCGACGCCGAAGAGAGGTTTATTCTGGCCTCGTACTATCTCGACGGGCGCACCCTGGCCCAGATCGCGCGCACCCTGGGCGTGCACGAGTCCACCATCAGCCGCAAGCTGGAGAAACTGGCCCAGGAGCTGCGCAAGAAGACGCTGGCAGCGCTGGAGCGCCGGGGCATGAGCCGGCGCCAGGCGGAGGAGGCGCTGGAGGCCGACGTGCGCGATCTTTCCGTGGATGTGCGAGGGCGTTTGGCGCAAGAAATGAGCGCCCGCCCGTTCCAAGCTAGGAGAAGCAGGGAATAGTCGCCATGGCCGAGCTCCCCAAGATCGTGCGCCAGCGGCTCCGGGCAGGCGGGGGTGAAGTTCATCCCGACGCCGACCTGCTGACCGCCTTCGCCGAAAAGGCGCTGGGGGAGCGCGAGCGCGCGCAGGTGCTCGAGCACCTCGCCGCCTGCGCCGCCTGCCGCGAAGTGGTGGCGCTGGCCCTCCCGCAGGAAGAAGGGGAGCAAGCCCGCGCCGCGCCTCAGGGCATGCGAGGGTGGGTGCTGCGCTGGCAGACGGCGGCGGCGCTGGCCACGGTGGCGGTAGCCGCGATCGCCCTGCTGACCATCCCCGATGCTTACTTCCGCGCGCGCGCGCCCGTTCAGGTGGCCAAGGCGCCTCCGGGACAATCCGCCGCCGCACGCGAGGAAAACAGCGCGGCCGCGAACCAGCCCGCGCACTCCGAAGCCGACGCGGCGAGGAAGCAGGCCGAAGCCAGCACCACTGTGACTCGCAACAAGAAGGAGGCAGTCGTCCAGGGTGCGGGCGAGGGCGGGGCCGTCTCCGCGGTGCTGGCCGACGCGGAGCGCGGCCGCCGCGATGAGTCCAAGGACAAGCTAGGCCGGGTCTTGCCCGCCCCGCCGGCAAAGGAAGGCCAGGTCTCGACCTTCACCGCCGAGGGGGCCAAACAGGTGCCGCCGCCGGCGCCCCCGGCCACCTATGACCTCAAGACCGCACAGGCCGCCCCCGCGGCTCCCACCTACCAGGCCAAGGCCCAGAGCGCGGGCATGGAGAAGAAGCAGGCCGTGGGCGGGCTGGTGGCGGGCGCGGCTCAGCAGCAGTCCGAGAGCGGCGCCGGCAAGGGGACGGCGACCGCGGCGCCCGTGGCGGCGGACCAGGCACAGGTTGCCGGGCCGGCGCAGGCCGGGCCGGCGCAGGCGCCGGCGCGCGCCGCCAACGAGACGGTGCAAGTCATGGCCGAGACCGTGGCCGTAGCGCCAATTTGGCGCACCACTGCTGCGGGCGGGCTGGAGCGCTCCCACGATGCCGGGCGAAACTGGCACGCGGTCCCGGTGAGCGCGGGCGCGGTGTGGAACGCGGTGTCGTCCGTGGGCGAACACGTGTGGGCGGGCGGCCACCGCCAGCGCACTGCGGTCCTCTATCATTCCGGCGACGGCGGCGCCCACTGGACGCGCCTGGAGTTCACCGGGCCGGCGGGAGCGGCGCCAGCCGCCGACGTGGTGGCGCTCAACTTCACCGACGCCCAGCACGGGGTGATGACGGTAGTGGCGGCCGAGGACCCCCGGCTGCGCCAGATCTGGACCACCGCCGACGGCGGCCACACCTGGACGGCGCCCCCTGTCCACTGAGTGGCCCTACTCCTCGATCTTGGCTTCATCGATCAGCAGGACGGGTATGTCGTCGCGCACCGGATAGACGCGGCGGCAGCCGCCGCACCTCAGCGTCTGCTTCTCCGCGTTGTACTCCAGCGGCTGCTTGCAGGCGGGACAGACCAGGATCTCCAGCAGGTCCTTGGGGAGCATCGCCGCCATTCTATCGCGCTTCACTGCTGGCTGGGAGCTTCTGCCCATCACATCTTTTCCTCAGCGGTTTACGCTACAATCGCCTCGCCTCATAGAATAAGGATGTAACCCCCGAGGAAACGATGGCAGCCATCCTCCTGGACGGAAACAAGATCTCCGCCGAGATCAAGGCGGAGGTGGCGGAAGAGGTCAAGTCGCTGACCGACGCGGGCCTGCGCCCCGGCCTGGCGGTGGTGCTGGCGGGGCACAATCCCGCCTCCGAGATCTACGTCGCCAACAAGGTCAAGACCTGCGAGGCGCTGGGCATGCTGAGCGAGAAGTACACCCCGCCCGACACCGTCACCACCCACGAACTGCTGGAGCTGGTGCACGACATGAACCGGCGCGACGAGATCGACGGCATCCTCGTCCAGCTTCCCCTGCCCAAGCAGGTGGACGCCAAGGCGGTGCTGGAGGCGGTCTCGCCCGCCAAGGACGTGGACGGCTTTCATCCCATGAACGTCGGCTATCTCTCCACCCAGCGCCCGGGGCTCACGCCCTGCACCCCCGCCGGCATCATGGAGATGCTGCGGCGCTACGAGATCCCCATCATGGGCGCGGAGGCGGTGGTAGTGGGGCGCAGCGACATCGTGGGCAAACCCATGGCCATGCTGCTGACCAACGCCAACGCTACCGTCACCATCTGCCACTCCAAGACCCACGACCTGCCCAAGGTCTGCCACCGCGCCGACATCCTGGTGGCGGCCATGGGGCGAGCCGGCTTCGTCACCCGCGAGTTCGTCAAGCCCGGCGCCACCGTGATCGACGTGGGCATGAATAAGATAACGGACCGCGCCGAGTTCGACCGCTACTTCCGCGGCAACGAGAAGCGCGAGGCCGCCTTCCTCAAGAACGGCTCGACGCTGATCGGCGACGTGCATCCCGAGGTGGCCGAGATCGCCGGGGCGCTCACGCCCGTGCCCGGAGGCGTGGGCCCGCTCACCATCGCCATGCTCATGGCCAACACCGTCAAGGCCTGCAAGCTGCGCCGCGGTCACAGCCTCAAGCAGCCGGCGCTGACCACGGAGCGGGCGTAGTTGCTCCGGGTGGGGCTCACCGGCGGGGTAGCCTGCGGCAAGAGCACGGTGGCCGAGATGCTGCGCCGCCGCGGCGCCCACATCGTCTACGCCGACGAGATCGCGCACCAGCTCCTGGCCCCCGGCCAGCCCGTCTACCAGGAAGTGGTGAAGGCCTTCGGCCCGGGCGTCCTGCAGGCGGACGGCCAGATCGACCGCGGCAAACTGGCCGACGCCGCCTTCGGACGCGGCCGCGTCCAGGAACTCAACCAGATCATCCATCCGCCGGTCATCGCCCGCCAGGAAGCGTGGATGGCGGAGGTAGGCAGGCAGGACGCGCACGCCATCGCGGTGGTGGAAGCGGCGCTGATCCTGGAAGCGAAGGTGGGCCGCCGCTTCGACAAGCTGGTGGTGGTGACCTGCAAGCCGGAGCAGAAAGCCGAGCGCTACGGCGCGCGCCACCGCATCTCCCCTGAGGCGGCGCGGGCGGAGGTGGCGCGGCGCTCCGCGGCCCAGCTTCCCGATTCCGAGAAGGCCGCGGCCGCGCACTACCTTATCGACAATTCCGGCGCACTCGAGGCGACCGAGCGCCAGGTGCAGAAGCTCTTCGCCGAGCTGCA
>Ga0335082_10007955_pt1 | contig 11511 bp, 10 predicted proteins | sample Lox_Sample_41_FD_206718 | JGI IMG/M metagenome (GOLD analysis project Ga0335082, IMG submission 206718) | Soil microbial communities from Loxahatchee National Wildlife Refuge, Florida, United States - Lox_Sample_4.1 | ecosystem: Environmental > Terrestrial > Soil > Wetlands | place: USA... | reverse complement strand
CGCCACAAGCGGCGATTACGCGCCATGGACTCTCCGTCGCCTATGATCCGCAGGCCGATGAGGTCCTGATGACCTTCCCCGCCACCCACACGGTCGCGATCTTCGACGGCGCCACCGGCCAGGCGAAGAAACTGGTCCGCACCGACGCGCTCGGCCTCAAGTGGCCCTGCGGCGTGACGCTTTCCGCCGACCGCTCGTACTGGCTCGTCTCCGGCTATTGGCGCGGGCTTCTCACCGTGAAGACCGGCACCGATCTCATCGGCACCGTCTCGTCCCTGCCGCAATGGTGGGGCCACAGCCATACGACGGTCGGCTAGGTCCCTCGCACCGCTTCCCGCTTCCCTTCCGCGCCGGATCGGGCCAGAGTCCGGCTCGATCCAGGAAGGCATTGGGAGCAGGCGATGAAGGCGAGCGCGATCCGCATCCATGAGACCGGCGGACCGGAGGTCATGCACTGGGAGGAGGTCGAGGTCCCGGCGCCGGGTCCCGGCGAGGTGACGATCCGCAACGCCGCCTGCGGCCTCAATTTCATCGACACCTATCAGCGGAGCGGCCTCTATCCCATGCCGATGCCGAGCGGGCTCGGCCTCGAAGGCGCCGGCACCGTCGAGGCGGTCGGGCCCGGCGTCACCGAGTTCAAGGCGGGCGACCGGGTCGGCTATTGCTCGGCGCCCAACGGCGCCTATGCGACTTTGCGCAACTATCCGGCCGAGCGCCTGGTGAAGCTCCCCGACGGCATCGATTTCGAGACCGCCGCCGGCATGCTGCTCCAAGGCATGACCGTCGAGTTCCTGATCCGCCGCACCTATGCGGTGAAGGCCGGCGACATCGTCCTCTTCCATGCGGCGGCCGGCGGTGTCGGCACCATCGCCATGCAGTGGCTGGCGAGCCTCGGCGCGGTCATCATCGGCACGGCGGGCTCGGCGGAGAAATGCGCGATCGCCAAGTCTCTCGGCGCCACCCATGTCATCAACTACCGCACCGAGGACTGGGTGAAACGGGTGAAGGAGCTGACCGACGGCAAGGGCTGCCACGTGGTCTATGACGGCGTCGGCAAGGACACCTTCCTGCCGTCGCTGGACTGCCTCAGGTCCCGGGGCATGATGGTGACGTTCGGCAATGCGTCCGGTCCGGTGCCGGAGATTCCGCCGCTGATCCTCAGCCAGAAGGGCTCGCTGTTCCTGACCAGGCCGACCTTGTTCCATTACATCGCCAGCCGGAGCGACCTCGAGCTTTCCGCCGGCGCGCTCTTCGACGTCGTCACCCGCGGCGTGGTGAAGATCCAGATCGGCCACCGCTATGCGCTCAAAGAGGCGGCGCAGGCGCATCGCGACCTGCAGGCGCGCAAGACCACCGGCGCGACGATCCTGCTCCCCTAAGAATCGCTTTGTCTGCTAGGCCGCGGCCTTCGCGGCGACCGGGGCGGCGAAGATGACGCTGGCCGTGGTGCCGTGCCCGAGCTCGCTGGCGAGGGCGAGTGTGCCGCCGTTCAGCTCGGCGAGCGACTTCGAGATCGCAAGGCCGAGGCCCCAACCGATCTGGGTGCGGGAATGGCTGTTCTCGATCTGGCCGAAGGGCTGCAGGGCGCGTTCGATGTCTCCCGCGGCGATGCCGATGCCGCTGTCCCGGACCCAGACCGAGAACCGTCCGTCGCGGCCATGGGTCGCCCCCACGGTCACGACGCCGCCCGGCTCGGTGAACTTGAGCGCATTGCCCAGAAAATTCAGCACGATCTGCTGCAGGTGCTTGCGATCGACGTAGAGCGCCGGCAATGCATCGTCGAGCTCGGCGGTGAGGGTGAGGCCGCGCTCGTCGGCCCGCTGGTGCATCATGCCGATGCAGGCGAGGCCGAGCTCGCGGATGTCCACGGCCTGCGGCACCGGCGTCATCTTGCCGTTCTCGATCTTCGCGATGTCGAGCACGCCGTCGATCAGGCCAAGGAGGTGCCGGCCGGCACCGACCACGTCCCGGGCATAGGAGAGATAGCGCGGCTCGCCCAGGGGACCGAAGGCCTCCAGGGCCATGATCTCGGAAAAGCCGATGATGGCGTTCAAGGGCGTGCGGAGCTCGTGGCTCATGGTCGCGAGGAACTCGGACTTCGCCCGGTTCGCCACTTCGGCGCGGAGCTTGGCGGCGGTCAGCTCCTGGGCGAGATGCCAGAGGCGTCGCCGATGCCGGATCAACGCGCCGACCAGGACCAGCAGCGACAGCAGCACCGCCGCCGTCACGCCCGCCAGCATGGCGAAATCGAGCTCGATCCGGTCGCGCTCGCCGTTGGCGACGGCGAGGCCATGATGATAGCTGGCGAGGGCGATCCGGCGGACCGGCGCCTCAAGACCGCGCAGGATCGGATAGATATCCGGCGCCGCGGCCTCGAGCGAGCCCTTCATCGCGACGCGGTCGCGGATGCGGAGATTGGCCTCCGCAATCATCCGCAGGTCGGCATTGAAGATCTGGTCCTCCGGCAGCGAGATCCGGGCATCGCCGGCGCTCAGCACGTGGATCCAGGTCTGGAACGAATTCCAACGCGGCTCCAGCTCGGCCGGATCGCCGGCATTGCCGATCCCGGCCGCCACCGCGGCCTCGAACCGGGTAAAGTGGTTCTCGAGCTGCGTCCCCATCCAGGTGACGTTGTAATGCGGCGCGCTGCGCAGCGAATCCAGCCGATCGATCGCGTGCACGCCGAGCCACCCGGCGAACAGGACCATCAGCATGATCGCGCCGCCGATCACCGCGTCGCGGAGGCGACTGCCGCGCGGGACAGCGCGGGGCGCGCCACGGAACGCGCCGTGAGGCAGGGTCCTGGATATGCCGGCCGCCCACTTCATCGCACGGTCAGCCGGTTCAGCTGCCAGACGCAGCGGGCGAAATAGATGTCCCGCTGCAGCGTGGGATTCTGCGAGAAGGGATAGAGGATCCAGAGCGGACCCTTGTTGTCCGGCGGCAGCGGCTTGCCGTCCATGGCATAGACGACCATCACGTCGTAATCGCGGACGTCCGCCATCGGGATGTCGGTGCGGTAATCGTCGATCGCCGCCGCCGTCAATGTCGACCCTTGGGCGCCCAGGCGATCGAGAAGATCACGCAGCCGGACGCCGGTGAAGCTGCTCTCGCCTTCGGTCCAGGCGGTCATGGTCTTCAGCGTGGTCTGCGGCAGGGTCTTCAGCAAAGCGAGGTCGAAAGCCGCGGTCTTGCCGCGATTGGTCGCCGCGATGTTGCCGTCGACCACCAGGATGGGCGGCGTCGCCGGCTGTGGCAGACTCTCCGCGGCAAAGGCGACGGAGCCCGAGATCGCGGGCATGGACGCCACCAGCACGATCAGCGCAGCGGTCAGTCTCCCGCGGATCCCCGCGCTCACCACCATGTCACCGGGTCCCCGGGGTTGCTCAGCAATTGACCTGATTTTGCCGGGCCATTGATTGAGACGCGGTTAACAGGCACGCAGTGCGTGTGTTGGGAAGATTGTCCGTGTGCCGATCGGCGTCGGCAAGCGCGGTACTAGCGCGTCAACAGCACCGCGGATTCGACCGGCCAGGCAAGCCAGGCGGTTCGCCCGATCGACTCCCGCTCATCGAGGCTGCGATCGACGTTCTGATGCGCGACGGCGATCGGGCGATCGGCGCCTTCGACCGCGACGTAATAATGGCTGCGATCGCCGAAATAGGCCTGGGCGTTGACCCGCCCCGCAACGGCGTTCAAGTCGCCGCCCGGCCGCTCCCAGGCGAGGCGCAGCTTCTCCGGCCGCACGGCGATCGAGACTTCGGTGCCCGGCGCGGGCGCGCCCCCGTCGACCGTGGGATCGATCGCCGCCCGCAGCGGCCCCAGCGGGCCGGCATCGACCAGCGCGCGGTTGCCCGCGACCTCGCGCAAGGTCCCGCGGAAGAAGTTCATCGAGCCGATGAACTCCGCGACCTCGCGGCAATTCGGCGCCTCGTAGAGCCGGGTCGAGCTCTCGATCTGCAGCGCCTTGCCGTGCGACATGACGGCGATCCGGTCGGAAAGGGCGAGCGCCTCCTCCTGGTCGTGGGTGACGAAGACGAAGGTGACGCCGACGCTGCGCTGGATCTGGCGGAGCTCGATCTGCATCTCCTCGCGGAGCTTCTTGTCGAGCGCGCCCAGCGGCTCGTCGAGCAGCAGCACCTTCGGGCGGCAGACCAGAGCGCGCGCCAAGGCGACCCGCTGGCGCTGGCCGCCGGAGAGCTGGTTCGAGGCCCGCTCGCCATAGCCCGGCATCTTGATGAGCGCCAGCGCCTCGTCGACCCGCTGCGCCATCTCGGCCTTGGAGAGGCCCTTCTTCCTGAGGCCGAAGGCGATGTTCTGGCTGACGTTGAGATGCGGGAAGATCGCGTAGTTCTGGAACACCATGTTGGTCGGCCGCGCATAGGCGGGCACACCCGCCATCGACTGGCCGTCGATCAAGACCTCGCCGCCGGTCGGCATCTCGAAGCCGGCCAGCATCCGGAGAAGTGTTGTCTTGCCGCAGCCGGACGGCCCCAGCAGCGAGAAGAACTCGCCGCGCCGGATCTCGAAACTGACGTCATCGACCGCCTTCACCGGCCCGAAATGCTTCGAGACATGGCGGATCTGGATCATCGCATCGTTGGAGACGGTGCCGGGAGAGATCGCGGTGTCGGGCATATGTCAGAGTCCGGTCGGTTTGGTGGAGGTGACGCCGCGGCGGCGCAGCACTTCGGAGCAGACGACGATGATCGCCGAGGCGATCAGGATGGAGCTGCCAAGCGCCAAGGTGATCGGCAAGCGGCTCGGGAAGCGCAGCATGCTCCAGAGATAGATCGGCAGCGTCTGGTCCATGCCCGAGAGGAAGAAGGCGAGCACGTATTCGTCGAACGAGGTCGTGAAGGACATCAGCAGGCTGGAGATGATCCCGGGCAGCGCCAGCGGGAAGGTGACGCGCCAGAAGGTCATCCAGCCGTTCTCGCCGAGGTCCATGGCGGCCTCCTCGAGGTCCTTCTCGAAGCCTTCCAGGCGCGAGATCAGCACCAGCATGGAGAACGGCACGCAGAGCAGGACGTGGCCGGCAGCGACGCACCAGAGCGAGAGGTCGATGTCGAACACCTGGCGGATGATCACCAGCAAGGCGACGCCGAGGATGATGCTGGGGATCACCAGCGGCAGCATGATGGTGCCGACCACCGGCCCCTTGCCGGGCAGGCGATAGCGGGTCACGCCCATGGCCGCCAGCAGCCCGAAGACGGTGCTGACGATCGAGACCCCGACCCCGACCATGATGCTGTTCTTCAGGGCATTGAGCAGGTTGGCGTCGTCGGCGAGCTGCTCATAGGCGCGGAGCGTGAAGCCCTTCAGCGGGAAGATCGCGAACAGGTTGTCGTTGAAGGAGAAGAGCGGGAGCAGCAGCACCGGCGTGTAGAGAAAGACCAGGAAGCCGAGGCCGTAGACGGTGAGGAGGTCCCAGCGCTTCGCCACTCTCAGGCCTCCCGCGCGCGCATCTTGCGATAGCCCACCGCCCAGAGGAAGAGGCAGACCAGGATGGTGACGATCGCCATCATGACGATGGAGACCGCCGAGCCCATCGGCGCGTCGTTCCGCTGGCCGAACAGGCTCTGGATGGTGTTGCCGACCATGGTGCCGCCGGAGCCGCCGACCAGGCTCGGCGTCACGTAGTCGCCGACCGTGGGGATGAAGACCAGCAGGGACGTTGCGATCAGCCCCGGCATCGACAGCGGCAGCGTCACCCGCAGGAACCGGCCGGCCGGGCGCTCGCCGAGATCGGTCGCCGCCTCCAGGAGCGAGCGGTCGATCTTCTCCAGGCTGACGTAGATCGGCAGGATCGCGAAGGCCGCCCAGGCGTGGGTCAGGGTGATGACGACCGCGACCGGATTGTAGAGCAGGAATTCCAGCGGCTTCTCGATCAGGCCGAGCTTGATCAAGGCGGTGTTGATGACCCCGCCATAGCCGAGGATGATCTTCCAGGCGAAGACCCGGAGCAGGTAGCTGGTCCAGAACGGGATGGTGATCAGGATCAGCCAGAGCATCTTGTGGCGCACCACCCGGAAGGCCAGGAAATAGGCCATCGGATAGGCGACCAGGATGACGGCGACGGTCGAGGCCAGCGAAATCAGCAGCGACTTCAGCATCACGATCGCATAGGCCGGCGTCTCCAGCGGCAGCGGGAGGCCGAGCCACCACGTCGTGGTGTCCGACGGCGCGATCATTTGCCAGTAATTGTTGAGGGTGAAGGTGCGGTCGAGGTCGAAGCCGTGCTGGGTCCAGAAGCTCCTGACCGCCAGGGAGACCAGCGGCACGATCAGCATCGCCAGCATGACCACCATGGTCGGCGACATCAGCAGATAGCCGCGGATCCATTCGAACCGCTGCAGGAGACCAATATTGGTTCGGGCGCCGGGCGCGGCACCGGCTCGTGCGTGTCCTAGGCTGGCCTCGCTCATCAGCCTTCCCTGCTTGCCTCGTCCTGTCGGTCGCCGGCTTTGCTACCGGCTTAGTTTCCCAGCTTCGATGCCGGACTTCGCCGGCAGCTGCTGGATTGAAATCGGCTTCGGAAACTTCATTGACAGCCATTTGGGCGCGGATGTCAAATTGAAGAAACGTTCAAAAAGAAAATCGCGGTCGGAAGGATCGCGATCAGGGCAGGCCTCAACAGGGAGACTGGAATGAGAAAGCTGAAATTCATCGATCGCATGGCGCAAGGCAAGATCTCGCGCCGGGACATGCTGCGCGGCGCGGCCGCGTTCGGCGTCGCCGTCACCGTCATGCCGACGCGGCCGCGCGCCGAAAGCGTGCTGACCTGCATGGAATGGAGCGGCTACGACCAGGACGCCTTCTTCAAATCCTATGTCGCGAAGCACGGCAAGGCGCCGAACTTCTCGATCTTCGCCAATGAGGAAGAGGCGCTGCAGAAGGTGCGCGGCGGCTTCAACGCCGACATCATGCATCCCTGCACCTATTCGGTGTTCCGCTTCACCGACGCCAAGATCGCCGAGCCGATCGACACCTCGAAGCTCTCCAACTGGAAGGACCTCTTTGAGCCGCTGCAGAAGGCGCCGGGCGTCGTCGTGGACGGCAACGTGGTGATGACGCCCTGCGACTGGGGCAATTCCTCGATCGCCTATCGCACCGACCTCGTCGATGCCGACTTCAACAAGCAGCCGACCTGGACCATCTTCACCGACGACAAGTATGCCGGCCGGGTCGCGATGATCGACGACACCGTCGCCGCCGAGATCGCCGGCCTGATCAACGGCCTCGATCACAACCAGATCTTCAACATGACCGACGACGATTTCGCCAAGGCGAAGCCGCTCGTGGAGAAGATCGTCAAGAACAGCCGGTTCCTCTGGAAGGACCCGACCGAGATCGATCAGGCGCTGGCCTCCGGCGAGATCGTCGCCGCCTATGCCTGGAACGAGACCGCGAAGACCCTGAAGGAGCAAGGCATCGCCGGCGCGTATGCGGTGCCGAAGGAAGGCATCTTCACCTGGCTCTGCGGCCTGACGCTGCTCTCGACCGGCAAGGCCAGCAAGGACGACGCCTACGACTTCCTCGACGCCTGGCTCTCGCCGGAGACCGGCAAGGCGCTGATCGAGCAGGACGGCTACGGCCACTCCAACAAGAAGGCGTTCCAGATCGCCGACCCGAAGAAGGTCGCCGCCCTCGGCATCACCGATCCCGAGGCCGCCCTGAACGCCGGCATCCTGCTGCAGAAGACCGACGTGCCGAAATACACCAAGTTCTGGGAAGACATCAAAGCCGCGAAATAGGCGCGCGGCAGATTCCGCGGGACAACGCAAGAGGGCGGCAGAGAAATCTGCCGCCCTTTCCGTTGGTCGAAGCGGCAACAGACCCGCTTACTGATTCATCGACTGGAAGAAATCCGAGTTGGTCTTCGAATGCTTCAGCTTGTCGATCAGGAACTCCATGGCATCGACCACGCCCATCGGCATCAGGATGCGCCGGAGCACCCACATCTTCGACAAGGTGCCCTTGTCCACCAGGAGCTCTTCCTTGCGGGTGCCGGACTTGGTGATGTCGATCGAGGGGAAGGTGCGCTTGTCGGAGATCTTGCGGTCGAGGATGATCTCCGAGTTGCCGGTGCCCTTGAACTCTTCGAAGATGACCTCGTCCATGCGGCTGCCGGTGTCGATCAGCGCGGTCGCGATGATGGTCAGCGAGCCGCCTTCCTCGATGTTGCGCGCGGCGCCGAAGAAGCGCTTCGGCCGCTGCAGCGCGTTCGCATCGACGCCGCCGGTCAGCACCTTGCCCGATGAGGGGACGACGGTGTTGTAGGCGCGCGCCAAGCGGGTGATCGAATCCAGCAGGATGACGACGTCGCGCTTGTGCTCGACCAGGCGCTTCGCCTTCTCGATCACCATCTCGGCGACCTGGACGTGGCGCACGGCGGGCTCGTCGAAGGTCGAGCTGACGACCTCGCCCTTCACCGAGCGCGCCATGTCGGTGACTTCCTCCGGCCGCTCGTCGATCAGCAGCACGATCAGGTAGCATTCCGGATGGTTGGCGGCGATCGAATGCGCGATGTTCTGCAGCATCACCGTCTTGCCGGTGCGCGGGGGCGCGACGATCAGGGCACGCTGGCCTTTGCCGATCGGGCAGATCAGGTCGATGATCCGCGCGGTGATATCGACCTTCTGGACGTCGTGGGATTCGCGGGAGCCGCGCAGCTTGCCCTTGCCGAGCTCCATGCGCTTGCCGGGCTCGACCTTGATCGCCGGCGCCTCTTCCTCGCGCTTCGGCAGCTCGACGTCGCCCTTGCCCTCGAGCTCCATGGTGAGCTTCTCGTCGGGGTAGAGCGGCGTCAGGTTGTCGAAGTTGATGCGATGCCGGATGCGATCCGGCTCGTCGAAGTTGATCTTGTTGACCTTCAAAAGCGCGAAGTAGCGCTCGCCGTCCTTGGGCGCGCGGATCTGGCCCTCGACGGTGTCGCCGGTGCGGAGCGCGAAGCGCCGGACCTGGCTCGGCGACACGTAGATGTCATCCGGCCCCGGGAGGTAGTTGGCCTCGGGGCTCCTCAGGAAGCCGAAGCCGTCCTGGAGGATTTCGAGCACGCCGTCGCCGAAGATCGCGGTGTCGTTCTCCGCGAGCTGCTTCAGGATCGCGAACATCATGTCCTGGCGCCGGAGGGCGCTCGCGTTCTCGATCTGCAGGCCCTCGGCAAACTCCAGCAGCTCGGCCGGCGTCTTGCGCTTAAGTTCTTGGAGATTCATGGGGTTTCGGTAGTTCTGGGGTTCTCAGTTGGGATGGCTGGGTGGGAATTCTGGGGAAACACGCGGAATGGGCTTCGGTTTCTGGGGAGTGGGACGCGGCGCGACCGCTTCCGGTTCGCCCGCTCCATGAGAGCGCCGGCTTTGCTCGCCGGTCTTCACGGCAGGTAGTCAAATCGATCTCCCAATGGAATGGCCCAAAGCTTGAGGCCAAGTTCGATGGATTTTCCGTGGGAGAAGCGAGGAGCTGACGGTCCTGCCTGAGTGCTATCTACGCGGATACCGGATAGCCCTTACAAAGTCAAATGGCAATTTCGTGTGCCGTTTCAAGACCGGATATCAACGCGGTTTCAAAGTTTCTCCCGGCCAGGAAGGCCGCACAGGACCATCGTCCTCGGGTCCTGCGCCCCCGCATGATCCACGGCACGAGCCCAGGCCGGCCGACCCGGCGCTAGAACGGCTTCACCACGGCGAGGATCACGATGCCGATGAGGAGCACGGTCGGCACCTCGTTCATCCAACGATAGAAGCGGTCGGAGTGGAGGTTGGCGTCGTTGGCGAAGGCGCGGCGCCAGCGGGCATAGGCGGCGTGGATGAGCTGCATGCCGAGGAGCAAAGCGAGCTTGGCGTGGAACCAGCCCTCGCGCCAATGGTCGCCCTGCCAGGCGAGGGTGAGGCCGAGCGCCCAGGCCGCCAGCATCGCCGGGTTGATGATGCCGCGCAGCAGGCGGCGCTCCATCACCTTGAAGGTCTCGCTGAGCTCCGAGCCCTTTGCGGCGCGCGCGTGGTAAACGTAGAGGCGGGGCAGATAGAGCATGCCCGCCATCCAGGCGATCACGGCGATGATGTGCAGCGCCAGGAGCCATGGGTAGAGCATCAGGCAGCCTCCCTGCTCGTGGCCTGCCGGCAGGCGCAGCGCGGCCAGTCCTTGCAATGATCCATGCCGGTCCCGGCCCGCACCGGCCGCGGTTGGCCAAGCGCCTCTCGCACCAGCCGCGCGAGGCCGGCGATGAAGTCGGGATCCTCGGACACCGTCGGCGCGCGCTCATAGGCCGGCGTGCCGCGACGCTCGGCGCGATGGCGGTACTCGATGTCGAGCTCGACCAGGGTCTCGGAATGCTCGGAGACGAAGGCGACCGGCACCACGACGACGGCATTGCCCTTCTCGGCCGCGGCGTCGATCGCCTGGTCGGTGGCGGGGCCGACCCATTCCAGCGGCCCGACCCGGCTTTGGAACGCGACCAGCCATTCATGCGCGGCGAGCCCAAGCCGCTCCACCACCGCCTGCACCGTCGCCGAGACCTGCGCCACATAGGGGTCGCCGCGTTGGACGATCTTTTTCGGCAGGCCATGGGCAGAGAAGATCACTGCGACCGGCGCCGAGGTCTTCGCCTTCGCCGCGGCGATTGCGGTTGCGGTCGCGCGTGCGAGGGCCGCGATGAAGCCCGGCTCCGTCGGATAGCAGCAGATCAGCGTCCGTGGCGCCGAGATTCCCTGCCGCGCCGCTTCGCGCTGCCACGCCTCGTGGGAGGATTGCGTGGTCGTGGTCGAGAATTGCGGATAGAGCGGCAGCAGCACGATCTCGTCCGGCGCAAACCGCTTCACCGCCGCCACGGTCTCGGCGGTCAGCGGATGCCAGTAGCGCATGGCGATGAAGACCTTAACCTCGCCGAGCTCCGAGAGCGCCGCCTCCAGTGCCGCCGCCTGGCGCTCGGTGTTCGGCAGGATCGGCGAGCGGCCGCCCATCCTGGCGTAGATCTCTGCCGCCGGCTTGGCGCGCCGGCCGGCGATCAGCTTCGCCAGCGGCCAGCGGAGGATCCCCGGCAGGTCGATGATGTTGCGGTCGTTGAAGAGGTTGAACAGAAAGGGCGCCACCGCCGCCGGGTTGTCGGGACCGCCGAGGTTGAACAGCACGACGGCGATACGCCGCGTCATCGCCCCGGTCATCCCCTGGGTCATCCCCTGGGTCATCGCTCTGTCCGGATCAGCGACACCAGCTCCGCCACATGCTCCGGCGGCGTCTCCGGCACGACGCCATGGCCGAGATTGAAGACCAGCGGTCCGGCGCCCAGCGCATCGAGAATCCGCAGGACGGCGTCGCGCATGCCGGCGCCGCCGACCACCAGCCAGCGCGGATCGAGATTGCCCTGGACTGTCGTCTTCCGTTGCAGCACATCGCGCGCCCAGGCGGGATCGATGCCCTGATCGATGCCGATCGCATGGCCGATGCCGGCTTCGGCGAAGTCGCGATAGCCGGGCCCGATGCCGCGCGGGAAGACGATCACCGGCACATCGG
>Ga0335082_10007954_pt1 | contig 11512 bp, 9 predicted proteins | sample Lox_Sample_41_FD_206718 | JGI IMG/M metagenome (GOLD analysis project Ga0335082, IMG submission 206718) | Soil microbial communities from Loxahatchee National Wildlife Refuge, Florida, United States - Lox_Sample_4.1 | ecosystem: Environmental > Terrestrial > Soil > Wetlands | place: USA: Florida... | reverse complement strand
TTCTCGCCCTCCTTGGTCTCATACGACCGCTGCCGCAGCCGCCCCGAGACGATCACCCGCATCCCCCGGGTCAGCGACTCGGCCACGTTCTCCGCCGCCTGCCGCCACACATTGCAGGTCAGGAACAAACTGTCCCCGTCCTTCCACTCACCCGTGGAGTTATCGCGGAACCTGGGCGTAGAGGCCACCCGGAACCGTGCCACGGGCTGACCGGCCGGGGTAAAACGCAGTTCCGGATCATCGACGAGGTTGCCCGCGATCGTGATCTGGGTATCGCCTGCTGCCATCGGGGTACTCCAGCTCGCTAACGGATTCTGCTGGTGAGAGAAGAGGTCAGGGTTCAGTGGTGCTCGGGCCGCGTGACCTTGGTCCGCAGGATGGTCTCGTTCAGGTTGAGCTGGCGGTCGAGCTCGAGCACGACGCCCGGCTCCGCCGTCAGGTCCACCACCGCGTAGAAGCCTTCCGACTTCTTCTGGATCTGGTACGCGAGGCGGCGCTTGCCCCAGATATCGACCTTCTCGACCTTGCCGCCGCCGGCCGTCACGACCTTGAGGAACTGGTCGAGTGACGGCTGGACGGTACGCTCCTCGAGGTTCGGGTCGAGGATGATCATTAGTTCGTAGTGGCGCATGGGCGTCCTGAGTCCTCCTCTGGACTGGTGCGGCCACGGTCCTTCCGTGGCAGGAGGTGTCGCGGTCACGAGCCGACGCAGGTAAACAGCCGGGTTTTCCGCAGCCCGGTCAGTGTACCCAACATCGCTGGCACGCGGTAACCGTCTCGCTGAGGCGGCCGGGAAACCTGTGGATTCCTGGCTCGGGTGCGGGGGAAGACTTCCCGGTGAAACTTCCTGGAGGTGGTCATCGTGGCAGGCACCGTCGACTCCGGCCGACGCCACAACATCCTGAACTCGGACGGGCAGCCGCATCCAGTCCAGAACATCCTGACCATCGTCACGCTGGTGGTCGGCCTGGTCTCCTTTGTCCTCGGCCTGGTGGTCAGGAACGTCCACACCAGCAACGCGGTGATCATCATCACGACCGCCACCGGGCTGGTCTCGTGCCTGATCGGGTTGTACGTGCAGATGATCTCGGCCACCCGCGAGCAGCGGGTGCTGATCGTCACCGGCATCATCGCCGGCTTCGTCGGGCTGGCCATCGGCCTGTCCAAGGGCGGCTTCGTCCCCTGACCGCTGGCAGCAGCCCCAGGCACCCGGGCCCAGTCACCAGACGCTGTCACTAGGCTTGGGGAGCATGGTGCGTATCGGAGCCCACTTCCACGTCGACCACCCGCTGGACGAGGCGATCGCCCGCGGCGCGGACGCGGCCCAGTTCTTCCTCGGCGACCCGCAGGGGTGGAAGGGCCCGGTGATACCCGGCGGGGATCCGGCCGCCATCCGGGACGCCTTTACCGCGGCGGGCGTCGACATCTATATCCACGCGCCGTACGTCATCAACGTCGCGACCGGCAACAACCGGATCAGGATCCCGAGCAGGAAGATCCTCGACCAGCAGCTCAAGGCGGCCGCGTCGGTCGGGGCCAAGGGCCTGATCGTGCACGGCGGCCACGTCACCGCGGGGGTGGCGGCCGAGGACGGCCTGGAGAACTGGCGCAAGGCGGTGGAGCGGATCGAGCGGCCGCTGCCGATGCTGATCGAGAACACCGCGGGCGGCGACGGCGCCATGGCCCGGTCGCTCGACGCGATCGGCAGGCTCTGGGACGCGGTGACCGAGGCGGCAGGCGACGACGGTGCCAACCTCGGCTTCTGCCTGGACACCTGCCACGCCAACTCGGCCGGCATCGACCTCGCCGACGCGGCCGACCGGATCAAGGCAATCACCGGCCGGATCGACCTGGTGCACTGCAACAACTCGCGGGATGAGTTCGGCTCGGGCCGGGACAGGCACGCCAACATCGGCACCGGGACGATCGATCCTGCCCTGCTACTCGGCGTGGTCCGCGCCGCGGGCGCTCCGGTCATCTGCGAGACCCCCGACGAGAACGGCGGCCTGGCCGCCGACGTCAGCTGGCTGAAGCAGAACCTGAGCGGCTGACCCCGGTCCGGTCGATGCTGAGCCCCCGGCCGCCGGGGTTGAACCTGAGCCTGAACCGGTCCTCGGCGTGGTTGAGCACGCCGCCGGCCGGATCGTCGGTGCCGAGGGCACGCACCACGTCCCGTTCGGGATCAATGATGTCCCGCACCACGTAGGCGGCGAGCAGGCCCACGGTGAGGAACCTGGCCGCCAGGGCGGCGAAATACCACCCGGTGCTGATGCCCTGGTAGCCGGTTACCTGGTAGCCCTCGGCCGAGTAGACGAAGATGAGGTAGCCCCAGATGCCGAAGAAGTACGCTACCTCGGCCGCCTGCCACAGCAGGTAGGGCCAGAGCCGGGGACGGGCCAGCACGGCCAGCGGCACCAGCCAGACGACGTACTGCGGCGACCAGACCTTGTTCGTCATCAGGAACGCGGCCAGCACCAGGAAGCACAGCTGCGGCAGCCGCGGCCGGCGCGGCGCGGCCAGCGCGAGCATGGCGATCGCGGCGCAGGCGACGGCGAAGAACACCGCCGACAGCTTGTTCAGCGCGCTGAGCTGGGGATTACCGAGCACTGGCACGTTGAAGTGCTCGAACATGTACCAGACCGAACCCCAGTCGGCACCCCGGTCCTTGCTGAACACGTAGAAACGCGCCCAGCCGGACGGCGCCACGATCAGCACCGGCAGGTCCACGACCGCCCACGCGATCACCGCGGCGGCCAGCGTCCGCGCGAACTCGCGCATCCGGCCGGCCCGCAGGCACAGCAGCAGCAGCGGTCCGAAGACCACCAGGGGATAGAACTTCGTCGCGACGCCGAGGCCGAGCAGGACGCCGGCCCAGACGCCGCGGCGGGCCGCCCAGGCGGCGATGCCCAGCGCGGTGAACGCGAGCGCGATCAGGTCCCAGTTGACGAAGGCGGACAGGATCAGCGCCGGGGACAGCGCTACCATCAGCGCCTGCGCCCGCCGCTGCGCACCCTTGGGCCCGGCCGCCCGCGCCGTGGCCAGCACGCCCGCCACCGCGCAGACCGCGAGCAGCGCCACGGTGACGTCGAAGAACTCACGGCCCCTGATGGCCTCGCCGACGTTCCGCACCAGCCAGGCCGCGGCCTGCATGGCCCCGCCGATCAGCACCGGGTACTCGACCGGGTGGCCGGTGTAGGGCACCTTCCCCGCGGACAGCCCTTCGCCGTAGTACAGCGGGTAGATGTCCGTGTAGCAGGCGCGCTGGAACTGGCTGGCGTAGGAGTTCCAGGCTCCGGCGCGACACGGGTTCTTCTCCGCGAACGCGAGCACCATGCCGAGGACGGACGCGATCACCAGCACACCGGTGCTGCCGAGGGCGGCGGTCAGGCCGGCGGGGCTGGCGGGGCGCCCGTCCCCGCCGCCGAATCGCGTATCCGCCGACTCCGGGACGTCCACTCCCATATCTAATCGCGTTTCGGAGCCGGCTCGCCTCCGGGGCCTTCAGTGCGCCCTTCCGGGCGCCCTTCTGGTCCGCCGCAGCCGGCGCTGTTGCAGCCGGCGGCGGGCCCACAGGGGCAGCCCGGTCACGACGAGGCCCACGCCCCCGGCCACCGGGCCGCCGTTCACGCCGCCGCCGCCCGGACCCCCGCCGCCGTTGCCGCCGCCTAGGCCGCCGCCCCCGCCGCCGGTTCCCGTCGTGCAGGTCACGACCCGCGGGTCACAGGAGAAGGTGGGCCAGGGGGTGGGGTTCCCGCCCTGATCGCCGCCCTGGCCGCCCTGGCCGGGCCCGCCGTGGTCGTGCTTCTTTTTCTTGTCGGCCTTACGCAGGTTCGGCGGCACCTGGTTCCAGGTCTGGCCGGTGAAGACGGGGGTGGGGAACGGCTCGATCCCGAGCGGGACGAACATGTTCTCGGCATAGGTGTGCCAGATCGCGGCCGGCCAGGTGCCGCCCATGCCGCCCTGGGATAGCCCGCCGAGCAGGTCCAGGGTCTGGTGAGCCTTGCCCATCTCGCTGCCCTGCTCGTTGGTGAACAGTGCGACGGCCAGCGTCTGGCTCGGGATAGCGCCGATAAAGAACGCCGACTGGGCGCTGTCCGTGGTACCGGTCTTGGCGATGATCTCCTGGCCGTTGCTCATGGCAACGCCGGGCGCGGTGCCGTAGGGTGCGTCGTCCTTCGACATCGCGTCCTGCACCTGCGAGGCCAGGTTCTTGTTCGCCGTGGGGTCGGGGCTGAACACCGGGTAGTTGGTGATCTTGATCGGGATCGGCGGGGCGCTGTTCTGGGTGCTGTGGCCGATCGAGGCGACGATGTGGGCGTTGTGGTAAATGCCGTCGTTGTCGATCGTGGCCAGCATGGAAGCCTGCTCCAGCACCGTCAACGACGCCTGGCCGAGCGCGACGCCGGTCTCGTGTTCCATCCAATCGCTGCACCGGGGGTTTTTGGTGATGCACGCGGCCTTGGTGTTCACCCCGAATTCCTGCGCGATGTTCGCCACGGCGGTGCCGCCCACCCGGTGCCACAGATCCGCGTAAGCGGTGTTGATCGACACGGCCATCGCGATCTGCGGCGTATAGGGCCCGTTCTCAGACAGCGAGTCGTTTTGCACCTTGTGGGACCCGGCGATGTTGGTCGTGGTGGAGTACTCGCTCGGCATAGTGTCCGGGGCGATGTAAAGGTTGTTGAACCCGTTGAGCGTGCTGGTCTGCGCGTTCATGCCCGCCTTGACCGCGGCGGCCAGGACGTACGGCTTGAACGAGGACCCGACCTGCTCCCGGTTCTGCACCGCCATGTTCCACTCGCACTTGATCTTCGCGCAGAGCTTGCTGGTGATGACCTTGCCGGTCCCGTTGTACTTCCTCCCGATGTAGCCGGGCCCGCCGTACATGGCCTGGATCGCGCCGCTGCCGGGATCCTCGAGCACCGCGGCCGCGTGCATGTAGCTCACGGCGAAGGGATGGCTGCTCGCATTGATCTGCGCCTCGTTCTCGCGGACGGCGTCGTACAGCGCCGCCATCTTCTTGTCGTCGACGGTGGTGCGGATGACGTAGCCGCCGTTGTAGATCTGCTCCTGCGACAGGTGATAGGTGTCCTCGAGCTCGGTCTGCACCATGTTGAGGACGTAGGGATCCCAGACGTCACGGCCGAGAGTTTGCGGGACGTGGTTGCCGGGAGCCGGGAACTTCATCGCCGCGGCCTTCTGCTCGGTCAGCGTCCCCATCTGCACCATGCCGTTGAGCACGTAGTGCCAGCGGGCCTCGAGCTGGGTGCGGTACTGCCGCAGCGGGTAGGTGCTCGGCTGCTGGATGATGGCGGCGATCACCGCGTCCTGCGCCACGGTGAGCTTGGCGGACGGCTTGCCGTAGTAGGTTTCGGCGGCCGCCTCGATCCCGTAAGCGCCCTGCCCCAGGTAGATCGTGTTGAGGTAGTTGGTGAGGATCCACTGCTTGGACTTCTCCTTGGCCACCTTCATGGCCACGAAGATCTCCTTGATCTTGCGGCCGAGCGTCTGCTGGGTGCCGATGCCGCTGTAGTACTGCCGGACGAACTCCTGGGTGATGGTCGAGCCGCCCTGCAGCGATCCGTCGTTCCCGGTGAGGTCCTCGTAGGCGGCCCGCGCGATGCCGGTGGGCGAGATGCCGCCCTCGTTGAAGAAGTTCCTGTCCTCGGCGGCGACCACCGCGTTGATCATGTCCGAGGGGATCTCGTCGTATTGCAGCATCTTCCGGTTGGTGGTGCCGAACCGGCCGATGAGGCTGCCGTCCTTGGAGTAGACCACGGACTGCGAGAAGGTGGTGGCCGCCAGGGCCGCGGTGGGAACCGGCGTCTCCTCGTAGGCGATGGCCACGGCGACCGCGCCGAGCACGACGATGCCGCCGACGACCCCTAGCAGCACGCCCAGGGCCTTGCGCAGCGTCCAGCGCCGCCACCAGCTGCCCTTGACCTTGACCCGGGGGCGGTCGAGCCCGCGCCGTCCCGGCCCGGCGAGGCCCCTGGGGCCCCGCGGCCTTCGCGGCCCGCCGGGACCGCCCGGGCCACCGGGGCCGCCGTGGCTCCCGCGCCGGCCCCGAGCGGGGAGCCCGGGCGTCAGCAAGCTGCCGGTGGCCTCGTTGTCCCAGTTCAGCTGCGTGGCTTCCGTTAGGTCCGCGGCTGGGCCCGCCGCGCGCGCGTGGCTGCCTTCGCGGCGGCCCCTGGGCGCGTGGCCGTGATCGGGGCGCACCGCGGTGCCAACGCCCCCGCGGCCGGCGGCGTGGGACAGGTCGGCTTCGGGGCTGTCACCGAAGCCCGCTTCCGGGCGGCGGAACCCCTGGGTGTCCCAGCCCGTGGAGTCGTAGCCCAGGTCGTAGTCGACGTCTCCTGCGTTGCCCCGATAGCCCCCGTCGGCTGCCGGGCGACCGTGCCCAGCCGTGCCCGCGTCGCGATACCGAACGTCAAAGTCATCAGCTTTGCTGCTCACGCGTCCTCGCTGGTGGCTCGGAGGTCGCTGCTAGCGGGAATGCGACCTCTACCTGAAGGGCGGGCTCGCCGAACCCGGGAACCCGCCGAACACAAACGTTACCTCCTGGAGACCATGTTCACCGGCTGGTCAGTGTTACCGCTGGGTTACCGGCCGGGGTTACCGCCCGGATTGCCGACCGGGGTTACCGCCCGGGACGCCGGCTGGGTAAGTGACCGGCTGGCTTCACTGGCTAGCTTTTACTGGCTGGTCCGCGCCCGCCGCCTCCGGCGTACGGCTGGCTCGCCAGTGCCGAGAACGTAAGAGGTAGCGAGGTGGTTCCACCCGCAACTCTGACAGACCTCGACCACGTAGACCCGGAATTCACCGTATTCGGCCGCCATCTCCGCAAGCTCCCGCGCCTGCTTGACCCGTCCCTCGTACTGGCCCAGTTCGTCGCCGTAGACGTACGTCACGTGGGTGAGCTTGGCTTTCCGGCAGATCGGGCACCGGTCCTCGGTGGGCTCGCCATGGAACTTCGCGGCCCGCAGCAGGTACGGATGAGCGTCGCAGACGTCGGCGATGGTCGTGCGCCCGGAGCGCACGGACGCGAGCGTGGCCCGGCGGGCCAGCCCGTAGTCCACCACGGATCGCCTTGACGTCATATTCGCCAGCGTACGTCGGAACCGGGCGTGAGCCGAGCCCGGATTGCCCGCGCCCGCACTTGTGCCGTGCACTTGCGCGCCGGCGAACCGGCGCATACGATCCACATGTATCGGTTCGATACATCGCGGCGATCTAACGATCTGATCTAACGGGTCGATCTAACGATCCGAAGTATCGCAACGAGGCATCGACTGGAACATACCGAGATACCACGACCTTGTGGGGGAAAGCGTGGGACGCAACCGCTCCGGGGTACTCGAGCTAGCCGTGCTCGGGCTGCTGAACGGAACGCCGATGCACGGCTATGAGCTGCGCAAGCGCCTGTACACCGTGCTGGGCGCGTTTCGCGCGCTTTCCTACGGATCGCTGTATCCCTGCCTGCACGAACTTCAGGACGCCGGGCTCATCACGGCCGAGCAGGACGAGCCGGAGCCGCCAGCGCCGGCCGGGACGGCGCGGGCGCGGGCGGGCCGCCGGTCACTGAAGGTCTACCGGCTGACCGCCGACGGCAAAGAGAGGCTGGCCGACCTCCTCGGCGAGGGCGGTCCGGCGGCATGGGAAGACGACGGGTTCGGTGTTCACTTCGCGTTTTTCGGGCAGACCAGGGCGGACGTCAGGCTCCGGATCCTCGAGGGCCGACGCAGCAGGCTCGAGGAACGGATGGAGGCCATCCGGGCGGCCTTCACGCGCACCAGGGAGCGTGTGGACCGGTACACCCTGGAATTGCAGCGCCATGGCCTGGAATCAGTGGAGCGGGAAGTCCGGTGGCTGAACGAGCTGATCGCATCTGAGCGGCAGGCCAGCGGACCCGACAACATTTCCGAGAATTCCGAGAAGGAGTCATCCTGATGGGTAAGGTGCGCATCGCCATTGCTGGGGTGGGCAACTGCGCCAGCTCCCTGGTGCAGGGGCTGGAGTACTACCGGGACGCCGACGACGGCGCCCGCGTTCCCGGCCTCATGCATGCCCGGTTCGGGCCGTACCACATCAGCGACGTCGAGGTTGTCGCCGCGTTCGACGTGGACGCCAAGAAGGTCGGCTGCGACGTGGCCGACGCCATCCACGCCAGCGAGAACAACACCATCAAGATCGCCGAGGTGCCGCCGACCGGCGTGACGGTACAGCGCGGGCCGACCCTGGACGGCCTGGGCGAGTACTACCTCCAGATCATCACCGAATCCGATGAGCCGGCCGCGGACGTGGCCCAGGTGCTGCGCGAGACCGGCGCCGACGTCCTGGTCTCCTACCTGCCGGTCGGTTCCGAGCAGGCGGACCGCTACTACGCCCAGTGCGCCATCGACGCGCGCGTGGCCTTCGTGAACGCGCTGCCGGTGTTCATCGCCTCCGACCCGGAGTGGGCCGCCAGGTTCGCCGAGGCCGGCGTCCCGGTCATCGGCGACGACATCAAGTCCCAGGTCGGTGCCACCATCACCCACCGCGTGCTGGCCAAGCTGTTCGAGGACCGCGGGGTCGAGCTGCTCCGCACCTACCAGCTGAACTTCGGCGGCAACATGGACTTCATGAACATGCTGGAGCGCAGCAGGCTCCAGTCGAAGAAGATCTCCAAGACCCAGGCGGTCACCTCACAGATCCCGCACGAGATGGAGCGCGCCGCGGTGCACATCGGCCCGTCCGACCACGTGCCGTGGCTGGACGACCGGAAGATGGCCTACGTCCGGCTCGAGGGCCGGGCGTTCGGCGACGTGCCGCTCAACCTGGAGTACAAGCTCGAGGTCTGGGACTCGCCCAACTCCGCGGGCGTCATCATCGACGCGGTGCGCGCGGCCAAGATCGCCCTGGACCGGGGCATCGGCGGGCCGGTGACCTCGGCCAGCTCGTACTTCATGAAGTCGCCGCCGGAGCAGTACGGCGACGACGTCTGCCGGGACCTGGTCGAAAAGTTCATCATCGGCGAAGTCGCCCGATAACGTCCGCTGGCCACGCCACCCCTAAGCTGGGAGGCGTGGCCAACGGGCATTCTGGGGCCAAGTCAGCGGTCTGGGCCGACTTGCGCGGGGTGCTGGCCGGGCGCGACTTCCGTCGGTTGTTCGCGACCCGGCTAGTCTCGCAGGCCGGTGACGGCATCGTCACGGCCGGCGTCGGCACCTACGTGTTCTTCAACGCGACCACGTTCCCCAGCCCGGCGGCGGGGGCGGCGGCCTTCGCGGTCCTCTACCTGCCGTACTCGCTGATCGGGCCGTTCGCCGGGGTCTTCATCGACCGCTGGTCCCGGCGCCAGATCCTGGTTAGGTCGGCCCTGCTCCGGTCGGTGTTCGTGGCGCTGACCGCGGCGTTCATGGCGCTGGGCAACCGGGGTGCGCCGCTGTACGTGGCGGTGCTCCTGATCCTGGGCGTGAACCGGTTCTTCCTGTCCTCGCTCTCCGCCGCGCTGCCGCACGTGGTGGCCGAGGACAAGCTGGTGATGGCGAACTCGGTGTCGCCGACCATCGGCGGCATCTCGGCGACCATCGGCGGCATCGTTGCCCTGGGCCTCAACGTCGCCACCGGCAACACCGAGCGCGGCGCGGCGATCACCTTGCTGTTCGGCGGCGCCTGCTACGTGGCGGCGAGCCTGGTCGCGGCCACCATGGCCCGCGACCAGCTCGGCCCGGTCCGGCCGGACGGCCGGGAGGGGGCACCGCCACGCGGGCCGCTGCTCGGCGAGCTCGCCTCGGTCGCGGCCGGGCTGGCCGACGGCGCCCGCTACGTGGTCCGGCGGCGCGGCCCGGCGGCGGCGCTCGGCGCCACCGGCGGCTTCAGCCTGGTCTTCGGGCCGATGTTCCTGATGTCGGTGCTGCTCTACCGCAACTACTTCTACCGGTCCAGCGTCAGCGTGGCCGAAGGCCACTTCGGGCTGCTGGTCATCCTGGCCGGGATCGGCTACGCCTGCGCGGCGCTGGTGACCCCGCCGGCCACCAGGCGGCTGTCCAAGCCCGCCTGGATCACGCTGCTGCTCGCGGCGAGCGCGGTGGTGACCCTCGTGCTCGGCGAGACCTTCCTGCAGGTCGCCTACCTGGGCATCGGGTTCTGCCTCTACCTCACCCGGCAGGGCATCGCGATCTGCGCGGTCACGATCTTGCAGGAAGAGGTGGACGACGCCTACCGGGGGCGGGTGTTCGCCTTCTACGACATGATGTTCAACGCCGCCTACGTAGCCGGGGCCGCGCTGAGCGTGGTCGTCATGCCGGAGGACGGCCACTCGCCGTTCCTCGTCGGCCTGGTGGCGGCGGGCTACGCCGTGGTCGCGGTCGCCTACTGGCTGGCCGCCGGCCGGCGTCAGTCCTCGTCCGGCGGCTCGGGGAGGGAGATCCCCTCCGCGGCGGCCCAGTCGAGCAACAGCTGAGTGACGCGCTCCCGGCCGAGCTCGCCCTCGTTGATCCGCAGCTCGAGCAGGTAGCCGTAGGCCTTCCCCACCACCGGGCCCTGGGGGACGCCGAGGATGCGCATGATCTCGTTGCCGTCGAGCTCGGGCCGCAGCCTGGCCAGTTCCTCCTGCTCGCTGAGCTCCGCGATGCGCTGTTCGAGGCCGTCGTAGGCGCGGGCCAGCCTGGCCGCCTTCGCCCGGTTCCGCGTGGTGCAGTCGGCCCTGGTCAGCACGTGCAGCCGGGTCAGCAGCGGCCCGGCGTCGCGGACGTAGCGCCGGACCGCCGAGTCCGTCCAGCCGCCTTCACCGTAGCCATGGAACCGCAGGTGCAGCCCGACCAGCTGGGACACGTCGCTGATCACGTCTTTCGGGAAGCGCAGCGCGGTCAGCCTGCGCTTGGTCATCTTCGCGCCGATCACCTCGTGCAGGTGGAAGGCGACCCGCCCGTCCGGCAGCAGCGTCCTGGTCCTCGGCTTGCCGATGTCATGCAGCAGCGCGGCCAGCCGGACCGTGAGGTCGCCGTCAAGCCCGTACCGCGGCTCCAGCGCGATCGCCTGCCGCAGCACGGTGAGGCTGTGCTGGTAGACGTCCTTGTGCCGGTGGTGCTCGTCGGCCTCCATCCGGAGCCTGGATACCTCGGGCAGCACCTCGTCGGCCACCCCGGTCTGCACCAGGACGTCGATGCCGATGGCCGGATCGGGAGTCAGCATCAGCTTGGTCAGCTCGCTGGTGATCCGCTCGGCGGACACGATCTCCAGGCGCTTGGCCTGGTCGGTCATTGCCGCGCGCACATCGTCCGCGACGGTGAACCCCAGCTTGGCCGCGAACCTGGCCGCGCGCAGGATACGCAGCGGGTCGTCGCCGAACGACCGCTCCGGCGGGCCCGGCGTGCGCAGCACCTTCTCCCGGAGCGCCCCGAGGCCGCCGAACGGGTCGGTGAACTCGTACCCGGGCAGCCGGGCCGCCATCGCGTTGACGGTGAAATCGCGGCGCTCCAGGTCTTCCTCCAGCGAGGTGCCGTACCGGACGTCGGGCCTGCGCGAGGTC
>Ga0335082_10007953_pt1 | contig 11513 bp, 7 predicted proteins | sample Lox_Sample_41_FD_206718 | JGI IMG/M metagenome (GOLD analysis project Ga0335082, IMG submission 206718) | Soil microbial communities from Loxahatchee National Wildlife Refuge, Florida, United States - Lox_Sample_4.1 | ecosystem: Environmental > Terrestrial > Soil > Wetlands | place: USA: Florida... | reverse complement strand
CCCCTGCCTCCTCGTTGTAGAAGAGACGAGTGGGTTTCGCTGGTAATTCTGTCCTGGACGGATTGGGCGCGAGTTGGCCTGATACCGCCAACAATGCGGCAGAAGCGTTGGACGTATCGCTGCCGAGTGCCTAAACTGTCCCTTATATGTAACTGTTCTGCTAACAGCCCTTTCCGACCGAGTGCCGGAGGTATAAAGCCCCTCGCGGGTTTGTGTGTTCACTACAAGGAGCAATCCATGAACGTTCCAACCTTCCTTCGCAGTTTGACACTCCCTGCTCTCATTGCCGGCACGCTCTTTTCCGGAGGGCAGGCTCTTGCCGCCGAGAGCATTAAGGGTCAGGTGCTGGGCGGCGGCGCGCCGATTGCCCAATCCACCGTCACCCTGTGGGAGGCGAGTGTTGACGCTCCCAAGAAGCTGGACGAAAGCAAAACCAAAGACGATGGCCAGTTCGAAGTTCGCGCCAAAGGTGCTAGCAAAGACGGCAGCCTTTATTTAGTGGCGACCGGTGGTGTGCCCAAGGCTAGCAAGACGGGCGGCGCCAACCCCGCCATCGCATTGCTGGCGGTTGTAGGCAGCAACCCGCCCGCCAATGTGACGATCAACGAACTCACGACCGTCGCGTCGGCGTTCACCCATGCGCGATTCATCAGTGGCACGGCAATCTCCGGCAATCCCCTCGGCTTGAAGATCGCTGCCGGAAACGTTCCCAACTTGGTTGACCTCACGACCGGCGGATGGGGCAAGGTAATTCTCGATCCGCTGAACAGCACCCAGACCACGGCGCTGGCGAATCTGGACACGCTGGGCTCGCTGATCACCGCGTCGTTCACGGTGGCCAACGATGATTGGCGTGCGCGCTTCTATAGGGCCTCAATTCCGACGGGTGGAGCAACGCCCAAGAACACTCTGGAGGCAATGGCGGGTATCGCGCGCGAGCCGTGGGCGGATCCCAAAGACCTCTACGCTCTGTTCGACGAAGCCTATCCGCAACCCAAGGACGGCGCGCGGCGGGCGGCACCCTTCGTGCCCTACCTCGCTTACGTTCCGGATGACTTCGCCTTAAGTCTTTGTTTCGCAGGTGGAGGTATGTTCGCGAACGGCCGCTTCATGTTCGATAAGGACGGCAATCTATGGAGCGGACAGAACTGGATGCCCGGCTCGCAGTCCGGCGTCGTGAACAGTATCGGTGGAGGCGTTATCAAGGTTGCCCCGAACGGAACCATCCTCTCGCCGCCGATCACTGGCTTCACCGGAATGGGAATCGACGGCGTTGGTTGGGGCACCGCCGTGACCAATGACCGGGTTTGGATCACCAGCTTTAACGGAAAGTTGCTGGTGATGGATTTCGACGGCAAGCCAGTCGCCAAAGAGAGCGATGTGCCGTTTAAGGAGAAATTCCTCGGCCTGATGGGCGTCGGCGTTGCTGCGAACGGTGATGTGTGGATTGCCGATGGCTCGGACAATCAGCTGCTGTACTTTCCCGGAGGACGAATCAAAGAAGGAAAGATCGTAAAAGTCGCGGGCCTTAAGTCTCCGTTTGACATCGTCATCGACGGCCAGAATCGCGTCTGGGTTAGCAACTCCCAGTCGGACACCATCGTGCGTTTCCCGGCCAACGATCCAACCAAGGTGGAAACCTACCATGCCGGCATCAGCGTCCGTGCCCTCGCGCTTGATTCGAAGAGCAATGTCTGGGCAGCCAGCAACATGTCGTTGGATTTCCCAGTACCGAAGGTTCCCGACGGCGCGTCCATCATGGAACAGTTCAAGATCATGGGCGCGGCCATGTTGCAGTACCCCAAACCCACCGGCGTGGTCAACATGATTCGCCCCGACGGCACTCAAGCTGACCCGGCGGGTTACACCGGCGGCGGGGCGGTCGATGTACCGTGGGGCGTGAATATTGATGGCAACGACGACGTTTGGATCGGCAACCTTTCGCCGCGCAAACGTGCTGTCGTTTACATGGCAGGAGCGGACACCAAGGGCCACCCTGCCGGCACCAAGGCGGGCGACGTCATCCACATTTTCCAGAGCGGCAGCATCCAGATGCTCACCGACGTAAACATCGACCCGGCGGGCAACGTTTGGGCCGCAAACAACTGGAATGATGCTCAGGCAGCTACGTCAGGCGACCCATTTCGGCCCACCTCAACTTGGGGCGGAGGGTCGGGCCTCACCGTGATCTATGGAGTGGCGGCACCAGTTAAGCCGCCGCGCATGGGCAAGGTTCAGACGTACTAGGCAACACACCACCAGAAAGACAAGTAAGGCGAGGAAGGCGGGGCCATTCTCGCCTTCTTAATTTTTGCCTCACTCTGGCGTAGTCGCCTATCCCTGAATCCGAACATCTACCACGCCGCGGGATAGACGTTGCGAAATCCCCAACTCGCACTCTAAAGATGTTGACTTTGGTTCATTCCTTCTTCTCGTCCTGCGGCGGATTGCGTTTCTTGCGCCTGGACTCACCACGCATCTCGATGCGATGAGCGTTGTGAACGAGACGGTCGAGGATGCCGTCAGCGATGGTGGGATCGCCGATCTGTTCGTGCCAGCGCGAGATCGGCAACTGGGAAGTGTTCCGCTCCAAGCCGAACGGCGTTCCGGAGCGAAGGTCAACAGCAGTCGGAGCGAAGCGACGCTGACACGGTGATGTTGGAGTAAGTGTTAGGAATCGTCAAACGAGATTGTCCGGAGCGGAGGAGGTTCGGCGGGGATTGGGGGTGCAGGGGAAAGGGGTGGCAGCCCCTTTGCCCCTGCTTCCTTGTTGCAGAAAACCCCTGCCTCCTCGTTGTAGAAGAGACGAGTGGGTTTCGCTGGTAATTCTGTCCTGGACGGATTGGGTGCGAGTTGGCCTGTTCGCGACAGTGATCCCGCTCCGCCTACCCGCCAAGTGACCTGTGTCACAGCTGTCATCCCCGATTAGTGATGGAATAGAGTTCGTGTGCCGTCTTGTCCCAGGACGATACTGCCTGAAGACCACGGCAAAACGCCGGCGATCTGGTTCCAGCTCTTCTCGCCGTCTGGAGTATGCCCTGATGGAAATGAAGCAGGTTAGCGACAACTGCTATGCCGTCTTGAACGAGAAGAACAGGGTGTGTGATGCCAACTCTGGGCTGATCAACCGGGCCGGTGGAGTCGTGATCGACACGCAGTCTGACCTCTCGCATGCGCGTCAAATGATCGAGATGTTCAGCAGGGTGTGGCCCGCCATGCCGAATCGCGTCATCAACACCCATGAAGACGCGGACCATGTCTGGGGCAACCAGCTATTCCCGGGCGCGGAGATTATTGCCCACAAGTCCGTACCCGAGCGGATGAAGCACGTCGCCGATCCCGAGGAAAGTCAGAAACTACTGCACGGCGTGAGTCGCTTCCTCACGCGCATCGTACTGAAGGTGGTTCACCCCGGCATAGTGGCGGCGGGGCAGCAGTTACTGGAAGACTACAACTTCGACGGCATCGATCTGGTACTGCCGACGACCTTGTTCGACGCACGCTACGAGCTGGACCTCGACGGCACAGAGGTCGACTTGATCTACGTCGGGCCGTGTCACCAGGTCGGAGACATCATCATCCATGTACCCAAAGAACGTGTCCTCTTCGCGGGAGACGTGCTTTTCCGGCAGTGTACCCCGATGGGCTGGACGGGATCCTACGAAAAGTGGTTCCAGTGTCTCGACCTGATGATCGGGCTCAACCCGGAGGTCATTGTCGCAGGCCACGGTCCGCTCTGCGGGGTCGAAGGTGCGGTCGAAATGAAGGCATACCTCCAGTACGTTCGTGAGGAGTCGAAGAAATGCTTCGACCAGGGTCTTGCATCGCTGGATGCTGCCAAGCGAATCGAGTTTGGCCCGTATGGTGAGTGGCGCGCTCCGGCCCGGCTATATATGAACGTCGAACGTGCTTATCGTGAGTTCCGCAGCGAACCCCCTGACGCGCCGTGGGACACGGCAGCGACCTTCGACGCCATCTACCGGGTGGCGAAGGCAAGAGGGATCGAAGTCGAGTACTAATCCAGTCCAGACAGAGAAAGGGAACGCGGCCATGAAACTGATTCGCTTCGTCGTAGCCGACTCACAGATTCCTTGTTTCGGAGTCGTCATCCGGGACCGAGCTCTCTCGTTCAGCGCGCTGCAACGCAAAGCGGGGAAGTCCTGCGTCCACTTGGACGACAGCCGATCCTATGTCGCCAATCTTCCCGACAGCGAGCGGGCGGCAAGAGAATTGTTCGCTTGGGGCGAACAGCACCTGGCAGAACTCGGTGAGGGCGAACATTTCCCTCTCAGCACTGTCCACCTCCTGGAGCCGGTGGAAGTCGCGGCTTTGTTCGACTTCGGCCTGACACCGCGGCATCTCAAGAACTCTGCCGAAATCCTCATGAAGTATGAAAAGGACAACCCGCAGACCGCGCCGTTGTTGCAGGCGTTCGCCAAAGCCGTCATGGTTCCGAAACCCAAGCCCGCAGCCGGCCAGCCGCAGCCGTTGTCCTATTACAAGTGCAACATGAATGCCATTGCCGGCGACGGCGTAACCGTTCCTTGGCCGGTCTACACGTCGCGGCTCGACATCGAGCCTGAACTGGCTGTCGTGTACGGAAACGAAAAGCAGCCCGTTGCTGGCTTCTGCATTTTCAACGACGTGTCGGCCCGCGACGTTCAAGCTACGGAGTTTGTCGGCGGATTCTGCTTGACGAAGGACATGGCGAAGGGCAACCAACTTGGGCCTTACCTGGTTACGGCCGATGAGGTTGGCGATCCGTACAACCTCAAGGTGACGGTCTTGGTAAATGGGCAAGTCAAGTACCAGGGCTCAACCTCCGAGATCAGCCACAAGGCTGAAGCCGTGTTCGCCTGGTTGGGCTCGATTGCTCCTCTCAAGCCTGGCTCCGTGATGGGATTCGGCACTATCCCCGACTGTACCGGCTGTGACCACGACGACTTCGTCGACCCTGGTGCCGAGATTCAAATCACCTTCGAGCGACTCGGGACGCTTCACTGCCGTTTCGCCGAACCGACGGGCAAGCTCTTACTGAGCCGCTGGCCACTACGCCAGCCGTTGCAGAAGTACCACGGGTAGATTCTGCCCTCTTCAAACATTACTCTGGAGGTAATTGGATATGCCGCCTGAAGAATCGCGATACGACCGTGGACTTGCCACCATGCAGACCATATTCGGACCGGGGATCGAATCCGCCCTGAAGGATCTTGCCGCAACCAGTCCTGATCTGGCGCGATGCCTCGCCGAATTCCCGTTTGGCGACATCTATCCTCGCCCCGTTCTGGATTTGAAGACGAGGGAGATGCTCACGGTCGCCGCCCTGACCGTCCTCGGCTATGCCCAGGCTGAGTTGAAGGACCATATCCGAGGCGCGCTGAATGTCGGGTGTACTAGCAACGAAATCATGGAGATTATCCTCCAAATGGCCGTGTACGCTGGTTTCCCTGCCGCGCTGGAGGGCGTCAAAACAGCGGCGTCTGTGTTCCGCGAGAAGCGGTAGCTGTGGTCTGGCACATGGATGAGGCTCCGGTTTTGCCCTGAAACCTGGGTGCCAGCCCCTTCTCCTGTTGATGGCGTCACATCGCTGAGTATCAGGCGTCACGGACACGCGGTCGCCGCGTAGGTGACACTTCGCCTGTACGCGCTGGGGAGTATGATCCCGGCCTCTTTCCCCCCACAGTCATCGCGACTGCGCGGCGAGAACAAAGACCCTCGACCTTCTTTCTCCTCGGCGTCCAACGGCGCCCGTCCCTTTGGTGAATTTCATTCGAGCCACATGCGAGGAGGTAAAGCCAATGCACAACAAACAGCACCTTCAGGGTCCACTTTTCCGCCCCATCTCGTACGCGGCAACTGCTGTGCTGGCGATTATTGTCGTGTGTGCGCTGACGATGATCGTCACCCTTCCAGCCGAGGCCCAGACCTACAACGTGATTTACAACTTCACCGGCGGAAGATACGGGGCAAACCCCCACCAAGGCCTAATCTTCGATCAAGCTGGCAATCTCTATGGCACAACATTTTACGGCGGTACCTACGGAGCGGGCACCGTCTACAGGCTGAGCCCGAATGGCGACGGCACCTGGAACCAGACCGTCCTTTATAGCTTCACTGGCAGCGCTGACGGCGGCTATACCGACTGGGGCAGGCTGGCCTTCGATGCCGCCGGGAATCTCTACGGCGTCACGGTGTTTGCTGGCCAGTATGGACAAGGAACGCTCTTCAAGCTGGCCCCGAATCCGGACGGCACCTGGACGGAGAGTGTGCTGCATCAGTTCACCGGTGGAGAAGATGGAAGCATGCCCCGAACTACCCCGTTCCTTGATACGGCAGGCAATCTCTACGGTACCGCCGCATACGGCGGCGCTTATGGCTGTGGCACGGTTTATAAAATGACGCCCGGCCCCGGAAACGAATGGACCTTCGGCGTAATTCACCAGTTCATAGACGACCCCGCCTGCAGCCCGTGGGTCGGCCTGACCCCCGACACGTCCGGTAACCTCTATGGCACAACGCGCAACACCCTCCTAGGGTGCACCGACCCGCCCCAGGAGTGCGGCACAGTCTTCGAGCTGACGCCAAGCTCGGACGGCACATGGGCCTTCAAAGTAATCCACCAGTTCATCGGTAGTGATGGCTCTGATCCCTCTGTAACCGGCCTGATCTTTGACGAAGCAGGTAATCTGTACGGCCTGACCCAATTTGGTGGCAGGTATTCGGCTGGTGTCCTCTACAAGCTCGTCCCCGGCGAGCACGACAGTTGGACGTACCAGGTGCTGCATGACCTCGACAGTCCCAGAGACGGGGGACATCCGGCTTCGCAGATCGTCCGCGATGGATTTGGCAGCCTTTATGCCACCGGTTTCGACGGCGGGGCGTATGGGTACGGTACCTTTTTCAAGGCATCACTTAACTCAGACGGAAGCTGGAGATTCAGTGTGCAGTACAACTTCACCGGCAGTGACGGAGCAAATCCGCTAGGCCTGGTGCGGGACTCTGCTGGCCACATCTTTGGCACAACAAATGCGGGTGGCGCATACGGGTACGGCGTCGTGTACGAGTTCACCCCCGTTGCGCCTTATGCCGTGTGCCAGAGGCTTTAAGGTCACGGTCACGGCTCAAAATGACGCAAGCTGTCCGGCTGCCAGCGGCCGGCGCACCGAGTGGCCGGAGAGATCGCAACCCGGTGGGCGATCTTTTTTTCTCCCACCGCATGGCAAGGAGGTAAAGCCCATGCACCGCAAACAGCAATTCTGCAATTCACAATCCCGCGCAATCTCTGGCGAGGCAACGGCCGCGCTGGTAATAGCAATTGTGCTCGCGCTGACGATGATCGTGACCCTTCCAGCGCAGGCCCAAACCTTCAACGTCATTTACAACTTCACCGGCGGAAGAGACGGGGCCAACCCAGCTGTCGGTTTGACCATGGACGAACGAGGTAACCTCTACGGAACGGCCACCAGTGACCATAGCACCTGTTGTGGCTCAGTCTTCAGGTTAGTAAGAACTGCTTCCGGCTGGGTTCTAGTCCCACTTTACGACTTTGCTGGTGGTAATGATGGAGCTTCTCCCATCAGCAGAGTAATCTTCGGACCAGACGGCAGCCTTTACGGTACCACCCAGTTTGGGGGAGGCGGCAGCAATTGCCTCATAAATCTTTACATCCCCGGCTGCGGCGTCGTTTTCAGCCTGAAACCTGGACCGACAGCACTCGGCCCGTGGCACGAGACTGTGCTTTATCGCTTCACCGGAGGCAGCGACGGAGCTGTGCCCTACTTTGCTAACCTCGCTTTTGATCAAGCGGGTAACATCTACGGCACCACCTGGATCGGCGGCTCCGAGGGCAGCTGCCTTTATGGCCAACACTGCGGGACGGTGTACAAGCTGACGCGCTCCGGCAGCGCCTGGAACCAAAGCGTGATCTGGAACTTCGGCCAAAACGGCGACGGGGTAATGCCGGTTGGCGGCGTGATTTTCGACCAAGCTGGATATCTCTACGGCACTACTTCGGGAGGGGGCCAGAATGGCTCCGGGGATTTCTGCTACCAGGGCATATATGGCCCCACCACGGTTTATCAGTTGACGCCGTCAGGATCAGGGTGGACAGAGAATGTTTTGTACACCTTTCCTTCCGGCAGCGGAGACCTTGTCTATTCTCCCTTGATCTTCGACGAGTCGGGCAGTCTCTTCGGCGCAGCCTGTAACGGCGGGCTAAGTGACAGCTCTGGTGGTCTTGTTTTCAAACTGATGCCATCGGGTGGCAAGTGGGATTACTCCGGACTTTACAACTTCAGCGGGGGACCGGGAGGAGGACCTGTTCAGAGCCTCTTCATGGATAGCGCTGGCAATCTTTATGGCACGACTTCTACCGACGGAGCGCACGGGTTCGGTTCGGTTTTCAAGCTTACACTCTCCAATGGCACCTGGACGCAAACGGTGCTTCACGATTTTACCGGCGGCAGCGACGGAGCATATCCGTGGGGCACTCCGGTATTTGATGCAAACGGCAATATCTACGGCACGACTTACGGCGGCGGCACGGGAGGGAGTTGCGACATTGGCTGCGGTGTGGTCTGGGAGATCACGCCGTAACTGAAATTTTTTCGTGCAGCGCGGCCGGCCTCCGGATTAGGTGCGAGTTGGCCTGATATCAACATCTATCTACGGACACTCAACTTTGATTGTTCCAACTCTGAGCAATGGAAGTTACTAGCGCTGTGCTATCATCGGCCCCCCAAATGCCAGTGTTGCGCAGCCCGGCTTTCAGCGGTCACAACCGGGACGGCATCAGATTGTTCGGTTCCGGACAGTCTGCGTTTACGAATGATCACGCTCTCCGTGTCCTGTGGCAGCTGACGCTGAACTCTTCCTCACCAACCAATGCCTTACCACTTCAGGATCGTGGAATCCGATTTGCTGTGTTTATACGTCAACGCCATGGTACGTTCGTGGCAGTCACGTGCTTATGCAAGCGCTACTTCAAGACTGGCGCCAGGCACTGCGGGTAATGCGCAGGAGTCCAGGGTTCACGGCCGTTGCGGTGTTCACGCTCGCACTGGCCATCGGCGCGACCACGGCAATATTCAGCGTTGTGTATTGTGTATTGCTCCGTCCGCTGCCCTACGCCGATCCCGGTAGCATCATGGCTATCTACGAGGTCAACAGCAAGGGCACGTGGTCCCGTCTGGCCGACCCGAACTTCGACGACTTTCGCGATCAAAACCACAGCTTCCAGACGATTGCAAAGTACAACTCTATCATTGCGTCGGTTTCCGGCGGTTTGCAGCCTACCCGCTCGATGGTTGCCAGCGTTTCACCCGATTTTTTGAAGGTCTTCCGCGTTCAGCCGATCATCGGTCGCGACTTCACGGCGGCAGATGCGAAGAAAGGGGCCGCCCCTGTCGCCGTCGTCAGCTATGAATACTGGAAGCAGCATCTCGGATCCCCTCAGGACCTTTCGCAGTCCCATCTGAAAATCGATAATGCGGTTTTCTCCGTAATCGGCGTGCTTCCGGACGGCTTCGATTTTCCACAAGAGGCGGTCCTGTGGCTGCCTGCCGATCTTGAGGGCGAAAATGCAAGCCGCACATCTCACAACTACAACGCAGTCGGGCGCCTGCGCGATGGCGTCACCGTCCAGCAAGCAAAGGCAGACATCAGCTCCATCGCGCGCCGCATCCACGACAGCGCCCCAGACAAGAATGACTATTTGCTCAAGGACGGAATTGTCGTTCCACTGCAAGAGTCAATAACCGGCAAGGCCCGGTCGGCGCTCCTGATCCTTTTCGGAGCGGTGGGATTCCTTCTCCTGGTGGCGTGCGCGAACGTAGCCAACCTGTTGTTGGCGCAAGCGTCGACAAGAACTCGCGAGCTCGCCATTAGAAGCGCGCTCGGGGCGACACGCGGACGTTTGATTCGGCAATATCTTTCGGAAGCGTTTCTGCTTTCCACCATCGGCGGCGTACTGGGCGTGATGGGGGCATTCTTGGGCGTGGCGGGATTGCTTGCGCTCGCGCCCAAGAATCTGCCGCGCCTGGAGAACGTCTCGATCAGTACTCCAGTTCTGGTATTCGCCTTTCTGCTTTCGACCGCCGTCGCCGCTGGACTGGGGGCGTTCACGGCAATGCGGGCGACCTTCGGCAATCTGCGCGAGGGCCTCGGAGAGGGCGGTCGCGCACAGGCGGGTTCTCAAGGAAGCCAGCGTATTGGACGGGTAATCGTGGCGGCACAGATTGCCATCACGCTTGTTCTGGTGGTCGGAGCGGGCTTGCTCGGGCGCAGCCTGATGAAGGTGTTGGAAGTGAATCCCGGGTTCCGGGTGGACAAGATCATTACCATGGACGTTTCGCTGCCGTGGGTGGAGGGGAACAATCCGAAAGCAAAGGCAGATCAGGCGATTTTCTTTTCTAACCTCATCGAGCGCCTGAAACAAATTCCGGGAGTGCGTAAGGTTGGCGGTATCAGCGGCCTTCCGATGGATGGCGGTCTTCCGGACGGGATGTTTCTGCTGATGACGCCAAAGGAGGTTCCGAAGAACTTCGACGGCTTCGAGTCGTTGTTTCGCCAGAAGGAACGGGTTGGAGTGGCGGACTTTGCTATTGCCACGACAGGATACTTCCAGGTTCTGGGCATTCCTCTGCTTCGAGGACGCCTGTTCACGGAAAGCGACGGCACTGACTCGCCCCACGTGGCCGTGATCAGCGAGTCGCTGGCTCACGAACGCTGGCCCGGCCAGGACCCCATTGGTCACACGATCGAATTCGGGAACATGGATGGGGACCTGCGTTTGCTGAGGATCGTCGGTATCGTCGGCGACGTTCACGAATACGGACTCGATGCGCCGCCCACTCCCACCGTCTACGTGAACCTGTCTCAGCGGCCGCACTCGACGATTACCATAACCATGCTCAGCGATGCCGAAACACAATCGGTGACCTCGGCCGCACGCGCGATCCTGCGGGAACTCAACCCGGAGATTCCGGCAAATTTCCGGACGTTTCCCCAAGTGTATGCTGCCTCGCTGGGCTCACGTAGGTTCAACCTGATTCTTATCGGCTTCTTCGGAATCGTCGCACTGCTGCTCGCAACGGCAGGGGTGTTTGGGGTTATGGCCTATTCCGTCAGCCGCCGCACGCGTGAGATCGGTGTGCGTGTGGCCCTGGGTGCCCGCTCGCGTGACGTTCTCACCATGATCCTGGGCCAGGGATTGCGCACGATCCTGGTTGGCATCATTGTCGGGCTTCTCGGCTCATTGGCGATCACGCGCACTCTGCGCTCGCTGCTCTTCGGCGTAACTGCCACCGATCCCCTGACCTTCGCGGCGGTGATCATCCTGCTGATGGCAGCCGCGATGCTGGCCTGTTACCTTCCGGCGCGTCGCGCCACACGGGTTGATCCGATGACGGCTCTTCGTTGCGAGTAGGCCGCCCTTCATCTCCACCTCAAATAGGTGTCGTGAAATCGCCAACTCGCACTCAAAAGATGTTGACTTTGGTTCATTCCTTCTTCTC
>Ga0335082_10007952_pt1 | contig 11513 bp, 13 predicted proteins | sample Lox_Sample_41_FD_206718 | JGI IMG/M metagenome (GOLD analysis project Ga0335082, IMG submission 206718) | Soil microbial communities from Loxahatchee National Wildlife Refuge, Florida, United States - Lox_Sample_4.1 | ecosystem: Environmental > Terrestrial > Soil > Wetlands | place: USA... | reverse complement strand
CTCATGATCGGCGTGCGCTATCAGGTGAACCCGCGCATTCGCCTCGCGGGCGACGCCGTCGGCACTGCCAATCTGCTCTCGCTCGAACGCCTCTGCGCCGATTACCCCGACAACCGCTACCTCGTCAGCCTGCTCAGCCGCGAGAACCAGCACGAGCTCTGCGTCTACGCGCGCAAGTTCTCGAACCTCATGCCATTCGGATGTTGGTGGTTTCTGAATAACCCGTCCATCGTGGTAGAGATGACGCGCGAGCGTCTCGAAATGCTGGGCGCCAGCTTCATCCCCCAGCACTCCGACGCGCGCATCCTCGAACAGACCGTCTACAAGTGGCGCAACACGCGCCGCACCATTGCGCCCATCCTCGCGAACGCGTACAAGCTGCTCGCCGAAGACGGTCGCGTCACCACGGAAGAGGAAATCCGCCGCGACGTCGCGCGCATGTTCCGCGGCAACTTCGAGAAGTTCGCGGGCTCCTGGTCCTAACCGCCCGCCGCCTCCATCATGATGCAGAAGGCCTGTCCTTCGGCCGCCACACCGGGCTTGTCGAAGTTCGGAGCGCCGCACACGCCCTGCACATAACCGAACGCGTCCATCTTCGCCCGCGCTGCATGACGCAGCCGATCGGCCCAAGTCCGCCACTCGTGCCCAAGCCATCCGCCCGCCACACCCGCATAGATCGAAAACGCCAGCGCCTGCGCAAGATTCGTCTCAACGAACGTCTCCGGCCGATCCACCACGTTATGGAACAACCCGTCCGCGCGCTGATGCGCCAGACACCCCTCCAGCAGATCCCGCAGAAACGCCACCAGCCATTCGCGCTCCGCCGCGCGCTCCCGAGGCCAGCGCCGCAGCACCCGCGTCAACCCGACCGCCGCCCACCCATTCCCTACACCCCAGAAATTCGCGTCCTTCAGCCGTCGTGCGCCGTCGTCCCAGATGTGCGCCAGCAGCTTCTTCCGCGGATCCCACAGCAGCTTCCGGTAGCCCTCGATCTGCGCGAACGCCTCGTCAAATCGGCCCGTCGCCGCCAGAAACGGAGCCGCGCAGTTCAGCCCGTCGGACCACATCTCCGGCGCGCTGAACGTGTGGTACAGCACACCCGTCGCATTCCGCGGCGCTTTGTGCAGTATCCACTCCAGCAGCCCGTCCACCGCCCCGTGGATCGCCGCGTCGCCGGTCCACTCGGCCGCGCGCGCGTAAGCTTCGCCGCCCATCGCGGGATCGGTCGGCGACCCGCTTACGACCACTCCCAAGCGACCGTCCGGCGTCCGCTGCACCATGGCCGCCTTCGTCAGCAGGATCACGCCCTCGCGATCGCCCGTCTCCAGCAACGCCTGCGCGAGCACGCCCTGCTCCCAGTCGCGCCGTTGCATGGCCATCGCCGCGGCCTTCGCCTTACGGATTCGCCCTGCGCTCTCCGCCCCGCCCGCCGCCGGGACAACGCCCAGCGACGCCCCCCCGTAGAGAAAAGCCCGCCGGTTCATGTTGTGAAGTCAGTCTGGTGCGGATGAGAGGACTTGAACCTCCACGCCCTTGCGAGCACTAGAACCTGAATCTAGCGCGTCTGCCAATTCCGCCACATCCGCACGATGAGGTGGGTACGCCCTTATTATCGGAACAGGCGCCCGTGGGTGTCAAATCTCTCCGGCTGCTTTGCCTCTGCTTTCTCCTGCGCCCGTAACTGCAAAATCAGCCCCATCACCAGGTGCTCGATCTGGTCGCGCACCTCGCGGAACACCTTTTCATCCCGCCCGATCGGGTCGCGCACCTCCCACTCCACCATCGGCACGTCGCGCGCCGGCAGCTTCTGCCCGGAGATGTTCACAATCAGACTCAGCCCAGCCCGATCCACTGCGTCCACTCCCCTGGGCACCGCCGCCGACATGTCGATGTTCTTCTCCTTCATCGTCGTGACGGTCATCGGAGAAACCTCGAACGCCGGCCCCAGCCCCGCGCTCACTGCCTCCATCACGTCGCTGCCGTAGGTGCGCGCAAAGCCTTCCGCCATCTGGCTGCGGCAGGAGTTGCCAATGCACAGAAATAGTACTTTGCGCTTCGCCAAAGGGGACCCCTAGTTCCGCGCGCCCACGTGCTCGGTGCGGCCGGCCAGCGGCTTCACAATCGAGCCGCCGCACACGCCCACGCCCGTGTTGAGCAGCGCGTTCACGAAATTGTAGACAACCGCATAGACCATCTGTTCGGTCACCGGCTGTTTGCCCGGCATGCGAAATGCCGCCGGCAGCTCCTTGCGAATCTGCAGCCGCAGGGCGTTGGGCAGCGCGCGCCCGCCGCGATCGCGAAGGTTCGCAACGCTCAGCGGTGTCTGCAGCACGGCGCCGCTGTTGCCGTCCACGTAGAACTGGCACCGCGAAAACCACCCCAGATTGCCCGGATCGGCAGCGTCGAACAACAGCAGCGGAGCTTCCCGTCCGTTCGCCCACAAGTCCAGCGACAGCATCCGCGCCCCATCGTCCAGCTTCAGATCGAAGCCCGCCTGCCGCACGATACCGGACACAAATTCGGCGTCGAGCTCCAGCAGAATGAATTTGTGGTCGCCGGCGTGCAGCACCTGCATGCCCTATTTTAGCGGTTTCGCCCGCAGCGCCGCGAGCACTGAGTGGTGCACGTCGTAGGCTTCGCTGGTCGCCAGCACGAACAGCACCTGGCGGATTCCCGTCTCGCTTTGCGCCAGGTGCGCGCCCGTCGTCTCCAGCGCGATCCGCGCCGCTTCGCGCATCGGGTAGCCGTACGCGCCCGTGCTGATCGCCGGAAAGCTGATGGTGCGGATGTCGCGCTCCTCGCCCAGCTTCAGGCAGGTCTCGTAGCAGGATCGCAGCAGCTCCGCCTCGCGGCGATTCCCATCACTGTAGACCGGCCCAACGGCGTGAAACACGTACTGCGCCGGCAGCGCCCCGGCACCGGTCACCACCGCGCTGCCCGTCGGACAGCCGCCCTGGCTTGCGCGAATCGCATCCAGCTCCTTCATGATGGCCGGACCGCCAACTCGATGGATCGCCCCGTCCACTCCTCCCCCGCCGCGCAGAGCGGAGTTCGCCGCATTGACCATCGCATCAACGCGGATGATGGTGATGTCGCCGCGAATCAGACGCAGTGCCTTCCCGTTTGGGAACTGCCAATCCATGTCGCTATCATACCGGGCCGCTATAGTGAAGGTTGCCGCCCGCGAATTCTCTCGTCCTTTTCGATATCGACGGCACGCTGCTGCGCCGCGCCGGTCCGCATCACCGCCTGGCCATCGTCGAAGCCGTGCGCAAAGTCACCGGTCTGGATACCACCACGGATGGCGTGCCCGTCGCCGGCATGCTCGACATCGGCATCATCGAAGCCATGCTGCGCAACGCCGGCGTGAAGCGCGCGTTCATCCGCGAATCGATGCCCGCCATTGTCGCCGCCGCCGAACGCGCGCATCTGCGCACCTGCCCGCTCATCCACCGCCGCGTCTGCCCTGGTGTTCGCGGCCTGCTCAGGCGCCTCGTTCGCCAGGGCGCCGTCACCGGACTGGTCACCGGCAACCTGACCCGCATCGGCTGGAACAAGATGCGCCAGGCAGGCCTCTCCGAGTTCTTCCGCTTCGGCGAATTCGGCGAGACCGCGCCCACCCGCGCCGCACTGGTCCGCAACGCCGTCCGCCGGGCGCGCCGCGAAGGCTGGATCTCCCGCGAGGCCCGTGTCACTCTGATCGGCGATCACATCAACGACATCCTCGCCGCGCGCGCCAACCGGGTCCAGAGCATCGCCGTCGGCACCGGTATCCTCAGCCTCCATCAGCTCGCCGAACACAGGCCCGACATCCTCGTACCCGACATGCGCTCCATCAGCCTCGACGCGCTGCTGTAACCCCCTCAATCGAAGTACGTGGGCGCGTCCGGCTCGCGCAACGAACGGAACATAAACTGAATCTGCTCCGGAACCGTCCGTGTCAGCGACAAAGGTGGAATCTCGTCCTCCCCGAAGAACCCCACTTCGCTCGTCTCCGTGCTCGTGGTGGGCTCGCCGCTCAGCAGGCTGCAGCGAAACGCCAGCTTGTAGGCGTGGAACGGTAGCGGCGGATGCGGATGCTTGTGGATGTCCCAGATCGCCAGCAGCTTCTCCGCCTTCACGGTGAAGCCGGATTCCTCCCACACTTCCCGCTCCACCGATTCGCGCGCGCTCTGCCCCACCTCGGTCCATCCGCCGGGCAGCGTCCAACAGCCGTCGGAGCGCTCGCGCACCATCAGCAGCCGCCCGTCCCGAAACACCGCCGCGCGCACGTCCACCTTCGGAGTGGCGTACTCCTGCTGCGCCGCGAACAACTCTTCGGCCAGCGCGACCCTGGGCGGTTCCGGCCCGGCCATCATCTGCGCCGCAATCCGCGAGAGCTCGCTGTAGCGCTCCACGTCGTAGGGGCTTGTGGCGTAGGTCAGGCCGTTCTGCGAGATCGCCTGTATCCGCTGCGCCAGCAGGGTCCAATCGTCGGGGGTCGCCATCTATGTCAGATTAACGCGGCAAAGCCAGGCCCATCCTGATATGCTGCTCCTGGACAACCATCATGTTCAGTCATTCGTGCCGTTGCGCCCTTGTACTCATGTCTCTCATCGCCGCCGCCTTCGCCGCCGACACTGTCACCCTCCACTCCGGCTGGGAGTTTCACCAGATCGGCAAGGACGACTGGCATCCCGCCACCGTCCCCGGCGTTGTTCACACCGACCTGCTGAATAACAAGCTCATTCCCGATCCTTTCTATCGCGATAACGAGGCGAAGCTGCAGTGGATTCAGGACGCCGACTGGGAGTACCGCGCCACCATCAACGCTACGCCCGCCATGCTGCGCCACCGCAACATTGAGCTGGTCTTCGAGGGCCTCGACACATACTCCGAAATCTTCCTCAACGACAAGCAGATCCTCACCGCGGACAACATGTTCCGCCAGTGGCGCGTGGACCTGAAGCCGTTCCTCAAGGCCGGCCCCAACACGCTGCGCGTGGTCTTCCCTTCCCCCATCAAGGCCGCCGCGAAGGTGGCCGCCACCGATCCTTGGCGCGAAAAGACGAAAACCGCCGAGAAGACCTACATCCGCAAGGCCGCCTACGAATACGGCTGGGACTGGGGACCCACCTTCGTCACCAGCGGCATCTGGCGGCCAGTGCGCCTCGAGCTCTGGGACAGTGCTCGCATCTCCGACCTCCACATCCGCCAGCGTGACGTCACCGCCACGGTCGCGCACGTCGTCGCCGAAGTCGAGATCACCGCCGCGTCCGACCAGACCGCCAGCGTCTCGCTCGAATACGCACAGGGCCACAGTTCCGGGGGCGCCGCCGCCCGCACCGTGGAACTCCACGCCGGCGTGAACCACATCGATCTCCCGCTCGATATCGCCAGACCCGCGCTCTGGTATCCGGCAGGCTACGGCGTTCAGCCCATCTATAAGTTCAACGCGCGCGTTCGCGTGGCCGACCGCGTCGAAGACGAAGCCACCGCCCGCACCGGCCTGCGCTCCATCGTCCTGCGCCGCGAGCCCGACCGATGGGGCCGCTCCTTCGAATTCGTCGTCAACGGTATTCCCGTCTTCGGCAAGGGCGCGGACGTCATCCCCTTCGACAGCTTCCCCAACCGCGTCACTACCGCCGACTACCGCAGGGTCCTCGAATCGGCGAAGGCCGCCAACATGAACATGATTCGCCACTGGGGCGGCGGCTACTACGAGACCGACGAGTTCTACAACCTCTGCGACGAGCTCGGCATCATGATCTGGCAGGATTTCATGTTCGGCAACGACTGGCAGCCCGGCACCTACGCGTTCAAGCTCAGCGTCGCCGCCGAGGCCGAGGATCAGCTCCGCCGCCTGCGCAATCACCCCAGCATCGTCCTGTGGTGCGGCAACAACGAGACCGAAGGCGCGTTCACCTGGGGCGGCCGCGATCAGCTTCCGCCCGACGTGCGCCGCCGCATGTGGGAAGACTACCTCACCGTCTTCAGCGGCATTCTCGCGCGCGCCGTCGAGCGCCTGACGCCCGAAACGCCCTACTGGCCCAGCTCGCCCAGCGCCGACTACGAAGAGACCAGCGACGCCTACCAGTCCGGCGACATGCACGACTGGTCCGTCTGGCACGGCCGCGTCCCCTTCACCGATTACGAGAAGCACAACCCGCGCTTCATGACCGAGTACGGCTTCCAGTCGTTCCCCGAAATGCGCACCGTGGAAGCTTTCACCACGCCCGAAGACCGCGCCAACATTTTCACTCCCGTTATGCTCGCGCACCAGAAGAACAACGCCGGCAACTCCATCATTCACGACTATCTGCTGCGCTACTACGCCGAGCCGAAGGACTTCGCCTCATTCCTCTACGTTAGCCAGGTCCTGCAGGCCGAAGGCATCAAGGTGGGCGCGGAGCACCTGCGCCGCAATCGCCCGCGCACCATGGGCTCCATCTACTGGCAGCTCAACGACTGCTGGCCGGTCGCCTCATGGTCGAGCCTCGACTATTACGGGCGCTGGAAAGCGCTGCAATACTACGCACGCCGCTTCTATAACGACCTGCTCGTCTCCCCGCACGTCGAAGATGGCAAGCTCGCGGTCTACATCGTCTCCGACCGCACCGCGCCCGCCACGGGCGACCTCCGCGTCCGCCTGATGAACTTCGACGGCACAGTGGTCAGCGAGAAGACGCAGCCCGTCCAGATCCCCGCGCTGTCCAGCCAGATCTACGTGACCCTGCCACCCCCCGCCGACCCGAAAACCACCTTCGCGGTGGCCGATCTCAGGGTCGATGGCAAGGTGGTCTCCACCAACCGCCTGCTCTTCGCCCTGCCTAAGGAGACGCAACTTCCGCATGCTGAGATAGCCACAGAGTTCACGAAAACCGGCAAGACGTACACGCTGCGCCTGACCTCCAAGGTCTTCGCCCCCAGTGTCCACGTCTCCTTCGGCGACCTCGACGCGACGGTCTCGGACGACTACCTCGACCTGCTCCCGGGCGAGCTCGTCGAGATTCGCATCGACAGCGCCGCCACACCGGAACAACTCCGCGCCGCCCTGAGTGTGGTTTCGCTGACTGACGCTTTCACCAGGTAGCGCAAGGGGACACGCGCCCGAACCACGTCAGACGGCTAGGCCGCCGCGCCCTGCCGCGGCTCGGTGATCGCGCCCACCAGCGCCAGATCCAGCACGATGTCGCCCGCTTCGTCAATGCGGAACGCCGGCGCGAACTTCGCGCCCCAGACGATCTCGTCGTAACGGTAGGAATAGCGCGCGTTCACCACCTGGCTGAAGGTGTCGTCGAACCCCTTGATGAGAATCAGCAACTCGGCCTGCGACTGCTCGAGGTCAGCCGCGGTCTTTCCGTAGAGCGGGCTGTTCTCATCGATTGGATGCACGATAGTCCACGTCAGCGGGAAGAAGATGACGCCTTTGCGCTCCAGCGTGAGCTGGTCGTAGCGCCGCTCCGGACCGTTCCGGCAGGGCACCACCGTCATCAGCAGCACTCGCGCCTCCAGCTCGATCAGGTTGTTCCGCCGCTCGTTGACCACCCGGAACTGCAGGCTGATGCCGTCCTGATAGGGCGCCATCAGCGCATGCGGGCTGAAGGCGATGCGCGCCGACGGCCGCGATACCCGCGCCAGCAGCAGCCCGGTCCCCACGGCGAACGCCATCAGCCCGATCAGCGCTTCCGTGCTTGCCACGAAGTTCCCCAGAATGCCGCGCGGCGCCATGCCTCCGTAGCCCACCGTGGTCAGCGTCTGCGCGCTGAAGAAGAAGTCGTAGAGGAAGCGCTGTCCGCGCGTCGCCGCGTCGATGCCCTGGAGCTCGCGCGGGTCGATGCTGAAGTAGATCAGCGCGAAACCCGTGTTGACCGTCAGCCAGAGCAGGCCGAGGACGGCGGCGAAGCCGGTCCACGACATGTCCACCAGCATCAGCCAGGGGTGGAAGGCGCGCCAGGAGGCGCCGCGGCGGCGCACGTTGAAGCTGCCGTCCTTGTTGATGGCGCGGCGAAGCGGGTTGCTGAACTGCCGGGTAAGTCCGGGATCGAAAGACGGCTGCTCCATATCCAGAAGATAGTAGCAGCAGCGGGAAGAATCAGTCGGCCGCGGCGAAGCGAGAGGGGCAGGCGTAGTGGATCATGCGGCGCAACTCGGCGCCGTCATACGGTTTCAGCAGCATGTCGAAACCTCCGAGGTTCAACACTTCGGCCCACAGCCGCTCATCGGCTTTCCGGGAAACCACCACGACCGGGGGACGACGTCGTCCCGCCAACATGCAAAAGACGTCCTTCCAGCTTCCGTCAGGAAGTTCTCTTTCGCAGAGAATGAGATCAGGTACACTCTCATTCATTAACGTGGTGGCTTCCCGAAGGGACGATGCCCCGCGGATGTTCCAGTCGCCGTCACCGAGGATACTTAGCAGCGTTTGGCAATCGTCCTTGTGCGGGTCGATTGCCAGGAGGGTAATTCTTTCCGGCGGGATTGGTGAAGCGGGTAGTTTTTTCATGGTGGGAACAGAGGGATCCACGGCGGCGACACTGGATATAGCTGATCGCATGAAACATCCAGCAGGGACTGAAACTTTCTGGAACCTGCAGCTGTGCATTTTGGACGCCACATGAGTACCGTACGTTCCATGGAAGGCGGCTGGATGAATCCGGCCGATCTCCCCAAAGGCCCGAACGGCCGCGGCCTTTGCCGCTGGTGCAACATGGAGGTGCCCGAAGGCCGCCGCACCTTCTGTTCCGACTGGTGCGTGGAAGAGTGGAAGCTCCGCAGCGATCCGGGTCATCTGCGGGATAGGACGTTCGAGCGCGACAAAGGTATCTGCGCGCTCTGCGGCACCGACTGCGTGGCCGAGTTCCATCATCTGCGCCGGCTGCGTGGCGCGGCACGCCTGCGGCGTTACGCCGAGTGGGGAATCAAGCCGGGCAGCCGCACCAGCCTGTGGGATGCCGATCACATCGTGCCCGTGGTGGAAGGCGGCGGCGAGTGCGACCTGGACAACATCCGCACGCTCTGCCTGAAGTGCCACCGCAAGCAGACAGCAGAACTGCGCGCCCGGCGGACCGGGCGGTAGTTACACGAAGAGATCAGGCTTACAGTGTCCCGGGTTGTGCTTTCCGGCTACGATCCGCTTCCAACAACCTGCGCCGATTCGCGAACCGCTTCGCCCCTCAGCACGGATCGGATCAGGCGGAGATCGTTCAGAATACGGCGGCTCTTCTGGGTGTGGAATGAGAGCTGATGCATCTTGTAGAGAGCCAGATTGAGCGCTTCGGCGTGACGGCGATTTTCAGTGCCGTCAAGCATTTCGTGAAGCTCACCAGACGCGCCAGCGATTTCCTGTTCAAGGAGTACCATGAACTCCAGGGCACTCTCGATGGATTCGAACGGCCGAGTCACTTCGTCGCTCATGCGTTCTCATATTAGCTCATACTTTGGGGTCCGGTGGCTAGGGGCTTCCGGGCTGGTACTGGCCCTGATGACTGCCTGCTCCGTCCGTACTGCCCGCGTGGCTGGGCCGACAGCGGAGGTTACGGGTCCCCGGTACTACATCGATCTGGAGCCCGGGTGGCGCCTCCGGGTGGTCACCCCGATTCTGAAGGATGGCGGCTATGTAGTGAAAACACAGGGGGAAACGGTCGAGCCTGGCTTCCTCGGCTATGAGGTGTCGTTCTATGACGTGCGGGCGCGCGGCGTCGCCTTCCGCTCGGCCGAGATGCACCGCAAGGACGAGGTGACACCCGCCAGCCGGCCAATCGTGCCCCTGTTCCAGTTGCCGGCGGGTTCGCGCTATGTGCGGCTCATCTACCTGCTGCGCGCCAGCGGCGCCGACCACGAGATGGCGGTGGTGGCGGCCCGGCGGAGGGAGGCTCTCGACCCCTTCACGGCCGCGGTACGCGCCGACCCCGAGGCGTGCCGCGCCGGCCGGTCCGCCTGGTGCGCCTGGATTCCGAACGGCATCGCGGTCACGCCGGAGAGGCCCGCGGGCGGCCAATGGGAAGCTGCGCTTTAGCTCTCTGGGTGCTGCTGGGGATCGCGGCGCCGGCCGACACGTTCGCACTGAACGGCGCCATTGAACCGCGCGGCCAGGCTGTGGTCTGGCTCTACGGCGCCACGACGTCCTTCTCGGCGTATACCATGGCGGACCTCGGCGGGCGGTTCCACTTCGGCGGGATTCGGCCGGGCACCTACACGCTGACGGTGGTGACCGGCGGGCATGGCGAGTGGCGGCAGACGGTGGATGTCGGGCCGGGCGCCGCGGACGCCAAGGGGCGAGTAAACGTGGCGGTGCGCATCGACGAGGCGAAGACGCTGGCCGACCGCGCCAACGTGGTCTCGGCGCGCGAGCTCGCCATTCCCAACGCGGCGCGGCGCGAATACGGACGTGCCGAGAAGAGGCTCTCGAAGCACGATGTGGACGGCGCCATCGTGCATCTGCGGCGGGCCACGGAGATCGCACCGCAGTTCAGCGCCGCGTGGAACAGCCTGGGGATCATCGCCTACCATGCGCAGAAATACAGCGAGGCAGAGCAGGACTTCCGTACCAGCCTCGCTGCCGACCCCGATCTCTACGCGCCGCTGGTCAACCTGGGAGGCGTGCTGCTGAACCTCCAGCGGTACGACGAGGCATGGAGCTTCAACAAACTGGCGGTATTAAAGCAGCCGAACGATCCGCTGGGGCATGCGCAGCTCGGTATCGCCTGTGCCGGGGTGGGGAAGCTGGCCGACGCCGAGGCAGAACTGCGCGAGGCGATCCGGCTGGACCCGCGCCACTTCACGAACCCGCAGGTCGTGCTGGCGGATGTGTACGAGCGCGAGGGGAAAACGCACGAGGCCGCCGATATTCTGGACCAGTTCCTGCGGCTACACCCGGACTTCGGGCAGATGGCGCAGATCCGCGAGCGGATCGCGAGGTTACGGGCGCAATAGCGCCGCGTGTCCAGCAATCAGACGCGCAGCTCGTAGCCTTGCGCCGTCATGCCGTCGATGATGCGCTGGCGGACTGCGCCGACTTCGTCGGATGACAGCGTGCGGTCGGGCGCGCCCACGGTGAGGCGGAACGAGACGCTGCGCTGTTCGGGCGAGAGCGCGTAGTCGCGCACGAACTCGATGGAGACCAGCGCGTCGGCGGCAAGCGCGGCAAGCTTGCGCTGCACGTCGAGGGCGTGGGCGCGCGCGCCGGCTACCACCGAAAGATCGAACGAGCTGACGGGAAAACGGCGGAGCGGTTCGTACTTCGCGGTCGCGGGGGTGAGTCGCCGCATCGCCGCGAGACCGACGTCGAGGACAGCGGCGCGACCGGTGGCGACCAGCGACGGATGCAGTTCGAACAAGCGGCCCACAGGCTCGCCGTGCCAGGTGACGGCGGAGGCTCGCTGCGGATGCTCGAACGGGCGGGCCTCGGCGGGCTCCACGATACAGCCCGGCATGAGACACTCGGCAACTCGCTTCAGCTCGAACAGGCCGGCAACGCCATCGCCTTCGCGCGCGTACATCGCAGCGACGACGTGGGGCTGCTCGTCGGGCAG
>Ga0335082_10007951_pt1 | contig 11515 bp, 10 predicted proteins | sample Lox_Sample_41_FD_206718 | JGI IMG/M metagenome (GOLD analysis project Ga0335082, IMG submission 206718) | Soil microbial communities from Loxahatchee National Wildlife Refuge, Florida, United States - Lox_Sample_4.1 | ecosystem: Environmental > Terrestrial > Soil > Wetlands | place: USA... | reverse complement strand
CGTCGCCGAGGCGGCTGACGAAGTACGTGTGCAGCACGTTCGAGATCGCCGCCATCAGCATCACCGCCGTCGTCGGCGCGGCGAGGGTGACGATGGCGCGCAGGGGGTGCCGCGCCAGCAGACTGAGCGGGGCGTGGCGCGGGCCGGGCCGTTCGGGGGGTGATGCCGACACGGCTCAGCTCTCGGCGGGGTCGGATTCGGGGGCGAGCGGTTCGTGGCCCTGGCAGCGCAGGACCGGCAGCGCCGGGTAGCGCGCGTAACGCGGATCGCTCGCCGCGCGCTCGCACAAGAGGAAGGTCGAGCCGCGGCGGGTGTCGACGCGTCGCGCGTGCCGGCACACCGCGCACAGCCCGGCGTGCGTCACCGGACCCGCCATGGGGCCGCCGCGCTCACCAACGGATCCTCGCCAACGATGCCTGCCCGCGTCGCGTGGCTGCCGGAGCGTGCGTCGAGCGTTACGATTGCGTGCCCGGCAAGGTGCTGAACCCGTGGCCGAGCTGGATCTGGGCCTTGGCCTTGAGCTGGTCGAGAAAGCGCTGCACGGCGGCCGCCTCGGCACGTTGCTGGAGACGCGTGCGCAGCGCCGCCTTCTCCGACTCGAAGCGGCCGGGGTCGGCCGGGATTCTGGCGGCGAGGACGGCGATCACGGCGTCGCCGTTGACGTCGAAGACCCCGGCGATCGGCCCGTCCTGCGCGAGGCGGAACGCCGCCTCCTTCAGGTCCTGCGCGTTGCCGAGGTTGGGGACATAGGCGCCCATGCGGCCGACCTGGTCGCTCTGCTCGACCTTGAGGCTCTCGCGCTTTGCCAGGGCGTCGAGGTCGGGCTGCTCCTTCAACTGGGCGAGCAGCACCTCGCCGCGCGCCCGCGCGGCCTCGGCGGCGCGGTGCGCGCGCAGATCGGCCTCGACCTTGGGGCGAACGGCGCCGAGCTCCGGAATGGCGGAGGCGACGTGCTCGTCGACCGCGAAGACCGTGTAGCCCGAGGGCTCGGTGACGATCTCGCCGACCTCCCCGGCGTCGGTGGCGAACGCTTCCTTCGCCAGCTCGGGGCGCAGGCCGAGACCCGCGATCGGCTCGTTGTGGCCGAACGGGTCCGGGGTCTGCACGTTGAGCCCCACGTTGGCCGCCACCTGGTTGAAATCCTTGCCATCGAGGAGCTGCTCGTGCGCGTCCTCCGCCTTCTTCAGCGCCAGCTGGCGCGCCTGCTGGGTCTTCACCGCCTCCACGATCGAGGCCCGCACTGCCTCGAGCGGCTCGGTGCGCTCCGGCAGCTTCTCCTCGAGCTTGATGATGTGGAGGCCGAACGGCGACTCGACGACGTCGCTGATTTGCCCGGGCTGGAGCGCGAACGCCGCCGCCTCGAACGCGGGGGCCATCACGCCGTGGCCGAACTGCCCGAGGTCGCCGCCGTTGCTGGCCGTGACGTCCTGCGAGTACTGCTTGGCGAGCTCGGCGAAGTCGGCGCCGCCCTTGGCCTTCGCCAGCACCTCGTCGGCCTGCTTGCGGGCGGCGGCCTTGTCGGCATCCGAGGCGTCGGGCGCGAGCTTGAACAGGATGTGGCGCGCGCGCGCCTCCTCGGGGTGGCGGTAATCGTCCGCGTGCGCGTCGTAGTACGCCTGCAGGTCCGCATCGGTGGGCGTCACCTGGGCGGCGAAGTCCTGCGCCCGGAACTCGATCAGCTTCACGCGGACGCGCTCGGGCTCGCGGTACTTCTCCTGGTTGTCGGCGAAGAACTTCTGCACGTCCTCGTCGGTGAACGTCACCTGGCCGGTGAACCCGCTGGAGGGGATGCGGACGAAGCGCAGGGTGAGGCGTTCGTTCTCGTAGTCGAAATGCTCCTTGAGCTCCATATCGCTGACGTACACCCCGCTGCGCACCAACTCCTGCACCTTGCCGGCGACCAGGCGCCGGCGCTGCATCTCCTCGAAGTCCGACGGCTTGTAGCCGTTCTGCTGTAGGAGGCTCAGGTAGAGATCCTTGTCGAAGTGGCCGCCGTTCTGGAAGTCCGGGGCGGCGGCGATCGCGTCGCGCAGCTCGGCCTCGTCGACCATCAACCCCAATCGCGCCGCCTCCTGGTTGAGCAGCTCGACGTCGATCAGCTGGCTCAGCGCCTGACTGCGCAGGAACTCGACCGGCGGTGCCTGGGTGCCGGTCCTCTGGTACGCGGCGGCGACGCGCTTGTAGACGTCGTCGAACTCGTGGTTGGTGATGATCGCGTCGTTCACGCGCGCGGCGGCTTCCATCCGGCCCAAGCCGCTGCGGTTGGAGCGCGCCGAGACGCCCCAGAACATGAACACCAGCACGATGATGACGAACATGATCTTGAGCACGGCCGAGTCCGCGCTCTTGCGCATTGCGTCCAACACGATCGGAGCTCCTTGGGAAGTGAAGAACGATAAAGGACGCTAGGTGAAAAGGCAACTTAGGCGTTCGCAACCTTGCCCCGGCGGGTGAATTCTGGTACGCGGTTGTCGCTTTGGTTTCAGGCACGAGGCTGGCGGCGGATGGTGTTGAACTTCCTGTTGGGCATGTTCTCAAACGATCTGGCGATCGATTTGGGAACCGCGAACACGCTGATCTACGTCAAGGGCGAGGGCATCGTCTGCAACGAGCCGTCGGTCGTGGCGGTACAGAAAGACGCGCGCGGCGGGCGACGGGTGCTGGCGGTCGGCGCGGAGGCGAAGAAGATGCTCGGCCGCACGCCGGGTTCGATCGTCGCCATCCGCCCGTTGAAGGACGGCGTGATCGCCGACTTCGACATCACCGAGGCGATGCTGCGCTACTTCATCCAGAAGATTCACAACCGCAAGGCGCTGGTGCGGCCGCGCATCGTCATCTGCGTGCCCTTCGGCGTCACCGAGGTCGAAAAGCGGGCGGTGAAGGAGTCCGCCGAGTCGGCCGGCGCGCGTGAGGTCTACCTCATGGAAGAGCCGATGGCGGCGGCGGTCGGGGCCGGGCTGCCGATCACCGAGCCGACCGGCAACATGATCGTCGACATCGGCGGCGGCACCACCGAGGTCGCGGTGATCTCGCTGAAGGGCATCGTGTTCTCGAAGTCGGTCCGGGTCGGCGGCGACAAGATGGACGAGGCCATCGTCCAGTACATCAAGCGCAAGTACAACCTCCTGGTCGGCGAACGCACGGCGGAGCTGATCAAGTTGACGATCGGCTCGGCGTACCCGGGCAACGAGATCCAGACCATGGAGATCAAGGGGCGCGACCTGGTCGCCGGGGTGCCGAAGACGGTCGAGGTGTCGGACGAGGAGATCCGCGATTCGCTGCTCGAGCCGATCAGCCAGATCGTCGACGCGGTGCGCATCGCGCTCGAGCGCACCCCGCCCGAGCTGGCCTCCGACATCGTCGACAAGGGCATCGTGCTGGCGGGCGGCGGCGCGCTGCTGCGCAATCTCGACGTGCTGCTGCGCGAGGAGACCGGCTTGCCGGTGCACCTCGCCGAGGATCCGCTGACCGCGGTGGTGATGGGGGCAGGAAAGGTGCTGGATGAGCTGACGCTGCTGAAGGACGTCACCATTCAGTGATGGAGTTCGTTCGGCGAAACCGGATCCTGCTGACGTCCGGCGTTCTGCTTCTGGTGTCCCTGCTGCTCTTTTCGGTCAGCACGCGTTCCCCCGCCTACCGGGATCCGATCGGGCACCTGGTGCTCGACGCGCTGGCGCCATTCCAGGTCGTGTTCAGCTGGATCGGCCGCAGCGTCGGCCGCGTGTGGACCGGCTATGTGGACCTGGTCGACGCGCGCCGCGACAACCAGCGCATGCACGAGCGCGTCGCGACGCTGGAGAGCGAGCTGCTGCGCCTCGGCGAGCTCGAGCGCGAGAACGCGCGCCTCGCCGAGCTGCTCAGCTTCCGGGCGCGGTTCGAAGGCACGGTCTACGGGGCGCGGGTCATCGCGCGCGAGCCGGGGCCGCTGGCGATGACGCTCACCATCGACCGCGGCGAGCGCGATCACGTCCACCGCGGCATGGCCGTGCTGGCGCCGCAGGGTGTGGTCGGACAGATCGCCGAGGCCAGCCATACGGCGGCCCGCGTGGTCCTGCTGACCGATCACAACAGCGGCATCGACGCGATCGTCCAGCGCAGCCGCGCGCGCGGGATCGTCCAGGGCGGGACGGACGGCTCCTGCTACATGAACTACCTGAACCGCGACGCCGACGTCGTGGTGGGTGACCGGGTGTTGACGTCGGGGCTCGACGGCATCTTTCCCAAGGGCGTCATGATCGGCGAGGTGGTCGACGTGTCGCGCCGCCACCGCGGATTGCTGCAGGCGGCGGTGGTGCGTCCGAGCGTGGCGCTCGATCGGCTGGAAGAGGTGCTGGTGGTCGACGCGACTGCGCAGGTTGCCGACCCGCCGGCCTGATGCGCGCGGCCGCCGTGATCGGTCTGGTGGCAGCGTTCGGCTTGCTGGTGCAGACGACGTTGTTCCACGCCCTGCCGTTCGGCGTGCATCCGTCACCCGACGTCCTGGTGGTGATCTGCGTGTTCCTCGGCCTGCATCGACACACCGCCGGGGGGGCGTTGGGCGCGTTCATCCTCGGCTACCTGCAGGACACCGTGTCCGGTACGGCGGCGGGATTGAACGCATTTGGGATGGTCGTGGTCTACCTGCTGGTGTATTTAACCTGTCGACGGCTGTGGGTGGACAACGTCATGTCGAAGGTGGTGCTGGTGTTCCTCGCCTCATGCGTGAAAGCGCTTGCCGTGCTGGCCGTCTCGGCCCTGTTCGGCACCTTCGACGGTGAGTGGGGGCCGACCTTCTCCAACGTGCTGCTCAACGCGTCCATCGCCGCGGCCATCGCCCCGCCGGTGTTCGCGCTGCTGGCGGGCGCGCGCCTGCCGGAGGAGCGCGACGCGCGCTAGCCGATGTTCGGCGTGCACGAGATCTCCCCGACGGTGCGCCGGCGCATCGCGCTGTGCAGCGCGTTTGCCGGCCTCGGCGTGCTGCTGCTCGCGCTGCGCCTGTGGGACCTGCAGGTCATCCGCGGCGAGCAGATGGCGGCGCTGTCGGAGAACAACCGCATCCGCCTGCGCCGCGTTCCCGCGACCCGCGGCCGCGTGGTCGACCGCAACGGCAAGGTGCTGATCGACAGCCAGGCCTCGTTCGACGCCGTCCTCGTACCGGAGGATGCGCGCGATCTCCCGTCGACCGTCGAGCTGCTGGCGCAGTTCCTCCATCAGAGCACCGGTGAGACCCAGTCCATCCTCGACCGCGCGGCCGGCCGGCCGCCGTTCCAGGAGGTGCTGGTCAAACGCAACCTCGGCTTCGACGAGGTCGCGGCGCTGGAGACGCACCAGCTCGAGCTCCCCGGCGTCAGCCTGCGCATCACGCCGAGCCGCAACTACCCCTACGGACCGATGCTGTCGCACGTGTTGGGATACGTCGGCGAGGTCACCCAAGAAGAGCTCGACCGCGACCACCACTACCGGCCCGGCGACGTGGTCGGAAAGTCGGGCCTCGAACGCGCCTGGGAGCCGTACCTGCGCGGTGTCCAGGGCGGCCAGCAGGTGGAGGTCGACGCCCTCGGCCGCGAGCTGCGCGTGCTCGACGAGGAGGAAGCGATCCCCGGCCACACGCTGGTGCTGAGCATCGACCGCGACCTGCAGCAGGCCGCCGAAGCGGCCCTCGGCGACGAAGCCGGCGCCATCGTGGCCCTCGATCCGCGCAACGGCGACGTGCTCGCCATGGTCAGCCGGCCGGCGTTCGATCCCAACGAGTTCACCGGCGGCATCAAGCCCGAGCGCTGGCGCGAGCTCACCCAGGAGCCTCGCCATCCGCTCAACGCCCGCGCGACGCAGGGGCAGTATCCGCCCGGGTCGACCTTCAAGATCATCATGGCGACCGCCGCCCTCGAGGAGGGGGTGGTCAACCCGTTCACGCACATCCACTGCAACGGCCACCTGCCGTTCGGCAACCACGACTTCCGCTGCTGGAAGAAGGGCGGACACGGCTCGATGAACGTGCACGACGCCCTGGTCAACTCCTGCGACGTGTTCTTCTATCAGGTCGGCCAACGCCTCGGGATCGACACCATCGCGAACTACGCGCGCGCCTTCGGGCTCGGCGCGCCCACCGGGATCGAAATCGGCAACGAACGCGCCGGGGTGATTCCGGACAGCGACTGGAAGAAGCGCGTGTTCAAGCAACCGTGGTTCGCCGGCGAGACCTTGTCGGCCGCCATCGGCCAGGGCTACGTGACGGCGACGCCGCTGCAGATGGCGGGGGCCGCCGCCACCATCGCCACCGGCAAGCGCTACAAACCGCGTCTGGTCGAGCGCGTCGAGGCGATCGACGGCACGGTCGTGCAGACGGTCGATCCGCAGCTGGTCACGACCCTGCCGGTGCGGCCGACGGTGCTCAAGCAAGTGCAGGATGGCCTGGTCGACGTGGTCGCGCACGGCACCGGCAAGCGCGCCGCGCTCCCCGACATCACGGTCGCCGGCAAGACCGGCACCTCACAGGTGGTGACGCTCGGCGCCGAGCGCATCCCCGCCGCCAAGTTGAAGTGGGAGCAGCGCGACCACGCCTGGTTCGTCGCCTACGCCCCGGCGGACGACCCGGCCATCGCGATCGCGACCTTGGTCGAGCACGCCGAAGGCGGCGGCGGCGCGGTGGCAGCGCCGGTCACCCGGCAGGTGCTGCAAACGTTCTTCCGCCTCCGCCAGGAGCGCGAGCCGGCCCGCTATGCTCAGAATTGACCGCCGCCTGCTGGCCCACATCGAGTGGCCGCTGCTGATCCTCGCCCTGCTGGTGAGCGCCGTCGGCCTGGTCACCATCCTCAGCGCCACCCATCACAGCGACCGGCTGCTCACCCCGTACGTGGTCCGTCAGGCGACGTTCGCCAGCCTCGGCCTGGTGCTGATGGTGGTGGCGATCAGCATCGACTATCGCTCGCTCAACCGCTACGCGTATGCCCTCTACGCCGCGGTGCTGCTGGCGCTTCTCGCGGTGCCATTCATCGGCGTGAGCGGCGGCGGCGCGCGTCGCTGGCTCAGCCTGGGGCCATTCGGCCTGCAGCCGTCGGAGTTCATGAAGGTCGCGCTCGTGCTCGCCCTCGCCCATCAGCTGCATCGCGTCGCCGGCGAGCGGCGTCTGCCGCTGCGGCGGCTCATCGCACCGGCAATCCTGGTCGGCATCCCCGCCGGTCTCATCCTGAAGCAGCCCGATCTCGGCACCGCCATCGCCCTCGCCATGGGAGCGTTCACGGTGCTGATGGTGGCCGGCCTGCCGGTGCGCCTGCTGGTGATCTCCGCGCTGGTGATCGGACCGCTGCTGCCCTACGGCTGGCACCACCTGAAGCCGTATCAGCAACGGCGGCTGACCAGCTTCGTCGACCCCGAATCCGATCCGCTCGGCTCCGGCTACCACGTGCTCCAATCACAGATCGCCATTGGCTCCGGCCAGGTGCACGGCAAGGGCTATCTGCGCGGCACCCAGAACAAGCTCAACTTCCTGCCCGAGCAGCACACCGATTTCATCTTCTCCGTGTTCGCCGAGGAGTGGGGCTTCGTCGGCGCGGCGGTGCTGTTGCTGCTCTACCTGGCGTTGATCCTGCGGGGCGCCTACATCGCCAGCCGAGCGCGCGACAACCTCGGCGCGCTGCTCGCGGCGGGGCTGACCGGCACGATCTTCTGGCAAGTGGTCATCAACATCGCGATGACCAGCGGTGTCCTGCCGGTGGTCGGCATCACCCTGCCGTTCCTCAGCTACGGCGGGTCCTCGATGCTGGCCCTGCTCACGTCGATCGGGCTGCTCATGAACGTGAGCATGCGCCGATACACGTTCTGACGACGCGCCTCACCTCGTCGCGATCCAGCGGCGGGCGCGCGGGGTCCGCTCCCGCGTCAGGCGAGGGCGCGATCGATGGCGCGCACGAGGTGCGCCTTCGGCACCGCCCCGACGATCTGATCGGCGACGCTGCCGGCCTTGAACAGGATGAGGTTGGGAATGCCGCGGACGCCGTACTTCGACGGAGTCGCCGGATTGTCGTCGACGTTCATCTTGACGACTTTGAGCCGGCCGCCGTACTCACCCGCCAACTCCTCGACCACCGGCGCGATGGCCTTGCAGGGGCCGCACCACGGGGCCCAGAAATCGATCAGCACGGGCACAGTCGACTTGAGCACTTCCTGATCGAACGTGACATCGCTGACTTCGGTGATCTTGCCCACGTGGTTCTCCTCTCGCCTCGCATCCGCCGTGTCGGATGACTCTAACCACGGGTCTGCAGCGATTCAAGCAAGCCGCCGTTCGACGGGTCCCTCGACCGGCGCGGCCGAGGTGGCGCGGGGCCGCGCCCGCAAGCGGCCCGGATTACCGCCGCGAACCGGCTCGGTTGCCGGGCGGAGCGCGCTCAGGCGCTCTCGACCAGCTCGCTCTCGACCGCGCTCAGCTTTGACAGTCGCTGGCGCAGACTGAGCTGATCGCGGACGGTGGCGAGCAGGCGGGCGCGATCCACCGGCTTGGGGATGAAATCCGCCATGCCAGAGCGCATCGCACGCTGCTTGAAACGGGTCAGGTCGTAGCAGCTGAAGGCCACGATCGGGATGTTGCGAAACTGCTCGCGCGCCAGGATGTTCTCGGCCAGGCAGTAGCCGTCCATTCCCGGCATGTGCAGGTCGAGCAGGATCAGGTCGACCGGCTGCTCGCTCAGCACCCGCAAGGCCTCCCAGCCGCGGTCGACACACACGCAATCGTATCCCTGGCTCTCGAGAAACCGGCGGGTGATGATCAAGTGGTCCTGCTCATCGTCCACCAGCAGAATGACTTCCTTCCGCGCCGCTGTCTTCTCCCGGTCCATAGGGCCCTCGTCCGCTTCCTGGGCCTTGACGGAGCACGGCCCGTACCAAGACCGGCCTGACCAGCCCCACATCGTCGGCTGGCTGTGCCGCAAAAGCGAGAAGGCAGGAAGGCGACTTTCGCAGCGCTGAACAGTAGCCGTACGTGAATTTGTTGACACCGGGCGCGCGCACACAGGCGTCGCAGTGTCGCAAGATCGTCGCAGGCCTGCGGGACCCTAGTGAGGCGGGTTGGGGCTCTGGTTGGGCGGCACGGCGCGGTAGACCGGCAGCGGTTGGGTGTTGGCCCGAATGTCGGGGGAAAGGGTGCCGATGAGCGTCTGGCCGGGGACGTCGGGGTGCAGGTAGCTCCCCGGGGCGGTGGCCGATGCGACGACGCCGGTGGGCGGACGATCCTCGGCCGCGACGACTCGTCCGTCGACCGTCGGGTTGTCGGTGTCGAGCCCATCGCGGGTTCCGGTGCCGATCAGCCGGAGTCCTTGGGTGAAGTCGCGCGCCTCGGACGCATCGAGCGCCTTGACCGGGGTCGGGAAGCCGTCGCGCGGGACGCGGGTCGTCTCATTAGGTCCGACCGTCACCCCGGGGCCGATGATTCCGGTCGTGCCTTGCACCGCGACCGTGCCGTCCACCCCAACCACGTCGGTGGCCTGCGCCGTGCTGTCATAGCGCACGATGAAGACGGTCCCCTCGGCGCGGGCCACTGCCGTGGGGCTCTCGACCTCGTAGCGCGCGCCCTTTCCGGTCACGGTACCGGTCAGCGTCTCGATCTTCCCGTCCGCAAGGCGCACGAGCGACCGGCGGCCCGACCGATCGGTCGCGTACTGGACGATCGCGAGCTCGGTCGACGGCGCGAGGCTGACCACGGCATCGTCGATGAAGAGGAGCTTGGCGGCCGAACTAGTCCCCGTGCGCACCGCGTCCGACCCGTACACCGGGCTGCCGACGCTCACGGCCTGCCACTCCCCCTTGCCGCCGCGGCGCACTTCGACGCTGCCGGCGGCGGCCGCTACGTTGGCGACCAGCCCCTCGCCGTGCGCGGCCGGTACGCCGACGCTGCCAATGAGCGCCACCAAGCCGAAGAGCGCGAGCCCACGCGCGATCATGTCGTCACCCCGAATCAAAAGTGCACCCGCAACCCCGCCTCCACGATGTTCCGCGAGTATTGGAAGTCGGGGATGTTGGAGTTGTTGATCACGCCGAAGTACGAGAGGTCGGCGGACAGGTACGACGTGAGGTCGTGCACGAAGCGCACGACGATTTGGTTGTCGAAGTCGTGCCGGCGAATGGCGAAGTCGGTGCGGCTGTTGACGTAGCGGTACTCCTGCAGGTCGACGGCGTAGCCGATCGTGCCGCGCGCCCAATCGAGGATACCGAAGTCGAACCGCAGGTCGATGAAGTTGTCGTGGTACGCGAAATCGGTTCCGTCCATCGACAGCGGGTCGTTGTAATCCCATTGGTAGCCGAGGCTCATGAAGCGGTCGGGCGCGCCGAGCAGGAAGAACTGCCGCGCGCCCACGGCGTTGTTGTACGCGTCACGGAACGGGCTGAAGGGTCCGCGCGAATAGTCCTGGCTGACGAACTGGTAGTAGACCTGCGTCGCGGCGGCCTGCCCCTCGAAGTAGGTCACCCAGGGCACGCCGCGCCCCTGGTTGTAGAACGACTGGTAGTTGAGCATGTAGAAATCGTAGAAACCGCTCACGCCGAACTGGAACTGGTGCATCGGCGTGGACACCAGGTCGAGATGCAGCTCCTGGTTCTGCAGGTCGAAGCTGGACGTCTCGAAGTGGACGCTCTGGTAGAAATCGTAGCCGAGCGTGCCTTGTCCGAAGTCGGTGGCGAACAGCCGGTACTTGCCGCCCAGCGCGATGGCGAAGAAGCCGTCTTCCTCGCCCTTCGTGTCGAGCGGCTTGCACGGTTGGCCGGTGCTGCCGCCGCCGGTGTAGCAGTTCACGATGTTCTGCCCCGGGCTCTGCCCCGGGACGGAGGTCTTGTCCGGCGTCAGGGTGACGTTGCTGTCGTAGCCGAACCCACCCGAGCCGTAGACCGCCCACGGCTGCTCGATCGGCGCGGCGACGGCGGCGGGGACGGTCGCCAGGTACTGCTTGGCGATCTGCGTCGTTTCCGAGTCCGCCGGCCCCAGCTGGACCTGCTCGAGCAACTGCCGTCCTTCGTTGGTCTGGCCGTCGCGCAGCAACGCCACGGCTTGATAGTACTGCGCCGTCTGGCGCATCGTCGGATCCTTCGCCGCCTCGGCGAACAGTGCCTGGGCGCTCTTCGGGTCGCCCAGGCGCAGCTTCGTCAGACCGAGAAAGAACGCCGCGGAGAAGCGGTTCGCGGGCTGCGCGTAGGCGCGCTGCAGCCATTCCTGCGCCGGCTGATACTGGCCGGTCTGGAAGTACAGAATGCCGAGATCGAGCACCGCCGGCTGCAGGTCGGGACGCAGCGCCAGCGCATGGCCCAAGTCGGAGATGGCCTTGTCGGTCGCGCCCAGACGGGCGTTGGTCAGGCCGCGGTAGTAGGCCACCAACGCGTCATCGGGGTCGGCCGCGGCCGCGTCGTTCAGCAGCGCGCGCGCCTCTTCCCAACGGTGGGCGTGGAACGGGATAAGGGCCCGGGTGTAGAGCTGTTGTGAGCGCGTGCTGGCGAACGCCTGCGAGTCAGCCGCCGCGAGCAGCAGCAGTGCAGCAGCGATCGCGCATCGTCG
>Ga0335082_10007950_pt1 | contig 11515 bp, 11 predicted proteins | sample Lox_Sample_41_FD_206718 | JGI IMG/M metagenome (GOLD analysis project Ga0335082, IMG submission 206718) | Soil microbial communities from Loxahatchee National Wildlife Refuge, Florida, United States - Lox_Sample_4.1 | ecosystem: Environmental > Terrestrial > Soil > Wetlands | place: USA... | reverse complement strand
CCGGGAACCGACAACTGCCTATGATCGACGACCTCGAACGCGAATACGCCGCCGTCAAAGACAAGGTCCGCGACCTGCGGGAGTACCTTTGACGCGCCTAAGCTGCGCGCGCACCTAGCTGACATCGAAAAGAAGCTTCACGACCCGGATTTCTGGTCGAACCCCGAGCAATCGCAACAGGTCATGCGCGAGCGCAAGCGGCTGGAGGAGTCGCTGGCGACCGAGGCCGACCTGGCGCGCCGCGAGGCCGATATCGCCGCCTACTTCGAGCTGGCGCGCGAAGGCGAGAGTGTGGAAGCCGACCTCAAGCGCGAGATCGACGGGCTCCGCACCGTGGTCGAGCAGCTCGAGACCCGCACCCTGCTGTCGGGCGAGAACGACCCGCGCAACGCCATCGTGACCATCCATCCGGGGGCCGGCGGCACCGAATCGCAGGACTGGGCCGAGATGCTGCTGCGCATGTACCTGCGCTGGGCCGAGCGCCACGGCTACGAGACTGTGCTCAACGACTACCAGTCCGGCGAGGAGGCGGGCATCAAGTCGGCCACCTTCACCGTCAACGGTGACTACGCCTATGGGCTGCTGACCAGCGAGATCGGAGTGCACCGGCTGGTGCGTATCTCGCCCTTCGATCAGCAGGCGCGGCGGCACACGTCGTTCGCCAGCGTGTTCGTCTCGCCGGAGATCGACGAGAGCATCGAGATCGACATCAAGCCGGAGGACCTGCGCGTCGATACCTACCGTTCCGGTGGAAAGGGCGGGCAGCACGTCAACACCACCGACTCCGCCGTCCGCCTCACCCACATCCCGACCGGCATCGTGGTGGCGTGCCAGAACGAGCGCTCGCAGCACAAGAACCGCGAGCGCGCCATGAAGATCCTGCGCTCCAAGCTCTACGAGTTCGAACTGGAGAAGAAGCAGGCGGCTTCCAAAAAGATCGAGGATTCCAAGCTCGACATCGGCTTCGGCTCCCAGATCCGCTCCTACGTGCTCCAGCCCTACCGGATGGTGAAGGATGTGCGCACCAGGGTCGAGGTCGGAGACGTGGACCGCGTGCTCGACGGCGACATCGACATGTTCATCCGCGAATACCTGAAACAGCGCCGCATGGAGCAGCAGAGAAACTAGATGAGCACGAGAGCGCTCCAGATCGGCCGCACGGGACTGGTCCGGCGTGGCCTGCGCCAGGAGTATCTGACCATCGGTTGGAACTGCGCCGAGGCGGCGATTGCGATCGTCTCGGGTGTGATCGCCGGCTCAATCGCACTGGTCGGTTTCGGACTCGATTCCGTCATCGAGGTGTCGTCGGGCGTGGTGTTGCTCTGGCGGCTCCGCTCCGATGCTGACGAGTGCCGTCGCGAAACCGTCGAAAAGCGCGCTCGGAGGCTGGTGGGCGTCGGCTTTCTGCTGCTGGCCGCCTATGTCGCCCTGGATTCCGCAAGAACTCTGTGGCTCAAGGACGCGCCCGAGCGCAGCATCGTGGGCATTGTCTTGGCCGCGGGATCGCTGGTGGTGATGCCCCTGCTGGCGCGTGCCAAGCGGCGGGTGGCAGCCGGCATCGAGAGTCGCGCCCTGCACGCCGATTCGCGCCAGACTGATCTCTGCGCTTACCTGTCGGCCATCCTCCTGGCAGGCCTCGCGCTGAACGCAACGCTCGGATGGTGGTGGGCTGACCCACTCGCCGGTCTGCTCATGGTCCCCATCATCATCAACGAAGGCAGGGAGGCGCTTCGCGGGGAAAGCTGCGAGTGCCACTCATCATGAAAAACAGGCAGCGGCGCACGCCGAATCCGATGCTCGGCAAGCGGTTCCTGCGGGCCTTCGAGTATGCGCTGCGCAAGCACCGGAACCAGCCGCGCAAGGGCAAAGACGTTCCCTACATGGAGCACCTGATGGGCGTCTGCTCCATCGCGCTGCACTATGGGGCGACCGAAGACGAGGCCATGGCCGCGCTGCTGCACGACGTGGTCGAGGACTGCGGTGGCGAGCCGGTGCTGAAGGAGGTCCGCCGCAAGTTCGGGCCGCGGGTCGCCGCCATCGTCGAGGGTTGCACCGACGACATGACCGGGCACCAGACGCCCTGGGAATTCCGCAAGGAGCGCTACATCGAACATCTCCGGAGCACCAGGGACAACGGCGCCTGCCTGGTGTCGGCGGCCGACAAGCTGCACAACTCGCGCGCCATCCTGGCCGACTATCGCGATATCGGGATGAAAGTGTGGGACCGCTTCAGCCGCCCCGCCGACAAGACGCTGTGGTACTACCGCGAACTATTGAAGGCGTTCCGCGCCCGGCGCCGTGACCGGCGCGTCAGCCTGCTGGTCGATGAACTGGAACGGGTGGTGCATGCCCTGCACCGCAAAGTCGGCATCACGGAAGCGCAGTAAGAGTCTCCTCTGTGGACCTCAGGGCCACCTCCGTGTTCCTCTGTGGTGAGGTTTTTCTCCGCTCGATGTCTGAATCTGCCGCTTCACTGCAAACCGTTGATGGGACGGCACATCTCTGATAGTTTAGAAGTTTGTGATCATGACCTCTGCGGCAACCCTCGTGCCCGGGTCAGGCCCTGAATAACATCAGAAGGAGTCCAAGTTGTCAGCCAAAGAACGCTTTCTTTTCACCTCCGAATCCGTGACCGAAGGCCATCCCGATAAGATCGCCGACCAGATCTCCGACGCCATCGTGGACGCCTGCCTGACGGAAGATCCGCACAGCCGCGTGGCCTGCGAGACCCTGCTGACCACCGGCCTGGCCTTCATCGCCGGCGAGATCACCACCAAGACCTATGCCGATTTCCCCTCGATCGTGCGCGGCACGGTGAAATCGGTCGGCTACACCGACGCCAGCTACGGCTTCGATTGCGAGACCTGCTCGGTCATCAGCTCCATCCACGAGCAGTCGCCCGACATCGCCATGGGCGTGGATCCGGGCGGCGCCGGCGACCAAGGCATGATGTTCGGCTATGCCTGCAACGAGAACGACGACTACATGCCGACCCCGATCTCGCTGGCCCACAAGCTCACCCTGCGCCTCGCCGAGGTCCGCAAGAGCGGCCAGCTCGACTTCCTCCGTCCCGACGGCAAATCCCAGGTCACCGTCGAATACGATGCCCGTACTCACAAGCCGGTACGCGTGGACGCAGTGGTCATCTCCACCCAGCACTCCGAGACTGTGGACAACAAGAAGCTGCGGGCCGAAGTCCTGCAGCATGTCATCCAGGCCGTGATCCCCGGCAAGATGCTCGACGCCGACACCAAGTACCACATCAATCCCACGGGCCGTTTCGTGGTGGGCGGGCCGATGGGCGACACCGGTCTGACCGGCCGCAAGATCATCGTCGACACCTACGGCGGCATGGGCCGTCACGGCGGCGGCTGCTTCAGCGGCAAGGACCCGACCAAGGTGGACCGTTCCGCGGCTTACATGGCGCGTTACATCGCCAAGAACGTCGTGGCCGCCGGCCTGGCCGAGCGCTGCGAGGTCCAGCTCGCCTACGCCATCGGCGTGGCCGAGCCGGTCAGCGTCCTGGTGGATGGATTCGGCACCAGCAAGCTCAGCCAGGAAAAGCTGGAGCAGTTGGTGCGCGCCAACTTCAAGCTGACACCCAAGGGCATCATCGAGTCGCTGAACCTGCGCCGCCCGATCTTCCGCAAGACCGCGGCCTACGGCCACTTCGGCCGCAAGGACCCCGACTTCACCTGGGAGGCGACCGACAAGGCCAAGGCCCTGCGCGAGCAGGCCACCGAAAAGGTTGCGGCACACGCCACGCGGTGACGAAACCCCTGGGGCGCGATCGACTTCGCGCCCCGATCCTTACGAATCCATGATGACCAAAGTCCGTGACAAGGAAGGTATGTCGACCACAACCTCGCAAGTGAAGTGTGACGTAAAGAACATCGAGCTGGCCGACGTGGGCAAGAAGCGCATCGAGTGGGCCAACCAGTCCATGAAGGTGCTGCAGCTCATCCGCAAGGAATTCATCAAGAACCAGCCGCTGAAGGGCACGCGGGTCTCGGCCTGCCTGCACGTGACCTCGGAGACGGCGAACTTGGCCATCACCTTGCGCGACGGCGGCGCCGACGTGGTGCTGTGCGCCTCCAACCCGCTCTCCACCCAGGACGACGTGGCGGCCTCGCTGGTGCGCGATTACAACATCTCCGTCTACGCCATCAAGGGCGAGGACAACGACACCTACTACCAGCACATCCTGGCCGCGCTGGACCACAAGCCGCACATCACCATGGACGACGGCGCCGACCTGGTCACTACCGCGCTGACCAAGCGCACCGACGTGGCCAATGGCATCATCGGCGGCACCGAGGAGACCACCACCGGCGTGATCCGCCTGCGGGCCATGGCCAAGGAAGGCGTGCTGCGCTATCCCATCATCGCGGTCAACGACGCCGACACCAAGCACCTGTTCGACAACCGCTACGGCACCGGGCAGAGCACCATCGACGGCGTCGTGCGCGCCACCAACGCGCTGCTGGCCGGCTCCAAGTTCGTGGTCGCCGGCTACGGCTGGTGCGGGCGAGGCCTGGCGTCGCGCGCGCGCGGCCTGGGCGCCGACGTCATCGTCACTGAGGTCGACCCGACCCGCGCCCTGGAAGCGGTCATGGACGGCTACCGCGTGATGTCGATGAACGAAGCCGCCAAGATCGGCGACATCTTCTGCACCGTCACCGGCAACAAGAGCGTCCTCACCAAGGACCACTTCGAGGCCATGAAGGACGGGGCCATTGTCTCCAACTCCGGCCACTTCAACGTCGAGATCGACATCCCCGCGCTGGAGAAGCTGTCCAGCTCGAAGCGCGCCACCCGCGAGTTCGTCGAGGAGTACTCGCTGAAGGACGGCCGCAAGATCAACCTGCTCGGCGAAGGCCGCCTTATCAACCTGGCTGCCGCCGAGGGACATCCTGCGTCGGTGATGGACATGAGCTTTGCCGACCAGGCGCTCTCCGTCGACTACATGGTCAAGAACCACGGGTCTCTGGAGAAGAAGGTCTATGGCGTTCCGGTGGAGCTTGATAAGCGCGTCGCCCGCCTGAAACTGGAGTCCATGGGCATCAAGATCGACCGCCTGACCCCGCAGCAGGAGGAGTACCTGGCAAGCTGGAACGAGGGAACCTAAGGCTGAGACTGGTTGCAAGGGCCGCCGAGATCGGCGGCCCTTTTTCTCTCTACACCACTGCCCTTGGCCGCGCGGCCCCTCCCGCTTCCTGCTGCCGCCAGTTCCGCCACACGATCCGCAAGGCCGCCATGATCGGCACCGAGAGGAACATCCCCACCACGCCGGCCACTTCGCCTCCCACCAGTACCGCGAAGATCGAAGCCAGCGGATGCAGCTCCAGCCCGGAACCGAACAGGCGCGGCGCGGTCACGTAATCCTGGATCATGCGCCATACGCCCACGAAGATCAGCAGAGCCAGCACGTGCGGGTATCCGCTCAGGAAGCTGACGCCCACGATCAGCAAAGCGGTGATGGTTGGGCCTATCACCGGGATGAATTCCAGTACACCGCCCACCGCCCCGATAGCGAATGCGTACGGCACCTGCATGACGTTCAAGAACAGCGTGTAGACGACCAGGGCGAGCGCCGCGATCACTAGCTGGGCGCGGATGTAACGGGCCAGCATGACGTCCACGTCTTTGAGGATGCGGCGGACGAACGACTGCTCCCTGCGGCCATCGGCGGCACCGGCCAGGCTGGAGAGGAACGATTCCTTGTCCTTCAAGAAGAAGATGGCCAGGATGGGGATCAGGACCAGCCACAAAGCGTTACTGGCTACCTCGGCGGCCCTCTTCGCGAAGCTCTGCGCTGCGGCGATGATCTCCCCCTGATGGTCGGTGACCAGTTGCTGGATACGAGTCTCGCTTTCCGCGCTCCAACCCCGGCGCTCGCCCAGCAGGATCACGAACTGGCCGCTGCCGAAAGTCTCCATCAGCCTGGGAACCGATTGGGCGAGCCTCTGACTTTCGCTCGCGATGCGCGGGCCGAAGATCGCCAGCACCACTGCCACCAGCACCACCAGCCCGATGTAGGTGATGAGGATGGAGCGTCCGCGGGAACGCTTGCCGGACCTTTGCAGGCGCTCGACCGCGGGCTCCAGCAGGTACGCGAAGAAGATGGCGAACAGGAAAACGGTGAACGTCTTTCGCGCCAGGTAGAGCACGGCCAGGACGGCCGCGAACGCCACCACCGTCGCCAGCACCCTGGCAGTCGTCTTATCGAAGATGTTGGGCATCGGCCGGGCACCCAATATACAAGAACACTATAGGACGACGATGGAGATGCCCTGGTTGCCGCGGCCCAGGTCCGAGTCGGCTTTCCACTCGGGATAGCGTTTCAGCAGCTCCCAGGCGCGCTCGTCCGAAACCCGCCAGTTCTCGCCGTAGATCACCGCTTTGATGTCGCCGCTTTGCTCGGCGCTGCGGAGCGTCGCTTGCAAGCCGGTCCGCAGGGCGCCTCCCACGCCGCTCGAGCCGTAGCCGTGGATGATCTTGACTGCCTTGTAGCCCTGATCGCGCGCCTTTTGCAGTTCGTGCTCCAGCAGCAGCCGCGCTTGTTCCACGGTCGGCATGCCGCCCTCCAGGTTCACGATCTTCATCACCGACGGCTTGCGGCTCACGCCGGCAAATATACCTGAGGGCTGAGGGCTGATGGCAGACGGCAGACAGCTCATTTATCATGTCCGTTCGCCATGAGCATGAGACCGATCGCGGATTGGGTACTGAACACGGCGGCGCAGCGCGGCGCCACCTACTGCGACCTGCGGGTGGTGGACGAGCGCGACCGCATGCTGGCCACCAAGAACGGCGCGGTCGGCCACGCATCGGAGAGCGAGTCGCTGGGAGTCGGTATCCGGGTCATCGTGAACGGCTCCTGGGGGTTTGCCGCCACCGAGGAGCTCACGAAGGACTCCGTACAGGCGGCCGCTGCCCAGGCCGTGGAGATCGCCCGCGCCTCTTCCGCGGTCAAAGAACACGACGTCCGCCTGGCGCCGGAGAAAGCGGCGGTCGTCGAGTGGAATTCGCCCTGTCGCGTCGATCCGTTCTCCACCTCCATCGAGCAGAACCTCGACCTGCTGTTGCGCATCGACAAGGAGCTGCGCGGCGTCGCAGGCGTGACCCTGGCGGAGACCAATCTCCACTTCCGCCGCTACGAGCAGTGGTTCTATTCGTCGGAGGGCTCCGACATCCACCAGACCCGCACCACCACCGGGGCTGGCTTCAATGCCTACAGCTTCCAGGGCAGCGAGATCCAGAAACGCTCGTATCCGAACTCGTTCGGCGGTCAGTACCAGAACAAAGGCTACGAGCTCATCGACGAGCTCAAGCTGGTGGAGAACGCGCGCCGCATCGGCGAAGAATGCGTCGCCCTGCACAAGGCGGACCAGTGCCCGGAAGGGAAGTTCGACATCGTGCTCGATTCTTCGCAGCTCGGGCTCCAGATCCACGAATCGATCGGCCACCCCATCGAGCTGGACCGCGTGCTCGGCATGGAAGCAAACTTCGCCGGGATGTCGTTCCTGACATTGGAGAAGCTGCGCACGCTACGCTACGGCAGCGACCTGGTGAACGTCGTGGCCGACGCCACCGAGCGCCACGGACCCGGCCTCGGGACGTTCGCCTACGACGACGAAGGCGTCCCCGCCCAGTGCACCCCCATCATCACCAACGGGCTGTTCACCGGATACCTCTCGTCCCGCGAGACGGCGCACAGCATCTCCGAGCAGCGCTCCAACGGTACCATGCGCGCCGAGGGATGGAACCGCATCCCCATCATCCGCATGACCAACGTCAGCATCGTGCCGGGCGCCAAGCCGCTTACCTTCGACCAGTTGATCGGCTCGACCGATCACGGCATCTACTTCCAGGCCAACCGCTCCTGGTCCATCGACGACAAGCGCTACAACTTCCAGTTCGGCACCGAGATCGGATGGGAGATCAATGGCGGCAAGCTCGGCCGCATGCTCAAGAACCCCTCCTATTCCGGCATCACCACCGAATTCTGGAATTCCATGGACGCCATCTGCTCGCGTGACCAGTGGACCTTGTGGGGCACGCCCAACTGCGGCAAGGGCCAGCCCATGCAGACCATGGGCACCGGACACGGGGCGTCACCGGCGCGCTTCCGCGGCGTGACCGTCGGTACTGCTTACAAAGGCTCATAGCTGAATGCTCAACGAACAGCGCTGCAACGAGATCTTCGAGATCGTCAGCAAGGCCGCCGAGGCCGATGAGGTCGAAGTCCTCATTGCCGGGGGGCATCATTCGCTCACCCGCTTCGCCAACAACACCATCCACCAGAACGTTTCCGACGAGAACTACGTCGTTTCCGTCCGCGCCGTCATCGGCAAGAAGACGGCCCGCGCCACCACCAACAAGCTCGATCCCGAGTCCCTGAAACGCGCGGTCCGCTCGGCGGAGGCCATCACCGCCGTGCAGCAGCCCGACCCCGACCTGCTGCCCATGGCGGAGCCCGGGCCCGAGCGCGAGGACGAGCGGACGCCCGACCGCTGGTTTCCGGAGACCGCCGCCATCACGCCGCAGGACCGCGCCGCTGCCGTCGCCAGTATCGTGAACGTCGCCAAGCGCAACAGGCTGGTCACCGCCGGGATCTACGCCTCGTCGCGCACCATGGAAGCCATCCTGAACTCGCGCGGCATCGAGCAGTTCCATACGCAGACCTCGTCGGAAGTCTCCATCACCATGCTGGCCGACGATTCCTCGGGCTGGCAGAAGTCGAATTCGCCCGATGTGCGCAACCTGGACCCCGGCGCGCTGGCCGAGGCCGCCGCCCGCAAGGCGCGCGAGTCGGCCCGCCCCAGGGAGGTCCCGCCCGGCAAGTACACCGTGATCCTGGAGCCGGCGGCGGTCCTCGACCTGATCGGCTTCATGTTCTACGACTTCGGCGGGCTCGCCATCCTCGACCAGCGTTCGTTCCTGAACAACCGCGTGGGCACCAAGCTGCTGGGCGAGAATGTCAGCATCTGGGACGACGCCTATCATCCCCTCCAGTCCGGCGCCGGGTTCGACGGCGAGGGCCTGCAGCGCCAGCGCGTCCAACTGGTGGATCACGGCGTGATCAAGTCGCTGGTCTACGCGCGCGGCACCGCCGAGAAGATGAAGAAGTCCGAGTACGCGGCTAAGGTCGGCGAGGTCCGTCCCACCGGCCACGGGCTGCCTCTGCCCAATGAGATCGGCGAGGTCCCCCTGAACATCGTCTTCGAAGGCGGGCCTGGCGCGCAGCGCCAGACCGTGGACCAGATGGTCGCTTCCACCGACCGCGGCATTTTGGTCACCCGCCTGTGGTACATCCGCGAGGTGGACCCCTACGAGAAGATCCTTACCGGGATGACCCGCGACGGTACCTTCCTGGTGGAAAAGGGCAAGATCCAGGGCGGTGTGCGGAATTTCCGCTTCAACCAGAGCCTGGTCTCGATGCTGTCGGGGGTGGAAGCGCTGGGCACGCCGGTCCGCGCCAGCGGCGAGGAGTCCTTCGACATGGTGGTCCCGCCCCTTAAGGTGCGCGACTTCAACTTTACCGAAGTCACCAAGTTCTAGGAGGCACGACAACGCTGGAACGTCATCCCGAGCGAGGGCTCTCCCGAGTCGAGGGACCTGCATTTCACGACCCTCCCTGGGGCCGCCAGCCTCGCGACCCATCCGTCGGCGCCTGCCCAGAGGGTTGCTAGCGACCAGCGACTAGCGACTAGCGACCAGCCATCCGGAAGTAACCACCCCCCCTCCCGCCGGGTCATGCCCGGGACTATGACCTTCGTTACTCTGTATCTCCAACAAAACGCTTCATTTCCCGTCCCAACCGGGTGTATAAGTTTTCCCACCATGCCATCAAAAGCAGAGCAGACCGACGAATTGCGCAGTTCGGTTCGCTTTCCGATCAAGTTGCCGGTCAATGTCACCACCGAAGGTCAGCGGGAACACCTAGCCGAGACCGAGAACATCTCCGCCGGCGGAGTGCTGTTCACCGTGGACGCCGACATGGCGCCGGGCTCGCGCATCGAGTTCAGCATCGCCATGCCGTCGACTGTGCTGGGAACCACCTCCGACGTGATGGTAAAGTGCGTGGGCCGGGTGGTGCGTTGCGCCGAGGAAGGCGAACGCAAGTCCGTGGCCGCCGTCATTGACGAATACCGGTTCGACCGCAACTAGCACGCGATTCCTAGCGAATGGGTAGTTCCACATCCAAACCCGTCAGCCCTCCCGCCAAGGCCGATGGCAAGCCCGGCGCCGAGTCCCCGCTCAAGGTGTTGCTGGCCGACAGCCAGGCCATCTACCGCGTCGGCATCCGCAAGATCTTCGCTTTGGAAGACGATCTCCGGGTGGTCGCGCAAGCCGAGACCCTGGGCCAGACCCTGGCGGCCGCCGCCAAGTTCTCTCCCGACGTGATCCTGTTCGAGTCCGGGATCTGCCCCAATCCCGCCGAGGCGGTCGGCGAGGTCAGCAAGCGCGCTCCCGCCGCCAAGATCGTGGTCATCGCCGGCAACATCGACGAGGAAGGGACCATCGAGTATTTTCGGCGCGGCGTCCGCGGCATCGTGCCCCGCTCCATCTCCCCCGACTTGCTGGTGCGCTGCGTCAAGAAGGTCGCCGCCGGTGAGACCTGGCTCGACAACCAGGGCATCAACTGGGTGATGGAGGCCTACCGCACCCAGGCCTCGCAGCTCACCTCGCCCCGTCCCAAGACCAAGCTCACCGACAAGGAACTGCTCATCGTCTCCTGCGTCACCCAGGGGATGAAGAACAAGGAGATCGCCGGCGAGATCGGCACCACCGAGCAGGTGGTGAAGAACTACCTGCGCAAGGTGTACGACAAGCTGGGCGTCTCCGACCGGCTGGAGTTGGCGCTGTACTGCATCCACCACCGTCTGCTGGCCGGGGGCAAGGGCTCCGACCGTACCGAGCCCGAGCAGGCCGCCGCCCAAGCTGCCGCCGCCGCACAACCGGAGAAAGCCTAGCTACCTCGCCTCGGGACCCTCTGTTCTGATTTCGGAACAAATCCTGCCGGGCTATTGACTCTGCCCAGCATGCAGCTATATTGCGCGAATGCTCTGGCGTTTGCGGTCCAGTTCGGCGATCTTCAGCGATACCCTTTTGTTGTGTCGTCTCGCGATTGGTTGGGGCTATACTGCCGCCCTCACACGGCTGGGCGCGTGCCCAGGATCGCTTTGCACTGACAAATTGTCACGAAGCGCGGTGATGTCTATCACAACAAATGTACTGCGATCTAGCCGAGTATGTACCCGGCCTGGACCAGTGTGCCTTGTCCCGCACCGGGCCGAGTTCTCGACTTTATTCCCCTGGAGGAAGTCCGTGTCTCAGCACTGCAAGCGTCTGTTCGTCGTTATCGTCCTCATAGCCGCCGCCCTGGTGGCGGCGCCCCCAGCATTTGCCGGCGACGATTGGCTGCCTGTCTCCCAGGACGAGCTGCGCATGACCAGCGAGCCCAAGGCCCCTGGCGCGCCCGCCGTCTACCTGTTCCGGCAGGTGGACC
>Ga0335082_10007949_pt1 | contig 11515 bp, 9 predicted proteins | sample Lox_Sample_41_FD_206718 | JGI IMG/M metagenome (GOLD analysis project Ga0335082, IMG submission 206718) | Soil microbial communities from Loxahatchee National Wildlife Refuge, Florida, United States - Lox_Sample_4.1 | ecosystem: Environmental > Terrestrial > Soil > Wetlands | place: USA: Florida... | reverse complement strand
AGGCATCCGCCGGCAGGTCGGCGAGCGAGCGCACCGTCAGGTCGCCTGCGACGCCTCCCAGGCCGACGCTCCGCATCCCGGCGCGGCGGGCGGCCTCGATGCCGTGCTCCGCGTCCTCGACCACGATGCACCGCGCGGCCGGCACGCCGAGGCGCGCGGCCGCCGCCACGAACACCTCGGGGTCGGGCTTCCCGTGGCGGACGTCCTCGGCCGAGACGATCGCCGCGAGCTCGCGCTCGAGCCCGATCACCCGCAGCACCGCCTCGACGTTGAGCCGCGGCGCGGACGACGCGACGGCCTGCCGCCAGCCCGAGGCCGCGAGGGCGCGGACCCACTCCGCCGCGCCCGCGAGAGGTGAGAGGCCTTCCGCCGCCACGAGTCTGCGGTAGCGGTCCTCCTTCGCGTCGCCGATGCTGCGGATCCGCTCCGGCGTCGCGCGCTCCCCGAGCCACGACTCGAGGATCCGGTCGTTCCGCTGGCCGAAGGTGGCCGCGAACTGCGTCTCGGTCACGACGACGCCCTCGGCCGCCAGCGCCTCCCGCCACGAGCGCCAGTGGTGCGCGCGCGAGTCCACCAGCGTGCCGTCCATGTCCCACAGGACGGCGCGCGGGACCCGCGCCTCACTTCTGCCCGTAGTACGCGTCCCTGCCGTGCTTGCGCAGATAGTGCTTGTCCACCAGGAAGGGCTCGGGGCCGGGGAGGCCGGAGGCCAGCAGTCGCACCGTGCGCTCCATCCGCGCCAGGACCTCGAGCACCCGGGCGTGCTCGACCGCGGCCAGCGGGTCGGCGCCCCAGGTGAACGGGCCGTGGCTGGCCACCAGCACCGCGGGGATCTCGTCGGCGGCGCCCGGGTCGCCACGGAAGGTCTCGACGATCACGAGGCCGGTGTGCTTCTCGTAGTCGTGCTCGACCTCCTCGCGGGTGAGGCCGCGGGTCACCGGCACGTCGCCGTGGAAGTAGTCGGCGTGGGTGGTGCCCAGGCAGCGGATGGGCAGGCGGGCCTGGGCGAACGCGGTGGCGGCTTCCGAGTGCACGTGCGCGACGCCGCCGCACCGGAAGGCGCGGTACAGCTCGAGGTGCGTCGCGGTGTCCGAGGAGGGCCGGAGATCGCCCTCGAGCACCTCGCCGGTCGCGAGGGAGACCGGGACCATGCGCCCCGGCGTCAGGTCGGCGTAGGGCACGCCACTGGGCTTGATCACCATGACGCCGGCCGGGCGGTCCACACCGGAGACGTTGCCGAAGGTCCCCATCACCAGGCCGCTCTCGATCAGCTCGAGATTGGCGCGGCACACCATTTCGCGCAGCCTCGCCGCGACCTCGCTCACCGTGCCTCCTCCCGCAGCGCGAGCAACCGCTTCATCAGGGGGCCGAAGTCCGTCCCCGCGGCGGCGACGCCGCCGAACGCGTCGTGCAGCTGGCGGTACATCCCGTACAGCTGGTCGTAGACCCGGCGTGCCGCCGGATCCGGCACGTAGCGGCGCTCCTTGAGGGCGGTCATGCGCCGCTGCGCCTCCTCGAACCGGTCGTGGCCGCCGGCGGCGGCGCCCGCGGCGACCGCGGCCGCGATCGCCGCGCCGAGCGCCGGCGTCTGCGCCGAGCCGGCGACCAGCATCGGGTGGCCGAGCACGTCGGCGTACACCTGCATGAAGAGGTCGTTCTTCTCGGCGATGCCGCCGCAGCACACCACCCGCTCGATCGGTACCCGGTACTCGGTCAGCCGGTCCACGATCGCCCGCGCGCCGAACGCGGTCGCCTCGATCAGCGCCCGGTAGACCTCGGCGGGCGAGGTGTGCAGCGTCTGGCCGAGCACCAGCCCGGTGAGCCGCTGGTCCACGAGGATGGTGCGGTTGCCGTTGTTCCAGTCGAGCGCCAGCAGGCCGGACTCGCCCGGCCGGAGCCGCGCGGCGCCCTCGGTGAGCCGCGCGTGCGCGGCTTCGCCGCCGGCCGCGCCGCCCACCAGGTCCGCCCACCAGGCGAGCAGGTCGCCCACGGCCGACTGCCCCGCCTCGATCCCGTAGTAGCCGGGCATCACGGAGCCGGGCACGATGCCACAGATGCCCGGGATGTCCGCGAGCTTCTGGGCGTCGGGCGCGACGGCGACGTCGCAGGTCGAGGTGCCGATGATCTTGACCAGCGTCCCCGCCGCGACGCCGGCGCCGACGGCGCCGTAGTGCGCGTCGAAGCCGCCCATCGCGACCGGGATGCCCTCTCGCAGACCCAGGGCCCGCGCCCACTCGGCGCACAGCCGGCCCGCAGGCCGGTCGGCCGGCCACGCGTCGGCGAACAGGCGCGCGCGCAGCGACGCGAGGCGCGGATCGAGCCGCGCCAGGAACTCCGCCGGCGGGAGCCCGCCCCAGGCGCGCGAGTACATCGCCTTGTGCCCCGCCGCGCAGACGCAGCGGAGCACCGCGCCGGGGCCGCCGACCCCGGCCAGCACGGCGGGCACCCAGTCCGCGAGCTCGACCCAGCTCGCGGCCGCGTCGAACACGCCGGGCGCGACCTTCAGGCAGCGCCAGATCTTCGACCAGAACCACTCCGAGGAGTAGCGGCCGCCGATCGGGGCCAGGAGCTCGGGCGCGTGCCGGGCCGCGGCCGCCGTGATCGCCTCGGCCTCGGCGGCGCCGGTGTGGTCCTTCCACAGCCATGCCTGCGCCGCGAGATGCTCCCGCCACCGCGGGTCCAGCCCGAGGGGCCGGTTGTCCGCGTCCACGGGCAGCGGCGTCGAGCCGGTCGTGTCCGTCCCGATCCCGATCACCCGGTCGGCGGCGAACCGGCGGTCCGCCCCGGCCTCCGCCACCGCGCCGCGGACCGAGGCGCGGAGCGCGGCCAGGTAGTCGCCGGGATGCTGGCGCGCCAGGTGCGGCTCGCGCGGGTCCAGCAGCACGCCGCGCTCGCCGGACGGGTAGTCCGCGACCGCCGTCCCGAGCGTCCGGCCGTCGGCGCAGTCCACCACCACCGCCCGCGCGGTGTTGGTGCCGAAGTCCACCCCGATCGTGAACGCCGGCGGCAACGCCGCCTCAGCCGAGCAGGACGGGGCTGACGACGTCGAGCACGTCCGGTCCCGTGCCCGCCGCGCGTGCCTTCGCCAGCTCGTCCTGCTTCGCGTACAGCTTCACCGCCTTGAGGGCGAGGTGCGCGAAGTTCACCAGGCTGCGCTCCATCGCCCGGGTGGGGTCGTCGCGGTAGGTGAACTGGTCCTGGCTGTACCAGCCGCGGAAGTCGCGCACGAAGGTGGTGTAGAGGTACTCGACCGCCTCGGGCACCGAGATGGTGCCGAACATCAGGTCCTGGTCGTTGCGGCCCTGCCGCGCGTCGTTGACGTCGAACTTGTGGATCGGGACGCCCGCGTACGCCGCGAGGTCGCACGCCGTGGATGCGGTGGTGCCTTCCATCTTCTGGTGCCCGTAGTCCACCGTGAGGCCGCAGTTGTTGCCGCCGCAGGTGTCGTTCACGCGCTGCGCCACCAGGATCGCGCTCGCCGCGGTCGGCACGATCATGAACAGCTCGCGCGGCTCGTACGGCTTGGGCTCGATCGCGAGCCTGATGCCCGCCTTCATGCATTCCTTGTTCACGGCGACCAGCGCCTCGGTGAACCACTCGAGCGACTGGCGGTAGTCGATCTGGAAGTGGTAGTCCGCGCCGTCGGAGCCCGGCCACACGCTCAGCACCGGGATCTTGAGCGCCCTGCAGATCTCGACGGCCTTGAGGATCTCCTCCAGCGCCGCGCGCCGCAGCTCGGGCCTCGGGTTGCACGGCCCGCCGAGCTTGAAGCGCGGGTTGGTCCAGGTGTTGATGTTGCACGCCGGCACCGTCATCCCCAGCTCGGCGAGGAAGCCGGTCCGGGCCCGCTCGGCCGCGGCCAGGTCCAGGTCGCCGTTGAGCGACTTCTCGAACACGTGCTGGTGGATCTCGATGGCGTCGATGCCGGCGGCCCTGGTGCGCCGGCACTGCCCCTCGAAGTCGTTGCGGAACCGGGGATCGTCCGAGTTGTAGCCCGGCGGGGCGAACCGGTCCACGAAGTCGCCGGCCGACCAATGGCCGACGCTCATCCGGATGTCCATCGCCTTGAGGAAGGTGAGCGCCTCGGCCCGGCCCATGGGCGTCCGGGTGGCGAGCGCGAGCTTGAGCTGGTCCGGCGTGAAGCGCGGCATCGGGGCCTCCTCCCGCGGTGGCCCTAAGGTGGCGCGCCGCGGCGCCGCTCCGCAAGCGCGGCGCATTGACGCGCGCGCGCCGGCATGTAGAGTCAAGGAGCTTCTTCCCTCGCGCTCAAGGGGACGGCATGCAAGCGCTCGACTGGGTGGTGGTGCTGGCCTACTTCGCGGTCATCCTCGGCCTCGCGTGGTGGGTGTTCAAGCGCGGCAAGGACACGGCGGACGATTACTTCCTCGCCAACCGCAATCTCGGCTGGTTCATCGTCGGCGCCTCCATCTTCGCCTCCAACATCGGCTCCGAGCACCTGGTGGGCCTCGCCGGCTCCGGAGCCACCAGCGGCGTCGCGCTGGCGCATTACGAGCTGCACGCGTGGGCGATCCTGGTGCTGGGCTGGGTGTTCGTGCCGTTCTACATGCGCTCCCGCGTGTACACGATGCCCGAGTTCATCGAGCGCCGCTTCTCGCCCTCGTCGCGGGTCATCCTCTCGATCACGTCGCTCCTGACCCACGTGCTGACCAAGTTCGCGGTCAGCATCTTCGCCGGCGGCGTGGTGTTCCGCGCGCTCCTGCCGGAGCTGCACGTCAACGTCCTCGGGCACGACTGGAACGCGTTCTGGATCGGCTCGGTCCTGATCGTGCTGCTCACGGGCGTGTACACGGTGCTGGGCGGGATGCGGGCGGTGGCCTACACCGAGGCGATGCAGACCTTCGTGCTGGTGTTCGGCTCCGCGCTGCTCACCATCTTCGGGCTGATCAAGATCGGCGGGTGGCACGCGTTCCGGGAGGCGCTGCCGTCCGACATGTTCAACCTGTGGAAGCCGCTGATCCCGCACGGCGTCGCGTCCACCTGGGCGCCGGTGAAGGAGGCGACGCGGCAGGCGTGGTACTTCAACACCAACTACCCGTGGCTGGGGATGCTGTTCTGCGCCCCGATCATCGGGCTGTGGTACTGGTGCACCGACCAGTACATCGTGCAGCGCGCGCTCGGCGCGCCGAACGAGCAGGTGGCGCGGCGCGGCTCGATCTTCGCGAGCTACATCAAGCTGCTGCCGGTGTTCATCTTCATCATCCCCGGCATGATCTCGTTCGCCCTCGCGCGGAGCGGCAAGGTCGCGTCGCTCGCCTCGATGGTCGGGCCGGACGGGAAGGCGATCCCGATGATCGCGCAGTCCGCCTACCCGATGCTGGTGATGACCGTCCTGCCGGTGGGCGTGCGCGGCATCGTCGTCGCCGGCCTGATCGCGGCGCTGATGAGCTCGATGGCCGGCGCGTTCAACGCGTCGAGCACGCTGTTCACCATGGACCTCTACCAGAAGTTCCGGCCCAACTCGTCCCAGCACGAGCTGGTGTGGATGGGGCGCGTCGCGACGGCGGTGATGGTGCTGATCGCCCTGCTGTGGATCCCGGTGATCGAGGGCGCGCGGGGGCTGTACGAGTACCTGCAGAGCATCCAGGGCTACCTCGCGCCGCCGATCTTCACGGTGTTCTTCTTCGGCATCTTCAACAAGCGGCTCAACACCAAGGGCTGCATCGCGGCCCTGGTGGTGGGGTTCCTGCTCGGCACCTTCCGGATGCTGGTGGACACGCCGGTGGCCCTGCACCTGTCGGGCTACGAGAACGGCTACACCCAGGGCACGTTCCTCTGGGTCGTGAACAACATCTTCTTCCAGTACTACAGCCTGCTGGTGTTCGTGGTGTCGGTGCTCGTCATGATCGGCGTGAGCTACGCCACGCAGGCGCCGGCGGTGGAGCGGCTCACCAACGTGACGTTCGCGACGCTCACCGACGAGCACCGCGAGGAGTCCCGTGCCAGCTGGAACAAGTGGGACGTGATCCTGTCGGGGCTGGTGCTGGTGTGCATCCTGGCGGTGTATCTGTACTTCAGGGGATAGACGCCGGCGGGCAGTGGACCGGGCCGCTGCCAGACGGCAAGGGAGCAGTGGTTACCAGTCGCCGGTCGTGAGGGGCCAGTCCAGTCGTCAGTACTGACAGCTGGTCTGGCCCCTGGCCGCTCTCGTCTGGTAGCCGCTTCCTCCTCGCCGTCCGGCAACTGACCGGTTCACGGACTGACTTCCGCCTTGTACCTCTTGAGCTTGTCGTACAGGGTCCTGAGCCCGATCCCGAGCCGGTCGGCCGCGGCCTTGCGGTTGCCGCCCACCACCGCCAGGGCGCGCTCGATGGCCGCGCGCTCGATGTCGTCCAGCGTCGTGGCGCCGTTGCCGCCGGCCGCCGGGGCCGACGCCTCGCCCAGCTCCAGGTGCTCCTCGCGGATCACGTCGCCGTCGCTCAGGATGGCGGCGCGCTCGAGGACGTTCGCCAGCTCGCGGACGTTGCCCGGCCACGGCGCGGCGACGACCCGGCGCTGCGCTCCCGGCGACAGCGCCAGCCGCGGACGGCCGATGGCGGCGCCGCTCCTGGCGAGCAGCCGCTCGGCCAGCGGCAGGATGTCGCGCGGGCGCTCCCGCAGCGGCGGCAGGCGGACCGGGAACACCGCCAGGCGGTGGTAGAGGTCCTCGCGCAGCGCGCCGCCGGCGCGCAGGGCGTCCATGCTCCGGTTGGTCGCCGCGACCCAGCGCACGTCCGCCTCGATGGTCCGGGTGCCCCCGACCCGCTCGTAGCGGCGGTTCTCGAGCACGCGCAGCAGCTTCGCCTGCACCGCCGACGGCATCTCGCCGACCTCGTCGAGGAAGAAGGTGCCGCCCTCCGCGAGCTCGATGCGCCCGCGCCGCGCGCTCACCGCGCCGGTGAACGCGCCCTTCTCGTGGCCGAACAGCTCGCTCTCCAGCAGGGTCTCGGGAATGGCGGCGCAGTTCACCGCCACGAACGGCCCGCCGCCGCGCGGGCTCCAGGCGTGGAGCGTGCGGGCCGCCACCTCCTTGCCGGTCCCGCTCTCGCCCATCAGGAGCACGGTGGATCCGGTGGCCGCGACCTTGCGCAGCGCGTCCACCACCGGCTCCATGGCCGGGTCGCCGTAGGACAGGGGCGGCAGCTCGGGGGCGTCGCGCGTGGCGCGGTCCCGCGCCGCGAGCAGCGCGCGGTGCTCGAGCGCGCGCCGCGCCAGGAGCCGCAGCTCGGCGGGGCTTCCGATCGGTTTCTGCAGGTAGTCGAACGCGCCGAGCTTCATCGCTTCGACCGCGGTGTCCACCGTGCCGAAGGCGGTGAGCACGACCACCTCGAGCTCGGGCTGCTCCGCGCGCACCTGCCGGAGCAGCGCCATGCCGTCCAGCCGCGGCATCTTGAGGTCGGTGAACAACAGGTCGAACGACTCGCGCGCGAGCCGGCCCGCGGCCTCCGCGCCGTCCGCGGCCTGCACGACCGCGTGGCCGTCGTCCTCGAGCGCCTCGGCGATGAAGCCGCGCACGCCCCGCTCGTCGTCCGCCACCAGGATCCGCGCCATCGCGCTCCGCTCAGCCGCCGGGGATGGTGATGCGGAACAGCGCGCCGCCGTCGGGATGGTTGGCGGCGACGATGGTCCCGCCGTGCAGCTCGACCACGCGCTGCGCCACCGCGAGGCCGAGCCCCGTGCCCGAGACCCGCGTGGTGTAGAAGGGCGAGAAGATCCGCCGCTCGTCGCCCGGCGGGATGCCGGCGCCGAAGTCGCGCACCGTGAAGACCAGCGACCCGTCGCTGCGGCCCGCGGCGACCTCGGGCCTCGTGCCTTCGCGCGTGGCCTGGCGCGCGTTGCGGAGGACGTTGGTCAGCGCCTGCCGCATCCGCCGCTCGTCGAGCGGCCAGACGTGCGGGGTGCCCTCGGTGCGGACATCGAACGAGTCGCGGCCCACCTCGTCCACGCACGCGCCCAGCAGTGCGGCCGGGTCCGTGGGCCGGAGGTCCATCGGCCCGCTGCGGGCGAAGTCGAGCAGGTCGCTGGTCAAGGCCTCGAGGCGCCGCGCCTCCGTCACCACCAGGTCCGCCTTGCCGCGGTCCGGGCTCCGCTCGCCGAGCCGCTCGGCCAGCAGCTGCGCGTTGCCCTTGAGCGAGGCGAGGGGGTTCCGCAGCTCGTGCGCGAGCACCGCGGACATCTCGCCGAGCGCGCCCAGGCGGCGCTGCTCCTCGAGCCGGTGCTCGATCAGCTCCTGGCGGACGGACAGCCGCCAGAAGATCAGGGCCGCGGCGATGAGCGCCGCCGCCATGAGCAACGACAGCACGAAGGTGCTGGTCGCCTCGCCCGCGAGGCGCTCGGCGACCAGCGGCTCGAACTCCAGCACGAAGGTGAGACGCCGCGGCCGCAGGCCGGCCGGCGGCGGCCCGCCCGGGCGCGCCGCGGCCGGTTCGCCGGCGACGGGCGGCGGCGGGGCGAGTCCCGCGTAGCCCCACAGCCGCACGCGGTCGCCGACCTGCTCGAGCACCGGCGGTCCCGGCGGGCGGCGCGCCGGCAGCCGGACCGGCACGGCCGGCTTGCCGGCCTGCGCGAGCGGCGCGCCCGCCGAATCGAAGAAGGCGAGGTAGCTGAGTCCCGCGGCCTGGTGCTGGCGGAGGATCGAGTCGAGCTGCGCGGCCTGCGGCTCCCCCAGCGTCCGCGCCTGCTGGCGGATCGCCTCGAACAGCACCAGGCTCTGGCCGCGGTTGAGGGTGGTGGCCGCCGCGACGGCCCGCTGCCGCCCCACCCACGCCGTGGCCACGAGTGCCGCGCCGAGCGCCACGGTGGTGGCGAGCCACCCCCACCGCACCCACCGGCCCAGCGGGGCCTTCATCGCCTGCCCGTTCCGCGCGGCCGGCGCGTCGACGGTCGCATCACGGCGCGAATATACCCGCCCACCCGGAGGCCGCGAGGCCGCCGGCGCCGCGGGCCCTTTCGGCGCCAGGGTGCCGCCGCCGTGCATGTCACACGCCTCCGGGGGGCGGCGGACCGCCGCCACCGTTCGACCGGCCGCCCTGGAACGGGCTCGCCGCGCCGGTGGGGGCGCGGGCGGCCGCGGCCTCGCCCGCGATCACCTCCAAACCGGCGCGGAGCGACGCGCCGCTCACCTCGGTGCTCAGCCCGTCCGAGAGCCCGGCGTGCACGAGCGCCAGCTGGGGCGCGCCCGCCGAATCGAGATACCACAGCGTGGCGGCGCCGGCCCCGTCCGTCGCGCCGGGCCCGGCGAGGGCGCCGGCCGCCGCCGTGCCGGGATGCGCCGCGCGCCACCGCGGCAGCAGCGACGCGGGCGCCTCGAACCGCAGGGCCGCGTTCGCCACCTTCAACCCACGTCCACGTTGCGCTGCACCACCGTGCCGTCGATGGGCGCGTAGATGCAGACGTAGCGCAGGTCTTCGCGGGCGCGGTCGAGATCCACCTGCTTCACGGCGAGGCCCGCCTGCGCGGCCTCGTAGGAGGCGCGCGCGGTGACCACGTCGGCCCGCGCCGCGCCGCCGCGGGCCGCCAGGGCGACCACGCCCCCGGCCGCCAGGCCCGCCACCACCACGCCCACCAGGATGCGTTTCACGACCACGTCCTCCCGCCTCGTCCTACTCGTACCGGAGCGCCTGGATGGGATCCAGCGCCGCCGCCTTCCGGGCCGGATAGAACCCGAAGAAGATCCCGACCGCCGCCGAGAAGCCGAGCGCGACCAGCACCATCTGCGGCGCGATCGCCGTCTGCCAGCCCGTCGCCTTGGAGAGGATCGCGGCCCCGCCGAACCCGATGCCGACCCCGATCGCGCCGCCGATCAGGCTCATCACGATGCTCTCCACCAGGAACTGGGTGAGCACGTCGCCGCCGCGCGCGCCGATCGCCATCCGGATCCCGATCTCCCGGGTCCGCTCCGTCACCGACACCAGCATGATGTTCATGATCCCGATCCCGCCCACCAGCAGCGAGATGCTGGCGATGGCCGCCAGCAGCAGCGTCATCACGTTGGTCGTGCCCTGCGCCGCCTCGGCGAGGTCGGTCTGGTTGCGGATCGTGAAGTCGTCGTCGGCGTAGCTCGGCAGCTTGTGCGAGCCGCGCAGGATCTGCCGGATCTCCTCCTGCGCCGCCGGCAGGTCCTCCTTGTTGGTGGTGCTGGCGAGGATCTGCGGCAGGAACGTCCAGCCGCCGGTGAGCCGCGTCTGCACCGTGGTGTACGGCGCGATGATCAGGTCGTCCTGGTCGGTGCCCTCGGCGGTCTGCCCCTTGGGGGCCAGCACGCCGATGATCTGGAACGGCTCGTTGCGGATCCGGATCTGCGCGCCCACCGCGTCCTGGCCGGGGAACAGGTTGTCGGCCACCGTCTTCCCCACCACCGCGACCTTGCGCCGGGTCTGGAGATCGTTCTGGTCGAACAGCCGGCCGCTGGTGACGGTCCAGTCGCGGATCAGCGGGTAGTCGAGCGACACGCCGTTCACCAGCGTGCGCCAGTTGCTGTTGCCGCCGATGATCTGGCTCGGCGCCACCACCACCGGCGAGACGTGCGCCAGCAGCAGGCCCTCGCGCTGCAGCGCCGTGTAGTCGTCGATGGTGAGCCGGCCGGAGGTCCCGGCGCCCTGGCTCACCCCGCCCTGCCGGTTCGCCGCCTGGGTGACCACGATCATGTTGGTGCCGAGGTTGTCGATGCGCCGCTGGATCTCGGACTTGGCGCCCTGCCCCACGGCCACCATCACGATCACGGCGCCGACGCCGATGATGATGCCCAGCATCGTCAGCAGCGTGCGCATCTTGTTCTTGAGGATGCTCTTGGTGGCGATGTCCACCAGCCGCGTCGCTTTCATGTCAGTCCGCCGCCTCCAACGGCTGCAGCAGCGCCAGGTCGGCCGACGCCAGGCGGCGGTCGGCGATCGGCTCGTCGCGGATCACCAGGCCGTCCCGCAGCTCCACCACCCGCCGGCAGTACAGCGCGATGTCGTGCTCGTGCGTCACCAGGACGATGGTGATCCCCTGCGCGTTCAGCTCCTGGAACACCGACAGCACCTCGACCGAGGTGTGGGTGTCGAGGTTGCCGGTGGGCTCGTCGGCCAGGACCAGCGCCGGCGACGTCACCAGCGCCCGCGCAATGGCCACGCGCTGCTGCTGGCCGCCCGACAGCTCGCTGGGCTCGTGGTCCATCCGCTCCCCGAGCCCCACGCGCTGCAGCGCGTCGCGCGACAGCGCCTTGGTGTCCAGCTTCTCCGGTCCGCGGTGGTAGAGCAGCGGCAGCTCCACGTTCTCGAGCGCCGAGGTGCGCGCCAGCAGGTTGAAGCCCTGGAAGACGAACCCGATCTTCGCGTTGCGGATGTCGGCCAGCTCGTTCTTGGTCATGCCGTCCACCCGCACGCCGTCGAGCCAGTAGCCGCCCGAGGTGGGCCGGTCGAGGCAGCCGAGGATGTTCATCAGCGTGGACTTGCCGGAGCCGGAGGCGCCCATGATGGCGACCATCTCGCCGCGGGCGATGCTCACGTCCACGCCGCGCAGCGCGTGCACCTCCGTC
>Ga0335082_10007948_pt1 | contig 11516 bp, 14 predicted proteins | sample Lox_Sample_41_FD_206718 | JGI IMG/M metagenome (GOLD analysis project Ga0335082, IMG submission 206718) | Soil microbial communities from Loxahatchee National Wildlife Refuge, Florida, United States - Lox_Sample_4.1 | ecosystem: Environmental > Terrestrial > Soil > Wetlands | place: USA... | reverse complement strand
CTCCTGGCGGCGGCGGACTGGGGGCTCGAGCAGGTCGAGGCGATCGCGGGCGCGATCGCCGCCGGGGAGGAGGGGCGGTGACCTCGCTCCGCGAGAGCCTGGCGTCGCGGCGCGTGGTGGTCTGCGTGGGCGCGGGCGGGGTGGGGAAGACCACCACCGCGGCGGCGGTGGCGCTCGCCCGGGCCCGCGAGGGAGCGCGCGCCCTGGTCTGCACCATCGACCCGGCCCGCCGGCTGGCCAACGCCCTCGGGCTCTCCGCCCTGGGGAACGTCGAGGCCCGGATCCCCGACCACAAGCTGGCCGAGGCCGGGCTCGCCCCGCGGGGCCAGCTCTGGGCGATGATGCTCGACGTGAAGCGGACCTGGGACGACCTGGTCACGCGCCACGCCCCCGACGCCGCCCGCCGCGACCGCATCCTCCGCAACCGCCTCTACCAGCAGATGTCCGCCGCCCTGGCCGGCTCCCAGGAGTACATGGCGATGGAGAAGCTCCACGAGCTGGCGACGGATCGCGACTACGACCTGATCGTCCTCGACACCCCGCCCACCGCCCACGCCCTCGACTTCCTCGAGGCGCCCGACCGGATCCTCGACTTCCTCGGGAACGAGACCGCCCGCTCGCTGCTCGCGCCCGCCATCGGCGCCGGCCGCCTCGGGCTCCGCCTGGCGCAGCTCGGGGGCGGCTACATCGCCAAGACCCTGGCTCGCTTCACCGGCCAGGACGTGCTCGCCGACCTGGGCGACTTCCTCCAGGGGTTCCAGGGGATGTACGACGGCTTCAAGGAGCGGGCGGCCGCCGTCCGGGCCCTCTTCTCCCGCCCCGAGGCCGGGTTCCTCCTCGTCTCCTCCCCGAGCCCGCTCGCCATCGGCGAGGCCCTCGCCTTCCACGAGCGGCTCCACGCCGAGGCCATGCCCATCGCCGGCCTGGTGGTGAACCGCCTCACCCCCGACCTGCGCCCCGGCGACGGCCCGCTCCCCGGGGCGGCAGCGCTCGCCCCCCTCCTGCCGCCCGGCGCCGAGCCGGGGCTGGCGGCGCGCCTCGCCGCCACGCTGGCCGAGCACCAGTCCCTGGTCGTGGCCGAGCGGCGGGCGATCGCCCCGCTGCTCGAGCGGCTCGCCGGGCCGGCCGCCCTCGTGCCCCGGCTGGAGAGCGACGTCCACGACCTGGCGGGCCTCGCCATGCTCGGCGACCGGCTCTGAGCCATGGCTCGCGCCGCGCTGGTTCCGAATCTCGCGCGCTCGTCCTAGGATGGCGCCGATGCGGCTCCCCGATCTCGAGGTGCGGACCGGCGCGGCGCGCGAGCTGGTCGAGATCACCGGCCCGGTGCGGGCGGCGCTCCGCGCGGCCAGGGTGCGGGAGGGGCTCCTGGTGGTGGCCTCGCCGCACACCACCGCCGGCGTGACCGTGCAGGAGAACGCCGACCCGGACGTCCGCCGGGACCTGCTCCTCGCCCTCTCCAACGCGATCCCGGACGCGCCACCCCAGGGGCGCTACCGCCACGCAGAAGGGAACAGCCCGGCCCACGCCATGACCTCGCTGGTGGGCACCGCCGCGACCTTGATCGTGGAGGACGGCGAGCTGGTGCTCGGGACCTGGCAGGGCGTGTACCTCTGCGAGTTCGACGGGCCGCGGACGCGGACCGTGATGCTCAAGGTGATCCCGGGATGAGGCGCCCCGCCCCCCGGTGGCCCCGCGGCCCCGCGGCCGCGCTCGCCGCCGCCTTGCTCGGCTGCGCCGCCGTCCCGCATCCGCCGGCGGCCGGGCCCGCCCTTGCGCCGTCCCCCGCCCCCGCGCCTCCCCGGCCGGCGGAGCTCGCCTTCCCTCCCGAGGAGGTGAAGGTCTCGCCCGTCGAGCTCGAGCTCGCGGGGAAGAACGACGAGGAGCTGTTCGCGATCGGGAGCGCCGCGTTCGAGGCCGGGGACTTCCGCCGCGCCGCGGCCGCCTTCGCCCGGCTCGCCGACCTCTCCCCCGCCTCCCCCCACCAGGCCGCCGCCCTCTTCGACGCCGGGCTCGCCTACGAGCGGCTCGAGGAGTGGCGGCTGGCCCTCGAGCGCTTCCGCGCCCTGGAGGGGCGGTTCGAGGGGCCGGACGCGCTCGAGGCGAGCTTCAAGGCGGCGGAGTGCCTCTACCACCTGGGCGAGCGCCCCGAGGCCCGCGCCGCCCTGGACGCGATCGCCCGGCGGCCGCTCCTCCCGGCCGGCGACCGGATCCGGGCCCTCGCCCAGCGCGGGGTGGTGGAGCTGGAGCAGGGCGCGGCGGAGGACGCGGAGCGGACCTTCCGGCTCGCCCTCTCCCTCTGGCAGTCGGGGAGCGAGGAGGAGCGGCTCGACCCCTACTACGCCGCCCAGGCGCAGTACTACCTGGGCGAGGTCTACCGGGGCTGGTTCCAGGCGCTGCCCCTCGACCCGTCCCTGGGGGACGAGGAGCGGCTCCGCCAGGACCTCGAGCACAAGGCGGAGATGCTCCTCTCCGCGCAGGGCCACTACCTGCGGGCGATCCGGATGGGCGAGGACCGCTGGGCGGTCGGCGCCGGCTTCCGGATCGGCGAGCTCTACGACGAGCTCCGCCGCCAGCTCCTCGAGGCCCCCCTCCCGCCCGGCCTCGACGACGAGCACGCCCAGGCCTACCGGACCGAGCTGCGGCAGCGCGTCCGGGTGCTGGCGGCCAAGGCGATCACCGCCTACGAGCAGACCCTCTCGCGCGCCGCCCGCTCGGGGGTGGACGACCTCCGCTTCCTCGGGGACGCCCAGGCCTCGCTGGCGCGCCTGCGGCAGGCGCTGGCGGAGGACGCGCGGCCGGGGAGCTGAGGGCGATCAGCGGCCGGTCAGGGATCGCGCGCCGCCGCGTCCGCCGGGTACATCGCGTCCAGCTCCGCCCGGAAGCGCTGCTCGACCACCTTCCGCTTCACCTTCTGCGACGGGGTGAGCTCCCCCTCCGCCTCGCTGAGCTCGCGGGGGAGGACGGTGAACCGCTTCACGGTCGCGAAGCGCGGGAGGCCGGCGTTGAGCCGCTCCACCGCCCGCTGCAGCTCGGCCCGCACCGCCGGGTCGCGCGAGCGCTCCTCGAGCGAGGCGGGCGCGCTCCCGCTCCGCGCCGCCCAGGCGGCGAGCGCCTCGGGGTCGAGGGTGACGAGCGCGGTCACGTAGTTCCGGCGGTCGCCGTGGACGAGGACCTGGGAGACCAGGGGCGAGAGCCCCTTCAGCTTCCCCTCCAGGTCGGCGGGGGCGACGTACTTGCCCCCCGAGGTCTTGATCAGGTCCTTCTTCCGGTCGGTGATGGTGAGGAACCCCTCCCCGTCGACGGTGCCCACGTCGCCGGTGTGGAGCCACCCCTCCTGGTCGAGCGCCTCGGCGGTCTGCTCGGGCAGCCCGCGGTAGCCGCGCATGATCCAGGGGCCGCGCATCAGCACCTCGCCGTCCTCGGCGATGCGCACCTCGGTCCCGGGGAAGGGCGGCCCCACCGTGCCGATCCGGTTGGCGAAGGGGAGGTTGCAGTGGGTGGCGGCCGAGGACTCGGTGAGCCCATAGCCCTCCAGGATCCGGACGCCCATGGCGTCGAAGAACTCGTTCACCTCCCGGGCGAGCGGCGCCGAGCCGGAGATGAAGAACTGGAGCCGGCCGCCGAAACGGTCGCGCACCTTGCGGCAGACGGGCCTGGGCGGCGAGGAGCGCGCCGGGCTTCTCCCCCGCCCGCAGGAGCCTGGACCGCTCCACCCCCACGTCGAGCGCCCAGCGGAAGAGGGCGGCCCGGACGGCGCCGCCCTCGCGGGCGGTGGCCAGCACCTTGTTCCGCACCTTCTCGAAGATCCGGGGGACCGCGCAGACGAAGGTGGGGCGCAGCGCGGCCAGGTTGTCCACCAGCTTCTCCACCCGCCCGTCCACCGCGGTGACGAAGCCGATCCGGAGCTGCGCCGTGCCGATCATCTTCCCGAACGAGTGGGCGAGCGGCAGCCAGAAGAGCTGCAGGGCCCCGGCGTGGTCGAGGATCCCCGACCGCTGCACCGAGAGCGACTGCGCCACCCAGGCGGAGTGGGTGAGCTCGACGCCCTTCGGACGGCCGGTGGTGCCGGAGGTGTAGAGGAGGGTGGCGAGCGCCTCGGGGCGGACCGAGGCCGCCGCCTCCTCGAAGGCGCCCGGGTGGGCCGCGTCCCACTCCTGCCCGCGCGCCTCCAGCTCGGCGAAGGTGATCACCCAGCCGTCCGCCGACGGGCGCCCGTCGAAGGTGACGACGTGGCGCAGGACCGGCAGCTCCTCCCGCCGCGCGGCCAGCTTGGCCACCTGCTCGTCGTTCTCCGCGAAGGCCACCACCGTCCCCCCGTCGGCGAGGATGAAGGCGCACTCCTCGGCGGTGGTGGAGGGGTAGATGGTGCTGGTGGCGGCGCCGGCGCAGAGGACCCCGAGGTCGGCGAGGATCCACTCGATCCGGGTGGCGGAGAGGATGGCGCAGACCTGCTCGGCTCCCACCCCCAGGGCGCGCAGCCCGGAGGCGACCGCGCGCACGCGCTCCTCGGTCTGCGCCCAGCTCAGGCTCCGCCAGCCGCCGTCCGCCGGGTGGCGGAAGGCCTCGCGGTCGGGCGTCTGCCCCACCCGCCAGAGGAACAGCTCGGGCACGGTGCTCGGTGCGGTCTCGGCCAAGGCGCCCTCCTCCCCCGTCGCGCGGCGACTGTAGTCCGAAGGGCGGCCGGGCGCAGCAGGGGCGAGGGTGCCTGCGCCCCCGGGCCGCGGGCGGGCCACCCCTCCTCCGCCTTAACGCCGTCCTGTCCGCTTCAACGTCCTACGCCGTCATCCCCCTGGGCGCTTGACAGGGAATGCATCCGCTACTTAGGATTCTCGTCCAACAGAACGGAAGACACCGATCCTCCGAGGACCCCATGCCCATCCCGCCCGAGAGAAAGCTGCGCTTCGAGACGCTCCAGGTACACGCCGGCCAGGAGCCCGCCCCGGGCACCAACGCCCGGGCGGTGCCCATCTACCAGACCACCTCCTACACCTTCGACTCGGCCGAGCACGGCGCGAACCTGTTCGCGCTCAAGGAGTTCGGGAACATCTACACGCGGATCATGAACCCGACCACGGACGTCTTCGAGAAGCGGATCGCCGCGCTCGAGGGCGGCGCGGCGGCCCTCGCCACCGCGTCCGGGCAGGCGGCCCAGTTCCTCGCCATCTCCACCCTCGCCCAGGCCGGCGACAACATCGTCTCGAGCAGCCTCCTCTACGGGGGCACGTACAACCAGTTCAAGGTGACCCTCCCCCGCCTCGGGATCGGCGTGAAGCTGGTGGACGGCGACGACGCCGTCGCGCTGGAGCGGGCGATCGACGGGAAGACCAAGGCGCTCTACGTCGAGTCGCTCGCCAACCCGTCCGGCAGCGTCCCAGACTTCCAGGCCCTGGCCGCCCTCGCCCGCTCGAAGAAGATCCCCCTCATCGTGGACAACACCTTCGGCGCGGCCGGCTACCTGGTGCGCCCCATCGAGCACGGCGCCGACCTGGTGGTCCAGTCGGCCACCAAGTGGATCGGCGGGCACGGCACCTCGATCGGCGGGGTGATCGTCGACTCGGCCCGGTTCGACTGGGCGGCGAGCGGGAAGTTCCCGATCTTCACCGACCCCTCCCCCGGCTACCACGGCCTGGTGTTCAACGACGTCTTCGGCCCGAAGGGGCCCTTCGGCAACATCCAGTTCATCATCCGCGCCCGGGTGGAGGGGCTGCGCGACCTCGGCCCGGCCCTCTCCCCCTTCAACGCCTTCCTGCTCCTGCAGGGGCTCGAGACCCTCTCGCTCCGGGTCCAGCGCCACGGCGAGAACGCGCTCGCGCTGGCCAAGTGGCTCAAGACCCACCCCCAGGTGGCCTGGGTGAACTACACCGGCCTCGAGGAGCACCCGTCCTACCAGCGCGCCCGCAAGTACCTGAGGAACGGGTTCGGGAGCGTGTTCACCTTCGGCATCAAGGGCGGCTTCGAGGCGGGGAAGAAGTTCATCAACGCGGTGAAGCTCGCCTCGCACCTCGCCAACGTGGGGGACGCGAAGACGCTCGTGATCCACCCCGCCTCCACCACGCACCAGCAGCTGAGCGACGCCGAGCAGGAGAGCGCCGGGGTGACGCCGGACCAGGTCCGGGTCTCGGTCGGGCTCGAGCACATCGAGGACATCAAGGAGGATTTCGACGAGGCCTTCCGCGCGGCCCGGTAGGGGCGCACCTCCCCTCGTCATCGCCGCCTTCCGGGCCGATCCGGCCTGGAAGATCGGGAAGGGGCCCTGGGCGACCGGGGCCCCTTTTTTGTGATCGTAAGTGCCTGATTTCACGGCCGTGAGCTGGATGCCCCGCGAGAGCACGCGATCCGGCATCCCCGCGGCACCTCCAGCAGCCTCCCAGGAGGCCTAACCGCGCGAAAACACCCATCCCACGGTACATCGACAAGATTGACACCCACATGGTCCGAGCCCGTAGCATGCGGGCTCGAAGGGGGCTGCGCCCGAGGCCGCGCGCCCGCCCGAGGAGCGGTGGGGAATGCGCTACGTCCGATTGGGTCTGATGGTGGGGGCGCTCTGCGCCTGCCAGCCCGCGCCCCGGGTCGGACCGCCGACCCAGGGAGGCGTCGCGGCCGACGGCCACTTCTCCTCCCTGGTGCAGACCATCTTCGTCCCGCGGTGCGCCACCTCGGCCTGCCACGCCGGGGGGATCCCGCCCCCGAACGCCCCCCTCAACCTCGAGGCCGAGAACGCCTACGGCCAGCTGGTGGGCGTCCCCGCCGCCCAGCTCCCCGGCATGAACCTGGTCGAGCCGGGCGACCCCGCGAACAGCTACCTCGTCCTCAAGCTCCGCGGCACGGCCGGGGACGCGGGCGGCGTGGCGTCGCTGATGCCGCTCGCCGCCGCCGCCCTCGACGAGGCGGACATCGAGGCCATCGAAGCCTGGATCGCCGACGGAGCCCAGAATGACTGACCGACCGCACCGCTCGCCGCCGCGCGCCGCCCGCCTGACCGCAGGGCTCCTCGCCCTCCTCTGCGCCGGGGCCGCCCGGGCCGGCGGCGGGTCCGGCACGCAGGTCTCGGGATCGGTCTACCTCGACTACTGGGGCATCCCGAACAAGAACGCCGCCCAGAACGCCCCCGCCTCCTTCACCCCGGACGCGTCGCTCAAGATCGGCGTCGACGTCCACGACGAGCTGTCCTTCTCCGCCAAGGCCTGCGTCAGCTGCCACGGCGTGGAGATCGACCACATCGCCCTCGACTACCAGCCGACCGCCTGGTTCAACGTCCAGTTCGGCCGGCTGGCGGTCCCTTTCGGCGAGTACTCGCAGCGCGTCGACTCCTCCGGCCACAAGACCGCCTCCGCCCCGCTCATCTACGACATGGGCCGGATGGCCTACGGCGACCGGACCTCCATGAACCTGGGCGTGCTCCCCCAGCCCTACGTCGACACCGGCGTGCTGGTGTACGGGACCGTCTGGCTCGGGTCCAAGCTGCAGGTCTGGTACGGCCTCTACGGCGTGGCCGGGCTCAAGGGGGCGAACGACGTCGACTGGATGTCGATGCGCTCCATCCCCTACACCGACAACAACCGCGAGCCGGCCGGCGGCGGGCGGCTGGCGCTCACGCTCTCGCAGGACGAGGGCTTCTTCGGCGACGTCAGCGTCGGGGCCTCGGGCTCGGCCGGTCACTACGACAAGGACGCGAAGCTCAAGTACCTGATCTACGGCCTCGACGCCTCCGCCCGGTTCGGGCCGGTGACGATCCGCGGCGAGTACGCCGCCCGGAAGATGGACCTGAGCCAGACGGCCAGCTACCCGTACCAGCCGGTGGACTTCTGGATGCGCAAGGAGGGCTGGTACGCCGAGCTCGAGCACCCGCTGGGCAAGTACCTGAGCGCCGTCTACCGCTACGACACCCTGCGCCGCCTCGGGGTCCCCCTCCCCGGCACCAACGCCGCCCTCACCCCGGACAGCAGCATCGTCCGCTACACCGCCGGGCTCGTCGTGTCCCCGGCGCAGGCGATATACATGAAGCTGATGTGGGAGTACTGGGACCCGACCGACTTCCAGAGCTTCCACTCGTACCACGTCGGCCTGGGAGGGGCGTTCTGATGGCTTCCTCGACGATCGCGGCGCTGGCGGCGGTCGGCCTCGTCCTCGCCTCGGCGAGCGGCGGGGAGAAGGCGCCACCCGACCCCCGCGACTACGGGCCGGACCACATCGACATCTCGGGCTACCCGGCCGAGCAGCAGCGCGAGTACATGGTCTACTCGATCAAGTGCGCCAAGTGCCACCCGCTCGCGCGGTCGGTGAACGCGAAGTACAACGCCCAGGACTGGAAGCGGTACCTGAAGCGCATGATCCGGCGCCCCAACTCCGGGATCAACGAGGAGCAGGCGCAGGCGATCTACGACTTCCTCAAGTTCCATTCCTCGAAGATGGGCTACTAGCGGTCCGCGGTCGATGGCCTCCTTCCCCGCGCGCGCCCGGGCGTCGCTGCGCCTCCGGCTCCTGGTCGCCACCGTGGCGCTGCTGGCGGTGGCGCTCGCCTTCGCCGCGGTGGCCTTCGAGCGGGCCGCGCGGTCGGTGGTGGTCGAGGCGGTCCACTCCCACCTCGCCGCCCGCGCCAAGGAGGTGCACGACGCCGTCCTCCGCTTCCAGCGCGAGCGCGGCCTCACCGTCCGCAACTGGTCCGAGGCGGACGCGATGCAGTCCACGATGGACTCGGGGGACCCGAAGTTCGCCGAGGACTACTTCAAGCGCACCATCCAGGACCAGGGCGGGGCCTTCGACATGGCGGCGCTGCTCACCGCCGGCGGCGAGGTGCGCGCGGCGGTGCGCCGCTCCGAGGGGGGCGAGCGCCGCGGGGTCGGGGTGGACGACCTGCGGGGCAAGGTCCTCGGGCTCGCCCTGGTGCACGATGCGGCCACCAGGGGCGAGATGGCGCTCGGGATCGCGCCCCTCTCCCTCCTCGACCCCCTGGGGAAGGACGTCCCCACCCTCTACATGGCCTCGCCGGTGAAGGACTTCGCCGGCGACCTGGTGGGCGTGGTGGTGGTCGCGGTGACGCCGGACGCGATCTCCCAGCTCCTCGCCGACGTGACCGGCAAGGTGGGGAGCTACCTGCCGGTGCTCGCCGATCGCGACCAGAAGGTGGTGCTCTCCGTCCCCGGGGTGGAGCAGGCCTCGCTCGCCTCCATCCTGGCGGCCCCGGCCAGCCGCCCCGGCTCGCTGGAGGAGATCGACCGGGGCGCGGAGGGGAACGCGCTGGCGGTGCGGACCGCCCCCTCCGCCGAGGCGCCCGGCTGGTCGACCATCATGCTCGTCCCGCTCCGCCAGGCGTTCGGGAGCCTGTACTGGATGCGGGGCATGCTGGCGACGCTCTTCGCCCTGGTGCTCGCCGGCGCGGGCTTCGCCAGCGTGGTGGCGCTCCGCCAGGCGGCCCAGCCGCTCACCGACGTCTCCCGCTCCATGTCCAAGGTGGCGGCCGGCGACTTCTCGATCCGGGTGCGGACCGAGTACACCGACGAGCTCGGCCACCTGGTCCGCTCCTTCAACACCATGGTCACCGAGGTGGAGCGCTCCCGGGACGAGCTGCAGCGAACCGAGGCGCTCCGGCGCGAGGTCCAGATCGCCCACCAGATCCAGACCGCCATCCTGCCCGTCAGCCCGGCGGTGAAGGGCTTCGAGGTGGCGGCGCGGATGAAGCCGGCCGAGGACGTGGGCGGCGACCTCTACGACATCCTCGCCTTCGAGGACACCTTCTGGGTCCTGGTGGGCGACGTCTCCGGCCACGGCATCAACTCCGGGCTGGTGATGATGATGGCCCAGGCGGCGGCCTACAGCGCCATCGCCGACGACCCGAAGACCTCGCCCAGCGCCGTGATCGCGGCGGTGAACCGGGTGGTCCACGAGAACGTCCGCAACCGGATGAAGCGCGACGACTACCTCACGCTCATGGCCGCCCGGCACCTGGGGGGCGGGAAGTTCCTCGCCGCCGGGGCCCACCAGCCCATCTTCATCACCCGGGGCGGCGGCTGGGTGGAGGTGGTGGAGTCGGTCGGCCCGTGGGTGGGGATCTCCCCCGATCCACCCGGGGTGCAGGAGTACGAGTTCCAGGTCTCCGAGGGGGAGAGCGTCTGCCTCATCACCGACGGCATCCTGGAGGCGTCCGACGAGGACGGCGACCTCTTCAACGAGGAGCGGCTCCAGGCGCTCCTCGGGGCGGTGGGCAACTCCTCCGCCTCCGAGGTGCTCCGGGTGATCTTCTCGGCGGTCGAGGTGTTCTCGCCCCGGCAGGCGGACGACATGACGGCGGTGGTCCTGAGGCGCATATGAGCGATCCCTTGCAGGCGGAGCACCCACTCGTGTACCTGACCTTGAGGATGATGCCCCCGTGGGTGTTCATCGACGAGCTCCGGCGGTTCGTCGAGTCGTTCTGCGCCTGCGCCTGCCCGGACGCGAACCGGGAGGCGGCCATGGCGCTCGCGGTGCACGAGCTCATGCAGAACGCCGTGCCCCACAGCCACGGGGAGGAGGTCGAGCTCCGCCTGGAGGTGGACCCGGTGAACGACCGCGTCCAGGTGGCGGTCTCGAACCGTTGCACGGACGAGGAGTATGATGCGCTCTCCGAGAAGATCGCCCGCATGAACCGCGAGCCAGACGCGCTCGCCCACTACCTCGAGGCGATGCGGGACACCCCGACCGCCACGCGGGGCGGCATCGGCCTGGCCCGCGTCCGCTTCGAGGCCCAGCTCCAGATCACCCTGAGCCGCTCGACCGGCTCCTTGACCGTCCACGCCGCCGGAAAGCTCCGCGCCCCGGCGCTCCAGATGCCCAGAGGTGCCATCCGATGAACCCGATCCAGCCGGGGGGCCGCGGCGCTCCCTTCCAGGTAGCGGAGGAGAAGTACTCGGCCAGCATGGCGGTCGAGCCGCCGGGCACCCGGGTCTCCTTCCGCGGGACGATCAGCACGGTCAACCCGGCCACCGTCCTGAACCCGTTCGTCGACGCGGTCCACGAGGACCTGCTGCGGCGCGGGGCGAAGGAGGTCCGGATCGACTTCCGCGACCTCGAGTTCTGCAACTCGTCCGGGTTCAAGTCGTTCATTTACTGGATCCAGAAGATCCAGGCGACGCCGGAGCCGCAGCGCTACGGGCTGCGGTTCCTGTCCAACCCCGCCCGCAAGTGGCAGCGGACGAGCCTCCTCGCCCTGTCCTGCTACGGCGTGAACTGCGTCGTGATCGAGTAGCTCCCCGGGCCAGACCCCGGCTCCTGTGGCTCGCCGCCCCCGTTAGGGTGCGCCGACGCCGACCCCTTTCCGGGGGCGGGCGCAGTGCCCAGATTGGTGGACGCGCCACCCGAAGAGGGACCCCATGACGAAGCACCTCGCCGCCGTCCTGCTGCTGTGCTCGGCGACAGCGCGCGCCGGCGAGCCGGGCGTCCGCGCCGCGGAGCGGTGCGCCGGCTGCCACGAGAAGCTCCACCCCGGCCTGGTGGCCGACTGGCGGATGTCCCGCCACGCCCGGGAGAACGTCTCCTGCGAG
>Ga0335082_10007947_pt1 | contig 11518 bp, 8 predicted proteins | sample Lox_Sample_41_FD_206718 | JGI IMG/M metagenome (GOLD analysis project Ga0335082, IMG submission 206718) | Soil microbial communities from Loxahatchee National Wildlife Refuge, Florida, United States - Lox_Sample_4.1 | ecosystem: Environmental > Terrestrial > Soil > Wetlands | place: USA: Florida... | reverse complement strand
GCCTCGTCGGGCACCTCGCGCGGATCCGCAGCGATGGCCGATGCCGCGCGCGCCTATCTCGCCCGCGGCTTTCCCGCGCTCAAGATTCGCTTTCAGCGGCCGGATTGGCGCGAGGACGTCGCGGTGGTGGCGGCGGTGCGCGCCGCGGTCGGCGACCGTCTCGTCCTGATGGTCGACTGCAATCAAGGCTGGCGCATGCCCTGGGACACCGCCGACCCCTGGACACTCGCTACCGCAACGGGAGTCGCGCAGGCCCTCGACGAGCTCGATGTGTTCTGGATGGAGGAGCCGCTCCATCGTGCCGACTACGCCGGGATGGCGGAGCTTCGCCGGCGCGCGAAGGTTCGGATCGCCGGCGGCGAGCTCAATCGCGAGATGCACGAATTTCGCACGCTCCTGGAGCGCGAGTGCCTCGACATCTACCAGCCCGATGCAACCATGGTCGGCGGCATCACCGGCCTTGCGAGGCTCGGGCGAGAGGTGCTCGCGCGCGGCCTCTACTTCACGCCGCACACCTGGGGTGACGGGCTTGCTGTGGTTGCGAATGCGCATCTCGCAGCGGGGATCCGCGCCGGACCTTATCTCGAATTTCCTTTCGATCCCCCGGAATGGACGCTCGAGCGCCGCGACTTCATCCTCGCGCAGCCGCTCCAGGCGACCGCGGAGGGGTACGTGGAGCTCTCCGACCGGCCCGGATTCGGGGTCGAGCTCGACGAGGCTGCGCTCGCGCGCACGCGGCTCTAACCCGCGAGCTGTTCCTCGAAGGGGAAGGTCGAGAGGAGCTTGCAGCCGCTGTCAGTGATCAGCACCTGCTGCTCGAGCTTGATGCCTTCGACGCCGCCTTCCTCGCCCATGTAGCTCTCGACGCAAATGGTCATGCCCGGCAGGAGCTCGCCGTCGTAGGCGCTGCGCTCGCGGTCCTGGATGTGCGTGATTTTCGGCCACTCGTCGCAGAGGCCGACGCCGTGCGCGACGCAGGAGTAGCGGTTCTTGACGAAGGCGTTGGGTATGCGCCATGCGAGCTCCGAGGCTTCGCGGAGATTCATGCCGGGCTTCATCAGCTTGTCGATGTTGTAGTGGATCTGGTCCATGGCGAGGCCGTAGAGGCGCCGCTGCTCCGCGCTAGGCTTGCCGGGGCCGCAGAAATACGTCCGCGAGATGTCCGCGCAATACCCGTAGGGGCCGATCAGGTCGGTATCGAAGCTCACGAGATCGCCGGGGCGGATGATCCGGTCACCGCATTCCTGGAACCAGGGATTGGTGCGCTCGCCGGATGAGAGGATGCGCGTCTCGATCCACTCGCCGCCGAGGCGGATGTTGGTCTCGTGCAGGATCGCCCAGACCTCGTTCTCGGTCATGCCGGCCTCGAGGCGGTCGCGCATCCGAGCCATCCCGGCCTCGCAGACCGCGATCGCCTGGACCATGCAGGCAATCTCCTCCTCGGATTTGACGGAGCGCGCGACTTCCGCCGGCTCCTGGCCGTCGAAGATCTGGATGCCGTGCTTCTCGAGCGCGTGGCTCCCCGGGGGATCGAGGCGGTCCACGGCGATGCGCTTGTTGGCGCCGCAATGCTTGGCGACGACGTCGGCGATCTCGTCGGCCCAGCCCTGCGCCTTCTCCGCGACGCGGCTCCCCGAGCCGAAGAAGTAGAAGCCGCGGGCAGGCCGCGTCTCCTTGATGGTCTCGAGCTCCGCTGAAAGGAACTCGCAGTTGTGGAAGTCCCAGAGGATCGCCTTGCCCTCGGCCGGCACGAAGCAGTAGCGGGCGGGCGTGTGCGAGGTCCAGACCGACATGTTCCGGCTGCCGGTCGCATAGCGGATGTTCATGGGATCGGTCAGCAGCGCCGCCGCGTAGTCCTGCCGCTTGAGCTCCGCCTGGAGCCGCGCGAGCCGATAGCCCCGCAGCTTCACCATGTCGATCTGGCGCTCGTAGTCCTTGGTGCCTGCGCTGGTCCAGCGCGGCGCGATCCGAGCCTCGCGCATGTCGCTCATGCCGCTTCCTCCGATATCACCCCCGCAATTGTCTCGCGTATCTGAGGTTCTGCTCGCGCAGTCCTCTAGTCTTGCCGAATATGTAGTGCTTGGACATGTCCGGGGAGTAGCGGCTTGCGGGCGGATGCCGCCCCAGCGCTTCCGCCAGCGCTCGGATGTGATGCGGACCTGCGCCGCAGCAGACGCCGAGATAGCGCACGCCGAGATCGTAGGCGGCCTTGCCGAACTCCGCGATCTCGAAGCGATTGCAGGTGAAGGGGTCGAGCGCGATCGGGAAGGGATGATCGCCGGGAATGCAGTCGCAGTGCTTGTCGCTGAGGGATTGGAAGGTCGGCTCCTGCTTCGTCGTGCGATAGGGCACCGGCAAGGCAGCGACATGGCATCTGACGGCTTTGCGAATGCGCTTGAGGAGCGGCAGCATCGTCCTGGGGCCGCGGCTGCAATTGAGGCCGACGACGTCGGCCCCGCCGTCCTCGAGCCGCCTGCAGGCATCGACGGGATCCCAGCCCTCGCGGGTCTTGCCGCTGGTGTGGATCGCGAGCGTCACGACCGCGACCTGCTTCGCCGCCTTGATCGCCTCGAGTCCGATCAGCGCCTCGCCGCCATGCGAGTAGGTCTCGCCGATAATGAAGTCCGCGCCGGCATCGACCGCCCAGCGGATCTGCTCGTCGAACATTCTGCGGCTCGCCTTCGCGGTCTCGGGATCGTCGGGCAGGTAGGCGGTCGTGTTGCAGATGTTGCCGGCGAAGAGGGTGCCGGTCTCGCGCGCGACCTTCTTCGCGATCCTGAGCGCCATGCGGTTCATCGGCACGAGGTCCTTCTCGCGCCCGATCAGGCGCAGCTTCGCGCGGTGGCCGTAATAGGTGAAGGCCTCGACCACGTCCGAGCCCGCATGCACGAACTCGCGATGGAGCTGCTCCACCAGGTGGGGATGCTCCAGCACCACTTCCGGCACGAACGCGCCGGCCTGCAGGTATCCCCGGCGCTCGAACTCGAAGAGATAGCCCTCGGCGCAGATTACCGGCCCCTTTGCGAGCCGCGCCAGCAAGCCGGATCCCCTCGTCGATTTGCCTCGTCCTTTCCTCGCCGTCGGCATCGCCGCTTCCTCCGCTGACGTCTCAAGCTCGCTCGCCCGCCTAGGATATCGGGTCCACGACGACGCGGATAGCGTCACCGCGACGCATGCGGTCGAAGCCCTCGTTGATCCTCGCGAGCGGCAGGCGCTCGGTTATCAGCTCGTCGAGCTTCAGCCGCCCCTTCATGTAGAGGTCGAGAATTTTGGGAAAGTCCATGAGCGGCCGCGCGCCGCCGTAGAAGCTGCCGGTGACAATCTTCTCCTCGCGCGGGAGCCGGGTGGCGGGCAGCTCTAGCGTCGCGCCATCGGCGGCAATCCCGATGTAAACGACGGTGCCGCCGCGCGCCGTTATCTCATAGGCGGAGGTCATGGTCGCGGGATTGCCGATGGCCTCGAAAGCGTAGTCCGCGAGCTCGCCGCCGAGGAGCGAGCGCATCTGCTCGGCGAGGGGCCCTACGCGGGGATCGAGGAAATCCGTGAGGCCGAAGACCGCGGCGGTCCTCGCCTTCGCCGAATTGCTGTCGATGCCGACGATGCGCTCGGCGCCGCAGAGAGCGGCTCCCTGCACGACGTTGAGGCCGACCCCGCCGAGGCCGAGCACCGCGACCGTGCTTCCCGGGCGTACTCTTGCGGTGTTGATGGCGGCGCCGATCCCCGTCATGACCGCGCAGCCCACGAGCGAGGCCGGGGCGAAGGGCGCCTCGCGATCGATCGGAATGCAGCTCGCCTCCGGCACCACCGCGCATTCCGCGAAGGTCGAGAGGAAGGAGTAGTGAAAGACGCCCTTGCCGGCGCTGTCCTCGAGGCGGGTGGTACCGTCGAGAAGCGTGCCGTCGAGGACGCGCGGCGCCGATGCCGTGCAGAGATTGGGCCGCCCGGCGACGCAATAGCGGCAGACGCCGCATTCCGGCGCCCAGGAGAGCGCCACGTGGTCGCCGCGCTTGACGCGCGTAACGCCTGCCCCGACCGCCTCGACCACGCCCGCGCCCTCATGGCCCAGCACTACCGGAAGCGGCACCGCCATGTCGCCCTCGATCACATGGAGATCGCTGTGGCATAGGCCGGTCGCGCCGATGCGTAGACGGACCTCGTGCGCTCGGGGATCGGCGAGCGAGAGCGCCTCGATCGCAAGCGGTTTACCGGGCGTCCTGAGAACCGCTGCCTTGACAGTCACCATCGCGCTTCCTTGCTAATGATACTCCCGTACCGACGGGGCATTGCGGTCCTCGGCTCCGACATCAGAGCGCATGCATCGCAAATCGTCCGGCGGTGAGCTCGGGAGCGCCCGTGCCGGCCTCGAGGACGATGCGCCTGCGCTCTCCGGCCGGTGCGGCAACGGTGATCCGATCGTAGGGCAACCGGTAGCCGCCTTCCTTCGAGAGCTTGACCCGTACCGTGTCCGCGTCGGAGACGAGATCGAAGGCGAGGCGCGCAAAATCGCCATCGCGATGGCCGAGACCGATGCCGTCGTCCTCGTAGAGGACGAAGCGCGATTGCCCCGCGCGCTTGGCCGGAAAGATCCTGAGGCAGCGCGAGGGCTCGTCGTGGAGCCGCGAGAAATCCATGGCCTCCGCCGTGAGCGGCAGGATCGCGCCTTCGGGCACGAGAAGCGGCAGCGTCTCCAACGGTGCCGGAAGCGCCACGGTCCCGCCCGAGGCATGCCGAGCCTCGCTGGCGAAGTCGTACCAGCCGGCGGGTCCGCGCGGCAGGTAGACGCGGCGCTCGCGCGCGCCTTCCTCGACGACCGGTGCTGCCAACAGGCTCGGGCCGACCATCAGCTCGTCGTTGTCCGCCGCGGTCGCGGGGTCCGCACCGAAATCGAAGAAGGTCGGGCGGAGGATCGGCTCGCCCGCCTCGAAGGCTCGCCGGTAGAGGCTGTAGAGATAGGGCATGAGCCGATAGCGCAGGCGGATTGCCCAGCGGATTGCCGGCAGCGCCCGCGAATGAAGCCAGGGCGTGGTGACCGTGCCGTCGGCTTTCCAGGAGTTCATGATGAAGCGGGGATGCAGCAGGCCAAGTTGGGTGAACCGCACCAGCAGCTCCGGCGACGGCACGGGCCCGGAGAAGCCGCCGACGTCGTGTCCGATGTTGAACATGCCGGAAAGGCTCATCTGCAAGCCTGTGCGGAGGTTCCAGCGCAGGCTCTCCCAGCTCGTGGAGTTGTCGCCGCTCCAGGTCTGCGCGTAGCGCTGGATGCCCGGGCAGCCCGCGCGCGTCACAGTGAAGGGCCGCTCCGCGGGCTTCGAGCGCGCCTGCTCCTCGAGCGACGAGCGCGTCATCAGTAGCGCCTGCGCCGGGCGCAAGAGATCGAGCGCCACTGGATGGCCGAAGCCGTCGCAGCGCGCGTCCTCGTTCCAGAGCTCGTACTCGTTGTTGTCGTTCCACGCGGAATCGATCCCCATGGCGAGGATCTGTTCGCGGAGGCCGCGCTGCCACCACTCTATCCCCGCCTTGCCCGTGAAATCGAGATGCGCGCCTTCGCCGTCCCAGAACTGGCTGAACGCGGGCTTGCCCGTCGTCGCATCCGTGACGAAGGCGCCCGCACCCGCGGCCTCGGAGAAGCGCGGGTGGTCGTCGAGAAGGCAAGGCTTCAGGTTGGCAACGACGCGCATCCCCGCCGCCTTGAACTTCGCCATGAGCTTCTCCGGTGCCGGGAACTTCTGGCGGTTCCAATTGAAGACGTAGCGGCGCCGGCCGATCATCGTGTAGCCGGAGCCGAAGTGGAACGAGCTGATCGGCACGGCCTCCGCGGCGCAGCGGTCGACGAAGCCGGCGATGCGCTCCTGCGCGTCGGGCGCGTCCGCGAGCGCCATCGCGGTCTGCGCGAATCCCAGGCTCCAGCGCGGGCCGAAAGCCATGCGGCCCGTCAACCGCGCGAAGCCCGCGACGACCTCGGCGAGCCCCGGCCCCGGGATCAACGTGTAGTCGAGATCGCCATCCGAGGCCTCGTAGCTGCGATAGAGGCCGTAGTAGTTGCTGTGCTCGCAGCCGAGATCGAAGGTCGCGGCGACGAGATTGTCATAGAGGATGCCGTAGTAGCTTTGGGTGGCGCCGTCGCGGACGATGAGGAAGGGCCAGTGCTTGTAGAGCGGATCGCCGGTTCCGGGATCGAAGCCCAACGCATCCGTCATGACCGTGCGGAGCCGGCGCCCGCGGAGATCGAGCGGCCCGGTCTTGTCGCCGAGCCCGTAGTAGCGATCCTCCGGATGCCGCGCCATCGCGTGCAGCAGGGAGGGCTGATGCTGGCCGAAGGCGTAGGCGCGGCTGGCGCGGTCCGATGCGAAGAGCGCGCCGTCGGGACGGCGCCAGTGCAGGGCGAGGCTGGAAAGGGCGATTTCCAGTGAGATGCCCTCGCTGTGGAGCGTGACGCGATTCTCGGCGGAGGCGAGCTCGAAGGGAACGGGCGCGTCGCCGCCGAGATCGAGACGGTCGCGCCCCTCCCATGGCACATCGTCGGCGCCCAGCGACACCATCCAGCTTCGGCCCTGGCGAAAGCCCGAGGCGGGTATGAAGACGACGCGGACGAAGCCCGGCGCCGGCAGCAGGACCCTGCAGGCGAGGCCCTCGCCGCAGTCGAGCTCGATGCCGCGCTCGAGCTTCCGCGCGAGCCTCGCTTTCGCGATCGACCTCATGCCGCGGATCCTTTCGTCCGCCGAGGCAGCGCCTTCCCCGCGGCATCGAAGACATGGCATCGCTCCGGCGGCAGGTTGAGCTTCATGGCCTCGCCACGGCGCGCGGAAACCTGGCCCGCGACCTGCACCGCGAAGCTGGGCGCGGCAAAAAAGAGCGTCGTTGCGTTGCCGAGCTGCTCGCTCTGCGCCACGGCAAAAGCCGCGTCATTCGAGCCGCAATGGCCGAGCGCCACGTGCTCGGGCCTGATGCCCAGCGTCACAGGGGCGCCCGGCGTCAATCCCTCGCCGGAGACGTCAGTGCGGATCGTGCCGATGCCCTCGAGGGCGACGCCGACCGCGCCCTCCGCCTCCGTCACGATCCCCTCCAGGAAATTCATGCGGGGCGAGCCGATGAAGCCCGCGACGAACTGGTTCGCGGGCGCATTATAGAGCTCGAGCGGCGCGCCCACCTGCTCGACGCGTCCCGCGCGCAGCACGACGATCTTATCGGCCATGGTCATTGCCTCGACCTGATCGTGCGTCACGTAGATCATGTTGGTGCCGAGCCTGTCATGGAGCTGCGCGATCTCCGAGCGCATCTGCACGCGGAGCTCGGCGTCGAGATTGGAGAGCGGCTCGTCGAAGAGGAAGATGCGGGGTTCGCGCACGATCGCGCGGCCGATCGCGACGCGTTGGCGCTGCCCGCCCGAGAGAGCCGTGGGGCGCCGCTCCAGAAGCTGCTCGAGGCGCAGCATCCGCGCGGCCTCGCGGACCTTGGCGTCGATCTCCGGCCGCGGCAGGCGCAGGTTCTCGAGGCCGAAGGAGAGGTTCTGATAGACGGTCATGTGCGGATAGAGCGCATAGGACTGGAAAACCATCGCGAGGCCGCGGCGCGCTGCCGGCACGTCGTTGACGCGCACGCCGTCGATGAGGATGTCCCCCGCGCTCACCTCCTCGAGGCCGCAGATCATCCTCAGCAGCGTCGACTTCCCGCAGCCGGAGGGGCCCACGAAGACCACGAACTCGCCTTCGCGCGCCTCGAGGTCGACGCCGTGGATCACGGTGGTCTCGTGGAAGCGCTTGACGACTTGACGAAGTTGCAAGCTCGCCATCATTTCACTCCGGCCGAGGCGATGCCCTGGGTGATGTAGCGCTGCAGCAGCGCGAAAATCGCGGTCACCGGAAGCAGCGTCAGTACCGTCATCGCCAGGAGGTAATTCCAGGAGGTCGTGAGCTCACCCTGGAACGAGTTGAGCGCGAGCTGGAGCGTGAAGGTCTCGCTCTTGTTGAGGACGATCATCGGCCAGAGGAACTCGTTCCAGCGCCACATCACGGAGAAGATCGCGAGCACGGCAAGGGCGGGGGCAGAGAGCGGAAGCACGATCCGCCAGTAGATGCGCCATTCGCTCGCGTTGTCCATGCGCGCGGCGTCGATGAGCTCGTCCGGGATCGTCAGCATGTACTGCCGCAGCAGGAAGACGCCCGTGGGCGTCGCGACCCCCGGCCAGATCACGCCCCAGGGGCTGTTGACGAGGCCGAGCGTCGAGGCGATGAAGAAATTCGGGACGAGGATGATGGTCGGCGGAATCATCAGCGTCGCGAGGATCGTGACGAAGATCGCGTCGCGGCCGGAAAAGCGGTATTTGCTGAGCGCGAAGGCCGCCATCGAATTGATGAGAAGCGTGATGAGCGTCGCCATCGCGGTGATGAAGACGCTGTTCCACAGGTATGTCCCGAAGGAGAACTTTCCCGCGAGATCGGCGTAATTCTCGAGCGCGAAGCGGAGCCGCATCACGCGCTCGCGGTCCTGCGTGGGAACCCGGAGGATGTCGCCGGGGCTTGCGGGATCGACCATCTGCGCCTGCAAGCCGATGCGGCGGACTTCCGCGAGCTCGCGGCCCTTGAAGTCGCCGGCGGTGATACGGAATAGCGGCAGGGGCTGGGGATATCCATCGACGGAAGCGCGCGCCTGCTCGTAGGGGAGGAGCCGGGGCGGAAACTCGATGAGCCCGGCCTCGCTCTTGAAGGAGGAGAGGACGAGCCACAGCACCGGCCCGAACATCACCAAGAGGCCGAGGAAGAGGTGGAGGTAGCTCGCCCAGTCGGTCCAGTGCAGCTGGCCGCGGCCCCGCCGCGCGGTGAGCATGGCGAGGAGGCGCTTCATCGGTCCTTGCTCCGCATCGCGCGAAGCTGCAGCAGGGTGAGGCCGAAGAGCACGCCCGCGAGGAGGAGCGATGCGGCGGCGGCGAGACCGTATTGCCGGACCTGCTGCGTGAACGCCGTCTGGAAGATGTATTGCACCATGAAGGTCGTGGCGGAGCCCGGCCCGCCGCCCGTGAGCACGTAGACCTCGTCGAAGATCTGCACCGCGCGTATGAGCGCGAGCACCACCACAACCGCGAGGTTCGGACCGAGGAGAGGGAGAGTGATACGGCGGAAGACGCGCCAAGGGCCCGCGCTGTCCATCTCCGCGGCCTCGTAGACGTCGCGCGGGATCGCCTGCAGCCCCGCGAGCAGGATCAGCGTGTAGAAGCCCATATGGGCCCAGATGCTCACGAAGACCGTCCAGCCGAAGGCCCAATGCGCATCGAGGAGCCAATTGACGGTCGAGAGCCCGGCGCCATCGAGCGCCGCGTTCAGCAGGCCCTGGCGCTGCAGGATCCATTTCCAGATCAGCGCGACCACCACCGGCGAGAGCAGCACCGGGTAGAAGAAGACCGCGCGGAAGAAGCCGCGCCCCAGGATCTTGCGGTTCAGCACCAGCGCCGTCATCAGGCTGAAGACGACCATGAGGCCGACCTGGAGCACGACGAACTCAGCGGTGTTGTAGATGCCGAACCAGAAGAGATCGCGCCGGCAGCTCGTGGGATCGAGATAGCTCTCGCACTCGAAGAGCTCGCGGAAATTCTGCGCGCCGACGAAGGGCCGGTCGGCGGGAAGGAGCTGCGCTCCGCCCGTGAGGCTGTAATAGACGTCGATGGCGATCGGCAGGAAGGTGAAGATGCCGAAGACCACGAGATTGGGCGTGAGGAACACCCAGGGGAGGCGACGAGGGCCGAGGACGCGCTGCGCCAGCGCCATCGGCCGCTCAGCCAGATTGAAGACGAGCCCGATGAGGGACGCGCCGAGGCGGGCGAGCGTGCCGCTCCGGGCGGCGACGGTATCGCTCACGCCCGCGCCGCCTTTCCCGTCTACTTCTTCGCGACCGTCGCGAGCTGGTCCTTGATGTCGGCGGAGATGCGGTCGAGCGCCTGGTCGACGGTGATCTGGCCCGCCACCGCCTGGCCCAGCCGGTCCGCGATCGGGTTGAAGATCACCTGCTTGTAGCGATAGCCCTGCAGGCGATAGGCCACCGGCGAGAGCAGCGCGCCTTGCTGCACGAAGACGTTCATCGCCGCCGAGCCCGCAGGCGAGAGCTTGTAGTCGATGCCCTTCTTCTGGAGCGCCGCGTTGGCGGGGATGTTGCGGGTCATGGACATCCACTCCGCGTAGATCGGCTCGGAGGCCATGAAGTCCAGGAACTCCGCCACCTCCTTCGGATGCTTGCTCGTCTTGAAGGCCACGAACTCCGCGCCGCCGGGCATGCCGCTGCAGGCCGCGGGGCCGCAGGGATTGGCCACCGCCACCCAATCGAAGCCAGTCCCGATCTGCTTCTCCATGCGTGCGATGTTCCAGCTCCCCGAGAGGTAGAGCACGATCTGGCCGTTGGCGAATTCCTCGAAGGCGTCGCGATAGCCGCCGCCGCCTTGGCCGCCCCAGACCTCCTTGGGCATGGTGCCGTCCTGGTTCCAGCCGACGAAGCTCTTGGCCATCGCCTTGAAGGCGTCGTCGACCACGGCGGGCGTCCCGTCCGCGGCGAAGTACTTGGCGCCCGCGCTGATCGCGGGCCCCGAGAAGCGATGCCCGCTGCGGTCCCAGGCCATGGCGAAGGGAACGTTCGTCGCCTTCGCGACTGCCCGCGTCGCCTTGACCCAATCCCCCCAACTGGCCTTGGGTCCGGGCATCTCGACCTTGGCCTGCTCGAAGAGCGTCTTGTTGACGAAGGGCGCGCTCACGGTGATCTGCGTCGGGAGGCCGTAGATGCCTTTGTCGCTGGGATCGGCGCGGAGCCAGTCGAGCGTCGGTCCGTAATTCGCGTCCCAATAGGCCGCGTCCTTCAGCAGCGGGCGGAGGTCGAGAAAGTATTGGCTGATGATGCCGAAATCGGTGGTGCGCGCGATGTCCGGTCCCTGTCCCGCCGCGAGCTGCACGGGGAGGCTCTCGAGGATCGCCTTATAGGCCTGCTTGTCGACCACGACCTTGATGTCCGGATGGTCCTTCTCGAATTTCGGCAGCAACGCTTGCGTTGCCTCGCACTCGTTGCCGTCGGAATAGCAGGCGATACGGATCTCGGTCGCGGCATTGGCGCCCGTGCCCAGTGCCACGAGCGCGATGCCGGCCAGGAGTGCGCGGATTCCGTGCGTACGCTTCATTGAGCGTCCCTCCCGTTGTGCCTTGTCGAGGCCGATGCCCCGATCCCGGCGGAGCCGGAGCGGAGCCCGGCTCAAGGCATTCCGACGAGAGGGTTCCGCTTCGGCGCCGTCACTGTCAAGCGCGACCTCGGGCCAATGCCCTCTCAGACCGAGACGAAATCGAGGGCCGCCCGGAGGGCGCGTGAGATCCTGCCGCGGGGACGTTGCTCGGGGCCGGGCGCATCGAGCCTGGGCGCGGGCACCGGAGCGGGGGTCGCCCGCTTCGCGGAACGGCGGTCGGCGCCGACCTCGCAGAAGCGATCGAGCAGGTCGAGCGCTTGTGCCCAATACCAGCGCTGGGCAGCCGGGCTCGGCGCGCACTGCACCAAT
>Ga0335082_10007946_pt1 | contig 11519 bp, 14 predicted proteins | sample Lox_Sample_41_FD_206718 | JGI IMG/M metagenome (GOLD analysis project Ga0335082, IMG submission 206718) | Soil microbial communities from Loxahatchee National Wildlife Refuge, Florida, United States - Lox_Sample_4.1 | ecosystem: Environmental > Terrestrial > Soil > Wetlands | place: USA... | reverse complement strand
CGGCTGAGCGCAGGCTTTCCGGTTGACTTAGTCATGGCAGGTGGATAGAAAATTTATTAAGCGAACCCGTTCTAGCCCAATCTCTCACTGACTCATAACAACTTATGCACAAAGTTTTCCACCGTCCATGAAGATTAAACAAGAACAACTGGACCGGCTGGCGAAAATGCTGTTTACGGCTTTCCAAGCAAAAGATCTCATGCTCGCCAAGGGTCAAGAACCCGAAATCAAATCCAAGATCATGGAAATCATCAATCAAAACTTTGCCGAGGAGGAAGCCATAGAAGAAGAAGCGCGCAAGATGCTCTCTACCTATGCGCGAGCTGCGAAGGATATGGATCCTTTCAAGATGTTTCTTCTGGCGAAACAAAAACTTGCCGCCAAGAAAGGCTTTATCTTGTGAGCCGCCTTTCCGAAAATCGCCTCTCGCATTTGGCCCATCTCGTCATGGACGGGTTGCGAAAAAGCGGACTTGTAGATTTCGCCAACGAGGGGCGCGCGCTTGCCGAGACGAAACAGGTTCTGCACGACTTCTTCCAACGGGAAGATTATTTGGATGAAATCGTACGGCACAAAATCCAATCTCTGTCCCGCCATGTTCCGCCCGGAAGCCGGGAATGGGACGTGCTCTACCGCAAATACCTTGAAGAAGAGACGCGAAAACAAAGGAAGTAACTTCATTTGACTTTTTCCAAGTTCTTAATTACAAGTTTTTATTTATACAGGATTTGTTCGCTCAGCCTTGACATTATAAAAACTGAGGTTAGATTCTTTACGCTGTCGGCTTAGGAAACTCAAGCCTGCAGCAAATCCCTTTAAAATCAGTCAGTTAAGTTCAACTTTTAAAAGGAGGCAGAAGTGAAAATTAGGCCTTTACAAGATCGGGTCATTGTGAAACGCATTGAGGAAGAGGAAAAGAGTAAGGGAGGCATCATCATTCCCGACACGGCAAAAGAAAAGCCGCAGGAGGGAAAAGTGATCGCCGTGGGGCCGGGAAAGGCGAACGAGGACGGCAAAGTCATCCCCCTCGATGTGAAAGTCAATGACCGTATACTTTTTGGGAAGTATTCGGGCAGCGAAATCAATATTGATGGAGAAGAGCACTTGATCATGCGCGAGGAAGACATCCTCGGTGTTGTCGAGAAATAACTTTCAGGAGAAGATTTAGGAGGAAACAAGATGGCAGCCAAAATAGTTAAATTTGATCGAGAGGCGCGAGACGCGATTCTCAGAGGGGTCAATGTTCTGGCCGACGCGGTTACCGTTACCTTAGGGCCCAAGGGCAGAAACGTCGTATTGGATAAATCCTTCGGCGCTCCGAACGTCACCAAGGATGGCGTTACGGTCGCCAAGGAAGTAGAGCTGGAAGACAAATTTGAAAATATGGGCGCTCAGATGGTCAAGGAAGTCGCCAGCAAAACTTCCGACGTCGCCGGCGATGGGACCACCACGGCCACGGTGCTTGCGCGTCAAATTTTCACTGAAGGGGTGAAACTGGTCGCTGCCGGCCATGATCCCATGTCGCTCAAACGAGGCATCGACAAGGCCGTCGAAGCCATGATCGGCGCGCTCAAAGACATGTCCAAGCCGACCAAAGATCCGAAAGAGATCGCCCAGGTCGGCACCATCGCAGCTAATACCGATTCTACCATCGGCGACGTCATTGCCGAGGCAATGAACAAGGTCGGCAAAGAAGGCGTTATCACAGTCGAAGAGGCGAAGGGGCTTGAGACGACGCTTGATGTCGTGGAAGGCATGCAGTTTGACCGGGGTTACCTTTCGCCCTATTTCGTGACCGATCCGGAAAGAATGGAGTGCGTCCTACAAGACGCTTACCTGCTGATCCACGAGAAAAAGATCAGCACCATGAAAGACATCCTGCCGATTCTCGAACAGATCGCCAAATCGGGCAAACCTTTCATCATTATTGCCGAAGATATCGAGGGCGAAGCGTTGGCGACGCTGGTGGTCAACAAGATCCGCGGCACGCTGCAGTGCGTGGCGGTCAAAGCCCCCGGCTTTGGCGACCGGCGCAAAGCGATGCTGGAAGACATCGCCATCCTCACCGGCGGCAAGCTCATCGCCGAAGAGTTGGGAATCAAGCTTGACAATATCGCGCTTCAGGATCTGGGACGCGCCAAGAGAATCGTCGTCGACAAAGATAATACCACGATCGTTGACGGTGCGGGAAAGAAGTCGGATCTTGAAGGCCGAATCAAGCAGATCCGCGCTCAGATCGACGAAACCACCTCCGATTACGACCGCGAGAAGCTACAGGAACGATTGGCCAAGCTCATCGGCGGAGTTGCCGTGATCAACGTCGGCGCGGCGACGGAAGTCGAGATGAAGGAGAAAAAGGCGCGTGTCGAAGACGCCCTACATGCCACCCGGGCAGCCGTAGAAGAAGGCATCGTTCCGGGAGGAGGGGTAGCGTTGCTTCGATCCGCCGTCGCCCTCGAAAAGTTACGAGTACCCGAGGAAGAGAGATGGGGTGTCAATATCATCAAGCGCGCGATCGAAGAACCGATGCGTCGGATTGCCATCAACGCCGGCGTCGAAGGGTCCATCGTGCTTCAGAAAGTTAAAGAGGGCAAAGGCGCTTTTGGTTTCAATGCCGCCACCGAGGAATACGAGGACTTGATGAAAGCCGGAATCATCGATCCCGCCAAGGTGGTTCGTACGGCTTTACAAAATGCCGCATCGATTGCAGGGATGATGCTCACCACGGAAGCGATGGTCGCGGAAAAACCCGAAGAGAAATCGGCGATGCCACCGATGCCTCCAGGAGGGGGAATGGGTGGTATGGGAGGAATGGGCGGTATGGGCGGCATGATGTAATATTTGACTTTTCGCTATCAGGCCCGTTACGTTCTCAAGTGGTGAGGATGTAACGGGCCTTTCTTTTTCCCTTAGCTTGACTAGGTTTTTTTTTCATACTACCCTTCTCATACTTTTCCTTGAAAATATAAGGCCTTATCACAGCAGACGATGTTTGAATCTTTAACCGATAAACTTGAGCTGACCTTTAAAAGGCTACGCGGTCAGGGAAAGATCACCGAGAAGAATATTGATGACGCTCTGCGGGATGTCCGGCTCGCGCTTTTGGAAGCCGACGTCCACATCAAGGTCGTCAAAAGTTTCGTCGAAACAGTAAAATCTAAAGCGTTGGGTCAAGAAGTATTGCAAAGCCTCACGCCCGAGCAACAATTCATAAAAATTGTTCATGATGAACTCGTTATTCTCTTGGGAGGCGAATACCGCGAGCTGGACCTCAAGGCTGCCCCGCCGGTGGTTGTTATGTTGGTCGGCCTACAGGGTTCCGGAAAAACCACCACGGTTGCAAAACTTGCGCGATACTTGAAGAAAGATAAAAAGCGAAGCCCCTACTTGGTCCCCGCCGATATTTATCGCCCCGCGGCCATCGATCAATTGAAAATCCTCGGGCAGGAACTTGATCTGCCCGTATACGACTCCGACCCAGAAACTTCTCCAGTCGTGCTCTGCCAACAAGCCCTCGCTGAAGCCAAAAGGCGATTTTGTGACGTGCTTCTCATCGATACCGCCGGTCGATTGCATATCGACGAAGAGCTCATGCAGGAGCTCTCGGCCATCAAAGATGCGGTGCGCCCACATCAGATTTTATTCGTGGCGGATGCCATGACCGGTCAGGATGCGGTGAATCAAGCCACGGGGTTTGATGAAAAACTCAATCTGACGGGAATCATTCTGACAAAACTGGACGGCGATGCGCGTGGTGGGGCCGCCTTGTCGATTCGCCAGATGGTCGGTAAACCCATCGTGTTTTCGGGAGTGGGCGAAAAACTTGACGCTTTAGATCCGTTCTATCCTGACCGGCTCGCCTCACGGATCCTCGGTATGGGCGATGTCCTCTCCCTCATCGACAAGGTTCAGCAGAACGTTGAACAGAAAGAAGCCGCCCGCCTGGAAAAGGCTTTTCAGAAGCAGCAATTTACTCTGGAAGAATTCCAATTGCAGCTGCAGCAAATCAAGAGAATGGGTTCCATGAGCAGCCTGCTTGAGATGATCCCCGGAGGCAAGAAATTTGCTTCTCAGGTCGATACCGAAAAAACCGAAAAAGATTTGCGCCGCGTGGAGGCGATCATCAATTCGATGACCTTCGAGGAGCGACGTAATCCCGCTATTTTGAACGGCAGCCGGCGGCGCCGGATCGCCGCGGGAAGCGGCACGACAGTCACCGACGTAAACCGGTTGATGAAACAATTCATGGAAATGAAAAAAATGATGCAAAGGGTGAGCAAACTGGGCGTGCGATCGATGCTCAGCCGAATGCCCAACCCTTTCCACTAAAGGAGAAAGAAACAACGATGAGCGTAACTATTCGCCTGAGCAGACATGGGACAAAAAAAAGGCCCTTCTACCGCATCGTCGTGAGCGACCGGCGTTTCCCGCGCGATGGCCGATATATCGAGCAAGTCGGGACTTATGATCCCAGCGCAGCTAGCGGCGGGCTCAAACTCAGCCGTGAGAAGGTTGAGAACTGGATCAAGCAGGGTGCCAAACCGAGCCAGACGGTTTCGGAGTTAATCAAGAAAGAGAAAAAAGCCAATTAAACTCGCGGACAGGAGCCTTCATGAAGGAACTGGTTCAGTACCTGGCAAGATCCTTAGTGAACAATCCCGATGCTGTTGAGGTCAAGGAGACAGAAGGAGATAACGCCTCGATCGTGGAGCTGAGAGTGGCGAAAGAAGATCTGGGACGGATCATTGGCAAGCAAGGCAGAACGGCGAAGTCGATCCGTACCATTCTGAACGCCGCAGCTTCTAGAACGAACCGCAAGGTTGTTCTAGAGATCGTCGAAGAAAACTAATTTTCTCTGTTACGCCGGTGTCCGAGCGGCTCATTCCCCTCGGGGAAATCGTCACCACCCACGGTCTTGATGGGTGGCTGAAGTTAAACCCCTTTAACCCAGAAACCACAGCGCTTTTCTCGGTCCGCATAGTCTATCTCGAGAAAGACGGCATACGTTCGGAGCAGGAGCTTGAATCGATCAAGCCCCATAGGAGCCAGTTTCTTGTTAAATGTCGTGGTATAAATGGGATCGGCGAAGCGGGGAAATTGATCGGCTCGACGCTGTCTATACCCGAAGCATCTCTGCCGCTTTTAGACTCCGGCGAGTACTATCATTATCAAGCCATCGGGCTTGAGGTTTTCGACCTTAGAGGAAAGCGCATCGGAATCATTACCCGTACGTGGTCCACAGCGGGCGGAGAGTTGTACGCTGTGCAAGGCGAGAACAGAGAATATCTCATTCCCGCCGTAAAAGAGATCATCGAAAAAGTCGACCTTGCCGCGGGAAAGATAATCGTCAATCCGCCGGACGGACTTCTGGATCTTTAGTCCGGAATTTGATGCGCTAGATCCACACCAATGCTAAGATTTACCGTCATCACCATTTTTCCGCAGATGTTCGCCTCGGCATTGGGCCACAGCATTCTTAAAAAGGCCCAAGAGAAGGCTTTGCTTTCGGTTCGATTGGTGGACCTGCGCGATTACGCCACGGACCGTCACCACGTCACCGACGACTATCCCTACGGCGGCGGACAAGGCATGGTCATGAAACCAGAGCCGTTGGTCGCCGCCATCGATGACGTCCGCAGGCAATCCATCGACCCACGGATCATTCTCCTTTCACCGCAAGGAAAAGTGTTCGACCAACAGGTTGCTATCCGACTCGCCCAAGAAAAAGAGCTGGTGTTGATCTGCGGAAGATACGAAGGTATCGACGAGCGGGTTCAGTCATTCGTCGACGAAGAACTCTCGGTTGGCGACTACACGTTGAGTGGCGGAGAGCCTGCCGCGATCCTGGTGATTGACGCCGTCTCCCGTTTAATCCCTGGCGTTTTAGGCAATGAAAATTCGGCGCATGACGAATCTTTCTCCAACGGACTCTTAGAATATCCGCAGTATACACGTCCCGAAGATTTTCGTGGCATGAGAGTTCCGGCAGTGCTTCTCTCGGGCGACCATGAACGCATCCAGCAGTGGCGTCGTGAGAGGAGTATTGGAATCACCCGAGAGCGGCGTCCGGACCTGCTCGCCAAAGCTCCCCTCACACGACAAGAACGCGAAAAGGTTCTTGCGGTCCAGGCACCTGTTTATGTCGCTCTGCTTCACCATCCTGTGTACGACAAGAACCGGCAGGTCGTTACTACCGCGGTCACGAACATGGATATACACGACATCGCCCGCTCCGGCCGAACCTACGGGATCCGCGGCTTTTATGTTGTCACGCCGGTAAAGGCGTTACAAAAGCTCGCCCTTAAAATCATCGATCACTGGGAGGAAGGATATGGCAGCCATTATAACGTCACCCGCAAAGAGGCACTTGCCCTCGTGCGAATCCGCGACACACTGGACGACGTACTGATAGATATTGAGCAGGAGTGCGGGGAAAAACCGCTATTGATCGGGACTTCCGCTCGATCAGGTGAAGGTCGGACCCCTTTCATAGAAGTCCGCGACATGTTAGAAAGAAGAACTCGACCCTTTTTGATCCTTTTAGGAACGGGCTGGGGACTGACCGAAGCGATTATCGCACAATCAGACTACGTGCTCGAAGCAATCGAGGGCCTGACCGACTATAACCATCTCTCGGTTCGGTCGGCAGCGGCGATTATCCTGGACCGTCTTCTGGGACGTTAGAAATCCTGAGAAGGAGTATTGGAGTACGGGGTTCTAAATACATTCATTACTCCGTCACTCCACGTTGTTTCTCTGTTGGAGGAGTTAGTCATGGATATCGTAAGTCAATTGGAATCTGAGCAGTCAAAAAAGGAACCCCCCGCTCTGAGACCGGGCGAAACCGTGCGGGTCCACGTTAAAGTTGTCGAAGGGGAAAAGGAACGGACTCAGGTCTTCGAAGGAATCGTTATTGGTCTATCCGGCAGCGGCAGCCGCGCCACATTCACCGTGCGAAAAATCTCCTACGGAGTCGGAGTGGAGCGGATCTTTCCCTTGCACTCGCCCCGGATCGACAAAGTTGAAGTCGTGTCCCGCGGAAAAGTGCGCCGGGCTAAGCTTTATTATCTGCGTGAAAGATCCGGCAAGGCAGCTCGCCTCTATGGTGAAGACGGACCTGGCGATTGACTCACATGACAATTACGCTACCGGCCGCCTAAAATTTGACCCTTACCATCAAACACGGCTCCAGGGTGGACCTTTAACTCTCCCGCTCGCGCTTCACCTTGGAATCGTCCTCCTGGCATGATCTCGAAACAGCCGATCACTTGAACATTACCCACCAGTTTGCCCTCTAACCTGAGTTGGTGAGCTGATACATTCGCTTCCACCTGCGCGTTGCTCCCAATGACCAAGAGATCGCTGGCTTTAACTTCTCCGGTGAAGCGGCTATCGATTTTTATCGGCAGATTGTAACTGAGCTTGCCCGAAATGGACGAGTCAGGAAACAATACCGTCCTCGGCGCATTGCTCTGTATGAACGAGGGCTGGTCTTTGTCCTGCGTGTCCTTCATGCGAAATAGCTCATACCATACCGTCGATAGATAAGAAAACCCGAAGGCGAACCAGCTACAATCGGGCCACTAAACTATGATAGCATATTTCTGGTGGATCTCTTCGATTCAACTAGTTCAAAAACACAACGCGTCGTGCAGCCATTGGCCGACCGGATGCGCCCGAGGAATCTCGACGAGTTTATCGGCCAAGAGCATCTGCTCGGTCCCGGCAAAATCCTCCGAGAAATGGTGAATGCAGGCGAACTGCGGTCGCTCATCCTTTGGGGTCCACCGGGCAGTGGCAAGACGACGTTAGCACAGATCCTCGCCAACGTGGCCGGCGCGGTTTGTGTGCACTTCTCCGCTGTGACTTCCGGCGTCAAAGATCTGAAGAAAATCATTCAAGAAGCGGAAAAGCTTCATCGGCTCGGCAAAGCCACAGTGCTTTTTGTCGATGAGATTCACCATTTCAACAAAGCGCAGCAGGATAACTTTCTACCCCATGTCGAGCGGGGAACCCTTATCTTGATCGGCGCCACCACCGAGAATCCTTCTTTCGAAGTGATCTCTCCTCTGCTCTCCCGTTGCCAGGTGCTTGTACTGCATCCGCTCTCCACCGCCGATATCGGCAAGATTATCGACGCTGCGCTGCGGGACCCTCAGCGGGGGTTGGGTGGTTGGAGGTTGACGATCGCCGCGGAAGCGCGCGAATTCTTAATTCAACAGTCTCAGGGAGACGGGCGCATTGCACTCAACACCTTGGAATCCGCAGCGGCCCTCGCGCGCAGCGACAGCAAAAACATCGAATTGGCCTACGTGCAAGAAGCGCTGCAAAAGAAGGCGCTTCGCTATGACAAAGCGGGAGAGGAGCATTACAACGTCATCTCGGCTTTCATCAAGAGCCTTCGCGGCAGCGACCCCGATGCGGCTCTTTACTGGATGATGCGCATGGTCGAGGCCGGCGAAGATCCTCTTTTCATCGCCCGCCGCATGATCATTTTTGCGTCCGAGGATATCGGCAACGCAGATCCGCAAGCTTTGCAGGTCGCCGTTGCCGCCAAGGATGCGGTTCACTTTGTGGGCCTACCGGAAGGTCGAATCCCCCTTGCCCAAGCGGTTACGTATTTAGCCACGGCACCGAAATCCAACGCGTCCTACAAAGCCATGCTCGCGGCGGCCAACGACGTTCAAGAGCACGGCGCTCTGCCAGTCCCTTTACATCTTCGCAACGCCCCTACGCCGCTCATGGAGAAACTTGGCTACGGCAAGAACTATAAATACGCTCATCACTTCCCCGATCATATAGTCGAGCAAGAGCATTTGCCGAAAGAGCTGACCGGCAGGAAGTACTATTCCCCCTCTGATTCCGGGGACGAGAAGGAAATCAAAGAACGCCTCAAGACTTGGCAAGAGAAGAAGAAAGACCAGTAAGCTAACCTCTACCCCTCAACCGGCGGCAGCAAGTGGATACTGCCCGTGTGTTGCTCTTAGCCGGCGATTTGGGGTACATCTCAGGCGCTGTATACGGCGAACTTGAGCCGGACGTCAATTGCGAATCGCTATCAGGACTTTTTGGGCAGGAGATCAAGATGAACACCGTGAAGCACCGCTACAGCGCGGAGATCCAGCGGGCCAAGGGATTTTTGGAGCTGGCCGCCGCTCTCTACGACACCTCCCTTTCCTTTCAAACGACGCGCGCGGCCGAGCAGGCCATTCAGACGGAATCGCGCGTCGGTTACTCGCTCACCCTCGCGCTCAAAGCTACGCGCGAAGAAGGGATTTCTTTCTCGTTTGGGGCGGATGGATTCCGGGAACTCCAGGCGGTCACCCAGGGCAAGTTATCGGTTGCCTGGATCAATCCGTCGGTCGCCGCGACCATGGCCTTCAGGGGCAAAGGGCTATTCTCCAAGCGACAGCCGATCCGGACCATCGCGGCATTTCCTTCGTACGACGTGATGGCGTTTGCCGTCCACGAATCTACCGGGGTCAACTCCTTGGACCAGATCAAGAAGGAGCGCATTCCGCTCCGCCTCTCCACCGGAATTGTCTCCAAATCGTCGCTCACTTACAGTCCGACGATGTTTACGGTAAGCGCGGTCATGAAAGCTGCCAGATTTACGTTCGCAAACCTGCGGCAGTGGGGTGGCAAGATTCGATCGGTTTCGCGGCCCAGCCATCCGGACCGCCGCGAGGCCATCGAGAAGGGAACGATCAATGCGATCTTCGACGAGGGAATCAAGAGTTGGGGGCAAACCGCCATCGACGCCGGGTTCCGCTACCTGCCGGTGGAGGGGAGCATACTAAAGAACTTGACGGCGATAGGTTATCGTCCATCGGTCTTGCCCAAGTCCAGATTTCCCGATTTGCCCAAGGACGTGCCGACGGTGGATTTCAGCGGCTGGCCCATGGTGGTCCGCGCCGACATGCCGGAGGACGTTGCGTACGCTCTGTGCGAAGCGATTGAGGCGCGAAAAGCGCTCATGCCGACGGACAATTTCAAACCGCTGGATATGGCGCAGCTTTGCGCCAACGATGAGGAGGCGCCGTACGACGTGCCGCTTCATCCCGGAGCGAAGCGGTTCTACCAGGAAAAGGGCTATCTCAAATCACACCAGTGAAAGGAACCGTGCTCGTGGCTCGCGCTCCTTCAATGGAACACGAGCCGTGAGCGGAGTAGCTATGAAGTTCACGAACACGGGTCACCAAGTAGACAAAGGAAAAATCATCATGAAGTACGTTGCTCGTCTCTGTTACCTCACCTTTATTATCCTGGTTTTGGCGCTTACGACTCCAGCGGAAGCGCAGAACGTGAAGATCAAAATGGGGGCCGGATCGAGCCCGCCGATCCTCGACACAATCACACCCTACGTCGGCGTCGAGAAGGGCTTTTTCAAGAAATACGGTTTGGACGTGGAAATCGTGGAATTCCGCGGCGACGTCGTGGCGACGAAGGCGCTGCTTTCAAACGACATCGACGTTCTCTTTAACGTCGGCGCGACTTCCGCCATCGTGAGCGCGTCGCAGGGAGCGAAAATCCACGCGTGGCTGGTGCCTCATCCCGTTACGCCATATCACTTCGTCGCCAGAAAAGACTCGGGCGGCACGATCCGCGGCCTGGCCGGCAAGACAATCGCAGTCTCCGGCATCGGCGCGGTCTCCTATCACCTCCCGCGCATCATCCTCGAAAGAAACGGCGTCGACCCTGAAAAGGTCAACTATGTCGTCGCCGGTTCCAACGCCGATCGCTTCAGGGCGCTGATCAGCGGCAAGGCGGACGCTGCCATGGTAAGCACGATCGAGGCGGCCAAGCTGGACGGCTTCCCGGATTTGGTAAACCTGGTCGTCGTCGCCAAAGTCGTGCCCGAGATTCCGTTCATCTTCAGCATGGCCCGGGAGGATTACATCCAAAAAAATTCCGAGACCATGTACCGGCTCACCAAGGCCGCCATCGAGGCCACGCGGTGGATCGCCGCCAATAAAACGGGGACGGTGGAGGTCGCCGCCAAGGTCATTCCGGATGAGAAGCCGGAGGTCCTCAGCAAAGCTTATGATCTGGCGGACCCTCGACTATGGGGCGTCAATGGCGACATATCGGAGGGCGCCTACAAGTACACCGTCGATTTTCTCCTGAAGGTCGGCTTCATGAAAGATCCGATCACCTACGACAAGCTCTTCGATCGCCGGTTTATCGACCGGGTTGTCAAAGAACTGGGGAGAAAATAGCAAGGAGCGAAGAACCTTTCTTAAGCCCAAATTTCGCAGTTAGAAAAGGAGGGAGCGGGGAACCTGTAGGTGCGAAGACACCCAAGCGTGCAGCTTCAAAGTTCTCAGCACGCCGCTTCATTGGCTTAATACGGTTACCTACAGCACTGACAACTGTTACTCCTTAGAGGCAAAATGCATTGTCTTCGCTACGGAAGGTTCGCTGCTCACTCATGACTCACCTTCGACTCCGCAATATCGGGTTAAATGAAACACTGCCGAATCTCGTATCACGTTGACAATGCGAAAGTCGCTGTGAAA
>Ga0335082_10007945_pt1 | contig 11520 bp, 3 predicted proteins | sample Lox_Sample_41_FD_206718 | JGI IMG/M metagenome (GOLD analysis project Ga0335082, IMG submission 206718) | Soil microbial communities from Loxahatchee National Wildlife Refuge, Florida, United States - Lox_Sample_4.1 | ecosystem: Environmental > Terrestrial > Soil > Wetlands | place: USA: Florida... | reverse complement strand
TCGTCGCCGGTGATCGTGTCGGGGCCGAGGTCGCCCCAAATCTGATCATTGCCGGTGCCGCCGACGATCGTGTTCGGCGCGCTGTCGCCCCCGGCTTCGCTCTCCCCCCCGTAGAGCTTGTCGGCGCCGGCGTTCCCGAAGATCGAGTCGGCGCCGGTGCCGCCACGAATCGTGTCGTCGCCGTCGCCGCCGACCAGCAGATCGGCACCGCCCTGGCCCCAGATGACGTCGTCGCCGCCCTCGCCGAAGACGGTGTCCGCGCCGTCACCCGCGAAGATGGTGTCGTTGCCGCCCCCACCGTGGATGAGATCCGTACCGGGGCCGGTGGTGATGAGGTCCGCGCCGCCGACGGCCGGATCGCCGTTCTCGTCGTCGCCCCAGATGACGTTGTTGCCGCCCGCGGTCGTGATCTGATCGTCGCCGGCGTTGCCGGTGATCAGGCTGTTGCCGGTCGCGGTGATGATGATGTCGTCGCCCGCATCACCGGTGATGATCTTGTTGCCGTTGCCGACGGTGATGTGGTCATTGCCGGCATTGCCGTGGATCTCGTCCTGGCCGTTGCCGGCGGTGATCGTGTCGTCGCCGTCGTTGCCCTCCACGTAGTTCGCGCCGGCTCCGGCGTCGATCGTGTCGCTGCCGGCGCCGCCGTAGATCTTGTCGGCGTCGCTCTCGCCGAAGATCGTGTCCGCACCGTCGTCGCCGTAGATCGTGTCGGCGCCGAGACCGCCGTGGATCACGTCGGCTCCGGCGTCGCCGTGGATGAGGTCCTTGCCCTCGTCGCCGTAGATCGTGTCGGTGCCGTCCCCGCCGTTGATCGTGTCGTCCCCGGTGCCGCCGTGGATCTCGTCCGCGCCGCCGCCTCCGTCCACCGTGTCGTTGCCGTCCTCGGCCCAGACGATGTCGTTCCCGTCGCCGGCGCTGATCGTATCGTTGCCCCGGCCGCCGTAGATGAGGTCTGCACCGGAACCGGTCGTGATCGAGTCGTTCCCGCCCTTGCTCGACTGCGCGGTGTTCTTGATCTCCGTGATCGTCGCCGACCCCAGATCGGTGATCTTCGCCGCCGAGGTGGTGACCACCCCGCCGTCGCCGAGCACCGTGTTGCCGCCGGTGCCGGCGGTGAGTTGATCGTCGCCCCCGCCCCCGACGATCACGTTGTGCCCGTTGCCGACGGTGATGATATCGGCGCCGTCCTGGGTGCTGACACCGGCGTTCAGCACGCCATCGGTGAAGCGCGCCGTGTCCCCGAAAATCCAGTTGTTGCCGTCACCGGCTGTGATCGTGTCGCTCCCGGCCTCGCCGAAGATCACGTTGCCGCCGGCACCGGCCGTGATGTGGTCGTCGCCCGATCCGCCGTGGATCGTCGCCAGACCGGCATTCGCGGCGAGGAGGATCGTGTCGTTGCCGGCGCCGCCGTCGACGTCATACCCGATCGACGCGTCGGTGATCCCCGAGAGGTCGATGGTGTCGTTGCCGTCGCCGCCGTTCACCAGGATCTTGGTGAACCCGGCGCCGTTGTTGGGCTTGTAGAGCCGCGTGTAGTGCGTGCCGTTGAAGGTCGACTCGACGGTCAGCCCGTTCTTGTCGCCGCTCACCTTGAAGTTCTCGTCGCCGTCGGTGGTGTCGACGTTCAGCCGGTCGCCCGCGAACTTGCCCATGTTGAGCTGCAGGACGCCGCTCGGGAGCTCCTGGGCGAGGATCGGGGAGCGCGCGAACGGGATGTCGAACTTGACGATCGTGATCGGCGGCGTGATGTCGAATTCCTTGTCGATCGAGAAGAAGAAGAGATCGATCTTCAGGAATGCGAACAGTTTTGCGAACACCTCCCCGGAGACGTCGAAAATCGCGAGCGGCGCGAGGAGCGGGTCGCCGTAGCGGATCTGGTCGTCGATGCTCTGGACGATCTCGTTGATGCGGACCTTGCCGTCGTGGTTCGGATCGAAGAGCGTGAACTTCACCGTGGCGAAGATGCCGCCGGCGACGCCGGCCTCCGCGATCCCGAGGTTGATCTCGGCCGCGGCCGAGATACCGCCGCTCAGCGTTATCTGCGGCGCGACCGGGCCCGATCCGTCGGGCTTGTCGGTGTCGCTGATGTAGAAGCCGTCGAAGAGCTTCAGCGGGTCCTTGCCGCCGGAATCGACGAACTCGCTGATGCCCAGCGTGTCGTAGCCGAACGCGAACTTGATCCGGCCGCCGAGCTCGCCGGTGATCGACACGCCGAGCGGGCCGAAGATGCTGAAGAACTGGCTGTACTTGAAGTCGAACGTCAGCGCCGGCATGTCGTAGGTGATCAGCGACGCCGGGTGCCCGAGCAGCAGGCCGAAGATCTGCGACGGGTCCTTGAAGATCGGGAAGTCGAAACCGCTGCCGAAGTCGCCGTGCGTGAGCTTCTTGGTGAAGTCGGCCTTGTCGTTGCCCGAATTGCTGTCGAGGATGCTGTCGAGATCGAAGCTCGAGTTGGTCGGCAGCTTGAACGGGCTGTCCTTGCCGCCGAGGTTGAGCTTCTTGTTCGTCAGATCGAGCTTCATGCTCGGGTCGGACGAGGCTGCGTCGTAGACCTTGAAGCTGCCGAACACGATCACGATGTCGCCGCCGCCGGTCGGGATCGAGTTGACCAGCGTGATGATGTCGGCCACCGCCTTGATCAGCCCCGGATCGACCACGCCGAACTGGCCGGCAATGTCGAGCAGCGTCACCGGCGATCCCGAGAGGTCCGAGATCACCGGGATCGGCGCGGTGAGCATGTCGACGATCGGCTGGATCGGCTCGGTGACCTCCTGGATCTTGCTGACGATCGGCTCGAGGAAATCGGAGATGAACGAGCCGAGATCGAGGCCGACGTCCTTGAACTCGACCAGCTTCAGGCCGCTCGTGATCGCGTTGCCGATGCCCGACAGCCCGACGAAGCTGTTGTGCGCCCGGTCGCCGATGCCCCAGTCGAGCAGGAACTCGCTCGAGATCCGCGGGAAGACGGTCGTTGCCCCGGGGACGAGGTCGCTGTTGAGCGAGAGCGACAGGTCGAGGTCGGCTTTCGCCTCGGCGGCGATCCCGATGTCGAACCCCAGGCTGCCGATGTCGCCGAAGCCGACGTGGCCGTCGGTGCCGCCGCCGGTGATGTTGACGTCGAACGTCGCCCCGAGGTGGGTCAGGCCCTGGTGCGTGACCGGGTCGAGGTGATCGGCGGCGTTGATCTGCAGGAACCCCAGCTTGCCGGTGATCGACGCCCCGGGCACGGTGACGTCGACGTCGACCCTGAAGTCGTCGGGCTTCGCGATGTTGACGTAGAAGCCGTCGGTGAAGTCGAGGCCGAACCCGAACTGCAGCTGCCAGGTGATGTCGAGATCGATGGCCCCGCGCGTCTCGAGACCGAGCCCGGGGATGCCGAGATCGAAGTCGATGCCGGCGCCGACGTTGACGAGATGGCCGCCGAGCTTGAGGTCCCACTGGATGAAGTTCGACCGCAGCGGCACGCCCGGTTGATTGACGTTGGTCGTGAGCTTGACGTCCTCCGGCGTGACCTGTCCGTCGCCGGTGATGTCTTCGAGCAGCCCCAGCCCGCCCTGCATGGTCGGTCCCAGCAGGTGAAACAGCTGTTGCGAGACGAAGTTCTGGTCGGGATCGACGCCGTGCTCGATACCCTCCCGCAGCGGCTGGATGAAATCGTGACGGAAGTCGCCGATGAAGTTGGCCGCGCCCGAGAGCTTGTCGCCGACGAGCGGCAGCGATGTCCCGAACACGCTGCCGTCGAGGATGTCCTGCAGACCGCCGAGGAAGGAATCGAGGCCGTCGACGGCGAGCAGCAGGTTGTCGAGCAGGCTGAAGTCGCCCGGGTTGATGTCGAAGAGGTCGCTCGGGACGTTGATCGAGAGCGAGTCGGGCTGGAAGATGTCCCCGGTGACCGTGATATGGCCCTTCTGGACCGACTCGGTGGGGAATGCGACCGGCAGGTCGACGTCCACGGTGCCGCTCAGCGTCGGGTCGACATCGGCGCTGAAATCGAAGTCCTGGATGAGCTTCCGGTCGTTCGTGAAGTTCGCGTGGTCGAGCGCGACCGCGAACATGCCGCTCAGCGCGGCGTGCCCGTCATGGACGAAGAGGCCGAGCGGTCCGAGCGCGGCCCGGAAGGCGAGATCGGTGCCGCTGACCGTGACGTTGCCGCTGATTCCCGTCTGGTCGTAGAGGTAGATCTTGGACGGATCCTGCAGGTCGATGCCGAAGTCGAAATCGATGTCGAGCGCGCCGGTCGCGCGCAGGTTGGCGGCACCGGCGATCTTCACGAAGTCGGGCACGCCGAGGCTCGAGATGTCGAGGTCGAGCGGCAGCGCCTCGTCGAACCCGGTGTGCAGGCCGAGCCCGATCTTCAGCACCTTCGCGCCGCCCGCCTGGTCGAGCGAGAGGTCGATCGCGTCGCTCGAGGCCGGCAGGGCGAAGGCCTCCTTCAGCTTGTCCTCGAGGAACTGGATCGTGCCGGCGGGATTCGACTCGGCTTCGTCGATCGCGTTGGCGAACTCTTCGGCGAACGACAGCAGGTCGTTCACGCTCTTGTTGATGACCGGCAGCTTCTCGTCGAGGAACGAGAACTCGTGGAACTGCCCGACGAAGTCCGCGAGCGCCTTGAGCCCGGTGATGATGTCGCCGAACCCGATCTTGTCGAAGCTGAGGAGATCGTCGAACCCGCTCGTCGTGACGCTGATGCTCGGCGGCGTCGCGGGATTGTCGAACGGATGCCCGAGGTCGTTGACCTTGATCGTGACGTGCGGCGAGGCGGTGCTGATGCCGGGGAATGCAGGGGTCAGGCTGACGGTGAGATCGAGCTCGTTCGTGAGGGTGTTGTCGAGCGCGAGCGTGGGCAGCGCGACCACGCTCGTGATGTCGCCGAGACCGTCGATCAGCTGCTGCAGCGAGATCCGGTCGCCGAGAACGCCGTCGTGGCCCTTGATGCCGGCGGTCGCTTTGACGCCGAGCTCGCCGTTGCCGGCGACATGGATGCCCACGAACCCGAACTGTGCCGAGGCATCGATTCCCCCGGGAGTCGTGAGCGAGGCCTCGCCCGCGACCACGGCGTTCTCGACGAAGAACCGGTCGAGCAGGTTGATCCCGGCGATCGGACCGCCGTCGATCTTGCCGTCGGGGGTGTCGCTTGGCGTCTTCTTGTCGCCCTTCAGGATCCCGAAGGACACCGCGGCGCCGGAGCCGTTGATCGACTGCACGGTGAAGTCCGCGCCGCCGAGGGTCGAGTCGGCGAGCGCGAGCCCGGTCTGATCATCGCTGATCGCCGCGGTCACCTTGCCCGTACCGGCGGCGTTGATCTTGTCCAAGACGTCCTGGACCGTCGTCGCGCCGTCGAGCGCGACGTAGATCTTGCTGCCGTCGCGAGTGGTGATCAGGAGGTCGTTCCGGTCCGCGCTCGCGGCAGCCGGGAGCCCGAGGCCGGTGACCGCCGGATCGCCCCCTGCGGCGCTGATGCTGAAGTTGTCGCCGTCGCTCTTCGCGCTGAGGACGATCCGGTTGCCGGTCGAGCTCGCGACGAGCGTTGCATCGAGATGCGCGGTCTTGAGCGCATTGTTGAGGTCGTTGACGATGTCGAGGATCGAGCGGTTGCTGTCGGTGTCGGTCTTCTTGACCGTCACGTCGACCGGTGCCGAGCCGTCGAAGGTGATCGTGAAATGCGCGTCGCCCGTGAGCCGCCCGACCAGCGCCGGGACGTCGCGGCCGGTCTTCAGGACGACCGGGTCGCCGGGATTCGCCGGAGCAAAGTCCCCGGGCCGGAACCCGAGCTCGGTCAGGATCGGGCTGCTCGAGTCGGCGGTGAGCTTGAGCGACGTGGTGCCGCCGATTCCGGTGAGCGTGATGCGGTTCCCGTCCTTGCCTGCGAGCACCTCCGTACCGAGGCTCGCCGCCGAGAGCGCCGCCGAGACGTCGCCGACGAGATCATCGATCGTCGCGTTGTCGTCCGTGACGTGCGCTGGCAACGTGACCTCGACGTCCGGTCCGCCATTCACGCTCAGCTTGAACTTGACGTCCGCATCGTTCGTGATGCGGCCGACGAGCGCGCGCACGTCCTGCGCGCCGGTGATCGCCGCGGCGGTCTTGATGTTCGACCCGTTGCGCAGGTCCGTCAGTGCGCTGGCGCCGGTCAGCAGCGTGCTCGAGGGTGCATCGCCCAGGTAAGCGCCGAGCGTCAGGGTGAATCCCGCGCTCGCCGACAGGCTGATGTGCGTGTTGCTGGTGACGTCGAGGAGCGGCGCGAGATCGAGGTTGAAGTTGATCGGGAAGTCGAGGCTTGCCGCCACGGCGCCCTGGAGGTCGACGGTGTACGTCAGCTCCCTGGTCGAGCCGTCGTAGTGCGCGTTGATGCCGTTCGTCCCGGTTAGCGGGGCGAGCAGGATCTCGGCGAGCTTGGCGGCGAGCTCCTGCGCATTCTTGAAGTTCGGCGAGTTGTCCTTGGTCAGCAGCTTGGCGTGGTCGTTGCCGAGGCCGGTGTTGTCGTCGGTGGCGGCCTTCGTGACGGTGACGGTGACCGCCGAGCCGCCGTTGATCGCGACGTCGAACGACGTGTCGCTCGCGAGCTTCCCGTTCGCCGGGGCGGCGTTCGCCGCGGTGAGGCCGAGGGTGAGTCCGCTCGTCGACGCGCTCTGGCTCCCGGAGAATCCGAGCGCCGACCCGCCGCTCACCGTGAACGTCGTGACCGAACCGTCCGCGGCGATGAGCCGGATCTTGGTGCCGGACACGTCGGACTCGGCGCGGAGCTTCGTCCCGAGACCCGCCGAGCTGAGGGCGGCGTTGATGTCGCTCACCAGCTTGTCGGTGCCGTCGAGGCCATCGTCGCCCTGGTCGTAGAGCAGCGTGTTCTGGACGAGGTCCGCGAACTTGAGCACGTCGGAGAGCGCAGCGCTCGCGAACGGGATGTCGACTCCGCTGAAGAGGTCGCTCTTCCGCAGCCCGTCGAGCCAGTCCTTCAACTGGCCGATCATGCTGATGACCCCGCTCACGTTCAGGTTGTTGAAGTTGAGCAGGTTGCTGATGTCGTCCTGCAGGCCGCTGAAGTCGACCGAGATGTTGGCGCGCTGGTTGCCGTTGCCGTCGTCCCCGACGCTCGTCGCGAACGGGTTGCCGTCGTAGTTCAGGCTGATCGCGCCGGGGGTGAAGCCGAGCCCGGTGTTGACGGTAATCGGCAGCGCGACGTGCACGCTCGCACCGGGCGCCTGGACCGCGGGCAGCAGCGCATTGATCCCGGCGTCGGTGAGGTCGCTCAGCGTGACCTTGGAGTCGACGCCCGCCGTCTTCGTGACCTGCAACGCGGCGCTGGAGGTGAGGACCAGCCGATCGTTGCCTACCCCGCCCTTCGAGGCGGTGATCACGCCGCCGCCGAAGGCGCTGTCGAGCACCGTTTGCACGTTGCTGACCAGGCTGTCGAGGCTCCCGCCGCCGCTCACGGTGATGCTCTTCGGCAGCGCGTGGTCGGCCGAGAGCAGGAAGGTCGTCGTGCCCGACAGTGCACCCGCAGTCGGCGCGCTGGTGGCGGTCAGGGAACCGGAGGAGCTCGACCCTTCTGCATCGAACCCGAGGTCGGTGTGCCCGGTCGCGACGAGCGTGAGCGTGAGCTTGCCGCTCGCGCTTCCCGCGGTCACGAGGCCGCTGAATCCGGCCGTGTTGAGCCCGCTCTGGACTGCCGCAACGAGTCCGCCCAAGTTGCCGTAGCTCCCGGCGCCCACTGTCACCACCCGCGCGTCGGAATCGCCGATGCGCAGGAAGAACTCGGCGTCGCTGCTCAGCGTAAGGCCGCTTGGTGCGTTGGCCGCGGTGAACACGCCACCCGTCGCTTCGGTGCCGAACTGCGCGGACGTGAAGCCGAGGGGCGTGGGCGCGGTCGGGTCGGTGAACGTGCCGTTCACGCCGGCGTTCAGCGATACCGCACCGTTGTGGATCGAGGCACCGAGGAACCCGATGTTGATGTCGAGGTTCAGCGGGTTGATCGCTCCGGTCGCGGTGACGCTGAGCGTACTCGCCTGGAGGAAGAAGTCGTCGCTGGTCGGTGCCTCGCCGGACGTAAACACCCCGAACTCGAAGGGCAACGAGACGCCGGCGTCGATCTCGAGCCTGGTGCCGGCGGTGGAGATGGACACGCCGAGGGCGTCCGCGCCGGTGCCGAAGTCGAGCGCCCAGCCGTCGCTGAACCCGATGGCGAGCGTGCCGGAGAAACTCAGCTGGTGCGGGCCATCGGTTGCGGTGACGCCGTTGACGGTGAGGCTGAACGGACCGGCGGTCGTATCGAGGCCGTCGAGGGCGTTCCTCACCGCGGTCACGAAGTCGGCGCGCGTCGTGGCGGCGGCGGCGTTGATCTCGCTCGTGAGCGCCTGCTTGAACTTGTCACTGAGCGCTTCGTCGAAGCTGACCCGGCCATCGTGGTCGCCGAGGTCGTCGATCGCCTTGAGGATCGACTCCGGATCGGTGGAGCCGCCATCGACCGCGTGGTTGCCGTTCAGATCCCACGGCACCGACAGCAGGTCGCTCACTTTCGCCGCGAAGGTCTTGACCTGGTCGCCGATCTGCTCGCCCTTGACCACCAGCGGCAGCGCGGTGCTGAGCAGCGGGTTGTTGTCGGCGAAGTTCTCGAGCTTCGACTCGACATGCTGGATGCCGTCGACGAGCGCGCTCTTGAATGCGGCGGCTGCGCCGGGGAAGTCAGCGGAGAGAAGGAGCCGGGATTCGAGTGCTTCGAAGAGCGGACGGCGGCGGAACGGCGGGACGAACCCGGGAGCATTGCGCTCCCTGGCAGCGGCCGGCCGGCGGCGTCCGAGCATTTCCCCCCTCCCCCCGATCTCGTCGCGCGCGCTGGCTGATCAGGCCACCGCACGCCGACCGGACACCACTGCGTGTCGCCACGCGACAATGCCCGTAGGTTCCTGGTGCGCTCCCCAGCGGCAGCTCAGAAACCGTGCGCAAGAAAAGTCTGCGCATCGAGAAGACGCGGTCGTTCAGGTTCCGCGCCGTGCAGCCGTGTTGTTGCTGTTGACCTGGGGTAGCGCGTGGGGTCCGCGCGCTCCGGACAGGCAGCACTTCTAATATCTAATGCGCGCAGTGTACGCCTAACCCGCCCAACCGACTCCGCTCCTTCGATCCGCGCGCCCGCGTCAGCGAAACTTCGCGATGCGCGCACACGATCGACGATGCGCTCGCATGCTAATTAGTCGTGCGCACGAGCGACACCCGCTGTGACAAAAGTTCACAAAGACATGGTGCTACGTCACGGAATGGACTGCCGACGAACGCGCGGTGAATAGCGTCCTATAGACCGAACGGACGAGTCGAGACGAGCACACTTGGCGCTCATCGCACTGCGCGAATCTGCGCACTGCCTAGTTGCTCGGCCGCGGAGAATCCGCCCGCGCGGCGGCTCGCCGGGACTTTCGAACCCAGATCCGAGCGTCCGCCCCAAGGGATCCCGGGCCGGATTCGAACCGGCACGGCTTGCGCCGAGGAATTCTAAGTTGGCCCAGGCCAACAACCGGCCAAAGGCTGCAACACTTCTCCGCTGACGTACACCGGCTTGGGTATTGCGCTCTGCAGCAGATTGCGATGACTTGCTGCGCCGACTGTGCCAGGAGTGTGCCTCCGATCGGCGCGGGTAGCGTCGGCGGCGTGCTCGGCGAGGAATCGCAGGTCGGCCACCGTCGCCGGCCTCGGCCAACTACTCCTTGAGCCGCGCCACTTCCTCGGCGAGATCACGCCGCTTCTTCGCGATGTCTGCTGACTCCTCGCCACGTCGGACCTCGACCACGCAGTACGCCTACTTCCCGAAGTTCAGCCGGATCTGGAAGGGCCCGAGGTTAGGGCTGCGTGACACGTACCGCCTTGAGTCGTATATCGCCGAAGGGACGTCTAAGAGGATGTGGAGCCGGTGCCGCCGTCGGTATCCCGCGTGTGTCGGATGACTTGACGTGCACTTGCAACTTGGCCTCCTCACCGCTACGCAACCCCTTGTTACTTAGCGCGTTTACGACATGAGCACGCTTTACTCGGGCGCTTTAATGGCGTTTCCGACTCGTTGCTGACCTCTTCCGGGATCGGACCCGGGGTCGCCGACATGGCCCTTGAGCCGGGCGGAAACACCTTGCTGGTAGCCAATGCCTTTGGCTCGACTATCAGCAGGGTGAACATGTCGACGGGCATATTTCAAAACAATCTGAGCGTTGGCGTCAGGCCAGATGGCCTTGCTTACGACGCCAGCGGAAACCTGTTCGCGGTCCTTGGCCGGAATAGACTCGCGCAAATCGACCCGACCACTGGCGTGGTGATCAACTTCATCATGCTTCAGTCGGCGCCCGGTGTCGCGACCAACAATGCTGATGCTCTGAGCTTCGATCCCACCACCGGGAAGCTCTACGTGAGCTTCGACCAGGCAAATGGCGGCTACTGGATAGTTCCGACCGACCTTTCGACCCAGCAGCTCATCACGCTGAACATGGACATCGACGGTCTGGCGGCAAATGGGATGACGCTCTACCTGATACAACGCGGCGAACGTGGGGTTCAAGTCGATCTGAGCACCAACACGATTACGCTGTTGAGTCCCCTGATCAGTGGGGCAGACGACATCGCGCCGCTCGCGGGACCGGGTTCTCAGCCGGTGCCCGAGCCCGCCACCCTCACGCTTCTCGGCGTTGCCCTCGCCGGCCTCGGTTTCTCTCGCCGCCGCAAGGTGCACTGAGCAGCACGCCGCGCAACCGGACCCCGCCCGCGTGGCGGGGTTTTCGTTTCTGGTACGCTGCTTGGCAGCATTTCACGCACCTCCAAGGAGGCATCGGATGCGATCGTGGTTTGCCGTCCTGATGGCCGTCACCTCCATCACCGCCTGCGCCCTAAGGGGCGACGTTACGACTACGAACGTCACGGGCTGGACGGGACGAGACATTGAGGAATTGATACAAGCTGCAGGACCCTACGACATGTCCCGTCTTCGGGGGGATTTAAGGACCTATACCTGGCAGCGGGGGTCCTGTCGTCTGGACGCACGCACTTCCCTTGACAACAAGATCACTACGGTCGAGATGGTGGGCACATCGCAAGGTTGCAGCCCATATCTGACGAAAATGGGCGCGGGGTAGTGTGCTTTGCTGGGTCCGTCCGATCGAGCTCCTCGGGCGCTCACCACGGCAGCAACAGGGCCGCACCGATAAACCTCCCGACCCCGCACCACGCGCACGAGACCGCGACGCGCATCTGCACGCGGGCGCTCGTGACATAGGTGACCGGATCAAGCTCGACGGCGATCCCGCCGCCCCGCAACGCGAGCACGACCGAGCCGGCCTACGCTATACGCGTAACTACCTAGACATTTCTATTTAGTGCCCGGGGCGGGAGTCGAACCCGCACGGCCTTTGGGCCTAGGGATTTTAAGTCCCTTGCGTATACCAGTTTCGCCACCCGGGCGAGGGTGCAAACGATTGATTAACTAAGAAACCGGTCAGCGCGGGCCCACTTCACACGACCCGATTCTATTCAACTTATGGCACAAATTTG
>Ga0335082_10007944_pt1 | contig 11521 bp, 7 predicted proteins | sample Lox_Sample_41_FD_206718 | JGI IMG/M metagenome (GOLD analysis project Ga0335082, IMG submission 206718) | Soil microbial communities from Loxahatchee National Wildlife Refuge, Florida, United States - Lox_Sample_4.1 | ecosystem: Environmental > Terrestrial > Soil > Wetlands | place: USA: Florida... | reverse complement strand
GTGCAACAGCACATCCATTCCAGCCGTGTCGATGCGCCGCACCTGCGACAGATCAAACACAAGCTGGGGACGGTCCGAGCTCAGGCACGGTTGTACTTCCTTAAGGAATTCGCGCGCCTCCTTCAGGCTCATTCTTTCGGGCATTCGCTTTACCACTACCGACTTGCTGTTACCTTCCATATCTCCTCGAAACCGGCAGCTGGGAGGCAAGATCAGAGGACCCAGGTCCCTGCTCTTGCGCCCCCATCACCGGACTCTGCAGCGCGGCTGCCGTGTCCAGCGATTCCGGAAGGTCCGCGGCGCCGGTGCGGCGAGATGGCAGCTTCACCAGCCCACGGTAAATATCCTTAAGTTTGAAGGCAAAAAACTCTCTCGCGATGCCCGCTCCGCGCACAATTGGGCTGAGAACCTTCATGCCAAGAATTTTTCCGTCCATGATCTCAACCTGGGTATGGCGCTGCAGATCGTAGAGACGGTGAAACCCGCTGACGGAATGCGCTACTTCCAGCCCCGCCCCGAGCCCGGTGAAAGGGAGCACGGTGGAGTCTTCGACCACGGTGCCGCAATCGACTTCGGCGTGATGTTCAACTACGCTGGCTCTGGTAATCACTGCCGAGGCACGAATCCGGGCATGTGCTCCGATGAAGGCCGGCGCTACAACGCGGGCCCTCGGATGAATTCTGGCCGGGAGGTGCACCCACACTCCCGGCTTGATCTGTGTGCCGTGCGGTTGTATCGAGTTCTTTTGCAGAAGACCGTCAACCGCGAGGCGGCGCAAGTCGCGTGCATCACGCAATCGATTGACGTAACCGGTGACCCGAAATGGCTCTCCCGGTTTGCGCAGCTCTTTCATCCGGCTGCCGAACAGCGCGCCGGCATCGGCGCGTGCTGCGGCATTCAGTACGAAGGTATCAAGCCATTTTCCGTTGCGATCGACTACTGCAGTTACGGAACAGTGCTTGTTAATGTGATGCTGAATCAACTCTTCATAATCGATCTCCGCGTAGGGACCGATGCGCAGTGCTAATACCAAGTCAGCACCGCCCTGCAAGCACTTCTCGAAGGCGCCCTCGGCGGCCCGCCAGAATCCTTCACCACGGGATTCAATCCGTTGTAGACTCAGCCACTCGCTTGAGCGAAACCGGGTGAATGGTCCGTCGGCGGTGCGGAAATTGCCCATCAGGATGGTGTTTGAAACACGGAATTGTCGAAGTTTCATCAGGATGCGCTCGACAATGGGCAAGCCAAGTACATCCAGGTAGGCCATGGAAACGCCGCCCAACGTTTCCTCCGTGTCGCTTCCCGATATGTTTTTGCCTGGTCTGGTGATCAGTACGATGGCCTTTATATCCATGGTTGAAACCTCGCCGCCGCGCGAAACATCGCGGAACGGGACGGTATCCACGCAGGGATGCGCCGAAAACGGGAAATGCGCTCGAGAGCAGCGGCGCGCTGCTGAATATCAAAGGTGCGCAGGTATTGCCGGATGATCTGTGGCATGGTCATCCGCAGCGCTGCGGAGAAATTTTGTTCTGCCATGTCCCGCAAACGCTTCGGGTCGTTCAACAAAGACCGCAAGTGATCGGCTAAACTGGTTGTCTTCCGCGCTTCGTAAAAATCGACGGCCAGCCCTTCGTCCCAGGCCATCTCACGAAAATCCTGGATATCCGCCGACAGGATCGGCACGCCGAACTCACAGGCGAGATGTGCCACACCGCTGGCCCCGGTGGCGGATGAATAAGGAAGCACCACAACGCTGGCCCGCCGGAAAAGATCGGCGATGCCTTCTTCCTCTACGTATCCTGTGAATTCGATGCCCGGCGTGCCCTTCGCTCGAGCGGCGATCGACTCGATGTAGCCAGGCGTCGCCGGATGATTGGAGCCTGCGATGATGAGCCGAAGTTTCGGCATTTCCGACGCCACTTGCTGAAACGCCTCGATCAGGCCCTCCAGCCGCTTGTAGGTCCCCCATTTCCCGAATGCCAGAATGCGGTGTTCCGGGTTTCCACGGAGTTGGAAATCAGGCGGTTCAGGACAACCTCCCAGAATGCCGTGCGCGCGAAAGTGCACGTTCTCGCCGCGATACTTCTCGATAAGAGTGCGCCGATAAACGGGAAGCAGCACAGAGACGGAATTGGCCATCAGCAGCAATCGCGTTGCGGCCGACCCCGCACTGCGATACAGGCGGCGAAGCCTGATGCCGGAGTCGGCGAGATCGATGTTGTCCATCAAGTGGTGTAAGGTGACGTGCGTGTAGTGTCCGGTGAAACGCGACAGGGCCGGCTGCGCCAGACCGAGGAATGCCGGCACCGGGCGGTGGCCGAAGGTCGAGAAGAGGAGATTGAACCACACCACGTCCGGCTTGATGCCGCGAATCGCCTTCAACAGGCGGACAGGATTGGACATGGAATCAAATCGCCAGCGGCGGATTACGTCAAATCCGGGGAGCTCCTCCACCTCTCCGTTCAGTTCGTCGGCCAGAATCGTAACGCTCAACAGCGGATCGCGCCCAAGTTCTCGCGCCACATGGTAGCCATATTCATTCAGCCCTCGCCTGCTGGGTGGAAAAGCCGTGACCAAACAAATCTTCATTCTGTTCATAACCCTAGAAAATCGCGAGGCGAAAAACCGGACGGATCAGAGTGCCACTGGTAACCGCTCCGGTAAACGACGGGAACTGTTCTGCCTGAAGACCCACGGACAACTGCAGCGGGTATGCAACATTGAATTCCCCGTTCGCGTCGTTGAACCGGCGGTGTATTGGCCTGACATAACTGATGAGAAAACTGGCGTAGGTGTTGTCATACTCGTGAGAGGACTCTCCCCGTGTGTAAGCAAACTGACCATCAACACTCCAGGACCTGTTGACGACGTATTGGATTGTTCCAGCCGGACGCATGGCCTGAGCAGTGGCCTGCAGTGCGTCCTGCACCCGCCACGAACGGATGTACTCGCCCAGGAGGCTGGCCGTAAGCCTTTGGCCGAACTTGCGCTGAATGCCGGCATACGTCGCAGTGGTGAAGAATTGGCGCACCAGTGGGCTGAAGGTCAAATTCCGCCGCGTGTATCCGGTGACAAATGCGGTCTTGCCCCACGGCCGTCCCACGGTAAAGTTCAACCACCCGCCCAGATCATTGGAATTCAGCGGATATCCCGTGGCGGTGAAGGGGCCGGCTTCGTGATACAGGCCGCCGTTAAAGGCCAGCCAGTTACCGAACGAGCTGCTGCTGAAATAAACGAACTGGCGGAACAAGTTCTGATTTTCGTACTGCGGCGCCTGGTTATCTCTGCGAATGGTGAACTGGATTCCGGCGTTGAATGCGATGGAGTTGTCTCCCAGATGCACGACCGGATTCAAGGCGCCATTGAAGTTGTAGTCGAAGGTGTTGTGGTGAATGATGAGCGCTTCCTGGGGCAGGGATTCCTGGCCGACAGCATTGCGGATTTGGAAAAACCCGCTGACTACGGGAAAGTTATTGTCAAAGTGATACCGGTAGGCCGTGGTCCACAGGGATTCCTGTTGCGAAAACGGAGGAGGCAGATCGGCATTGTTGGTGATGCCGAAGATTTGCTGGTTCAGCATGTAGATGGTGGAATCGTCGTAAAGGCCGCCGGTAGTGAAGTTGGTCAACACGCTCAGATGATCCGTAACCCGTAATCCTTCCTGGCCGGCCACTTGCATTCCTTCGAATTGGGCGATCTCGCCCCCGCCAAACTGATCGGCCTGCGAAAGTTCCAACATCGCATTCCAGGTCTGATGCCGTTGCCGATAGACCTCGCTTTGCGCCAGCAGATAATTAAAGTTCTGATTGGCGGTGGGGTTTGTTCCCAACTCGGCCAGCGTCTGGTCGGCCTCCCTGGTCTTGCCCTGCGCCAGATAGGTGTTGGCCAAGCCGATGGCAACGATGTCCGGCGATGCGCCTCCGTGTTGCGCCCTCAGGAAATAGCTGGTGGCAGTATCGAACTCGTGCATGGCCAGCAGCAGGTTCGCCGCCTCAATCAAATTTTCGGCAGTCACCGGAGGCGCTTCGCCGATGCGGCTCTCGGCAAATGCCAGCCCGATTTGCTGCTTGGCATCGTCGTACTCGCCGCAGCGCACCATGAGCCGGGCAATAGCCAGTCGAGCATCGACCCGATTTGCGTCCGGCGCGGAAAGTGCTCGGGAGAACCGGTCCATGGCCGCTTTCTCGTCACCCAAGGTCAGTAAGGCGTCACCGGTGTCGAGCAGAACCTCTGATTGGTTCCCGCCCAATTGCTCCGCGGCCTGCACATAGCGGAGGGTATCGTCACGATGTCCCAAGTGGGCATAGGCGTGGGCCATGCGGGCATAAATCAGCGGGTCGTCGGAGGATAGACGCAATGCCGCATTCAGCTCGTCAATGGACTGCTGATAACGCCGGGTGTCATACAACATGTCAGCCAGGGCCAGATGCAGTTCCAGGTCATTGGGCGCGAATCGCAGTGCTGCGCGATACTCCTTCTCGGCGCTGCCCAGCAGACGTTCCTGGCGGTAGGCTGAGGCCAGCGCCAGGTGGGTCGCACCTGATTCGCCCATCAATTCCTGCGCGCGGCTTGCCTGCTGAAGGGCTTCCCCGGAACGATGCAATCGCAAATCGCTGAACGCCAACCCGAGATGCGCAATGCCGTCATTCGGGGCCAGCCTCAGCGCGGTTTCAAAGTCTTTGGAAGCCTCCACAGGACGGCGCGTATCATTCAAGACATATCCCCGGTTGACATAGCCTTCCACCATCCTGGGGTCACGCTCGATCGTCCGGGAATAATCATCGACCGCCTCTTCGAGCATTCCTTTCTGCTTGTGCACATGTCCGGCGATAAGCGGAAAGTTCGGCTCTTTGGGCAGGATGGGAGTGTATTTGTCGGCCACGGCCAGGGCTTCATCGTAGCGGCCGAGGTTGTAGAGATCGTAGGCCAGATACACCGAGGCATTGCGGTCGGCAGGCAGTTGCTGCAACACCTTGTTACCCAACCTTGCCGACTCCTCGTAGTTGCCCTTGTGCAACAGATAGCGCTCGCGCTCGCGCATAACGCGAGGGTCTTCGGCCGCCTTGGCTGTGGCACGATTGACCCAGGCGCCGCAGAGATCAATCTGCTGCGCGGCCAGGGCAGCGTTGGCCGCGTTGGCGATGATTGTCGGATTTTCCGGCGCCAGCTTGAACGCTTTCTGATAATTCTCGTCCGCCAGCTCAAACTCACGTGTCTGGGTGTACAAATCGCCCAGTGCCAGGTAAGGGACATAATCCCCGGGAAACGACTTTGCCAGCCGATTGAAGTAATCGGCGGCCATCTTTGGATTGTTTTCCTCGCGATAGAGGTACCCCATGGCTTCCAACGCGTAGCGGTTCGTCGGATCGCTCCCCAATAGTTGGCCGTAGATCTGGCTCGACTCGTCGTGGCGGCCTTCCTGCCACAGCAGATGCGCATATTGCAGCTTGATGTTGGCGTTCTGGGGATCGAGCTTGCGGGCTTCCTGCAGGTCGGCTTCCGCGCCTGCAAGGTCGTTGTCGGACGCCTTTAAGGAAGCGCGAACCCGCAGGAATTCCGCCTTGGCCGGTCCCTGTATGTCAAGTTTTTCCATTTCCTGCTCTGCGGTTGCAATCTGCTGATGCGCGGCCGGGCTGTTGCCGCTCTCGCGGTAAAGCTCCGCGAGATTCAAGCGCAGTTGAACCGGGTAGAGGGGACCTTCGGGCGCCCCGCCGGAAGGAAGCGCTGCGATAGCTGCGTTGTATTCCGCGACGGCATCGCTCTGGCGATGCTCCGTCTTGGCCAGCAGCCCGCGAATAGCGTGCAGGCGATAATAGTTGGGGTTGATGGCTGCAGCACGGGCCAGGTAGACCTTCGCCTTGTCTGCATTTCCAAGCTGCAATTGCGTTTGCGCCGCGCTTAGCTGGTAGCCGATTTCGCCGGGTTTTTCATCGGCAGCGCGGGCGTAAGCGTTCGCAGCCTCCTGCTTGTCGCCCTGCAGTTCGTAGGTGTACCCCAGGTCGGCGAGAACGGACGGCGTCATACGTGGCGCCGCTTTCAGCGCCGCAATGGCTGCGGGATAGTCCTGCTCCTGACGATAGTAATTGGCCGCAGCCTGAAAGATCTCGACATTGCCCGGCGCGTGCTTCTTCGCCGCGTCCAGCATCGCTTTGGCGCGCTCCGGCTGCTTCAACTTGAGATACGCAACCGCTAACATCAATTCGGCATGCGCATTGGACTGCTGTGCCTCCGCCCGTTGCAGCAAGTTGATTCCTGCCTGGGTGTCGCCGGTCCGCATGTAGAGCTCGCCGGCAATCAGCACATCGTTGGTGCGGCCGGGATGAGCGCGCAGCACCTGCGCCAGGAGGCGCTTGGCATCGTCTGTGCGTCCCATCCGGATGTAGGTCTGCGCCAGCCCGCTCAGGCCGTCGGGGTTTCCGGGAGCCGCCTGCAGGCCGTGCTGATACGCCTCAACCGAAGCCTCATAGCGTCCTGCCTGGCGCGAGGTGTAGCCGAGCAGAAACCAAAGTTTGTTGTCCTGGGGAGCGGCCTTCACCGCGCGCTGCGCGTAGTCGGCTGCAAGGCCCGGATTTCCGTGGCGCAGTGCGTCTTCCGCGGCTCGCGCCAGGCGTCCAACTTCAATGCTGCTGCCCCAACCAATTTCCTTTTCACTTGATCCGTTTGCCTCCTGAACTGCTTTTTGGCGTCCTCCGTTCGGAGTCCTGGTTGGAGCCTCCGGCGATTGACCGTTGATCTCGAAAGTTTGGGCCTGCACCGTCGCGGAGAGGCTCAGGCAACAGAGAATCAAAAGTACGCGCACGCTTTTCACATCGACACTCACTGCAACGGCGGATGCAAGAACTTTGCTGACAAGTTGAGAATCTCAGGTCTGTCCGATGCAGCTTCAACCCGGAGGGTTTTCTGTTTCTGGTCTCCGCTCTTGTAGCTGCGATGCGCCCGGGCGGCGTCACTTCGAAGCGGAGGGCGCGCGCCTGCACGACACGTGACTCTCTCGCTCTCCGATTGCCGGAATCCAAGTACTGGTTTCTTGCGGCAACCTTTAAGTCCGATACGGAATCGAACACTTGCGCAGGGGGGTTGTGGTGCGCTGTTGGTGGCAACCCTCGTGAAGGAAAACGCAAACGACCGGCTTCCCATCGTGATATAGGGGATGAGAGGCGCATCTACCATGCATTTGGCAGCAGTTGAACGAGGAAGTATTCCATTGATCCCCAAGCCTCAAACCATCTCGTCGCGAGCGATTCCACTCTCGCTGATCCTGTTCATTGCGTTGGCGGTGCACGGACCCTTGCTGTTGATGCAGTTGCCCGCAGGGTCTTATGACGCGAACACCCACATGTTCTTTGCCGCGCACTATGCGCAACATTGGTTCAATCCATGGAACGTAAAATGGTTTGGCGGATTCTCCCAGACCACCTATCCGCCCTTGACCCACCAGTGGATCGCGCTGTTCTCGCACATCATGGGATTGAAGATGGCGTATATGTTTGTGCAGTTCATCGCCATCCTGCTGCTCCCCATCGGCATGTATCGCTACGCGGAACTATGGGTGGACAAGGTTTCCGCCAGCTACGCCGCACTGGGCTCGATCTTCCTGGGCTCACTGGCCATGCTGGTGTATCAATCGGGTCAGTTGCCCACGACAGCAGCGGCGGCCCTCACGCTGAACGCGCTGCCTTTCTTCTATGTCTGGCTGCGGCAGGCGCGATTCAGTGCCCTGCTCAAGGGAGTGGCCATCAGCTGGGCCGCAGCGGCGGCCCACCACGTTACGCTGCTGTTCGGCGCAATCTTCTTCGCGATTCCGGTCCTTGTGCTGGCTCTGCTCGATCGCAATCGCGAGGATGCGCCTGACGAAAGCCCGGCTTCCGTTGGCGGAATCATCGCGCGGGCCGCGCTGTTTTCGCTCATCTCCATCGCCGGTATTGCCGTTGTGCTATGGCCCTACTGGGTTGCTTTGCTCAAGAACCCGATCCGGCAGATGCCCATTCCGCACGGCTCGCGGGATAACTACATTCTGAATCCGATTAGCGGGATCAATTTCTGGATCATTCCGATGGGCGCGATGATCCTGGCCCTTCCTTTTATCGTTATGCGGGGCGCGGCAGTGCGCCGGCTGCGGCCGCTGCTCATCGGCTGGTACGTGACCGCGATTATCGGACTAGGCGGCACCACGCCTGCGGGCAAATTCCTGCTGGGCCGCGCCTATCAGGTGCTTACCTATGAGCGCTTCACGTTTTGGGCCACCATCATGGCGATGCCCTTTGTCGGTCTGCTGGCCTATGAAATGATTCAGCGCTTCCGCTTGAAGGCCGCAATTGGCCTGGCCATCGCCGCGGTGCTGACCATGTCGTCGGCCGTCGCCTGGATCACGATTCATCCCATCGCCACCTCGCCCTTCAACGTTGACGAGGTCATTGCCTTCCTCAACCGCGACGAGCACGCCAAGTTTCGCTACATAACGTTGGGTTTTGGCAGCAATTTTGCCAAGGTCTCAACCTATGCGAAAGCCGACAGCGTGGACGGCGATTACAACTCCGCCCGTTTGCTGCCGGAAATGACAACCTACGGCTCCGGCCAGCTCTACAACTCGAAGTACTACGGGCTGGCCGGAATGGATTCCTTGCGCGCCATGCTGCGGCATGCCAATCAGTATGGGCTGAAGTACGTTTTTGTTCGCGACCGCTACTACGAGCCGCTGCTCGCCTTTGCGGGATGGCGAAAGGCCGAGACCTACGATAACGGCAACGTGACGCTTTGGACCAAGGAGGATGTTCCTCCCGCTCGGAGACTTGAATTCGTTGGCTTCATGCCTACCGGGCTTCAAGGAGTGCTGTGGGGCACCCTTCCGATCATGAGCAGTTTGGTGGCTCTGTTCTTGGTATTGCTATTACCGGAACGGCGCCGGTCTCGTACGATGCATGAGTTTCCTGTTCAGGTCGGAGGCCAGGCCCTTCTGGTGCGGGAGGCCCAGGGATGAAACGCGCTTTGCCGATAGTCCTGCTCACCCTGACTGTAGCTTTGATCGCGATGGCAACCATCCGGCCCGACGAGGGTACGTCGGCGAAATCTCCCGATGGCACGGTACGTTTGCTCTTTCAGCACGTGCGTTCCCGCGACTACAAGGGAGCGTATTCCTATGTAGCGGACCACGGCGACGTAGGCGAACCGACCTTCGTACAGGACCTGGCTGGCCGGAATGGAAGTCTGCGAACCTATTCTGCGTTGGAACGGACGGACACTGAGGTCTTGCACGCAACCGACAACCAGGCGCTGGTACGCGCGACTCTGGAGTATGCCAGCGCAGTCGGTCCCATCTATGACACACGCGACCTGAAGGTAATTAAGTCAGGTGACCGCTGGAAAGTGGTCTGGCCGGTGAGGCAAAAAACCGAAGTTCCGCCTCAGGTGATTCAGGAAAATTACCTGCGTTGGGACCTCATTACGCGTGGTTCCGATGATGACTGGGGTGCGCAAAATGTTGAAGCGCCGCGCGTGCGTATCGTCTCCATGAATGCCATCGAGCACGCGACCAACACTGTGATTGTCGGCGAGATTGAGAATGAAGACACCGTTCCAGCCTTCGTCTCCGTCAATGCCACCCTCGTGGGCCAGGACGGCAAGGTGCTGGGTGAAGAAACCAGTTTCGACAAGATTTCTCACACCTTGTTGCCCAAAGAGGTTTCGCCATTCCGTGTCGACTTCCCCGGGGTTCAGTTTTCCAAGGTAAAGACGGTTCGCATGCAACCGAATTCGCTGCTGGTGCCGGCGTCGGCGGACCCAGTAATCGGCGTGCTGCATCAGCGGTTAGCAACCGACCCCCGTGGACGGAAGGTATTGCAAGGCGATCTCGTCAACCAAAGCGGAAGCATGGTAAACATTCCGCATGTGCTGGCCACCTACTATGACAATGCCGGGAAGGTAATTTGGGTTTCAGACGCCTATTTGGAGGAGGCGCTGTTACCGCAAACACCGGTCCCCTTTTCTGTCAACTTGCCGCCGGACCTCGCGTCCAAGGTCCAGAACTACCGCGTCACCGTGAATGAGTACATGTTGAATTCCCAGGAATAAGGATGATGGAGGCGTTCACCGGCGTGTTCTCAAGGGCAGTGGGAAAATGCGGGCATACATGGGTCGCGCTGCTCGCCGTGTGCTGTGTTTCCCTTGCCGCTGCGGCTGCGCAGATCGACGTACCGGCGTCCGTTACTGCGGGATCGGGACTAGTCATTCGCACCTCGGGAAGTGGCGACGCGACTCTATACCTCGTGGGCCCCGGCACGGCAATCAAGCGAAGCATCCGGCTTGGGCAGAACATCGAGCTTGGCCCAGGCGATCTGAAAAATGCCGGGCGTTACGTCGTTACCCTGGAAGGCGCCCCCAGCGCGACCTTTTTTGTCAATGCCGGGCCCGTTAGCTCGCTTATCTTTCTGGCCAGGCCTTCGCGCGTTCCTGCTGACACACCCAAGGTTATCTCCGGAACAGTTTTTGTTCTCGACAAGTATCAGAACCTGGTGCTGCAGCCTGCGCCAGTTAAGTTCGACCTTAACTTAAACGGGGAGAGCGTCACTCGCAGCGAGACAACGAGGAACGGCGTGGCTTATGTCAGGATGGATTCCTCCAGAAAGCAGGGGGCGGCGCAGTTTTTGGCTTCCAGCGGTGAGGCCGTGGTACGCCGCGTAGTGCAGGAGGTGGCCTCCAATCCGTGCAACATCCGCATGCGGGCGCAGTCCGGCAAGAACGGCATCCTGGTGCAAACTGACCCCATTCATGATTGCGCAGGCAATCCGGTTCCCGACGGCACCATCGTCACCTTTACTTTGACCGACGCGAAGGGCAAAAGTACCGTTGACGCGCGCATCAAAGGCGGCATAGCCGAGGCGCAACTTCCCTCTTCCAATGGCGGAACCATTTCTGCCGCCTCTGGCGTGGTAGTAGGAAACGAAATTAACTGGAGGGCGCAATGAGCCACCGGCCAATCAACCTGGCTATCGTGCTGGTCACGTGTGCTGGTCTGTTCGTCGCGGCCAGGAACATCGCTTCCGTTCTCGCCGCCGGTCCTCCTGCCATGACCCTCAATGTTGAGAATGCCACTCCACGCAACGTGGAAGACACGACGAAAATGGCCGTCGCCCGCGACTACGCCGCCGCCTGGAAAGCCATGACCGACGCGCTGGACCGCAACCAGGCGGACCTTCTTAGCGCCAATTTTGTAGGCGCGGCGAAAGACAGGCTGACCGCAACCATCGACGCCCAACGCAAGGCCGGCCTTCATCGGCACTACGTTGACAAAGGCCACAGCGTTGATCTTGTCTTCTACTCGCCTGACGGCTCGGCCATCGAATTGCACGACACCGTCCGCCTTGAGCTGCAACTTCTGGACGGCAATCGGGTCGTTCATTCCGAAGAAGCAACGGTTCATTACGTCGTATTGCTGACCGCAGCAGAGAACTCGTGGAATCTGCGGCTGCTGCAAGCGGTTCCGGCTTTTTGACCAACCAGGAGGGCGCGTCGCTCAAGCCCG
>Ga0335082_10007943_pt1 | contig 11524 bp, 11 predicted proteins | sample Lox_Sample_41_FD_206718 | JGI IMG/M metagenome (GOLD analysis project Ga0335082, IMG submission 206718) | Soil microbial communities from Loxahatchee National Wildlife Refuge, Florida, United States - Lox_Sample_4.1 | ecosystem: Environmental > Terrestrial > Soil > Wetlands | place: USA... | reverse complement strand
TTGCATACCTTCCACTCGCTTTATTTGCCGGGGAACGTAAAGCTATAATATCAGGAGCTACAAACAAGGACCAGCATGGAAAAAAGATATTTCGGACACATTGAGATCCCCCTGAAGAGGATTCACATAGAACTCACCAATGTGTGCGACTTCAACTGCCTTTTCTGCCCCAAGTCAGAAATGGAAAGGCCCTATGGCTACATGGAGACAGGGCTCGCAAAACGTATCGTTGATGAGATTGGAGAGCACGGTCTCACCGAGAAGATCACTTTCCATGTCATGGGAGAGCCAACACTGCATCCTGATTTTTTTGATATCCTTTCTTATACCCATGAGAAAGGAGTCAAGGTCGGGCTCACCACCAATGGGGGCGGCCTTGGGGGCGAGGTGGGCTCACGCCTCCTCGATCACAACCTCCATCAGATAGATATCTCCCTGCAGACCCCTGATGCCCGCTCCTTCACCCTCAGAAAAGCGAGGGCCCTCACTTTCGATTCCTATCTGGAAGGCATCCTGACTTTTTTTCATTCCTACCAGTCACGATGGCCTGCCACCATATTCAAATTCCGCTTTTTAAATACACGCTTTTCCCAGAAGGGAATTGAGAAAAAGGTGGGTCCTGTCAGGGTTATCTCTTCCACAGAAGAGCTGCGGAATACGTTTCGTTATTGGGTCGGTCGTATCTACGACATACTCACGGTCCAGGGGGAGCAAAGGGAACTGGCCATGAAGCGTATCGGGAGGCTTTCCGCATATAAGTGGAATGTGGTGGAGGTCTATCCCAATGTGTTTTTCGAGACCTATGTGCTGGAAGACTGGGGGAATGCCTTTAATGAGGGTGAAGTGCGAGATGCTTGGGCAGGATATTGCTTCGGCATGCGGGACCACTTCAGCATTCTCCATAACGGGGACGTGATTCTCTGCTGTATAGATTTCGAAGGAAAGACAACGGTGGGCAACCTCCGGCATTCATCCCTTCGTGAGATACTCTCCTCTGATGAACTCGGGAAGATTATGGACGGCTTCAGAAAATTCCAGCTCGTTCATCCCCACTGCAAGCAGTGTTTAGGAAGCAAGTCATTCAGTTCCTGGCTTCTTAAACCCCTGCTCTCTATTGCAGCACTCAAGGTGCTTAAGCCATTTTTTTACAAACGCGTGCGCATTTATGAATAAAGAAAGTGCGGCAGACTAATCTTTGAGGTTATGAAAAACAAAAAGGCGCTCTTAGGCAAATCTCAGGGAACCGGAACACCATGAGAAGATACAGCACGGCGCACCCCTTATTTATGTCCTTCTACTCAAGGCCCTTGTATCAGGACGTGGCCACGAACTGGAAGAAGATATCCATACTCTATCTCCTTCTGCTACTTGCGGTCTGCCTGATACCCCTCACATTTAAGACCCGTGCGTCGGTCTCCGATTACGTTCTGCGTGAGGCCCCGAAGATTATAAAACAGTTCCCGGTGGTGAGCATCTCCAAGGGGCAGGTATCGGTGGATGTTCCCATGCCCTATACCATCAAGGATCCCGAGAATAACGCACCTCTTGTAATCATTGACACCACAGGGCAGGTGACCTCTTTAGCCGGTTCAAACGCATTGGTCCTCCTGACAAAAACAAAATTGTTTTTCAAAAGAGGTCCGAAGGAGTCGAGGATATTGGACCTCTCTGATATTGACAGTCTCGTCATCAACCAGTCCAGGCTCTACGACTGGATGGAGACATTCCTTGAGTACTTTGCCTTTGTCCTTTATCCTGTCGCCCTTTTTTTTACTTTTTTATTCAGGATATCTCAGGCGTTAGTTTTTGCATTAATAGCAATCAGTTTTAGTAGCTACCTAAAGCTTAACTTTAAGTATAGTGCGCTGTTGAGTATTTCAATTGTATCCATGACACCCGCCATTATCCTCGACACCCTTTACAACTACCTTGACATGGCGATCCCCTTCTGGTGGCTGATAGATTTCGCCCTTGCCCTCGCGTATCTCTTTTTCGCTCTCAAGTTAAACGCAGAGAAATAGCCCGAGGCATCTCTCAAAATCATGAATGCTGCTCAAAGATATGCTCACTCAAGAATCCTAAAGGGAGAGGGAATGAATGTGAGGATAAATATTATCAAGGCTAACATCCCCACAATTTTCCTAGTCCTGTCCAAGGGAGCCTCCCAGTAGATCACCGGGGGATGCTTTAAACCCAGTACAATCATAACCACACCCCAGAATGCCCACCCCTCCCAGAAAAAGAAACCCATAAGGAGGAGAGTTCCTACAAGGGTTAAGGATATGAATTTATGCCTCTCCCCAAGAAAGGCATAGGCGATATGCCCTCCGTCAAGCTGCCCTATGGGGATGAGGTTGAGCGACGTGACGAAAAGTCCAATCCATCCTGCAAATGCCACAGGATGCAACACAATTTCGTAGGATGCAGGAGGGACTCCTAGCACAAGACGTGAAAGGAGCGTGAAGAGGAGAGAATCCCCCAGGCTCAATATACTTTCGGTATCAGCCACAGGGATTACGCTGGAATACCTCAGCCCAGCAATAACTGCGATGACCGAAAGAACAAAACCTGCAATGGGACCTGCTGCACCTATGTCTATAAGGGCCTTCCGCGTTATAATTGGTGACTTCATCTTAATGAAGGCACCAAATGTTCCTATGAGTGAAGGCGCAGGAATAAAATAGGGAAGCGTGGCCTTCGTGTGGTGTTTTTTTGACGCAAAATAATGGGCGAGCTCATGGCTGAGGAGAATCGTCATGAGAGTTAGCGCGAAGGGCAATCCCTCGATAATCCTCCATGGTTCATTGAAGATATTCACCCCCTTTTGAAAAAGGGCACCTGCAATCAGGGTCGAGAAAAACGTGAGGACAAAAAGAACAAGGTGGAGAAAGGGGAATTTCTTCACTCAACCAGTTCTCCCTTAAGGTCATAATCATAGGCTTCCTTGATTTTCACTTCCACAAACTCGCCCGCCCTTAGCAAACGTGAAGGGTCAAGAGTGAGCCGCGACGCATTCTTATCTTTTTTCCTCCCACTTGCACCATGCACTGTGCTCATTGCCTTGTCCTTTTTTTCAATGATCACCACTCCATCTATCTCCGGAGCCTGGGATGAGAGCCGTCCAATTATAGTATCGCCGTCCGTCTCATCCACAAGTACCCTGAATCTCTGTCCTACCAACGTCTTGTTTATATCCAAAGAGATGCGGGATTGCACCCTCATGATCTCATCGCGTCTCTCCTCTTTTACTTTTCTCGGCACATTTCCCTTCATTCCCGCCGCAGGTGTCCCCTCCTCTTTTGAGTAGACAAATACCCCTAGCCTCTCAAATCTCGTCTCTTCAATAAAGGTCTTCAACCCCTGGTACTCATCACCGGTCTCTCCGGGAAATCCCACAATAAATGTTGTCCTGAGTGCAGCCCCCGGGACTTCGTCTCTTATCCTCCTGATCATGTCTGAGTAGGACTCTTTTGTTCCCGTCCTACCCATGGCCCTGAGGATTCGATCCTCGGAGTGCTGCAATGGGACGTCCAGGTATTTACATATTTTGTGCTCATGGGATATTAACGACAACAGCTCCTCATTAATTGAGGTGGGATAGAGATAGAGAAGACGTATCCAGAAATCACCAGTGATGGATGCCATGTCCTTAAGCAGGGAAACAAGCGTATATCCGCCAAATTCCCTGCCATAGCTTCCGATATCCTGGGCAATGAGTACAAGCTCCCTGATTCCACTCGCGATGTGCTCCTCAGCTTTCCTCAATATCTTTTCGGGCTCTGTGCTTCTGTACGGTCCCCTGATGTCAGGGATGACGCAATACGTGCAACCCCTGCTACAGCCTTCTGCAATCTTAAGATATGCATAGGAACCCCTCTCCAGGTTAGCTTTTCCAGGCATCGGTCCGCGTTTATCATTGTTTCCTTGGTCATCCACTAACGGCTGTTTGCTTCCTACAGCCTTTTTGCAGTAATCTACTATTTTCTCTTCTTCCCCCACACCCCAGAGGGCGTCAATCTCTGGAATTTCTTTCATGAGTTCATTCCCATATCTCTTTGCCAGACATCCGAACACAAGCAATTTTTTCCCCTCTCCTTTTAGGTGTCGAAGCTTGAGTATCTCTTCTATCGACTCTCTTTTTGCCTCTTCAATAAAACCACAGGTATTCACAAGAACAAGTTCAGCATCTTCCGCATTCGGGGTATTCTCGAAGCCTTCTTTCCCGAGATTTCCCAAAAGGGTTTCGCTGTCCACGAGATTCTTTGGACATCCAAGACTCACAATGGATACCTTAGGCATTTCTCCTCTTGAGCAGTCTATAGATAATCACGTAGCTTGCCACGGAGGCAAGAAGGCCTATAAGCACCGTCCCCAAAAGAAACGGCATAAGTAAAGGGCCCAGATCCTTTAACAACATGCTGAAGGTGATATGTCCCCAGTCAATATCAGGAAGTATCTGCTTTATGCCAAGACACTTTGCCCCCACCCAGGTGCAGAACGTGTAAATGGGGATTATGGTCCATGGATTTGTGACATAGACCGCGATGATGGTGACGAATCTGTTGAGCCTGAAGAGATGCGCAAGTGAGATCCCTAGAATCGTATGAATACCAAAGAGCGGTGAAATACCGATAAAGATACCCAATGCAAAGGCCATGGATATCCTGTGAGGGGTGTCCTTCACCTCAAATAATAGCCTTATCTTGTCCCTTAATGCCAATGCTGGTACCCCTCCGGAGAAAATGGCCTTTCTGAACCATCCCGTTCAACAATAACCCTTTCTGAATCAGTAATCTCACCGATACAAGCAGCATTCACCCTTCGACGGGGCGGGGCGGTGAAGAGCAGCTCATAATCCTCGCCTCCTGATGTGGCAAACACATCGGGTTCCCTACCCAAAAAAGAAGCAGCTTTCCTCATCTGAATAGAGAGGGGGAGCTGTTTCATGCAGATTCTCGCCCCCACCCTGCTTTCTTCACAAAGCCGGTAGAGGTCTATGAAGAGTCCGTCACTCACGTCTATCATCGCGGTAGCGATGCCCGCAAGCTTGCCAGGCTTTTTCACCTCTGTGAGAAGGTGTCTCCTGAGAAGGGGTTCCATAGTGGACCATCCCAGGGGTGTGTGGATCTTCTCCCCTGTTTCAAGGGACACGGGCCTTTTTATCCTCTTCAATAATTCAAGGCCGCATGCAGAATCGCCTAGATTCCCGGTAATATAAATCCCGTCACCAGGACGTGCACCAGACCGTAAGACAGGCTTTTTGGCATACCCGATGAGGGTCGCGGAAACCACGAACGATTCTGATGCTGACAGATCACCTCCCACAAGCGTGATATGATAATGACGAAACGCCTTCTCCATGCCTTCAAAAAGGGAATCCAGGGAATCTTCATCGGTATCTTCAGGCGCCGCGATATCCAAAAGAACAAACCTGGGAGTCCCCCCCATCGCAAAGATATCGCTCACATTCACCGATATGATCTTGAACCCGATCTGAAAGTGTGTGGTGAACGCAAAGTCGAAGTGAACTCCTTCAACCATCATATCCGTGGTCAGGAGGAGCTTTTCTTTTCGGGGAATTACCACCGCACAATCGTCACCTATTCCTGTAGCAATGTCCTTTGCCCTGCCCTTAAACCTCTTTTGTATCTCCTTAAGCAGGGAAAGTTCTCCTCGTTCATTCAGTCTCATATTCCTCGCGACAAGTTACTAAAATGAATCCCCCTTGGTCCTCCCCTGGTAAGGGAGGCTTAGGGGGTCTTAACGTTCAGTCCTAATGCAGTAAGAATGCAGAGGTTACGCACTTTCCCGGAAACAGGCCGAAGAGAATTCAGCATTCCCTCGCGCCCAGAAGCTATGCCTTTCCTTTTGCTCTCCCGTCGGTCTTCAGGGCCACTTTAAGGACATCATCCATGGTATCCACCAGGATAAACTGCATATCCTTTTTTATGTATTTCGGGATGTCCTCAATGTCTTTCTTGTTTCTTGAGGGAAGGATTACGCGATTGATTCCCATCCTCTTTGCAGCCAGAGTTTTTTCCTTGAGTCCTCCTATGGGAAGCACCCTCCCCCTAAGAGTGACCTCTCCGGTCATGGCTACGCTTTTGTTGACCGGTTTCCCTGTCAATGCAGAAGCGATGGCAGTGGCCATAGTGATTCCCGCAGAGGGGCCGTCCTTGGGGATTGCCCCGGCAGGGACATGGATGTGCAAATCAGTGCGCGAAAAGAGGTCATCCTTAATGCCAAGCCCCTTTGCCCTTGAGCGTATATAACTCAGGGCTGCCTGCGCAGACTCTTTCATGACATCTCCCAATTGTCCGGTGAGGGTAAGGCCCCCCTTCCCTTTCATAGTAGTCGCTTCAACATAGATGATGTCCCCCCCTGCCTCTGTCCAGGCAAGTCCGGTAGAGACGCCCACCTCGTCCTTTTCCATCTCTTCCTCAGGAAGGTACTTGGGCACACCGAGAAACCTGTGGAGATTCCGGGGAGTGATGACAAAATTTTTCTGGCCCCCTTCGGCTATCCTCTTTGCGACCTTTCTGCAGAGATTGGCGATCTCCCTCTCAAGATTCCTCACTCCCGCTTCTCTCGTATATTGCGATATCACCAGGAGGAGTGCTCCATCCGTCATCTTAAGAATCTTTTTTGTGATTCCATGCTCCTCCAGCTGTTTTGGGACAAGAAAGTTCTTCGCGATTCCCAGCTTCTCCTCTGCGGTATATCCCGACAAGTAGATGACCTCCATCCTGTCCCTCAAGGGACCGGGGATCGTGTCCACAAGATTTCCCGTAGTGATGAACATCACATTGGAGAGGTCAAAGGGGACCCCGAGATAATGGTCAACAAAGGCGTTGTTCTGCTCAGGGTCAAGAACCTCCAGCAAGGCGGAAGAGGGATCGCCCCTGAAGTCCATTCCGATCTTGTCCACCTCGTCAAGCATAAAGACCGGATTGTTTGTTCCTGCCTGCTTCATCCCCTGAATGATCCGTCCGGGGAGGGCTCCCACATAGGTCCTCCTGTGGCCGCGGATTTCTGCCTCATCCCTCACCCCTCCAAGAGACATTCTCACGAATTCCCTTCCCAAAGACCTTGCAATGGATTTACCGAGAGAGGTCTTTCCCACTCCGGGAGGTCCGATAAAACAGAGGATGGGACCCTTCATTTTTTCCTTTAACTTTCTCACGCTGAGATACTCCAGGATCCGTTCCTTCACCTTCTCAAGGTCATAGTGGTCCTTGTTCAGCACCTTCTCTGCGGCCTTTATATCAAGCTTGTCTTTCGTGGACCTGGACCACGGGATTTCCACCATCCATTCGAGATACGTTCTCACTGTAGCCGCTTCCGCGCTGTCAGGGTGCATTTTACCCAGGCGTTTCAGTTGTTTCTCTGCTTCCTTCAGAACCTTGTCAGGCATCTTGGCTTCTTCTATCTTCTTTCTCAGTTCATTGATTTCTTCTCCCCTTTCGTCGATCTCGCCAAGTTCCTTCTGTATTGCCTTAAGCTGTTCTCTCAGGAAATACTCCCTCTGTGTCTTGTCGATCTCACCCCTTGCCTCTGTCTGTATCTTCTGCTGCACAATGAGAAGTTCTATTTCCCTGCTCAATATATCGCTCACTTTTTTCAGCCTCTGGACCGGCTCTATAATCTCCAGAATCTCCTGCGCCTGCTCTGTTTTGAGCCCGAGATTTGAGGCAACCAGATCGGCAAGTCTCCCGGGCTCCTCGAGATTCTCCACAACCACCATAATGTCAGGGAGGATAGTCTTACCCAGGGAAACCGCCTTGTCAAGCTGCTCCTTTACCGTCCTCATGATGGCTTCTGTCTCGATGGTCATCTCCTCCACCTTTTGATCAGTGATCTTTTCAATTGTCGCGGTGTAGAAAGGCTCTGTCTGGGTAAATCCCAGAACCCTCGCCTTGCTGACCCCCTGCACCAGTATCTTTACCCTTCCGTCAGGAAGCTTAAGCATCCGCATGATGATCCCTACCGTACCAATGGCATAGAGGTCTTCCTGGGTCGGGTTTTCCATATTCAGATCCCTTTGAGTGACCAGCATCACCATACGGTTCGTGTTCAATGCCTGATCAATGGCCTTTATCGACATTTCCCTCCCCACAAAGAGTGGGAGAATCATATAGGGAAAGACCACGATATCCCTTACAGGGAGCACCGGTAATGTATCGGGGATCTCTACTTCCTTTTCATCCTTCTGTTCTATCTCTGCCATAGCATGTTTTCCCCTAAAAAGTCCGCAGTGCCGGGGAACTCCTCCTCTTCATTTCTCTATTTTTATCTTGATAACCCTGTCTTTGATCTTCGGAAAGGTCACGATGATTACGCCGTCACTATAGGAAGCCTTTCCTGCAACGGAATTAACGGGAACAGGAATCTTGACCATTCTTCTGAAACTCTCAAATCTCCGTTCCATGCAGAGATATCTGAATCCCTTCTCTTCATCTGTTTTCCTCTTTATTCCCTCAATAATAAGGAGATCCTCATATACCTTTATCAGTATGTCCTCCGGGTCTATCCCCGGAAGGTCCATCTCCAGAATGAGACTGTCATCCGTTTCATACAGGTCGAGGAGAGGGAGGTACCCCGCAGTCTCTTTGTGAAAATACAGTCCGCTGCGCAAGGACATGTCAGCCCCCTGCGCCCCGGAGGACCCCTGCTCCCTTCACACCCTTGCCACCGGTAGTACTCCGTTCCATGCTCATTGCCTTCTCAAGGATATATGCCCTAAAGGGCTCAGACACCTCAAGGTTTTTCAACGCAAAGTCCACCGTAGCCTTCAGAAACCCGACCTTGTCCCCTGCATCGTATCGGGTGCCTGTAATGGGAAATCCGTAAATGGACCTTTTCCTGAGCAATTGCCTCAGTGCGTCGGTGAGCTGGATCTCACCGCCTGCCCCTGCCCTTTGTTTCTCAAGGATTTTGAACACGTCCGGGGTAAGGATATACCTTCCTATGATAGCAAGGTTTGAGGGAGCATCTTCGGCCTTTGGTTTCTCCACCAGGTCTTTGATCCTGTACACATCCCCCTCTGCTACGCCATCGATAATACCGTATTTAGAAACCTCAGCCTTTGGCACCGCTTCCAGCGCAATCACCGGACAATCCACCTCTTCATATACCCTGATCATCTCTTTCAGGAGGGGGTAATCGGGATCGATCACATCATCACTCAAGATCACGGCAAAGGCCTCGTCCTTCACAAAGGGCTTCGCACAGAGTATTGCGTGGCCAAGACCGAGAGCCACCCGCTGCCGGATATAGGCAAAGTTAATATGACTTAACTTATTTATTTCATCCAAAAGCTTCTTCTTGCCCGCATTCTTCAGTTTTTCTTCAAGCTCATAGGCGGAATCAAAGTGATCCTCAATAGCCCGTTTGTGTTTCCCTGTGATGATAATGAAATCCTCTATTCCGCAGGATATGGCTTCCTCAACCGCATACTGGATCATAGGCTTATCAACAATGGGAAGCATCTCTTTCGGGGACGCCTTTGTGGCAGGCAAGAACCTCGTCCCAAGGCCTGCAGCAGGCAAGATCGCTTTTTTTATCCTTTTTTCTGTCATGGTAGTTTCACTTCGCTCCCCGTGTCACAATGATTTCCTCAGGACGCTTCGTAGTCTTCAAACCAGGACCTGCCTGCAAAAAACTGCTTATCTAGCCCTTTCCCATGGATTTTTCTCAGCTTTTTTAGTTTATTGGAAAAGCCCTCAATAGTCAAGGGACTGGATGGTGTACACAAGCATAAAGTAAGGTCTCAGGTGAAATGATGGTGAACAGAATACGGAGACACGCATCAGAGAACTATGGCATCGAGAGAGAACAAGCCTTACCCACACACTCACTCATAGAGTGCGAGGGAAGATTACCTGTCCTTTCTTATGTGTATTCCCCTCCTGAGAATCAATCTCACACTGTCTTGCCAGACCTAGTTGCTGCAATTATCCCTAAAGACGCACCCGGGACTGTGAACAAACTGGTGAGCAATTATAATATCTCACACTTCGCCACCTTGGCTACTCTAGGCTAAGCAAATAATTCAAAAGCCATTTGCCAACTAAATAGCCTAAAACAACAGCCACACAGATAAAAATAAAGGTTTTTGTATTGACAAACCTATTCAGCTTTCTTTTCAGCCTTCTTGTTAGGCTCTTTTTCTTTTTTCTTCTCTCAATCTTTGTTATGAAATGTTCTTCGTCCATAGCATAATCAGTGCCGAAGGCAGGACTCGAACCGGCACGGAGCTACGCCCCGAGGGATTTTAAGTCCAAGGAGTAGGATTTTTGCTATCTCCGACAACTGATTGAGTTTACTCGTAACATGGCCATCTGTCAAGGTTTCTTGATGGGTGGCGTTGATAAAAGTTGGTGATTATTGGGCAAAATTGAGCCTCAGGGTTACAAAATGGTTACAGCGAGAATCATTTGGCTACTCAGGCTCCTCATGTTTATTACACCGGTAGTCTTGCCTCAGGATGTATAGGATCGCCGATTTCGTCTTCTAGACCGAAGTACGCACACCCGTTATGTGTTGTGCACCTATCTCAGAGTTATCAAAAGGCGAGACTGTCTCAAGAGTATATCCAATATCTTGCACTACCATAATATCAGAGGATGCTTGGATGTCCTTCACTGGTATTTTGCTATTTGTTCCCTGTGTGCTTGTTCTGCCTCATCCCAATCCTTAATAAAACACGCAGGCAATTTCCCCCCATAGTATTTCGTCGCATCAATCTTAAGATTCTCTTTCCTGCGTTCAAAATCAGCAATTCTTTGTTCGCATTGTTTCACTTCCTTGGCGGCATCAGCGACCTTACTATCCGTAGGAAGAGAACCGCGACCACGATATTGAGTATCGAGAGCACTGAGTTGTCGTTGTGTCTTAAGTTCGTTACGCGCCAGGGCAAGATCCCGGTATTCTTTTAGGATGTCACGGTTAATATCCGATTGCTGATCAAGATAGGTTTGCTGCATATCGGCAGTGAACCCAAAGGCTGGTATAAACAAGAAAAGGAATGTCAAATAACGCATATTTTCTCCTGTTCTTCCCTTACAGAATACATTTTAGAGTCTTTTAAAAAACTTTAGCATAAGTTGAATGACATAACAATGAAGGACTTAACACAATAACATCAAGATCGCCCTACACAAACAAACACTTGCCAAACCCTTTCTAAATGACTGGGCTATTGCGCAAGTTCCAGAAATAAAAGAGGCCCCGGAGGGGGCCAGGGCCTCTTGTGGAGGTGTAATGCGCTTGCACGCATCATGTCCTAACCTACAACTTAATTATGAAGATAAGATGAAGTTTTGATTAGGGATGATTAATGAAGATGATTTGATTAAAGGCGTGCTCAAATGGTTGCTAGAGTCTGGAGAAAATTGTGCAGAACTGATGCCCTGGGTTACAAAACGGTTACAGCCAGAAACATTTGGCTACTAAACCCCTTCTGTTTTTTACACCTACGCCCATTTAGAGGACACCTGTTGAGCAGAAGATATCCTTTTTCCGA
>Ga0335082_10007942_pt1 | contig 11524 bp, 11 predicted proteins | sample Lox_Sample_41_FD_206718 | JGI IMG/M metagenome (GOLD analysis project Ga0335082, IMG submission 206718) | Soil microbial communities from Loxahatchee National Wildlife Refuge, Florida, United States - Lox_Sample_4.1 | ecosystem: Environmental > Terrestrial > Soil > Wetlands | place: USA... | reverse complement strand
AGAAATGTATTCAGATAGCCGGGAGCGAGTCGCTGTGCTGGTGACGACCAGCATCGTAAGCATGATCGATACGCCCACGCTGCTGAACACGCTGCGCACCAGGTTGAAAATCGACGTCGCCTCGGTGCGCTGGCTCGGCGCCAGCGATGGAAAGGCGATGATCTGGATCGGGACCAGCATGATCCCGGCGCCGATCCCCTGCAGCAAACCGGTCCAGACGATCGGCCACTCACCGACCTCATCGGTCCAGGTCGACATCTCGTGGTTCGAGATTCCCAGGCAGACCAATCCCGTTGCGATGATCAATCGCGGATCGATCCTGCCCGCGATGCGGCCACCAACGAATAGCGCCATGATCATGCCCACGCCTCTGGGCGATTGCAGCAGTCCGACGGCGTCCACGTTATACCCGCGCAGATGCTCCAGGAAGGCGGGCATCAGCACCATCGGCGGAAGCGTAAGGAATCCGTACAACGAAAACAGCAAGAGCGTCATGAGGAATTTCCGGTTCGTCATGAGGCGCGGATCGAGGAACGGCTCGCGCGTCGTCGCGGTGTGGGCGGCGAACAGATACAGGCCCAGTCCGCTCAGACACGCGAGGATGACGATCTCTCCCGATTCGAACCAGTCTAGCCGCTGTCCGCGGTCGAGCATCATCTGCAGCGCGCCGACCCCGAGCGCGAGCGTCAGGAAGCCCAGCCAATCGAAGCGGCGGCGCGGGTCGCGCTGCGTCTCCGGCAGGAAGGCCAGCACGCCGGCGAGCGCGATCAATCCCACGGGAATGTTGATGTAGAAGATCCAGCGCCAGGATGCGAACTCGGTCAGGTAACCGCCGATGGTCGGTCCGATGACCGAGCCCATCACCGAGCCCATGCCCCAGAGCGCCATGGCTTTGCCGTGCTCCTCCTGGGGATAGCTGTCGAGAATGATGGCGTGCGAGAGCGGGATCAGATAGGCCCCGCTCATACCCTGAATGATGCGGGCCAGAACTTGGACGCCCAGCGATTCGGCAGAACCGCAGAACACCGAGGCCACCGTGAAGCCGGCCAGCGCCCACACAAATACGCGCTTGCGTCCGAACCGCTTGCTGAGCCAGCCGCCGGTCGGCATCATGATGGCGGAAGCGACGACATAAGAGGTGATCACCCAGGAGATCTGGTCCTGCGTCGCGGAGAACGTGCCTTGCATGTGCGGCAAGGCGACGACGGCGATGGTCCAGTCTATCGAGTAGAGCAGCGAGCCCAGCACCACCGACGCGGTGATCAGCCCGCGATGGCGTGGCAGTTCCAATCCCGCAGGGCTCATTTCTCGCTGCGAGCGTGCGCGGATTGCGGCTCCAGAAAGCTCGGCAGCCAGCCCTTGTCCACCATCCGTTGCACGACGCGGGGCAGGCCACGCTCGCGACCGGTATCGACCGTGACCGTGACGGTCATGCCAGCGCGCAGCTGCTGCTGGCCGGGCACCTGCTCCACTTCGATCTGCACCGGCAGGCGCTGCACGACCTTGACCCAGTTGCCCGTGGCGTTCTGGGGCGGCAGGACTGCGAACTCGGCACCCGTAGCGGCCGAGATCGCAGTGACCTTAGCCGGCCATTCGATATCCGGATATGCGTCGGCAACCACTATCGCACGCTGGTCGGGGCGCATGTGCGTGAGCTGCGTTTCCTTGAAGTTCGCCTCCACCCACACCGGTCCGCTCCGAATCAGGCTGAAGATCGCGGCGCCTTTCTCCACGTGCTCACCAACCTGCAGCTTCATATTGGTCACAACACCCGCCGTGGGGGCCCTGACGGTTGTATGCGCAAGATCGACTGTCGCTGCGTCGTACGCGGCCTTGGCTTCAGCGAATCTCGGGTGTCTCTCGGCCGGCAGCTGTGGGTCCCCGAGCAGGCTCGCCAATACGCGGTTGCTGCTTTCGTGGATATTCTTGAGCCTGGTGCGCGCGGCGTCCAGGTTGTGACGCGCCTCGTCGTAGACATCGGCGCGGCTCATACCCTTTTCCTTGAGCAGTTCCTGGCGCTCGAGCTGGCGCGCGAGGAAGCTGATGCGGTCCTCGGCGGCGGCGGCATCCAGCAGCGTAGCGCGATATTCGGCGCGCAGCGATTGCACGTCTGTGCGCACCACGTCCATCTGCGCGCGCGCCTTGGCCACCGCGATCTCGAACGGCGTCGGATCGATCCTGAACAGCAATGCTCCAGCGGCCACCGGCTGATCGTCGTGCACCGCGACTTCCGTCACACGCCCCGAGACCTCCGCGCTCACCGGCAGGTTGTGCTGCTTGACATAGGCGTTCTCTGTTTCGACTTCGCGGCCGCCGCGGGCATACAGGTATAGGCCGGTCAAGATCGCCACGACTGGGATCACGACGAGCAGAACGATTCGCAGCAGCCGAAGCGGTGCGAACAGCGCTTTGAGCCGACTGGCCGCCATCAGCGCTTTCTCCGCGCACTGCCGTTGCCGTTGGCGCCGTTGTCCGGACGGCTGAGGTTCGCCTTGATAGCGAGCAGTGCATCAACGAACCGCGTTTGATCCTCCGCGGACAAACCGGCCAGCGCATCGCGGCGTAGATCTGCCGCCGCTGCTCGCATGGCCTTCAAACCGGGTTCGACTTCTTCGGTCAAGAACACGCGCTTGGCGCGCCTGTCGTCAGCATGGCCTTCACGGCGCACCCAGCCCTTTGCCTCCAGACGATCCAGCAATCTGCCCAGCGTAGCCTTTTCCACTTGAAGAATGTCGGCGAGCTCCGACTGGGTAACGCCGTCATTGCGGAACAGGTGGTTCAGCACCCAGCCCTGCGACCGGGTCAGGCCGAGCGATTTCACGCGCCGATCGAACGCCGTGCGCAGCAGACGGGCGACGTCGTTGAGGATGAAACCGAAGTTGCGGGACAGGTCTTCGCGGAACATGCGAAGCGTTGCCTATCGGCCCGGGAAAGTCTTTAAGATCTGGGAAATTTTTTGGTTGTCTAGCTTACCATAAGCAAGCCTACTACTTCTTCGGGGTCCGTGGCAAGCTTCGGGGTCCGTGGCAAGCTGGTCAGCGCTCGACCTACAGTAGAATCTGCCGTCATACACAGCCAAATCGGGACCGAAACATGAAAATTACGGCCATCGAGACCATCAATCTGGAGGAGTTTCCCAACATCCTGTGGGTGCACGTGCACACGGACGAAGGGATTATTGGATTAGGCGAAACCTTCTACGCGGTGGACCCGGTCATCGCCCACATTCATCAGACCATCGCTCCCTATATGCTGGGCAGCGATCCGCTCCAGATCGACAAGCACAGCCGGCACATGCTGTACAACTATCTCGGCTTCAAGACGGTCGGGGCCGAGATGCGTGCCGCCTCTGCTGTTGACATCGCGCTGTGGGACATCCTGGGGCAGGTCACCGCTCAGCCGATCTATCAGTTACTGGGCGGTGCCACCCGCGACAAGGTTCGCGCCTACAACACGTGCGCCGGCTACCAGTACGTGCGTGCCAAATCCGAGCAGGGCACGGCAAACTTCGGCATGCCCGGGCACTCCGGCAAATACCAGCCCTACGAGGACCTGGTGGGCTTCATGAAATATGCCGACGAGCTCGCGCAGTCGCTGCTGTCCGAGGGTTACACCGGCATGAAGATCTGGCCATTCGACGAGTACGCGGAGGCCTCCAACGGCACCAACATCTCGAACGCCGACCTGAAGAAGGCCATGCAGCCGTTCGAGAAGATCCGCAAAGCGGTGGGCGACAAGATGGACATTCACGTCGAGTTTCACTCGCTGTGGAACCTGCCCACTGCGATAAAGATCGCCAAGGCGTTGGAGCAGTTCCAGCCTTTCTGGTACGAGGACCCCATCAAGATGGATAATCTGGACGCGATCGCAGAGTACGCGCACCGCACCAATGTCTGGGTGACGGCGAGCGAGACTCTGGGCACGCGCTGGGCGTTTCGCGATCTGTTCGAGAAGCGCGCGGTGAGCGTGTGCATGTTCGACGTCGGCTGGACCGGGGGCCTCACCGAGTCGAAGAAGATCGCAACCATGGCCGAGACCTACCAGCTTCCGGTCGCGCCGCACGACTGCACAGGGCCGGTCTTGCTCACAGCCTCGGTGCACCTTTCGCTCAATTGCCCGAATACGCTGGTGCAAGAGGTCGTGCGCGCGTTCTACCACGACTGGTACGCCCGCTTCGTCACCGAGCTGCCGCCGCTCAAGGATGGCTACATCACAGCGCCCAAGGGCCCCGGCCTGGGTACGCGCCTGCGACCCGAGGTGCTCAAGCGCAAGGACGCGCGCATCCGTCGCAGCGAGTTGTCCTGAGGTGCATGGGAACAAGAGGCCGCGGTTGCACGTCGCAGGTAGTTCACACAACGTTGACCATACTTAACTTGCGATTTTTCGCCCCTCGCTTCTATACTTGCTTCACAACAACACTCCTTGAGATGGCAGTTGGGTAAGGGGAAGGTAGACCGATAGGGATGTGACGCGCGCTCTCCTCCACGCGCACCGCATTCTGCTCTGGGAGGCGCCGGCGAGAGTTCGGCCGACGGAGTGCAGCAAACGTATCAGTGGTTTCCTTCGTTTCCCTTTACGCGGAGCCTGCGGGCTCCGCTTCTTTTTTTGCCACCCGCTAGCGGCAAGCCGACAACGCAAGGAACGGCTACACTGTCGCCCGAGTAGAGCTGCCCAAGAGATGCGGGGCACAGGCGGCAATCGCACCACTCAAGCGAGAGTTCGCACTCAGACCCTGCAAGTTGCAACACCATCTGGCTGCACGCATTGACACGGAGCCCCGATGGCTTTCTTCCAGAAGACCGACGGTTCTGGCGCGCTGCTTCTGGCGCCGGGCGACAACATTGCGGTCGCCACCGCCGAACTCCCTGCGGGCCGTGAGCTCGAGGTCGCGGGGCGAAAGATCGTGCTGAAGAGCGCCCTGGAGGTCGGCCACAAGTTCGCGGTCCGACCTATCGCCTCGGGCAGCCGCATCGTCAAGTACAGTGCACCCATCGGGGTCGCCGCCCGAGACATCGAGGCGGGCGAATACGTGCACACGCACAACATGGCCAGCGACTACCTGCCCACCTACACCCTCGAAGAAGGGCACAAGTTCGTCAAGGAGGTCAAATAATGCTCACTGGTTACCTGCGCACGGACGGCCGCAAGGGTATCCGCAACGGCATCGTGGTCACCTATCTGGTGGAATGCGCCCATCACGTGGCGCGCGAGATCGTTCACCCGTTCCGCGAACGTGGCGTACAGCTGATCGGCTTCTCGGGCTGCTATCCCAACGCCTACTCGCACAAGATGATGGAGCGCCTCTGCACGCACCCGAATACGGGTGCGGCGCTCCTGGTGTCGCTGGGCTGCGAGGGCTTCAACAAGAGCGCTCTGCTCGAGACCGTCCGCAAATCGGGCCGACCTGCGCGCCTGGTGGTGATCCAGGACACGGGCGGCACGCGCAGGAGCATCGCGGAGGGCCAGGCCTGGATCGAGCAGACGCTCGAGCAATTGCGGGCCACACCGCGCACCGAGATGGGCATCAATGAGCTGATCGTCGGCACCAAGTGCGGTGGCTCTGATGCCACGTCCGGGCTGACGGCAAACCCCGCCATGGGACGCGCATTCGATTTTCTGGTCCAGCAGAACGCCGCCTGCATCTTCGAGGAGACCGGCGAGCTGATCGGCATGGAGAACTGGATGGCGGAGCGCGCCGTCACGCCCGAGCTGGGGCAGGAGATCATCAAGACGGTAGGTAAAGCCGTGCGCTACTACGCGACGCTGGGCCACGCCAGCTTCGCGCCCGGCAATGCGGACGGCGGGCTGACGACTATCGAGGAGAAGTCGCTCGGCGCCTATGCCAAGAGCGGTCAGTCGCGCATCTCCGGCATCCTCAAGCCGGGCGATGTGCCGATCACCGGCGGACTGTACCTCATGGACATGATCCCCGACGGCGAGGTGCGCTTCGGCTTCCCCAACATCAACGACAACGCCGAGGTCGCCGAGATGATCGCCTGTGGCGCCCATCTGGTCATGTTCTCCACAGGCCGCGGCTCGGTGGTGGGCTCGGCCGTGTCGCCGATCATCAAGGTCTGCGCCAACCCCAAGACGTACAAGCGCATGGCCGACGACATGGACGTGGACGCGGGCCGCATCCTGGAGGGTCGCGCCACGCTCGACGAAGTGGGCCGAGAAATCTACGACCTGCTGGTCGAAGTGGCGAAGGGCAGACCGACCAAATCCGAAGCTCTCGGCCACCAGGAATTCGTGCTGACGTACAAGAGTTTCGAGCCGCTGGGACCCGCGTGCTTCCCTTCGGCCGCGTAGCGCGCGCCCGCTAGCCGTGGTAACACCCGTAACCACGCGCCTCTACTTGGAGGACGACCACTGCTTTGAAGCCGACGCGAACGTCATAGCGCTGGAAGGCGATCGCGTCGCCTTCGACCGAACCTGCTTCTACCCTGGCGGAGGCGGCCAGCCTTCCGATGAGGGCTCGGTTCGGGTGCAAAGCGGAGAGCTGCTCGACATCGTATCTGCGCAGGCGGATGCGAGCGAAGTCATCTGGCACAGTGCCAAGTACGCGCCTCCTCCACATATTCTCGGGCAGCCCGCCAGGCTGATCGTAAACCGTGTCCGGCGACTTGCTCTCACGCGCTACCATACTGTGCTGCACGTCCTCAACACGATCGCCTTGCGGGACTACGGCGGGTGGATCACCGGCGTGCAGATCGGGGCGGACTACTCGAGGATCGACTTCAAGCTGGATGGTTTCTCCGCTGCGCTGTGCGCGGAACTGGAGACCAAGGTCAACGCCGTGCTTGCAGGCAATCACGCCATCAGGTCGTACTACATCCCCGAGCAAGAGTTTCGCGCGCGCGAGGATTTGCTCAGGACCCTGGAAGCCAAGCCGCCCGTTTCCGGAGGGCAGGTCAGGGTGGTGGAGATCCAAGGGTTCGATGCGCAGGCGTGCGGCGGCACGCACGTGAGCACCACGTCGGAAGTGGGCAGGTTCTCGATTCTGCGCACCGAGAACAAGGGAAAGATCAACAAACGGCTGTACGTTCGCGTCGATCAGTGAATCGCGTCACGGAGAGTTCGCATGGACATGACCGCATCGATCCAGGAACAGGTAGAGGGCTTGCTTCCCGCTCTGCTCGGGATCCGGTTCATCGAGGTGGTGCGCGAGAAGGTGGTGGGAGAGCTGACCGTGCGATCCGACCTGTGCACTCTGGGACAGGTCCTGCACGGCGGGGCCATCATGGCTTTCGCCGACACCTTGGGCGCGGTGGCCACGATTGCGAATCTGCCGGAAGGAATGCGCACCACGACTATCGAATCCAAGACCAATTTCCTGAGCGCCGCGCCGCTGGGCTCGCGCATCGTGGGCGAATCGACGCCGGTACACCGCGGGCGGACCACGATGGTCTGGCAAACACGGATCCGCTCCGATGCGGGGCGCCTGGTGGCGCTCGTCACTCAGACACAGATGGTGCTGCCCGCCTAGGGAAGCTCTGATCGCGACCAGCGCTGACCCCGCTTCAATCGGCGGGAAATTCCCATTCGAGCTTCACGATACGCTCGGCGTCGAGGTAGATGCGCGCTGTGCCGATGCCCATGGAGTGGAAGTATTCGAGGAAGCCGTCCTGCTCGGCGTCGGGTTGCCCGAGCTTCTCCTCCAGCGCCTCCCGCGTGGTTCCCAGGTTCAATCCGTATTTCGTTCGCCAGCGCGGCTTGCTGATCCAGACCTGCTGCAGCAGGTAGGCGTTGTGTTGGCCGCCCGGGAACAGCGCCCTGATGTAGAGCCCGTTCAGGAAGAACTCCCGGATTTCATCCGTGTGACCGTCTACGTGCGGGTTCTGCACCTTGGTGATGATCTCGCGCTTGACCGGCCCTAGCTCTCGGATGGTCTTGATTCCACCCCGTCCGAGGCGCGATGCCCAGCCACGCTGGGTGAACGTGTTTACCCGCGTCTGCTGCTCCTGGGTGCGTGCTGCCAAGGACAGCATCTGGTTGCGAGCGAGAAATCCCATGACCCAGGGCCAGCTCTGCTCGAGCTCGTCCTCAGTCAACTCGTGCTTGGCCCCGGGTATCAGGCGCAGTTCCGAAAAGCGACCGCCGCCTTGCAAGGCCTCGTGCATCAGCTCGCTTTGCGATGGCGGCACCCAGTCGTCGGCGACCCCGTGGATCAGCAGCACCGGCGCGCTCATGGTGGGGGCATGGAATAACGGCGACACAGAGCTCGATCCATGCGGCTGACAGACTTGGGCCACATAGTTTCGCACCGGTTGGTATCCCGTCGTTTCTCCCCAGCGCGTGATGTCGATGACGGGGGAATAGGCCACCACGGCCCTCAGCTGTGAGGTTCGCGCGGCAGCCAGCAGGGCCACCTGTGCTCCCTGGCCATAACCCAATATGCCAAGGCGGCTGCGATCGACGCCGGGCTGACGCGCGAGCCAATGCAGCGCCTCGACCGCGTCGTCGGCCTGCCGAGCGCCGCAATCGTCTTTGCCACCCGACCCCGGAAAGCCGCGCATGCTCAGTGCCAGCGCCACGTATCCACGCTCGGCCAGATTGCGGGCCGTGGGCTCCAGGTCCTCAGCGCTGCCGGGATTGCCATGGAGCAGAAGCAGCGCAGGCATCTGGGGTTTGCGCGTGGAAGGCTGAAGCAGATATCCGCCGAGCGTGACGCCGATCCCGGGCACGGCGACGTTAGCGGCACCGGCAATGTCCGGCAGCGTTTCGGGACCAGACCGCACCGTTACAGACGCGGTCGCGAGAGCGAACGCAGCCCATGCTCTGAAGACGATCTGCGAGGGGCGGATGCGCTGACTGCTACTCGTGATCAACTTTGAGCGCTTCCAGGACGCGCGATACCAGGTTGTATCCGGCGATGGTAGCGGTGAGCTCGACAATCGTGCGCGAGTCGAGGTGCAGGTACAGCGCTTCGAACACGGCGTCCGGGACCTGGATGTCGCGGGTCATCGACTCGGCATAGTCGAGCACGGCGCGCTGTGCCGCATCAAACAGGGACGATTGGCGCCAGCGCGGCAGATCGTCGATCTGGGCTTGCGTGAGCCCGGCGGCGAGCGCTATGGGCACATGGTGCCGATACTCGTAGTCGGCACGGTTCATCACGGCGACGGCCATGATGACCAGTTCCCGGTATTGCGCCGGCAACTGGCACTGTTGCCGGATAACCGTGAAAAGGTGCAACCAGGCTTCCGCCAGCTTGGGGCTGTTCAGCAGCACCCGGTACAGGTTCAGCACCTTGCCGCCGCGCTCGGAGCGGATGCGATCGGCAACCGGCTTCAGCTCGGGATTGGTGCGGTCGTCTACGTACGGGACTCGGGCCATAAAAAAATCCGTTATTCGTGATTCGTGACTCGTGATTCGTAACAGCACCCTGCACGTGGGAATGGAGCGCCTGGAGCGCAGCTTGTTGGGCGAAGACTAACCTTCAGGTTATGTCGCAGCCACTCGCGGTTCGTAATTCGTGGTTCGTTAGTCGTCTCGCGGGTTCTGGTTTTACGAGTCACGAATCACGGCCTGTCACGAGTCACGGCTTTTCTCAGTCGTTGTGTAACCGCGCGCTGAAACCGGCGCGTCCCAGTGCCTCGATGATCTGTTGCACGTGCTCGTGGCCGCGCGTTTCGAGCACGAAATCGACCTCTGCAGTCCGCACCGGTACGTGCGTAAACGCGCGCTGATGATGGACCTCCTCGATGTTGGCGTTGGCTTCGGCCAGACATGCCGTGACCTGAGCCAAAGACCCAGGCAGGTCGCGCAGCTCCACCTGCAGCCGCGTCAGCCTGCCCGAGCGCACCATGCCGCGCTCGATGATGTCCGACAGCATGAGCGGATCGATGTTCCCTCCGCACAGCACGAGCCCGATTTTCCTGCCTGCGAATCGGCTGCGATGGCGCAGCACACAGGCCAAGCCGGCCGCGCCCGCGCCCTCGACCACGGTCTTCTCGATCTCCAGCAGCAGCACGATAGCCTGCTCGATGTCGCCCTCGTCCACCAGCAGCACGTCGCTGACTCGCTCGCGCACGATCGGAAGTGTGAGTCGGCCTGGTTGCTTCACGGCAATCCCGTCGGCGATGGTGGTACCACCGAACTGGGGTTCGATGCCTCTGAGCGCGCAGTACATGGAGGGAAAGCGCTCGGTCTGCACGCCTATGATCTCGATGTCAGGCTTCAGACCTTTGGCCGCTATGGCCATGCCGGAGATCAGTCCGCCGCCGCCGATGGGCACGATCAGCACTTCCAGCCCCGGATGCACCGCGAGCATCTCTAGCGCGATGGTGCCTTGGCCGGCGATGATTCTCTCGTCATCGTACGGATGCACCATGGTCAGACCGCGCCGTTTGGCGAGCTGGACCGCGTGCGCCTTGGCGTCATCGAAAAGCTCGCCCTCGAGCACCACTTCGGCACCGAACGCGCGCGTTTGCTCCACTTTCACCGCAGCTGTGTAGCGCGGCATGACGATCACGGTCGGGATGCCGAGGCGCTTCGCATGGTAAGCCACGCCCTGCGCGTGATTTCCGGCGGAGGCAGCGATCACGCCGCGGGCGTGCTCATCGGGGGACAGCGACAGCAGCTTGACCAGCGCCCCCCGCTCCTTGAACGAGGCGGTGAACTGGTGGTTCTCGAACTTGAGAAATACCTGCGCGCCGGTAACCTCCGACAGCGTCTTCGACAGCGTGCAGGGCGTATCGGCCACAGCGCCCGCGATCGCAGCGGCGGCAACGCGAACATCGTCGAGGAAAATGGGCATGAAGCACAAAGTGCGGCGCGCAGCCGGTAGGTTACCAGAGCCGCCGGCGCACTTCATCGCGACCCAACAGGCCACAACAAAGCAAAAGGCCCGCCGAAGCGGGCCTTTGCTCAGGTACTATGGGTTCAAACGGGTTGGGGGTTCAAACGGGCTGGGGGTTCAAGCCGGCTGGATGTTCGAAGCCTGCTTGCCCTTGGGACCGGTCGTCACATCGAAGCTGACGCGCTGACCTTCCTTGAGTGTCTTAAAGCCGTTCATCTTGATCGCCGAGAAATGAGCGAAGAGATCTTCGCCTTTTTCATCCGGCGTGATGAAACCGAAACCCTTGGACTCGTTGAACCACTTGACCGTACCAGTTGCCATTGCTGTTTCCTATTGAAAATTGAAGTATGCGGGCCTTGACCCGTTGCGAAGCCCTCATGCGTCCGGGCTAGGATGTTTGGGCTACAAGACCGCGTACGCAATAAACCGGTACTGACGAAAGCTTGAACCTAAACATGGGCGCGCATGATACGCCTTTTTAGGAAAGTCAACACGGCCCAAGACCCCGTGCTGGCCCCTCCCCTGGCCGCTACAATGGCCCGTTACGCGCTGGAGCCCGCAATCGAACGACTGCTGAATCGCCTGGTGCAAGTGGAGCGCGGCGAGTGGGCTGCGGTGTCATGGTCGTTCGCCTACTTTTTCTGCCTGCTGTGCAGCTATTACGTGCTGCGCCCGGTACGCGACGAGATGGGGATCCAGGCCGGTATCAGCAATCTTCCCTGG
>Ga0335082_10007938_pt1 | contig 11525 bp, 11 predicted proteins | sample Lox_Sample_41_FD_206718 | JGI IMG/M metagenome (GOLD analysis project Ga0335082, IMG submission 206718) | Soil microbial communities from Loxahatchee National Wildlife Refuge, Florida, United States - Lox_Sample_4.1 | ecosystem: Environmental > Terrestrial > Soil > Wetlands | place: USA... | reverse complement strand
GGGCGAGCGGCAGACGGCAGTCGCGAACGGGGCAGATCAGCATGGGTCCGATACACTCAAGGGTATTGCAATCATGTCACTGCGTCCGGCGATCCTCATATTGTTCGCGATTGCGCTGCACGGCCAGGATTTCCCGTCCCGCCTCGACGAGAAGATCTCCACCGCGCTGGCGGCGAGCGGCGCTCCGAGCGTTTCAGTTGCGGTGGTTCACAGCCAGCAGATCGACTATGCAAAAGCGTTCGGGAAGGCAAACCCGGCGGAGGACAAGGCCGCCACGCCAGCCACGCGCTACGCCATCGGATCTGTGAGCAAGCAGTTCACCGCCGCGGGCATTCTGCTGCTGGCCGAGGAGGGGAAGCTCTCGCTGGACGACAAGGTGTCGAAGTTCTTTCCGCAATACACGCGCGCGAGCGAGATCACCATCCGCGAGCTGCTCTCGCACACCTCGGGTTACGAGGATTACGCGCCGCAGGATTACATGATTCCGGAACAGACGCGGCCCACGACGCCGGAGGCGATTCTGAAGAAATGGGCAGGCAAGAAGCTGAACTTCGAGCCGGGGACGCGCTGGCAGTACAGCAACACGAACTATGTTCTGGCGGGCGCGATTCTGGAGAAGGTTTCGGGGCAGCCTCTGTTCGCGTTTCTGTCGGAGCACATCTTCGGGCCGCTGGGCATGACCAGCGCGAGCGACTGCTATGCCGAGCCGAGCGCGGCGAATGCGACCGCGTACACGCGTTATGCGCTCGGTCCGCCGAGGGTGGCGGTGCGCGAGGGACACGGCTGGATGTTCGCGGCGGGCGAGCTGTGCATGACGCCTTCGGACCTGGCGCGCTGGGACATCGCGTTTCTGGGGAAGCGGATTCTCAAGCCGGCGTCGTGGGCGGAATTCACGCGGCCGGTGAAGCTGAAGAGCGGCAAGGCGACCGATTATGCCCTTGGGCTGCGGATCGGCTCGCTGGACGGCGTCGCGGAGATCGAACACGGCGGCGAAGTCGCGGGGTTTCTGGCGAAGAACGAGCTCTTTCCGGCGAAGGGCGTGGCGGTGGTGGCGCTGTCGAATCAGGACGGCGTGAGACTGGTGGGCCCGCTGGCCGACCAGATTGCGCGGATGGTGCTGGCGGAGGGGCCGCCGAAGACGGCGCAGGATGAAATGGGCCGGGTGCGCGATGTGCTGGAGGGGTTGCGGCAGGGACACATCGACCGCGCGCTCTTCACCGCCAACGCGAATTCCTACTTCGGCGACGTGGCTCTGGAGGACTATAAGACTTCGTTGGAGTCGCTGGGGCGGCTACTGGCGGTGACGAAGCGGTCGGAGCAGTTGCGCGGAGGGATGACGCACCGCTCCTACGAGGCGCAGTTTGAGAAGCAGACGTTGCGGCTGAACATCTACGTCATGCCCGATGGGCGGTTTGAGCAGTTTCTGGTGGAACAGAGTCTCTAACTATATCGAACTATATCGTTCGATCCGCTCGCGCAGAGAGGCCAGAACGGGCACGGCAACGCCGCGGGCCACGGCGGTCTCGAGCACGTCGAAGTAGAAGCGCTTCATCTCTTCCGCGCTGTTGGCGAAATGGCTTGCCCTCAGCAGGCGGCGGCCCTTTTCGGTGAGCCGGACACCGGACACCGCGGCCAGAGCCGCCAGCCACGCAGGGGTGTGCAACACACCCTTCGCATCCGGATGGTCTTCCAGGCTGACTCCACGCGCCGCAACGACGGCCAGCGCTTCGCGCACGGCCCGCACGCCGAGGCGCATCGCACCCGGGCTCCGTGTGGCTTGCGCTATGCCGCCCGCCCAGAGGCACGCGCCGATGCCTCCAGCGTTGATGGCATGATGAACCCAGAGCCACTCGACGATATTCGGTTTTGCGTCGAGGCCGATGCCCGCCTTCCCAAACAATGCGCCGACAGCGGCGAAACGATCGGCACCGGAGCCCTCCAGCATCCCCAGCCGCACCATCGGATCGACCGTCGCCACCAGAACGCCGCTGGGATCGACGCCGCCGGTCGCCTTCGCGTAGCCCCATAGCAATCGCGCGCGCGGCACCAGACGGTCGATCGCCTCGGTGCCATCCCAGTTGGCGGTGAACATCAGGATGGTGGCGTTGGGAACGGACTCGCGGTATTGTTCCACCGCCTGCGCGGCCTGGTAGTGCTTCGTTGCGACGATCACCAGGTCGTAGGCGTCGTCAGGGGAGACTTGTGTGACGGTGTGGGGCGCGTAGGCGGCGCGCGCGTGTCGCGGATGGCCGACCCGCAGATCCAGAAGGTCAAGAGGCTGAGGAGCAGACGCCGCCGCCCTGCGTACGACGTGCGTGACATCGATGCCGGCGCTGGACAACGCCCAGCCGTAGATGGATCCCACCACTCCACGGCCGATGATGAGAACCTTCATCCGGTGCGCGGAATGGCGGCGTTGAGGGAACCCTGGCGGTAGCCTTCCAGATCGAGGGTGACGTAGTGGAAGCCGAGCGGCTTGAAGATGGCGATGAAGGCCTGGGCCATTTCGGGCGTGAGGGCGCGGGCGAGCTCGTCGGGGGCGACTTCGATGCGAACCAGGTCGCCATGGAAGCGCACGCGGAACTGGCGGAAGCCGACGGCGCGGATTGCCTCTTCGCCGCGTTCCACGGTCTTCACGGTCTCGGGCGTGACCGGGGTGCCGTAGGGGATGCGTGAGCTGAGGCAGGCGGAGGCAGGGCGGTCCCAGGTTTCGAGGCCGGCCATGCGGGAGAGCTCGCGGATCTCGGCCTTGCTGAGGTCGGCTTCCACCAGCGGCGCTTTCACTTCGTGGATCTTTGCGGCTTTCTGGCCGGGGCGGTAGTCGCCGAGGTCGTCCTTGTTCACGCCGTAGACGATGTGTTCGAAGCCGCGCTCGCGGGCCACTTCGGCGAGCACGGTGAAGAGCTCGTCCTTGCAGTGGAAGCAGCGGTCGGGGGCGTTCCTGACGTAGTCGGGGTTGTCGAATTCGTGGGTGGCGATGTACTCGTGGCGGATGCCGTTGTCGCGGGCGAAGCGCTCGGCGTCGCGCTTGTGGGATTCGGGGATGGAGGCGGAATCGGCGGTGATGGCGATGGCATTTTCGCCCAGCGCCTGCGCGGCGGCCCAGGCGAGATAGGCGGAGTCGGTGCCTCCGGAATAGGCGATGAGGACTCGGCCAAGCGCGCGCAGATTGTCCAGCAGCTTCGCCTGCTTGGTTTGGAGGACGGCCGGATCGAGCGCGGGGGGCGGACCGAGACTGACGAGCGTCGCCATCTTTGTTTCTAGTATAGTGACTGCGGAATAACCAGTATGGGCAGAATGGTGGATCGCGACCTTGAGCACCTCCGGCTGCTCGGCCTCGTGTACTACATCCTGGCGGGCGTGAGCGGAATCGGCACGCTGGGCACCGCGATCTGGTTTGCGTTCGCAGGTACGTCTTTGTCTCAAATCTCAATGAACTCCGCTGCGGGTGGCCTGTTTGCGCGTCCACTCATGGGCGCGATTCTCGGCGGTGCGGGCGTTGTGGCGCTGGCGGCTGGCCTCGGATGGGCACTGCTGGCGTACTTCACCGGGCGGAACCTTGGGGAGCATCGCGCGCGCGTCTTCTGCATGGTGATCGCCGCGATGACATGCCTGAGCATTCCCTGGGGCACGGCGCTTGGCGTGTGCACGCTCGCGGTGCTGAACCGGCGATCGGTGAAGATGTTGTTTTCCTGAGCGAGGAGGGACACCGCGTGGGCGAGATGGTGGATCGGGATCTGGAGCACTTGCGGCTGCTGAAGATCGGTTATTACATTCTGGCGGGAATTGCGGGGGTGGGGACGTTCTTCACGGGGATCTGGATGGTGGCGGTGGGCGCGATGCTCGCGCACATTCCGATGGATACGATTCCATCTGCCGATGCCGACCTGGCGCGGCGCATCATGAGCCTGTTCGTCGGCGGGCTCGGGATTCTCATATCTGTGGGCGGCGTTGGCATGGCGCTGCTGACGTTCTTCACCGGGCGGAACCTGGGGCAACACCGCGCGCGCATCTTCTGTACGGTGATTGGCGCGATCACGTGCCTGAGCGTTCCGTGGGGGACGGCGATCGGGGTGTGCACGCTGATTGTGCTGAATCGGCCCTCGGTGAAGGCTTTGTTCGACGGCGGGCCTCCTCCGATACCGGTGTAGGTTAGTCCTTCACCTGCCACCAGACGAGCAGGGTTCCGGCGAGGGGCAGGGCAGCGAGGGCTACGCAGACCGTCGCGAAGCCGTAGTGTTCGATCCAGACGCCGAGCGGCTTTGAGACCAGCGCCTGCATCGCGCCGTAGGAGAAGACCAGAGCCGAGACACCGAAGGCGGCGCGGCCGGCTCCGTAGAGGTCCACGGGGATGGTGTATAGGTTGGTGCTCCAGGCGGCGACGACAAACAGGCTGAGCGACATGGCGATGGTGGCGAGCAGGGGAGTCGGGGTCAGCGGAACGGCGGCGGTGACCACGGCCAGTGCCGCGCCGGCCAGACAGGCGCGCTTCCGCGCCTCCACGGCGCTCAGTCCACTGCGTACCCAGCGCCACGAAAGTGCTCCGCCTGCGAAGGCTCCGAGCCACGCCGCTACGGGAACAGCCCATGTATAGCGCGCGGCCTGGGGAGGCGTCAGGTGATGCACGCGCACCAGATAGGGCGGGGCCCAGTTGGTCCACAGGCTGTAGACGGTCATGCCGAGCGCGTTGGCGGCCATGAGCGTCCAGAGACGCGGATCGCGGATCTGTGCGGCGGTGCCGGAGACGGTCGATTCGTTGGGCTTTTCGGCCACTCCGGGAATCGCGCGCGAGGTCGCGATCCAGAGCGGGACCCAGACCAGGCTGGCCGCCGCGGCGGCGAAGAAGGTCCATCGCCACGAGTAGTTGTAGGCGAAGTAAACGGTGAAGGCCGGTGCCAGGCCAGCGCCGATGGTCAGTCCGAATTGCTGAGTAGCAGCACCCAGCGCCCGCTCCTCGGCCAGCAGGTACATTCCGCTCACCTTGGCCTGCGCGGAGACGCCGGCCGCTTCCGCGACTCCCAGCAGCGCGCGCCAGAAGAGGAGCTCGCCGAAGGAGTGCACTGTGCCCGTGCCGAAGCTCGCTACCGCCCACACCGCCACCGCCAGCGACATGCCGGCGTTCAGGCCGACGCGGTCGAGGAACCAGCCCATGAAGGGCGCGCTAAGCGCGTAGGCGATGGAGAAGACAGAGAGCAGCAGGCCGTAATCGGCGTAGTCGAAACGGAAGCCGGGGTGGATCGCGGTGCGCCAGATGTCTACCATGGTGGCCAGGATCTGGCGGTCGAGGTAATTCAGCGCGGCGGAGAAAACGAAGACGATGACCGCGACCCAGCGCAGCCGCAGCGAGGAAGGCACCCTGCGATTCTATATGAAAATGCCCGCGATTCCGGGAACCGCGGGCCGGGCGTCTTGCGGGAGGAGGAACGGGAAATTTAGTCGGATGGCCGGCGCTTCAGCGTCGGACGCTCGTCTTCGTCACCCTTGCTGGTCTTGCCGTTGTCGTCGGCGTCCACCGTGCCCGAGCCGGGCGAACGGCGCAACGTCGGCTTGTTGACGTCCTTTTCGTCGATACGGCGGCGGTTATGCATAGCAGACAAGCGCGCCTTGACGTCGTTGAACTCGGAGGTGGTCACCACGTATTCCGGCTTCGCCTTCAGATACTCCTGAATGTGCATCTGGGCGTCCTTGATGCGATCGTCGGTCATGGGGTGGGTGGAGAAGACCTTGGCCATGGTGCCGGGTTTCTTCTTCTCCAGCGCCTGAATCTTTTCGAAGAAGTCGACGAACGCGGTGGGGTCGTAGCCGGCCTTGTACATGTATTCGAGGCCCAGCAGATCGGCTTCGGCCTCGAAGCCGCGGGAGAACTGGAGGAAGCCCATCGGGATGAGGACGCTGGCGGCCTGACGCGCGCCGTAGCCGGCCCATCCGCCCATGAACCAGAGGGGAATGGTGGCGAGGTTCGCGATCTCGCCGCGGGTCGCCTGGCGGGTGCCGTGACGGGCGGCCACATGGGCAATCTCATGAGCCATCACGCCGGCGAGTTCGGCTTCGCTGTCTGCCTTCAGGATGAGGCCGGTGTTAACGAAGAAGAAGCCGCCGGGCAGGGCGAAGGCGTTTACGTCTTCGCTGTCGATCACCTTGATGGTGAAGGGGACCTTGGCGTCGGAGTTCCGCACCAGGTTCTGACCGATGCGGTTGACGTACTCGGCGATGACCGGGTCGTCCACAATTCGGGCCTGCCGCTCGACGTCCTGGGCGAGGCCCTTGCCAAGGGCGATTTCCTTTTCGAGCGAATAGAAGTTGACGCCCTTGCCGACGTCGCGATTGCCAATCTGGTCGGGGTCGGTCTTCTTGTTGTCAGCGAAGGTGGGTACGGTGAGGACTGCGGCCAGCACTACACCGAAGACGGCTGAGAGAATTCGACGTGCCATTAGGTTCTCCGCGCGCGGACCAGGTTCAAGTATAAACCTTCATTCTTTTAACGTATAGTCGAGTCCATGGGTTTCGTGATTCCGGAGCAGGCGCTCTGGCAGCGTTACCGTGACGAGTTTCCGGTCGCAGAGCGCCTGATCTATCTCAACCATGCGGCAGTATCCCCACTGCCACGACGGGTCGCTGATGCGATGAAGCGGTTCGCCGACGACGCATGCGAGTTCGGCTCCATACACTACGAGACGTGGATGGCGGCGTATGAAGCCATTCGTGTTTCTGCCAGCCGGCTGATCGGCGCGGGGCGGGAAGAGATCGCTCTCGTAAAGAACACCAGCGAGGGGATCTGCACGGTTGCGGGCGGGCTCGGCTGGAAACCGGGCGATCGGGTTGTGGCGTTTCATGAGGAATTCCCCGCCAACATATACCCGTGGAAGCGGTTGGCAGCCCGCGGCGTAGAGGTGGAGTGGCTCTCGGTGAGCGATCCGCTGGAACGGGTGGAGGCGGCGTGTCGTGGCGCGCGTTTGCTGGCGATCAGTTTTGTCCAGTATCTCAGCGGGTTCCGGGCGAATCTTCGAGTGATAGGCGAGATTTGCCGGCGGCATGGTGTCTTCTTTTTTGTCGATGCGATTCAGGGACTTGGGGCATTTCCGCTGAACGTGGAGGAGTGCCATATTGACGCGCTGGCGGCCGACGGACACAAGTGGCTGATGGGGCCGGAGGGTTGTGGAATCCTCTACGTCCGGCGCGAGCGGCAGGAACAAATCGAACCCATTGAGTTCGGCTGGACCAATACGGCGCAGTACGCCGATTACGCCTCGCGGGATATGACCCTGCGGCCCGATGCGGGGCGCTACGAGTGTGGGACGCTGAACACCATTGGCTGCTTCGGGCTCAAGGCGGCGCTGGAGTTTGTGCTGGAGATCGGCCCGGAGAATATCGCTCCGCTGGTGAGGGCGCGGGCGAACGAGCTGGCAACCGGGGCGGCGGCGAAGGGCTATGTGATATTGGGCGCGCGAAGACCGGAGAACGCTGCCGGGATTGTGAGCATCCGGCATCGGTCGATGGACGCGCGGATGGTGGTGCGCACGCTGAAGGACAAAGGGATCAGCGCGGCGCCGCGGCAGGGCTGGGTACGCTGCTCGCCGCATTTCTACATCAGCCCGGCGGACATCGCGGCGGTGGTGGAAGCCCTGCCGTAGATCGCTGGCGCTCAGTTCAGCGTGGCCAGCAGGCGGTGGATCTTCTTCAGCTCTTCGCCGATGGTGTCCCGGTCGTCGGCATTAGGGGCGAGGTCCAGGTAGCGGGTGAGATCGGCGCGGGCTTCACGGTAGCGGTGCAGATGCAGGTGAGCGATGCCGCGCGTGCGGTGCTCGGCGGCGTCACCGGGCAGAGCATGGAGCAGGAGATCGAGCACCGGCAGGAGTTTTTCCCAGCGCTTTTCGTGAATGTATATCCCCTTCAGGTTGTTCAGCATGCGGACCAAAATGTAACGATTGGTTACAGGGGTCAGGATGGTGGGGTCGGTGGAAGTGTCGACGCCGGTCAGCGAGTGGGCCAGCTCGTGACAATCCTCGACGGTCAGGGTCTGGCCTCCGTGGTAGGGATCGAGAAAAGCCGAGAAACCGTCTTCGTCGTAGCGGACCAGGAAGTGCCCGGGCAGGCCGACTCCGTAGACCGGGCGGGCGAGACGCCGGGCGACCTCAATGTAGACCACCGAGAGCGAAATCGGGATGCCCTGGCGGCTGGTCAGAACGTCGTTGAGAAAGCTGTTGCGCGGGTTGTAATAGTCGGCTTCGTTGGAGCGAAAGCGGAAGACCTCGAACAGGATGTGATTGGCGGCTTCGACGAACTCCGCGCCGTCAGCGTTGATCTCCATACGGTCGGCGATGGCCGAGGCGATGCGGTCGAGCATGTGGAGCGAGGGCTCATGGTCGAGGTTCGGGTAGTCGAGCTCGGCCACTTCGAGGGCGGCGATATCGAGCGGAACGCAGGAGCGTTCGTCGGCGAGGGCGGCCAGCAGCGCCTCCATGCTTCATGGTACTTCGGGGGAGCGAGGCGAACGGCGCGGATCGCGGTCAGAAACAAAAACGTCCTTTCGCGTTTCGGAGTACGCTTATAGGGAAGTGGCCATCGACTGGTTTCCCCTGTGGCTCAGTCTGAAGGTGGCGGCTGCATCGACGGCCGCTGCCGTGGGGATCGGACTGTGGCTGGCGTGGCTGCTGGCCAATCGCGAGTTCCGCGGGCGCGAACTGCTGGACGCGGCGGTGACGCTGCCGCTGGTGCTGCCGCCGACGGTTCTTGGCTACTATCTGCTGGTCATTCTGGGCCGTATGACGCCGTTCGGGCGGGTGTACGAGTGGATGTTCGGGCAGCCGCTGGTGTTCACGTGGCAGGCGGCGGTGGTGGCGGCATTCCTGCACGCACTGCCGCTGCTGGTGAAATCGGCGCGGGCTGCGTTCGAAAGCGTGGATCATTCCTATGAGCGCGCGGCGCGGAGCCTGGGAGCATCGGAATGGCTGACGTTCGCGCGGGTGACTCTGCCGCTGGCCCGGCGCTCAATTCTTGCGGCAGCGGCGCTGGCTTTCGCCCGGTCGCTGGGCGATTTCGGCGTGACGATCATGTTCGCGGGTAACATCCCGGGCCGCACGCAGACGGTCGCGGTGGCGATTTACGATGCAGTGGAATCGGACAACGGCGCGCTGGCGCGAACCCTCGTTGTGGTGATCTCGGCGGTGTCGCTGGCGATCCTCTGGTTTGCCAACCGCGTGGCCGCGAACCCGACGGGCGGGCGGCGCGCTCCGGAGGCGTTCTAAGGCCATGCTGCACGCGCGCTTGCAGAAACGTTTCCAGGCCAGCCCAGGCTCGGCCGAGTTCTCCCTCGATCTGGAATTTGAAGCGCGGCCTGGAATCACTGTGCTGTTTGGACCGAGCGGGGCGGGCAAGACGCTCGCCCTCGATTCGATTGCCGGCTTTGTGAAGCCCGACGAGGGAAGGGTCCTGCTGGACAATCAGATCCTTTTCGACGGTCTGGCGCGGGTTTCGCTTCCGCCGCAGAAACGCCACTGCGGCTACGTGTTCCAGAACTACGCGCTGTTTCCGAACATGACGCTGCGGCAGAACCTGGAGTTCGCGCTGCACGGACGGCCGCGGCTGGAGCGTCATCGCCGCGTGAACCAGATGCTGGAGCGGTTCCACCTGGAGGACATGCAGGCACGGCATCCGCACGAACTCTCCGGCGGGCAGAAGCAGCGGTGTTCCATCGCCAGAGCGCTGATTGGCGCACCGCGAGTTCTACTGCTGGACGAGCCGGCACGAGGGCTGGATGCTCCGCTGCTCGCGGATCTGTACAAGATCATCCGCCAGGTGCGCGATGAATATCACATCCCGATTGTGCTGGTGACGCACGATCTGGATGAGTGCATCGAACTGGGTGACGAGATTGTGGTGGTGCGGGAAGGGCGGATGGTGCAATCGGGCATGCCGCCCGACGTATTCGACCGGCCGGCCACCATCGAGGTGGCGCAACTGCTGGGGCTGCACAATCTGCTGTCGGTGGAGATTGTGGCGCTCGATCCGGGGAGGAAGCTGAGCCGGCTGCGCTATGTGGAGTGGGAACTGGCGGGTCCGTATTTTCCAGGACATCTGATCGGCGACCGCGTGTGGCTGTGCGTGCGTCCGCGGCAGATGACGGCGGCGCCGCGCGCCGGAAGACCGCTGGCAAATCAGATTCCGGTGACGCTGGAACGCGCGGTGGAGCGCACGCACGGACTGCGGCTGGAATTCGCGGGCGACGTCGCGGTGGAGGATTCCAACGTGAGCGTGGAGGACGCGCGGCGCGTGAAGGAGTGGGTGGTGGAGATCCCTCCCACGGCAATGCGGCTGCTGTGAGGCGTTACTGCATCACGGATTCCGCCGAAGTGGCCGCGCGGGCAGCGTCATCGGGCGCCGCAATGATCCAGGTTCGCGCGAAAGAGCTGGAGGCGCGGGAGCTTTGTACGCTGGTGCGGCATGTTGTGGCGGGGGCCCGCGGCGTGCCGGTGCTGGTGAATTCGCGCATGGATGTCGCGCTGGCGTGCGGGGCACAGGGCGTGCATCTTCCGGCCGGGGCCGCATCGCCGGAGCAGGTGCGCCGGATCGCGCCCGCGGGGTTTCTGATTGGCGTCTCCTGCCACGATGTGGAGGAACTGCGGACGGCGGAGCGGGAGGGGGCCGATTTTGCGGTTTACGGGCCGGTGTTCGAGACGCGCTCGCATCCCGGTGTCCGGCCGGTGGGCTTGGCGGGGCTAGCCGAAGCTGTGCGCGCGGTGCGCCTGCCGGTTTACGCGCTGGGCGGGATCAAGGAAGAGAATGCGCCGCTCTGCGTGGAATCCGGAGCGGCGGGGGTGGCCGGGATCTCGATGTTCGAGCCGTAGCCGGTGAACGTGATGCGCTGCTGCCGGAGGTATTCGCCGAAGCGCTGGTCGGCAGCCAGGATGTGGTTACGCAGCCACTCCGAAAGGAGCAGTGTCAACTCGGTGGTGGTGGAGACCTCGCCGCGGTCGAACCGCTCCGCCAGGGTTTTGGAGCGGCGATGCAGCGGCGATGGGCGAGCGCACGGCCAGTTCGGTGCTAATCGGCGTGCCCTGCTTTTCGGCGGCGTCGATGTCGGCTGCAGTGATGCCGAAGATGCGCAGCGGCTGCAGGCTGTTCTGGACGTCGGTCAGGGCGTCGTTGCAGTCGGCTTCGGCGCTTTCGAGATCCTTCACCGCGGCGGCGCCGTGATCCACCATCTCCTTCGTGCGATCGACAATGCGCTTGTTGTACACCTCGCGGTTGCGCGCCTTGCGGTAGAGTGCGATGGCACTGGCGACATCAGGGCTGGACACGTAGAGCAGCGGCTGATCCTTCCTGACGGGCGTGCCGACGTCCACCAGGATGCGTGCGATGGGCCCGTTTACCTGAGTGATGGCCTGGGTGGTGTGGTCCTGATCCCAGTCCACCGTGCCGGTGGTGTGGATGGCCACGCTCCACGAGGTACGCGAGGCGGGCGCGATCTTCAGGTGAGCGAGCTGATCGGCGGGGACTTCGAAGAAACCGGCCTTTGTCGCCGGATC
>Ga0335082_10007936_pt1 | contig 11527 bp, 26 predicted proteins | sample Lox_Sample_41_FD_206718 | JGI IMG/M metagenome (GOLD analysis project Ga0335082, IMG submission 206718) | Soil microbial communities from Loxahatchee National Wildlife Refuge, Florida, United States - Lox_Sample_4.1 | ecosystem: Environmental > Terrestrial > Soil > Wetlands | place: USA... | reverse complement strand
TTTTTGAAGGCGTTTGATCAATGCCTCGACGGTAGAAAGCGGGAGATTCACGCCGGGCATCGCATGAAGTTTATGCACCTCGGCGGAATAAACGTGGTGCTCGGGAATCACTTCCTCGACAAGAGGGAAGTTCCCGACGATGACGCGAACGCGCAAGTCTTCTGGATTCTTGAACGTCTCCACCATCCATTCGATGAATTGTTTGAATGACCCGTCGAAACGGGCATCCAGATTGGCTTTCATAGGACGTTCTCCAGGCGGAGAGGCGACCGGCTCACCGAGCAAATGCTCCCATGCGGTCTTCTCAGCCATGCCTGATTGTACACCGGACTTAGCCGTTCTGCGCCCGGACGGGACCGGAAACCTCTTCCTCTTCGAAGTCCCCGTCACTGGGTGTCTTCTCGGGCTCTTTGGTATCGACGCGAAGGAAATCGCTCGTGTCTGATTCCGTGAGAAGCATTTCGCGGATCTTTTTCCGGCTGTCGTCGAGGGTCGTGGCGTCGGGGGTAAAATCTTGATCGACGGACTCTTTGTGGGTCACGAGGTGTTCGAGTTTCTCGCGAATCTCGCGGCGACTGAGATCGAGGTGCGCATCGACCATGTGGAGTCGTTTGGCCTGCTCGGCGACTCGCCAATACTCGCTCGCTTTTTTTCTCGACAACGTGATGGTCGCGTTGTGAGCTTTTCGAAGCTCCGAGTTGAAACCCCCAAGGACGCAAAACGCCAAGAACCATGGAATGACCACGGCGGCAAAGAGAGCGAAGTTCAAACCGTGATGGCTGTAGATCCAATAGGCGATCGGCCCGAACGAGAGCCACAGCGCGTGGAACAGGGGTCGAAGGAAACGCATTTGCCATGCGAGCGCCCATTCCGACCTGTCGGCGACCGTACTTGCGGTACGGGCGTAGGTGAGTGCGTCGATCTCGATTTCACGGGCAAAGTTTCTGATCGCGGCACGCTCTTTTGGCGAGGACTTGTCGGTAAGCAGGGTCTCGCGCGCACGCTGAAACATTTTCTCGCCGAGTTCCTCCTCGATGCTCTTGCGGAGTTCGTTCGTGATTTCAGTCTTGAGCCTTGGGCGAATCTCTTGTTCGAGACGTTCATCCCGATACTCTTTCGCGACTTGGTCCCGCGTTTTCTGAAGAGCCACCGCGTTGAACTTGGCTTTGAGTTCGAGGTACTGGTCGAGGGTGAGACCGTAAGATTCGGCCTCCTCCACTTCCCGTACGGTGAGATCCTCGCGCGTCAGCGTCATGTCATTCACTTCTGAAAATAGATCACGAGCCGGATGGCGAGTCCCAAAAGAGAGAGGAGGGCTCCAAACACTGCCAAGCCAGCCGCCCAACGCGCGGCCCGCTCCGCCCTTAGAGCGCGAGCTACGGCCACGTCCATCGGGTTTTTTCTCAGCTCTCCCACGCGCGCAGGGGGTCGGTTCTCCGATCGGACGGGTTCCTCGGGGGGTCTTTCACCTGGTATCCGAAAGGGGTTCTCCACACCTGAGAAGTACACCGATTCCTCTTATGGGCACAGCGGGACATGAAATACGGTTGGCTGGTCATCCTGATTCTCGTTATTTGCGCATGTCACAAGCCCCTTCCGACATCCGACGCGGCTGTTCCGGATGCAGGAGCCGAGGCTGGGCCCATGGCTTTCAAGTTCGGAAATGCTGGAGGGTCGTTCTCCCGCTTCACGATCAAGAACGCGTGTGCGTATCCGATCTGGATTCAACAGCAGAACCTCCCCGGCGCATCGGTCATCACAAACTTGGCCGCGAACAACGGGTCGGTCTCCTACGACATCCCGGCGGCGGGCCTCGCCTCGACGCGCTTCTGGCCCAAGACGGGCTGTGATGCGAGCGGGAACAACTGCAAGATGGGTCAAAGCTCGCCCCCTTGCCCCACAGCGGGCTGTGCTCCGCCGGTCGATTCCAAGATCGAGGCGACGTGGGGATGTCTGTTCAGCGATCCGTCGAAGTGCGCTTCGACGCCGCAAGGCAACAAGATCGACATGACCACTTGGTGGAACGCGAGCGCGGTGGACGGCTACACGCTCCCATACACGATCACGATCTCGGGTGGGGATGGTCGCAAGGCGTGTTCCTCTGTGGATTGCACGGGGCTCACCGCAGCGGGATGCCCGACCGACGATGATCTTTCGACGGGCGGGAAGTTTCCCCAATACGCTCACCAGAACGAGCAAGTGACCGGGCCCCAATCCGGCTTCGTCGGATGCTTCTCGACGTGCATGAAGCTCAACTACCCGACGTATGGCGGTGACAACGGTGGAGCACCGCAAGGCTCGGCACTCCAGATGTACTGCTGTCCGACGCCTCCGATCCAACCCGCGCAATGCAGCAGTGGCCCCGTCGAGAAGACGAAGTACGTCTCGGCGATCCACAGCATGTGCAAGAAGACGGTCTACGGCTACGCCTACGATGACGGAGTCGGTCTCCGCAACTGTTCGTCGGACGTCGTGCTTACGATGACGTTCGGCCCGAATTGCCCGTAATCGTCACGCTGCGAGGAAGTCAGCGAGGACGTGTTCATAGCTCGTCCTCGCGCCGCCCATGTAGCCAACGATGGCTTCGGTTCCCCAAAGAACGACGCCGCGCTGATTGCCCGCGCCAGAGATGACGATTCGGCCGATATATTCCGGATGGGCCACGGCGATGCGACGTCCAGACGGAATGAGATGGTGGTCCGCCGACGTTAGCACGCACGACAACTCGTAATCGCGTTTCGCGAACTCGTCCTCCGCGTCCACGAACGCACTCTTGCGCTTCCAGCCGGATCTTTTTGCGGCCTCGAGGATGAGGAGGGCGCACCTATCTTCGAGTTCAACGTCCGTGAACGGAAAGAGCGGGACACGGACGACTGAGAGGTTGTCGTGGCGCGTGAACCCGTACTTCGACGCGAGGAACGTCGAACCGTCTTTGTTGGCGTCGTAGACCGCCAACATGCCTGACAGGTCGTCTCTGAGAAAACAATCCGAGAGCCGTCTCATGGAATATCTCCACAACGTTCGCTGACAAGTTGGTTCACTGCCTGATTCAAGATACGACTCGCGCGCTCCCACTTGCTTGCAACGGCTTCACTTTTGTGGAGTCTTGCCATGTCTTCTTCACGGAGAGCAATCTGGTAGAGACCCTCGACGACTTCCATGAGCGGCTTTTCGACCAACATCGCTTCGAGCTGTTCTTCGAACGATGGGTGATGAATTTTGTCGCTCATGAGGCGTCTTGGAAACTCGACAGTGTGCGGTCGTAGCTAAACGCTACGAAGCCGCCTGTACACCGCGACTCAACGCGTGCTGCTAGCAGAAGCGTCAGCGGCCTGTTGAAGTATCTGCTCGCAGTTGTCCGTCGCGTATGTCTCGGACGTGATGCCCGCTGCGGCGGTCGCAATGGCCCCGAAAACGCCCGCAACAGCGACGGCGATACCGATCCCGAGCTGGACGTCTTTGTTGTCCGTGAGAGCGTCAGCAGTGCCACCAGCACCGCCCGCTCCGCCAAAAACGGATCCCGCGAGGACCCAGAAGTTGTGCCACGACCGCGTGGTCTTGCAGGAAGCCACGCGTGTCGCGTCCGGGGGCGGAGGAGCCGCTCCGAAAGCTCCTCCATAGTGATGGATGGCGATGGGTTCGTGAATGCAGCCAACGCTGCTGAGACTGAGGACGGCCGCCATAACAAGCGCGAGCTGTTTCATGCCTCAGCGCTTGGACAAGGGGATTTTCAGGTGTACCTTCTTCTCATGCGTTGGAAGGCGTTTCTCCAAGGAGCGGGCTCCATACTCGACCTCTCGGGTTCGGGGTTCGAGATTGAACTTCCACGACGGCATCGGTTCAAGACCGATGCTGAAGCCCTCGCTGCTGATTGGAAAGCGGTGATGGGGGATCTTGCACGAGCCGAGGAAAAAGTTCGGCGAGGAAGTTGACCCCTTTCCACACGGGCTTGTTCACGGCTCGTCTTTGCTCACGTGTTCCCACGCTGTCTTCCCCTCCAGTGGAGCTTCATCATTAGCAAGTCTCTCCATGATTAGGAGGACACGCGTTTTGTATTCGAGGGCGGGCTTGATCGCATTTTTGGCGAAATTCTCATGGCTGTAGGAAAGCATACGATCGATCATTGCATCGAGTTTTCCCAACTCGGCTTGGCATTTCAGATAAAGGTCTTTCGCGTCGTCTTTCACGACCACTCTTTGGGTGGTGGCGGAATATGCCCGAGAATGATGGCGATGCGTTTCCGGTCGGAGAGACGGATGACCTCGCTCCCACTGCCAAGCTTACGAGCACGGCGAATCGCATCACAAGGATCGTCGTAAAGAGTTTCTTCGCCCATTACTTGAAACTTGTCGCCGTCCGTTGTGTTGACCTGTTGGGGTCCACGCTTTTGAACTGGAGGCTTCGGTGCGTCGTCATCCACGAGAGGGGCCTTACACCAGAGAAGTGGCCGCCGCCCTGTGTTTCATGGCCGAGAAGACTACCCGAGGAGGAAGTGTCGGCGTCCCGAAATCTCTTCGAGCACCATGCAGGGCGACAGCTCGTGGAGTCTACACCGGCTTCTTCGCGTGCGCCGTACAAGTCGGACTAAAGACCCAATCGATGATCTTGCCAGACATCTCGCGAATAGGCTGGCAAGTACAATGCTCCGGCTTCGGGTGAAACCACTTGACCATATCTTCGTGGAAGACTCCGGCGCGAATGACGAATCGATCCTCGAGACGTTTCCAGTCATGATCTCCGCCGTGGCCCACTTCCAAGCGGCAACGAAATCGGGTGCCGTCTGCCGCCTGAAACGTGGAGACAATGCCACATCGACCATCGTGATCGTTACGGTCGTACATGATTCTTCTCGGGTGGGAGCATACGCTCGGGAACATTCACACCCATGTTCCGCAAGGCGATGAGGAACATGCGCTGATAGAAAACGGCACGAGCCCTCGCCTCCCGTCGTCCGTCTCTTTCGATGCTGCATCTCACGATGGTAAACGTCTGCACGCCCACGGTGAATTGAGTGACGTAACTTTCGTAGTGCTTTTTGACCGTAACGGCCCACTTGGCGCGCTTGGTCATTTCGGCTTGCGGGGGAGCCCCCGGTCGGTGAGTTCGTACTCATCCGCCAAACTTTGCTCTTCTTCGGGTGAGAGTTTTGGGGAGTCCGCCTTGCCAGTCACAAGATCCGAATTTCTTGTCTTCGTCTTGACCTTGTTGACGACCATGACTTCTTCCGCCGGCTCGTAGAACGAGCGGAACTTCTCGCCTGCGATTCGACGTCCCGTGAGATCCACGTAGGTGTCCGCCGGGATCGGGGTGTCCAATTCGGAGTCGCCGAGGATCCCATCGAGTGTTGTGTCTTTTTCGTACCACGCGGCAAGGAACGGCTCTGCATTCGAGTCATCTTTTGGACGCCAGTATCCAATCTCACGAGTGATTTTCGCCGTGGTTGGTCCCGCGATTTTTTGATGCCGGATCGGCATCATATTCGAGGACTCGGCGCGATTCAGCAGCGCCGGCTGTTTTCGTGCGCGAACGACGAGCACAAGCAGAAGAATAACCAAGGCATGAATCGAGATGACGTTGACGAGGATGGCCGTTTCCATGGGTCACTCTTCCTCGTCGTCGATGATGTGGTCCCAGGAAGTTTTGGGCTCGCCCGCTGCTTTCTTCTTCACCTTCGCTGCTTTCTTCTTTGGCAGAAGATGGGCGTTCTCCGCTTCGGCCGCCCTACGAGTTTTGCCGTGGCTCATCGAGTACTCGACGTTGCGACGGAATTTCATCGCGTCTGCGTGCGCGCCGTAACAATCAGGGAGCTGTACGCCTTGGGCAGTGGGCTTGTAATGAACCTTTTCGCCGTACTTTGCGCAAAGTGCCTCGTACTCCTCGATGTCGTCACGGATGGCACTCATGATGCTGCCCATGGGAACCTCCTTTGATTTGAGGGCGCGCTTCTACACCGCGTGCCAGTAGAACTTTGCCTCGGAATAGGCTTCCGCCAGTATCTTGCCGAGCGTCTTCGTCGATGGCTCGTCGATCAGCCGCGCCGCAAAAGGCGCGATGTCAACTCCATGTACTTCGGCACCAAGCCCTTGCTTGGCCCCCTCCACATCGGGATCTTCGGTTTCGGAGAGGCAGAGCACGTGCGCGCCTCGATCCACGAACCGATACACAGAGAGCTGAATTTTGAGATTCGGATCGATTGGGTGGTCATTGAAACAGAAGCCAACGAACGTGAGGCGTTTGCCTAGAAGTGTGCTCGTCCCAACGGTGTTCACGTATGTTCCTACACCGCTGAAAAGGCACAAGGGCTCCCACCTTTCGATGAGAGCCCTCATGGTTTTTGGTTTGGTTTGAGCCCGTGGAACGGGACGCTGTATCACCCTGTGAGAACGTTCGCGAACCGCCACCCCTTCTCACAAGGGCCCCAAACGGGGGAATGGGAGTCTCACCGCCTTGGCTTCCGGAAGCCTCGGGATGGTTGTCGGCAAGGTCCCGTAGGTTCGTTGTACACCAGAACGCGGGAGGGTCAAGCTTGGAGAACGTCGTCGAGCACGCGGTCCCAGGCGGTCGGGCGCTCCTTTTTGGTGATTGGCTTCTTGGCTGTGGGCTTTTTGCGACGACGTCGTACGGGCGCGGGTGGTTCGCGGCGTCCGATGGGCTTCGCTTTCGTGTCGAGCGCGCCCGTGACGTCCAGATACGCGACTGCACACAACGTGCAGAGGCTCGTTGCGGCGCAGAAAGGTTCTTGTGGACGGAACGTAACGCCACAAGAACGACACTGTCGAAACGGGTTGGGCATAGAGGGACTCTACACCTTCGTAGGGCGTAACGGATCGAACGTGTAGGCCCTAACTTTCCAAGGCATTCGTCAGAATTTGCGAGCCCGCACGTTCGTGTAGAGGAGCAAATGAGGGCCACGACTCGACCGCCGTAGCGCCGCCTCCTTCACGGAAAGGAGGTGAGATGCCATGTGCCCTTGGTGCAAGATCGCCCAAGACATTCTTGGGCGGATCTACTCGTGCCGCATTTGCTGGCGGCGGCAGTACCGCAACAAGAAGCCCACGAAGACGGGCTTCAACACGCGCAAGAGAAAGCGATGACGATACCGGGCTCCCGTAAGGTGAGCCCGGTGTATTTCTTGAGGCATGGAGCTAAGCGCCACCCCGGCTCTTCTGCGCCATTCGCTCGAAGGGATCAGAGGCGTGGGAGACGTCACGTCGTCAAAGGTCAGCGCACCTACCACGCAGCGGGACGTGACGGACAAGCGACCCGTTGAAAACTGAACCCACGCGGTGCTCGCGGTACACCCGGTGCGTAGCTAACCGGAGGGGTGGCATTTTTCATCTCCGATCAAGACGGAGAGCCACGCGACGAGAGCATCGAGGTTCTCGAACTGTGGGTAGTAGCGGGAAGCTCCTCCCTCGTCGGCGTAGACGGCCGAGCCCTTCGCAACGCCTCGTGTGAACCACGAATCGGTCTCGGCATTCGATGGATGCTCGTGGAGTAAAGTGGGATCGCCACGACCCGCCAACGTCGATGGCCTGTCTCCACTCAGCGTGTCGAGGGCGGGGACGGGACACATTTCCGCGCACTCCCACTCGGCAACGGTCTCGGTGCCCTCGACATCACCATAAACTCGCGCGCCGGGTTTTCCTGTTCCTGTGGATGTTCTCGAACCCACGTTCACGAAACCACCCGGGCCGCGTTCTGGCACCAGCCCTTTCGCTGTCCGTGGGTCGCCTTTGATTTTTCGCTCGCCAATTTGCCGGCATTCGGGCGAATGAACGAACAGGACGTTCGGAGGCCAACGTCCTGTCGCGAGTTCAACAACTGTGTGGCCGGTTCGAGCCCAATGGTGCGAACGATCTTCCGTCCCGTTGTCGTTCAAAAGATGTTGGGCTTGGCCGCTGCGTTTGGTCCCGCCAGACAAACCCACGCGGCATGCTGCAACGTTCAACGCACCCGTTCCCGTCGCCATGACCTGAGCTACGACAGTCGAAGCTTCCACCGGCTTACGAAACAGAAAGACGAAACCTGTCGCTGGCCCCGGTAAGAAAACTGCCAAGACGTCGCGAAGCTCAAACCCGGCAAGCCGTCCGACAATTCCCGTCGCGGTCGTTCCAGTCAAGATTGCAGCGTGTTCGCCGGGAGACAAGCTTTCCAGCCTCTTCGTCCAACCACGGTGAGCACTCATCACGAGAGGCATTCGGAAACCGGACCCTACGCGATGAAGTAGATCCAACCCTTGGTGCCATCGGGCTTCTCGCGCTTGAACGGGCCGATCGGAGCAAGGCCCTTGACCAAGATCGAGGACACGTTCGCTGCACGAATTCCTGTGGCTTTCGCAATCTGCACAGCCGTCTTGCCAGGATTGGTCTTGATGAAATCCTTGACCCGCTCTTTTTGGGTCGGGCCCCTCTCTTCAGTTTGTGTCGGCTTATCCACGATTTATCCTACACCGTTTCGAGCCTGTCACTCGCTCACCAAGTCGTCCCGTTTGACGATGATGGTGTCATACCTAGCACCGCCAACTAGAGAATCATCACGAACGCGCACTTCTGCGATGACCATATGCTTATCGAGCTGCTCGACGACGGTGACGAAAGTTCCTGCCGGATAGATCACAGCGCTGTCGGACTTGCTTGGAAGATCACGTTTGGTTCTCATTCGTCCTCGATTCCAAGTCCATTGTTGATGCGAGCCCAAGAAGTCGGACTCGGCTCCCGAGGTGAGGGACTTTCAGATTTCGTGAGGAACGGCGCGACGAGCGCACGGTACCGAGCTTCACGCTCTTGGAGGTCGGCGGACGCGAGCCCGATGACGTCCTCGGGAGGGAAGGTGATCTCAAGTTGAAACGCAGGCTGATTCCGCGCGTCCGCTTCAAACCGAAGCTGCTGAACGAGACCGATCTGCACATCGTCCACGAAAATCTTGGTTGGGTACGTTTGGTTAGACTCGGACGAGACGATGATCTTCAACTCCGGCATTTACGTGCGCTCTACACCGATCGGTGTTTTCTCAGACCGCTTTTGCAACGTGCCGCGTAACTCTTCGTTGCGGACAGCAGGTCACGCACAGCTTCGAGGGGCGACGAGCCTGAGCCAACGCCGATGAAGTCCGTGTGCTCGAACTTGTCGATGTAGGCTTCCCAGTCGTTCTTGCCGAACCGGGAAATGATGATCGCCGGGTTCTTGATCTTGGCGTCGACGGCGATGTTCACCACGAAGAAGCACGCCTCCTCAAGCTCGTCGCGAAGTTTGAGGGCCTTCTTGCGTTGTTTGATCGCGGAAAGGGCCGCGCGGGCACGTTCGACTTGTCGCGCGACATAGGGGTTCTCACCGCGCATGTTCGCGAAGCTTTGAATGATACGGAGGAGCGTCTCGTTCTCCAGTCGGAGACGATCTTCTTCCGAAAGAGGCATTCCTTTAGGTTACACCGCTGCTCTTTTTGCGACCTGATGCCGAAGACTTTTTCGAGGACTTCGCCTCGGACGCCTTCTCCGATTCCTCGTCGTCGGGCACGGCCTCGAGGTCATCTGGTTCCGGTGCGAAGAAGGGGCAGCCCATGTGCTCGAACGTGAGGAGCCCCGCGCGCGGCGAACGGGGCTCCGTGCAGACGCCCCAGTCCATCCCGTGCTTGCCCTCCAACGGGAAGAAGTATTTGCACCCCGACGAGCAATCGGGATTCTCGTGATGGTTCGTATCGCGGCCCGCGACGTAGTCGGCTTGGTCACGACACACTTGCCACAGGCGCCTGTGATGGGCGTCCCCGCCCACGGTCGCCAAGTCCACCTTGGTAGGCTCCGGTTTCTTGTATGTAGGATCATCGGCCATGACGAAAATTCCCACGCCGCCCGTCGCGTGAAGGACGCGAATTTCGGCGCTCGGGTGGAGCTTGGAAATTTCACCCACGAACCGAGCGACTTCGCCTTTCGAGAGGTTTGGAATGAGAGGGCACTCGAACTCGGATAGCCCCGGACCCACCTGCGCGATTTGGCGAGCTTTGTTCACGAACTTGACCACCGTTGACGGGGCGACGTCGTACCTGGTGCCTGCGCCAAGTGGGATGTTCTCTTCGTAGACCTTCGACATGCCCCCTCCTACACCATGAGGATTCGTTCCCACGAGGTCTTTCGATCAACGGTCGCCTTGCGAATGACGATCTTCAATCCCGGCGTTCCGACCAGCTCCCGCTTGGCATTCCGAATTGCCTTGAGAGCTGTTGCGTAACTCCGATGACGAGTCTCGCGGATGAAGTTGTGGGGCGGCGTGAGGTCGCACGTGATGGTGACCGTGTACGGCGTACTGCCCTTCAATCGTCCCTTAGAATCTTTTGCCATGCCGTGGGCCTTTGAAGAAGTCGCCGCCAGTACCTCGACTCCGAATTCGCGGACTCTCTCCCCTCCTCGCAACACGTGCGGCGGTGGCGAACCGTAATTCGATTCTCGTCGTCGATTTTCTGTATGACCCCAACATGGATCTGACTTCTATCGAACGCGCGAATGCTTTGAACCAAATCACCCGTCGTCAGAAGGTCGCCCTTAGCGTCGAGGGCATCTACTCGCCGTTTTCGAGGCATGCGTCGAATGGTTTGAGTTTTTGGGCCTTCGGCCGATCGGAGACAAGGGCGAGATCGGTGCCCTCGTAAGCGGAAAGTAGATCGCCAACGAGACCTTTCAAGATCATCTTGGCGAGGTCGGCCTGTGACTCGACGTCTTCATCAGCACCCTCTGGTGCCTTGTGTGCTTCGAGCAGTCCTTTGAGGGCGAGGGCGTAATGGAACGCGTCATCACCTCGAATGAACACGCCCGTCCAATCATCGCCAAACTTCATCGGTCCCGTTTCGGGCCGCTTTACGCTCATGGTGCCGCTCTACACCACGGTCACGCTCCGAGATCCAGTTCAAGTTGACGGTCACTCACGAATCCATCACAGCCCGGCTGCATGCCCGCAAGAATCCAACGCTCGACAAGATCCGAACGGTGCTCGCACGAAGGGCAAAGGTAGTGGCTTCCGTGCGGGGTCCCATCTTCATCTTCGAGATCGGGTTCCAACGTGCAGCGATCAAGACAATCCCAGTGGTCGTAGCAGTCAGGGCACGCATGCCGATGTCGGACGGGTTCGCCGAAATCGTGAATGACACGGACCCATGCGGTCGGGCGTCCAAGGTATTCGTACGGCGGCGGCCAGTCCTCAGTCACCAAACATCCTCCGAAAACAGTTCACCAGCTCGGATGTCGTTCGGGTCCTTGACTTGGTTGTTTTCCAGCGCGTGAGCAAGAGCTTGCACTCGATCAAGAAATTGACCCTTGTCGTCCAAAAAGCCTTGCTTCATGCCCGTGACATGTTTTTTCCCTGTGGTCGCAGCGATCATCCAAATGACATGATGGTGGCGCTTCGGTTTGGGGAGGGAGTAGAGCACCCCCTCGTGTATGATCGCCACGTGCGTGATCACGATGAACCTATGTCAAACAAGGATTACTTCGCGATTCGCGCCCACGCGGTTCGGCGCCTGCTCTTGGGCGGGTTGAGCT
>Ga0335082_10007935_pt1 | contig 11528 bp, 11 predicted proteins | sample Lox_Sample_41_FD_206718 | JGI IMG/M metagenome (GOLD analysis project Ga0335082, IMG submission 206718) | Soil microbial communities from Loxahatchee National Wildlife Refuge, Florida, United States - Lox_Sample_4.1 | ecosystem: Environmental > Terrestrial > Soil > Wetlands | place: USA... | reverse complement strand
CCGGAAGCTGCTGCGGGCGGGCCCAAGCCAGCACATCTGCGAGCGCCACGACATCATCCTCGTCGCCATGGACCACCAGGGTATCGGCGCTCAGCGGCTCAACCGGGAAGCGCCCCACCGCCGGGGCGACGAGCACGACCGCGACCGGCTGTTCGCCGCGCTCGGCGAGCACGCGAGCCACGCGCGACTGCACGTATGCACCGAAGGAAAAGCCGGCCACCAGAACCGGGAGCCCGCCATAGCGGCTGCGCATCGCCTCCAATACGGTTAGCCAGTCCTGCGTCTCGCCCTCGCCGTGGTCGTGCTGGCCTGCGCTTGCGCCAACGCCGCGGAAGTTCATCCGCACCGCGATGTAGCCGAGCGCGACGCAGCTCTTCGCCAGCGTCTGCACCACTTTGTTGTCGAGCGTGCCGCCATAGAGGGGATGAGGATGAGCGATCAGCGCCATGCCGCGTGCAACCTGGGGCACTTCATTGATCACCACTTCGAGCGCGCCAGCTGGCCCTTCGACCAGCAGGCGAACTGCGGCGTGAGGCTTCAAATTCGCAGCCGGTCGACGATGCGGCCGTTGACTAGATGTTGGTCGATGATCTCGTCGACGTCCTGCTGGTCGACGTAGGTGTACCACACCTCTTCAGGGTATACCACCATGACCGGACCTTCTTCGCAGCGGTCCATGCAGCCGGCCTGGTTGATCCGTACCTGGCTCTTGCCAGACAGTCCAAGCTGCTTGATCCTGGCTTTCGCATAGTCGCGCATCTTTTGCGCACCGTGATCGTTGCAGCAGGCTGCGCCGTTGTCGCGCTGATTGCAGCAGAAAAATACGTGATGGCGGTAGTAGCTCATGGGAACTGATTGGCACGAGAGCCCGCATTATAGCTCCGCGCAACCGGTTCCCTCTGCGCCAAAACGACCGCGCCGGCGTTCAAGGCCGGCGCGGGAAGGATCAGAAGCGGGAGCTCCGCCGGAAGATCTTTTAGCGTTCGTTGCTTGCCGCGATGCGCTGCGCGGCGGCGTCGAGCTGCTCGAGACGATAACCGTAACGATAGACCGCAGCCAGTCGCCAGCCGTTCTCGGGCGTGAGTCCGAGCTTGTTGCGTATCCGGCTGACGTGAGTATCCAGGGTGCGCGAGGTCACCACTGCATTGGGGCCCCACACGCTTTCGCGGATGTGTCCGCGCGAGAGCAGCCGTCCGACGTTGCGCAGGAACAGCACTGACAGATCGAAATCCTTCGCGGTTAGCTCGACCTGGCGCTCATTGCGCAACACGGTCCGGGTCTGCGTATCGACGCGGTACACGTCGAGCTCGATTACTTCCGGCTGCTCGCTGCGATGCTTGCCGCGCCGGGCGATGGCTTCCAGACGGGCCAGCAGCTCCAGGCGGCGCACCGGCTTGACCATGTAATCGTCCGCACCCTGGCGCAGCGCGGTCACCACGTCATCTTCGCGGTTACGCGCAGTGACGAACAGGATCGGCAGCGCCGACTGGGAGCTGTTGCGGATGCGCTTCAACACATCCACGCCGCTGATATCGGGCAGGTTCCAGTCGAGCACCAGCACGTCGAAGCTTTCCTGATCGAGCGAGCGGATCAGCAGCTCGCCGCGGTCGAAATGGTGGCAATGATGACCCGCCAGCTCGAGCCAGTGGGTCAGCAGCTCAGCCTGCGACGGATCGTCTTCCACGATCGCGACGCGCATGCTGGTGGCATGGGCAGCGGAAAAGTTCTGCAAGGGAGCTACGGTCTTCACTTCATGAGTCTTCAGGGTGGCTGGATTCATTTATTTGAACGTAATGCGCAAGCGCGAAAGGAATTGGTCGACTGCCACGAGCTCATCACCCAACGCGCGTTCATTGTGAACAACTGCGGCGCGCTCGAGCGCCGCACCGAAAGCCGACAGCTCAGGAAAGCCGAAACCTTCACCGGCACCTTTGAGGTCGTGGCCGATACGCCGGATGGTCTCGAAGTCTCCGGTGGCGAGCGCGGCGCGCGCTCGTTCCAGATCGGCGCGCTTACGGGCGAGGAAGCGATGCACCAGCACCTCCAGGTCTTTCTCGACCATCACCGTGAGCGCGGGCAGTGCGCCGGGGAGCGTCGACTGGTTGTGTGCCGTACCGGTAAGCGTGCTCATGTTGTTCATCTCGCTGCAGGGACGCCCAGCGCCGAGCTCACGTGGCGGCGCAGGCGCTCACTATTGATCGGTTTTCCAAGCAGAGCGTCGCATCCGCTCGACAGCGCACGCTCCGCTTCCGGGCCGTCCTGATAGGCGGTGAGCGCGAAGATCGGCCCCGCGTAACCTTGCGCGCGCAGCGCCGCGACCGCGTCGAATCCGCTCATCACCGGCATATCCATATCCATCAGCACCAGGCCGGGGCGCTCGGCGAGCGCAACATCGACCGCGCGCCGGCCATCCTCCGCGACCACCACGCGGACGCCCATCCGACGCAGCTGATGCGAGACCAGCTCCCGGATGTCTTCGTTATCCTCAGCCACGAGGACCAATGGCGGCGATGTGAGCATGGTGCCCGTTTGTCTCAAAATGAATTTCAGCTCAACGTCCGTGCACAGTGACGGTGTCGGACATGCGCAGTATTGCAGAGTCATTGTGCAAGAGCCATGCCACGCGTCTGACATTCGCGCCACACATCGGCGTCGGGTGCAGGATACGGACTTGAGCAATATGTTAACGGCTTGTGAGAGCCGTTAGGAAGGCGCGCGTGTGCCGCGCGCGGTCATACTTTCACCGCTTCACAAAAATTTCACAAAATGTCGCTAAGTAGACGTGCCGGAATTGCACAGAAGCAGTGTTTTGCGCGTGGCTTTGCCGTCATTGGTCTCATCAGAGAGACGCAGCAGGCGCCGCAGATGACCATTGACGGTTTCGCGCGCGGCAAGCTCAGGGAAAGCATGGGCGACAGCATCGAGCGGGCCATTGAAGATGAGGCCGTAGCCCTCGGCCTTGCCTTCACGCCCAGGGGAGAAATAGAAAGTCGTGATGACGAAGCCGCGCATCGCTCCTGCCGTCGGCAGGGAGATCAGCACGGCGTCCGCGTACGGATCCATCGGCAGATCCGCATAGCGTGAGAGGTCGAAGCGGCATTCGGAGACTCCGGCATAGAACTCATCAAATGAGGGCACCCCGGCAAACGCCGCCATGGGCACCGAGCACATTGCAAGCAAAGCGAGAACGAAGCGCTTCATCTCCCCACCTGTCGATCTTTGCTTCGATTAGCGGCTGAAACCGCAGTTCCCTGCACCCCATTGCGGCCCTGTTCCGGCTTTTCCGCCACGGCCTGGTGCTTCGATTGCACCCAGGCAAACCAGCTCAGATACGCTGCAGCAATGAACGGCCACAGGCTGGATACCATGCGTGTGGTGCCGTTGAAGCTCAAAAAGTGCCCTGCCTGCCAGACCATGACAGAGCGGGTGATATAAGGATTCTCCGGAGCGACGTTCACCAGCATTGCGCCCGACAACAATACCAAGGCGGCTGCCGGAGCCAGGCGCGGCCTGGACAGGTGCAGGAGGGCAACGTAGAGGACGACCCCCAGAGGCACTCCGAGCATCGCCCCTGGCGTGAGCCAAAGAGACGCGTCACCGGGCTTGAACAGCCCTACCGCGGCGACGCTCTTCAGCAGCACCGCCATTGCGAACAGCAGTAGCAGGGGCACCGCTGCGCTTTTCCCAGCGCGCGCCAGCGACGCGACGAACAGTGCGATGCCGGCGAGGTTGAGTGCCGTGACGCCGGCTTCGATCCAGCGATACGATCCAGGCGTATAGGCGAGATTACTCACACCATGCAGCCAGAACCTGAGGTCACCGTTTCCGAAAAGCCACACAGCCGGATACAAGTGGGTAAACAGCCACAGCACCAGCACCACGAATCCCGCGTCGACCGCGGCCCCGGGCAGAAAGATGCGATGCCGCAACCGATACAGGCGGCCACCCAGGAGGAAGCGCTGACCGGCGGAAGCGGCGATAACAGCCCCCACCAGCGCGCCGAGTCCATTGCTCAGCAGATCGAGATTCGAAGGGACACGCTGCGGAAGGTAACTTTGCAACGTCTCCAGAGCAAGGCTCAACAGGGTGCCGACCAGTACCGCAATCACGGCCGCCCATCTGGACGCGGTTCGGCCTACCGCACTCAAGGTAATGAGCAAACCGAGTGGAAGGTAGCCAATCACGTTGATTGCGACATCGGTTGCGGTGTAGTGGCGTGGCCAAGGCTCGAACAGGAAGGTAAACGGGGAGGCGGCCAGCTGACGCCACGGCCCAAATGGATAAAGGCTCGCGTAGACGACGAGCAGTACGTAGGCAACGGCCAGGTATCGCACCAGCCGCGACCGGCGCGCATAAGCGCCGTCCTGGCCGTCAGGATGCAGAGTCATGTCGGACAGTATTGCCGCATCATTTCTGCCGCCGATCCCCGGCCATGGTTGCGATTCACCTCGGGCCGGCACCACGCCGGCACTCGTAGACGGCTGCGCCGCCGCCTATTTCGCCTTGATCTCGGTCCAGATTCGATTGAGCAAGCGCCTCTGCGCAGGCGTCATATCCTTGAGCATCTCCAGCTTCTTCGAGGTCTGCTCATCGGGGAAGATGGCCGCGATCTGCTTGATCTCGGGCTTGATGTACTGGAGGGCGTCACGGTTGGGGTTACCCGAGCCGATCATGTTGGTGAGATCGGCGGAGTTGCGCCCCTCCAGCATGAAGTTGATGAACTGCTGCGCCAGGTCGGGACGCGGGGCGCCCTTGGCGATCACCATGGTGTCCAGTGCCAGCACCGCGCCCTCTTTGGGCAGCGCATGGCGGATGCGAAACTTCATGCCCGCCTTCTGTGCGCCCTGGTCAGCTTGGTAGATATCATTCGAGTAGCCGTGCACTACCCAGATGTTGCCTGCGGACAGCTCGCGGATATAGCTCGACGCATTGAAGGCAGCCCAGTACGGCTTTGCCTTCAGAATCGCTTCCTTGGCCTGCTGCCAGTGCTTGGGGTCGCGATCATTGACCGAGTAGCCGAGGTATTTCAACGCGGCGGCCATCAACTCGCTCTGACTGTCGAGCACAGTCACTCGCCCTTTGATCTTCTCCAGGATCTTGGGATCGAAGATCGTGGCCCAGGATTCGACCGGAACTCCGAGCTCTTTGATCTTTTGCTCGTTGTAACCGATCAGCGTGATCGACATCGCATAGGGTGCGGAGTATTTGTTGCCCGGGTCGAACTCCGTGTTCAGATATGTCGGCAGGACGTTCTTGAGATTCGGCACCGCGCCGTGATCGAGCGGCTGCAGCCAGCCCTGTTTGGCCATCGCCTGGATGTAGTTCGAAGTCGGCACGATGACGTCATAGCCGCGCGCGCCCGCGGCGAGCTTGGCCATCATCTCTTCATTGTCGGAGAAGTAGGTCTGCTGCACTTTGCAGCTGCAGGCCTTTTCGAAGCGCGCGAGCGTCTCCGGGGCGATGTAGTCGTTCCAGTTGTAAAGATGCAGCACGTCGTCCTTGGCCAGCGCAGGCAGGCTGAGGAGCCACAGCAGACAAAGCAGTTTTTTCACGGTTGGTCCCCCGGGTTTAGAGGCATGGGCTAGGCAAGAGTATGGCAAATCGATCGTACTCGCCAGCGGTACCGCCGGCTCTAACGTCCCCGCAGCGCGCCCGGTGCGAGGCGGGATGCCACAACGATGAGCGCCAGTGTGAGCAGCATCAGCAGCGTGGACACCGCGTTCACCTCGGGCGTCACCGAGATCTTCACCATGGTGTAGATTTTCAGCGGCAGGGTCAATGCATCGGCTCCGGCGGTGAAATAGGTAACGACGAAATCGTCGATAGAGAGCGTAAACGCCATCAGGGCGCCGGCGATGACACCGGGCATGATGAGCGGCAGCGTGATCAGCCGGAATGCGCCCCACGGCGTTGCACCCAGATCGCGAGCGGCTTCCACCAGGCTCTCGTCCATGCCAGCCAGGCGGGAGCGCACGACGATAGCGACGAAACCGATGCAGAACGCGATATGGGCGAGCGTGATGGAGATCAGCCCGAGCGTCAGATTGATGCCCACGAAGAAAATCAGCAGGCTCACACCCATCAAAATCTCAGGGATGGCGATCGGCGCAACCACCAGGATGGGCAGCAGACGCAGTTTGTAGCGATACATCGCGTAACCCGCCATTGTCCCCAGCGCGGTGGAGACGATACTTGCCACCAGGCCGATGACCAGCGAGTTCCGCGCAGCGGTCAACATCTCCTCGTCGGCAAACAGCTTGCGGTACCAGTCGAGCGTGAATCCGACCCACTGTGCGTTCAATCGAGAGTCGTTGAACGAGTAGACGACCACGATCACGAGCGGCGCGTACAGGAACACGTAAGCAAGCACGGCGGCGGCCCACAACCACAACGAACGGCGTTTCATGCGAGCGCCCTCTCGCGCCGCGCGTACCAGGCCGTCGCAGCCGCCAGTGCGATGGCGGTCAGCGTCAGGATCATCGACAGCACGCTGCCGAAAGGCCAGTCGCGGGTATCGAGAAACTGCTGCTTGATCACATTGCCGATCATGATCCCGGTGGTGCCCCCTAGGATGTCGGGGATGGCGAAGATGCCGAACGCGGGTATGAACACCAGCGCCCCTCCCGCGAATACACCCGGCAGAGAGAGCGGGAAGGTTACGCGCCAGAACCGCTGCCAGGCGCTCGCACCTAGATCCTGTGCCGCATCGAGCAGGGCCGGGTCGTGCTTTTCAAGGTTGGCGTACAGCGGCAGCACCATGAACGGCAGATGCACGTATACCAGCCCGACCACTACAGCGAACGGCGTGAACAGCAGACGCATCGGCTGCAATCCGGCGAGACCGATCAGCGAGTTGAACGCGGCGACGAACACGGATTGCGGGCCGAGAATGATCATCCACGCATAGACGCGGATCAGGAAGTTGCTCCAGAACGGCAGGATCACCAGCAAAACGAGCAGATCTCGATGCCGCTTGGGGCTGCGCGCGATCAGCATCGCCAGGGGATAGCCGATGAGCAGGCAGAACACCGTGGTGAGGACCGCGTAACCGAACGACTTCAGAAACAGTTGCGCATATAAGGCGTCGGAAAAGAATCGTTGATAATTTTCCAGCGTCAGGTTGAGCGTGGTGCCGCCATCTTCGGAACGCTCGAAGACCGGCGCAAGACCGCCGAAGTCGCCCGCATAACGGAACGACGCCGCCACCATGATCAGCGTGGGGATGGCGAAGAAGACGACGAGGTAGAGCAGCGGCGGGGCGCCGATCAGCCATTTGTTCAGGGCGCGTTCCCGCACGTCAGTCCGCCAGAAAGCGGCCGGCGTCGAAGCGCCAGCTGATTTCGACGAGATCGCCGGCCTCGAAGAATTTCACCCGGCCGGGCGCCGAGTTGGGCAGCATCGCTTCCACACGCGTGCCGTTGGGCAGTTCCACGACGTAGACGGTCACGTCCCCCAGATAGAGGAAGTCGAAGACTTTGCCGGCAAAATGATTGTGCGCGGGATCGGCTTCAAGTTGCGCACTGATCTCCACCTGCTCAGGGCGCAATGCCAGCGCTCCGCGCTGTCCCGGCAGTGCAGCGTCCGTCCGCATCGCTTTCACTTCCCCAAGCCCGAGAATGTTCAACCGCATCGTTTCCGCGTCGACCGATAGGACCTCAGCGTCGAGAATATTGCAGGTACCGATGAAATCGGCGACGAAGCGGTTCTTCGGAAACCCGTAGATCTTGGACGGCTCGTCCACCTGCTCAACCAAGCCAAGGTTCATCACGGCGATCCGGTGCGCCAGCGCAAGCGCCTCCTGCTGATCGTGCGTCACATAGACGAATGCGATGCCCACTTCACGCTGCAAGGTGATCAATTCGAGCTGCATGCGCTCTTTGAGCTTGGCATCGAGCGCGGCCAGCGGCTCGTCCAGCAGCAGCAGCTTGGGCCGATTGATCAGCGCACGGGCCACCGCCACGCGCTGGCGCTGACCGCCAGAGAGCTCGTTCGGATAGCGTGCACTCATGCCGGCGAGCGACACGTCCTCGAGCGCCTCGTCCACCCGCCGGGAGATCTCCGCGTCGGCCACCTGCGCCATCTTCAGAGGGAAAGCGATGTTCTGCGCTACGGTCATGTGCGGAAACAGCGCATAACTCTGGAACACCGTATGCACATTGCGCTTCTCTGGCGCAACGCCGGTCATGTCGCGGCCGTCGAGCCAGATGCTGCCCCCGTTCGGTGCATCGAAACCCGCAATCATCCGCAGCAGCGTGGTCTTGCCGCAGCCCGATGGCCCCAGCAGGCAGAAGAACTCGCCGGCCTCGATGCTGAGGCTGACGTTATCCACGGCTGTGAAATCGCCGAAGCGGCGGGTGATGTTGCGGATCTCGAGCAGGGCCATCGCGCGCCAATCGCAAGAAATGCGCGATTCTAGCAACTGTAGCCCGGATTGCACCCTACGAAAGCAAATCCCCCGGTTCGGACTAAAAACCGGGGGATCAGCCGGGGGATCAGCAGGAATGAGACTTCAGAACTTCCAGGTCAGATCGAACTGCATGATCTTGAAGGTACTGATCGGCTGAACCGCCGGGATATCCGGGTTGCTCCCCGGCGTTGGGGCGGACCCGTTGACGCGATGCGCTTCGCCCGCCCTGATAGTGGTGATAATGGCGTCGGTCGGGCACCACGCAAACCCGAAGAACAGCCCCTGCAAGTTGGTCCGGCCTTCGAAGAAGTCGGAGTCGGTAAGGTTTGGATCCAACGAGTTGAGAGCGATCGATTGCCAGTAGGCGCGCGCCTCCCAAGTGTGTTTCTTGGCCGCCGCCTGGTTCAACACCAGGCCCAGGTTGGTGCCGATCTGAAAGCCGATCTGATAGGCCTGGCTCTGGCTGCCTGCGGAAGCGTAGCTGCCCCTGGCGGCGCGGTCGCTTGCCTGGGTGTTATAGGCATAATCTCCAAAGATCCGCGCGTCGAGGTCGCTGATTGGGAAATTGATCTCCCAGGGCACGTCCCAGTAGCGCAGATTGTTTAGACCGTCGGCAAACGCCAATCCGGCGGCGTTTGTAGGTTGGGTATTCTGAGCACCCCTGGCGAACGGACCCGAGAATCCGCTGGAGTTCGGGTTGTTGTTGGCTCCCCCCGGAAAGTCCGGAGGCCCAAAACCGGAATAATTGTAATAGCTGAGCGCTATCTTGACTGATTTTCTGTCTCCAAACTTATAGTTGACACCGCCCTGCCAGGCATACTGGTAACCCTCGTAGCTGGAGAAGCTTAGGTCTGAGTTGTTTTCAGTCGGAGAGAACTGGGAGTAGACGAACTGACCAAAGTTGCCGAACAGGCTCCACTGGTCATTGAGCTGAAAATTGAACTTTTCAGCGATACCCTCCGGGTTGATGTCCGGATCCCAGACCATCGGCGTGCTATACATGGGATTAGGCATCTTGCCTGCCTGCAACGTCACCCAGGACGCGGGTTTCCAACCCAGGTAGGCTTGACCGACATTGATTCCCGCCTTGCCATAGGGGCTGGTTCCACCACCTGTGTTACTGTTGGTGTTACCGAAGGTGTTCCAGGGCGAACGCGGGTTGGTGCTCGTTTCCACGCGCAGCCCGTAAAACCAATCATCCGTGAGATCCCCGCGGATACCGATGCGCACAGCATAGCGCCAGCGGTCGAGCTGCTCCGAGTCGGCGCCTCCCGCCTCTGCGATTGGAAACGTGGAGTCAGCCGACCGGCTCTCGTAGCGCACGCGCACGTCACCGTAGAGCTGGATGCTCCTGATGCCTGGATTGATGTCGACTTTGGTTGCCTGTTTGGCCTTTTCTTCTTTTTCGGTGTCCTGCGCCGCCTTTACCGCCTGCCGACGCCGCTCGGCACGTTGCTCCAGCAACTCCTCTTCACGCGCTTTCTTGAGCGCCTTGTACTCGTCGTCGGACAGGACGCCCTTGTCTCTGAGTTTCTCGAGCAAGTCGTCCATCATCTGGCTCTGCGCAAGCGCGCCGTTTGCGGCGAACCCGAACCAGGCTGCGGCAGATACCGCGGCAACGACCGTGCCGAACCGATTTGCACCGATGCGAACCCGCATTTTTTTGTTCTCCGGTCAAGAATCAGCCAACCGCGCCCCGATGACGCGGCAAAATCGCCTGCATCCAGCGAAGAATTCTGCGTAGATTACATGACAGCCTGATGAAAGAACATGCCGGCGAACCGTCCGGAAGCCGCCCAGGCGGAGGGGCGGTGCAGCGAAACCGTCACACTCGAAGGTTCGCTGTACGGATTCAAGTCAGTAGATGCAGCAGCTGGATCAGCAGGAGGACGCTCAGCGCCAGGGCCAGCACCATCAGCCACCGGGCGTGTCGCCTGTGGCTGGCGATAAGCTGCTGCAGATGCAGCCGCAAATTAAGGGGTGTTTCTTCCGCCAGGCGTTGCGACAGCAGGCGGGGCAGTCGGGGTAGGAGCGTGCCCCAGTAGGGCGCTTCCTGACGGAGTTCCCGTACCAGCGCTCGCCAGCCGAGCTGCTCCGACATCCAGCGCTCCAGATAAGGCTTGGCGGTGCTCCAGAGGTCGAGATCGGGATCGAGGTCGCGGCCCAGGCCCTCTATATTGAGCAGCGTCTTCTGGAGCAGGACCAGTTGCGGCTGGATCTCGACGTTGAACCGCCGGGAAGTGGCGAACAGGCGCAGCAGCACGCGTCCGAACGAAATCTCGCGCAGCGGCTTATCAAAAACCGGCTCGCAGACGGCGCGGATCGCGTTCTCGAATTCTTCCAGGCGCGTGTTTGGCGGCACCCAGCCCGCCTCCAGGTGCGCCTGTGCGACGCGTCGATAGTCGCGCCGAAAGAAGGCAAGGAAGTTCTGGGCGAGATAATTCTTGTCGCCATCGGTAAGCGTACCCATGATGCCGAAATCGAGTGCGATGTAGCGCCCCTGCTCGTCGACCAGGATGTTTCCCGGATGCATATCGGCATGGAAAAAGCCATCGCGGAACACTTGCTGGAAGAAGATCTCGACGCCGTTGCTCGCCAGCCGAGGGATATCCACGCCCTGCGCGCGCAACACATCCACATGGCTGATCTGCGTGCCGATCATGCGCTCCATCACCATGACTTCGCTCGAGCACCAGTCCCAGTACACCTCGGGCACGCGCAGGATTTCTGAGTCGGCGAAATTGCGCCGCAGTTGACTGGCGTTGGCCGCCTCGAGCATCAGATCGAGCTCGTCGTTCAGATGGCGCTCGAATTCGGCGACCACTTCGCGCGGTCGCAGCCGTTTGCCGTCGCGCCACAGCAGCTCGATCAGCAACGCACCGCTGTACATGAGCGCAACGTCATTGCCGATCACGCGCTCGATGCCGGGTCGCAGCACTTTGACGGCAGCCTCGGTGCCATCGTGCAGGCGCGCCAGGTGGACCTGAGCGACCGACGCACTCGCCTCGGGTGTCAGCGTGAAGCTCGCGAATACGTCGTTCAACGGTTTGCCGTACACGCGCTCCAGGGTCGCGACCACCTGCTCATGGGGAAACGGGGGCACGCGATCCTGCAGCTTGGC
>Ga0335082_10007934_pt1 | contig 11529 bp, 13 predicted proteins | sample Lox_Sample_41_FD_206718 | JGI IMG/M metagenome (GOLD analysis project Ga0335082, IMG submission 206718) | Soil microbial communities from Loxahatchee National Wildlife Refuge, Florida, United States - Lox_Sample_4.1 | ecosystem: Environmental > Terrestrial > Soil > Wetlands | place: USA... | reverse complement strand
GAGCGCACCGATCGCGGCGCCCTGGTAGAGGCCGATGTTCCCGGGCAGGAACGGCATGGTGTTCGCGAGGCCGGTCACGACCATGTAGAGCAGCGCCGAGCCGACGCCGACGTGGACGCCGACCGCACGGAGGAAGAGCAGGACGGCGAACCAGCGCGCGACCCAGGTCGCGACGAGGATTGCTCCGGCGCGAAACATAACTCCGCGCGGAGCAGCGGCTCCGGCGAGGAAGGCGGTGACCTGCTTCGGGAGGCGGTCGCCGAGCCGGCTGTGCAGCGCCGAGGCGGCGAGCAGTAGGCCGGCCGCGAGCGGCAAACCGACGAGCATCGCCACGCGTGCCCAGGTGGGTACGGGAAGAAAGAACGCCGAGGCCGCGCCGACGAGGACGAACGCGACCGACTCGAGCAGGTGCGCGCACATCAGGCTCCCGCCCGCGCGCGAGACTCCGGGCCACTTCGGCCCGGCCGCGACCTTCAGAACCGCGACCTTCGACGCCTCGCCCAGCCGTCCCGGGAGGACGGTGTCGAGGAACGAGCCGATCGAGCTCGCGGCGTACACCGCGCGGAACCCGACAGGCGAGCGCACGGTCGACGACCAGGCCAGTGCACGGAGTGGCTGTACCGCCGCGCAGATCGCCACGCCGCCCGCGAGCAGCAGCCAGTCGGGCGTCGCTGCAGCGTGGATCACGCTCGTGCCGGTCCGGCGGACCAGCAGGAAGACGGCGACCACGGAGGTCAACCCGATGAGGGCGATCAGACTGCGGCGGCCCACCTGCACATCTGCGGCATCGGCAGTTCCTCCCGGGCCGGCTCACCCCTGGTCGAGGGAACCCGCGAACATAGGGCCATGAACGAGCTGCGCGAGCGACGCGAGACCGAGCTGCGGCTGCGGCCCGAGCTCGCACTCGAGTCCCTGGACGAGGCCGAGGCGTTCCTCCAGGATCGCGGCCTGCTGACTCGGACCGCGGACTCCGCGCTGCCGAGCCTGTTCGGAGCCTGTCACGAGGAGCCGTACGCGCCTGACAAACCCGGGTTCGGCCAGTGGCCGCGGACGAAGTACGGCTGGTTCGGCGAGCTGGGCGCCCGCGGCTACCCGATTCTTGCGATCCATCGCGGCAAGAACCTCCTGGTCACGGACGAGTTGGCGCGGCTGGCCGACCCGATTTGCCGCGCCGAGCTCGAACGGATGGAAGCCGCCAACCCGGGCTGGGGGCGTCTGCTGCGGCATCTCGGCGAGGCTGGGCCGTCCGAGCTCGCCGACCTCCAACTGGAGCTCGGGCTCACGCCGAAGGAGCTCAAGCAGCTGCGTTACCCGCTCGAGCGCTGCGGTGCGGTCGTCTCCCGCAGCATCGTGTACGAGGAGCCGCACAGGCACACGAGCGAGCTCTCGCGCTGGGATCAGGTCTTTCCCGAGCCGGCCGAGAACGGCGGGCTCGGGCCGCTCGTCTTCGCTGCGGTGCGAGCGGCCGTCGTCGCCCCCGAGCGCGAGGTGCCGCGGTGGTTCTCGTGGCCGTTCGAGGACGACCTGCTCGACCGGCTCGTAGGTGAAGGCCAGCTCGCGCGGCCGGAGGACGGATGGCTGACGGCGCCGTGATCCGGGAGCTTCGCCAGGAGGACGCCGCGGCTGTCGCGGCGATCGAGCTCGCGGTCAACCCGCATCAGATCGCCACCGCTGCGTCGATCTGGCACCGCGCCCGCCGCCCGATCGAGCGGGAGCAGCGACGTGAGTGGGTCGTCGACGTGGACGGCGAGATTGCGGCGTCGGGGTACGCGGGCTTCGAGTGGGCCGTGCCGACGCACGGAAAGGGGCGGTTCTGGCTCGGCGTACATCCCGACCGGCGCGGCCAGGGGCTCGGTGACGCGCTCTACGAGCAGGCGTCGGAGTACCTGCGTGCGCGCGGTGCGTGGCGGCTGCGGACCTGGGTCGACGACGACCCCGACGGCACGCGCTTCCTCGAGCAGCGCGGTTTCGTGTGCCGCGGGTTCGACGTGGTCTCCACGCTCGAGTTAGGGGGCGCGGAGCTGCCTGAGCCCTCGGTACCGGTCGTGCCCCTGGGCGAGGTGCGCGACCGGGTGGACGACCTCTACGCGATCTGCGCGGCCGGCGAGATCGACATGCCCGGCGACGAGCCCGAGACCGAGCTGAGTCTCGAAGGGTGGATGCAGGACGACTTCGGCGCGCCGGACCTCTCGAACGAAGGCAGCTTCGTCGCGCTCGACGGGGACCGACCGGTGGCGCTCGCATTTCTGACCATCGATCCGGCCCGCAGGCTGGCATACAACCTGATGACCGCGACGCTGCCGGGGTTCCGTAGGCAGGGGCTCGGACTGGCGGTCAAGACCGCGGCCGCGCGCTGGGCGGCAGCGAACGGCTACGAGCGGATCGTCACCGAGAACGAGTCGACGAACGCCGGCATGCGCGCGATCAACGACCGCCTCGGCTATCGGCCTCTCTACGACCAGACGTCATGGATTCTGCAATGGGAAAGCGCGCCGAGCGAGAGCAGGTAGCACCTGCGAGGTGACCCAGACCGGGGTTGTCGCGTAGCGCTTCGAGTAGCGGAAGCTCCCGTCTGGGCGGTGCATCCGGCGGAGGTAGGCGATCGAGCCGCGCGGAACCGCCTTGTGCGCGGACACGAAGGCCTGGATCGCCCATGCGGTCGACTGCGAGTCGGATCCGCGGGCCTGCGAGAGCTCGAAGCCGCCGTCACGGTTCTGCAGACGCTTCAGGTATGCGAGGCCGCGGCGAATCGGCTTGCCGGTGACCCCGGCCGACCGCAGCGCCTGGATTGCGGCCGCGGTGTCGTTCGAGTCGGGCGCGCCGCCCGCGAACCAGCCCCAGCCGCCCGAGCGCGCCTGGCGGCGGAGGACGAAACGGACAGCGGTGCGCGGCGCAGGCTCGCGCGCCTGGCGCAGGGCGAGGATCCCCCAGACGGTCGAGTTGACCGTCGGCCCGATCCTTCCGTTCGCGTGCTGCAGCTTGCGGATCCGCGCGAGCAGGTCCTCGGGTCTCCGGCCCAGCGCGCTCTCGGCCACTGCGACGAGCTCGACGTCGGTCGCCTCGGTCAGCGTGCTCTCGTGCGCGACGAGGTAGTCGAGCGCGCCGCCGGTGTCCGCCCCCGCCGCCTTCAGCCCGAGCGAGGCCCACGCCGTGAGCTGTGGGCTCGCCGTGCCGTTCGTCTCGGAGAATCCTCCACTCGGCCCCTGGCGTCCCTGGAGGAACGCGGTGCCAGACACCGCAACAAAACTATGACGAGCTCCCGAAAACGCCTGCACAACGCCCGCCCGCCCGGTGTCAGACACCGTCACGAAAGTGCAACAGAGAAGCGCGACGAGGGTTGGCTTCACGCCCACACGACCTCGGCCTTCAGGCGGCGGGCGAAGCGTTCGAGTAGTCGTCGTAACTCGGGCCCGATCGCGAGCGCCAGGATCAGGTTCCCGGTCGCGTGCGCGACGTCGAACGAGATCCCTCGCACCCACAGCGCCGCGAACGCCTGCCGTGTGCGGGTAGAAGCTGAGCCACTCCCAGACGTCCATCAGCGCGTCGTAGGCGAACCCGAGCGCGAAGCACATGAGCGCGAGCGGCACGCGGCGGCGCAGAAGCGGCGCGGCGAGCCCGCCAATCAGGCCGCACATGCCCCAGGCCAGCATCTGCCACGGCGTGTACGCGCCCTGACCGAGGTAGAAGTTCGAGATCAGCGCTGCGAGCGCGCCGGTCGTCGCCCCGGCGCGCGGGCCGAGCGCGACCCCGGCGACGACCGCGATCACGGTCACCGGCTGCACGTTCGGGATCGCGGCGAAGAGGACACGACCCGCGGCCGCCGCGGCGGCGAGCGTCGCGATCAGCACGAGCTCCTTGCTCGACCCCGGCCCCGCCTCGAGCCACGCGACCCCGGCAGCGATCAGGGCGCCGGCCACGAGGAGCAGTGAGAGCGCGGCGTCAGCCGGGTCGATCGCCGTCCAGGCGACCGCGACGGTGGCCGCGACCAGCGCAAGTGCGATCGCCAGCCTAGGCAAGCGAGACCTCCCGCTCGGGCTCGGACACCGTCGAGACGACGCGATCTGCGACGGCCGACGCGAAGACGTGGTCGTTCGTGACGACGAGCGTCGCGCGGCCGGGTGCCTGGGCGCGGAGGAGCTCGGCCAGCTCGTCCTTGCGCTCGGGGTCGACGCCGCGCGTCGGCTCGTCGAGGACGAGCAGCTCGGGATCGGCCACGAGCACCGCCGCTAGGGCAAGCCGCTCCCGCTCGCCGCTCGAGAGGTCGCGCGGGTGCCGGTCGGCGTGGCCCGCGAGCCCGACCTCCGCGAGCGCGCCGCGGGCGCGGACGAGATCGCCGTCGACGGCGAGCCCGACCTCCGCGTCGGCCCGCTCGGCCACGAGGTAGCGGCCGGGGTCCTGGCTCAGGTAGCAGGCGCGCCCTGTGCGCGCGACTTCCCCCGCCTGCAGCTCGAGCAGACCGACAGCCAGCTTCGCGAGCGTCGTCTTACCGGAGCCGTTCGGTCCCACGAGGGCGACCACCTCGCCGCGCCCGACCTCGAGCGACGCATCGCGCAACACCGGCCGCTCCTCCTCGTACTCGTACGACACGTCCTCGACGCGGCAGACCGTCTCCCCCACAGGCTCGCCGTCCGGAAGGTCAGCCTCGCGCGGCAGCCAGGCGTGAGGCAGCTGCTCCAGCGCGTCGGCCCTCGGCGCGTCCAGGACGATGCGACCGTTCTCCATAAACAGCACGCGGTCGCAAGCGTCGAGGACGCGCTCGGGCCGCTGTTCCGAGACGACGACCGCGGCGCCGGACGAGCGGGCGAGCCCGATCGCCTCGGCCGCTCCGTCCGGGTCGAGCTGTGACGTGGGCTCGTCGAGGATCAGGAGCTGCGGCTCGAGCGCGAGCACCGAGGCGAGGCACACGCGCTGCAGCTCGCCGCCCGAAAGCTCCGCGACCGGCCGCCCAAAGAGGTGAGCCGCGCCGACCGACGAGAGAGCCGCGGTCACCCGGCCCGCGATCGCCTCCGGCGTCGTGCCGATGTTCTCGAGCCCGAACGCGACCTCCGACTCTACGCGCGTGAACACGACCTGGTCCTCGGGATCCTGGAAGAGCGTGCCGACCGTCCCCGCGAGCTCGGACGGCCTCGTCGTGCGCGTGTCGAGCCCGGCGATCTCCACCCGGCCCGAGAAGCGCCCGCCGTGGAAGTGCGGCACGAGCCCGGCGAGCGCGCGCAGCAGCGTCGACTTCCCCGATCCGGACGGCCCGAGCAGCACGACGACCTCCCCGGGCTCGAGCTCGAACGAGACCCCAGACAGCGCCGAGTGGCGGCCGGGATAGGCGAACGAGAGCCGTTCGACGCGCGCTAGAGCCACAGCGCCCCCAGCACGACCGCCAGCACCCCGGCGACGAGCGCGAGCCGCTCGACGAGTCCCCAGCGCGGCCTCGGCGCGCGCGTCGCGCCGACTCGCCCGTAGCCGCGGGCCTCCATCGCCTCCGCGAGGTTCATCGCCCGCTCGAGCGAGCCTGCGAGGAGCGGTGAGAGCAGGCGCGCGCGGCCGCGAACACCCGTGACGTCTACCCCGCGCCCGCGCAGAGCCTCCACCAACCCGGACGCGTCGCGTTCGAGCGTCGGCACGAGCCGGGTCGCGAGCGCGATCGCGAGCACTGAGCGTCGCGCAAAGCCGGCCGACTGCACGAGGCGATCGTGGTCGAGGAGCAGCGCGTAGGCCGCGAACGCGAGCGCGACGGCCGTCAGCCGCAGGCCCTGAAAGATCCCGTTCCGCAGCTCCTCGCTCGTGACGTCGAGCTGACCGAGGACGGGAACGGTCGGCCCGGTCCAGAGCGGGTGCGAGCCGATCGTCTCCACCAACGGCGTCACGACAACGACCGCGAGGCCCGAGACGAAGGCGCCGACGAGGTACATCCGCCGCCGGTCGGCCGGAGCCCGGAGGCAGACGACGAGCAGGACGACCACGATCACCGCGACCGACTCCGGCCGGTCGGCCAGGAGCGCGGCAATCGCGAGTCCTGCGAGCAGCGCTGCAGCGGGGACCGGGCTCACGGCACCGAGTACCTCAGGCGGTAGCGGAACAGCGAGCTCGGGTCTCCCGTGAACGTCATCCGCACGGGCGATCCCGGCCCGTCGCCGAGGAGCCTTGCGCGGAAGCTCGTCGGGCTCCCCGTGGACAGAACCAGAACGTTCGCGCCCTTCGGAGCCGCAGCTCCCGGAGGCAGCAGCCGCGCGCGCAGCCTGCGAGCGACAGCGCGACTCGCGGGCCCGCTCCCGACGACGATTGCCGGCCGAACCGTCCCGCCGTATCCATGCAGGAACGGCTCAGGAAACGCGCCGACGACCACAGGGTCCTGTGCGGGATCCCGCCAGGCGCGGAAGTCCCACCACTCCACGTCCCCCGCATGCAGCTTGTAGTCGGCGGCACCCCGGTCGGCCAGGTAGCCGTTCACGTAGTAGAACCACGAGCGCCGGCCGCTCTCCTTCGCGCCGTCGACGGCCCGCACGTACCGGCCGCCGTAACGCGTCTCGAGCTTCGCTACACGTGCGAGCCCCTGCATCGCCGTCAGCCCCGAGGGCACCTTCGCCCGGTGGAGTACGACGTGCCCGCGGTCGCGGGTCACCCAGACCGTGGCCTGTCCCGAGCCGCCCGCCGCCGAGCCGCACCCGGCGGCGAGCGCCCCGAGAACCGCGAGGACGGCGACGCGAGTCACGCCAACGCGTTCGAGCGAACCGCGTCCTTCAACGACGCGCGGACCGGTCCGCGGTGCCTCCCGACGCACGCCGAGCCCGTTCGCGCAAGCACGGAGCGCCTGCCGACGTGGAGCGTTGCGCCACGCGCCGGACGCGTCTTGCCCGCGTCGTTCTGTGCCAGGACGCGGTAGCAATTGCGCCCACGGGCCTCGAGCAGAAGCGTCTCGGGCCCGCCTGTCGGCCCGAACGTCGCCCAGTACCAGAGCACGTGGTCTCCGGGTTGCAGCGTCACCGCGTCGGCTCCCACCGGCGGCGAGACGCCGTTCACCTTGAAGACCCAGCCGCTCGAGGCATCGGCGGCGTACCGCCCGACCTGGTCGACGTACGGCCCGTAGGCCGTAGGCGTGACGTGGTAGTAGAACTCGCCCCGGTAGCTGGCCGACTCGAGCGCGTCGAGTGCGTTCAGCTGGACGCCGATCGACGGCTCGGACGCCCCGAAGATCGTGCGGGTCTTGCCCTCGACCCGGACGTGCACGCGCAGGGCCAGGGCAGACGGGACGACGAGCAGAGCCGCCGCGAGGACGGCGACGAGGATGAAGACACGCCTTGACACGAATCCTCCTTCCGCGAGGGGTTCGGGTGTGCGGCGGGCGGCAGGTCTTCTGACTCGGGGCTCCCTCCCTCGCCGCCTTCCCGGCCCGCGGGCCAGTGGCGTGTCGGCGCGGAGCGTCTCCCCTCACAGCGGCGGGACCGTCCCGGATTTGCACCGGGTTCCCTCACCGCTCGCCTAACGGGCGCGAGCCTATCATGGCCCCGCGATGGCTCTGTCACGCCGATTCTGGCTCTGGGCGCCGGTCGTCCTGTGGGCGGCGCTGATCTTCGCGCTCTCGTCCGTCCCGTCTCTCTCGACGGGACTCGGCACCTGGGACACGGTCCTCCGCAAGGGTGCGCACCTGACCGAGTACGCGATCCTCGGGATGCTGCTGATGCGCGCGATCGGCGAGGCGCTGCCGGCGTTCCTCGTCGGGATCGCCTATGCGGTCACCGACGAGATCCACCAGCACTTCGTCCGCGGACGCCACTCGTCGCCGTTCGACGTCGCGTTCGACGCAACCGGCCTCGCGATCGGGCTGTTGCTCTACCTCGCCGCGACCTCGCGCAGGGAACCGACCGGCTGACGCTCTCGCCGCCCGTAGAATCGTGGGCGTGGCAGAGCGGAAGACGTTCGACGACAGGCAGCTCGATGCGGTGCTCGAGCGGCTCGACGCGCTGCAGGCCGAGCTGCAGACGCTCAACCGGCGGCTCGATCACTCCGAGGGGTTCCTTGCGCTCGCCCAGGAGCTGCGCTCGCTGAACGAGTCGCTGCAGGCCCTCGCCTACGCGGCCCTCGGACAGCAGGGCCCGCAGGTCCGCCGCCGCCGCACCGGCTGACTCAGCGTTCGAGCCTGAAAATCCGGCCCTGGAGCGAGACGAGGTAGAGCTCGCCCGCCGAGTCCTCGCCGAACGAGGAGAGCAGCACCTTGTGGAGCTTCTCGTGGCGGTTGTCGACGAGCTTGCCCTTCGAGGTGCGCAGGCTCCAGATGTCCCCGGAGCAGAAGTCCGAGTAGAAGTACCGCCCGCGCGCCGCGGGCACCGCCTTGCCGCGGTAGACGTAGCCGCCGGTGACCGCGCAGCGGCCCTGCTCGTGCTTGTAGACGACGAGCGGGGAGACGAGCGCCCCTGTCGTGTTCGCCGAGACGTTCGGCTTGTAGCGGGAGCGCCCCTCCCAGACGCTCCAGCCGTAGTTGTTCAGCGTCTTCTGCTGCACAGGCGTGCGGACGTCGACCTCTTCCCAGTTCTCCTGGCCGACGTCTGCGATGTAGAGGTCGTGCGTCACGCGGTCCCACGAGAACCGCCACGGGTTTCGCAGTCCGTAGCCGACAACCTGCCACTTCGCGCCGGCCTTGTTCACGTTCAGCCGCAGTAGCTTCCCGAGGCGCTGGCTCAGGTCCTGCGCGCGGTTGTCGGGATCGCCGCCCGAGCCGCCGTCGCCGACGCTCACGTAGAGCCTGCCGTCGGGCCCGAACTCGAGCTGGCCTCCGTAGTGGTTGGCGTAGGGCTCGTGGACGGACAGGAGCTTCGTGGCCGTGCCCGGGAGCCCGCTCGAGCCGTTCGACCTGTACCGGACGACGGCCGTGTCGCCGTTTCGGTCCGTGTAGTCCACGTAGAACAGGTGGTTGTGCACGTAGTCGGGGTGGAAGGCCATCGAGAGGAGGCCCTTCACGTCGTGGTCGCTCTTGACGCGCGAGCGGATGTCGAGGAACGGCCTCGCGCGGAGTTTCCCGTTCACGATCACGCGGATCACGCCCGGCTGCTCGGTCACGTAGAGGTAGCCGGGCTGGTCCTTGGGCGCACCGGCGAACGTCGGATACGTGAGCCCCGACGCGACGAGGCTGAGCCGAAACCGCGGCGCGGAGGCGTGCGTCACGCTCAGCGCAGCCACAGGCAAGGAGGTCGCGACGCCGAACGCGACGACTCCGAGGCCGCAGGTCACACGTCGGCTGGGCAGCTATTGCACCAGCTTGTAGATGCGACCCTCCAGTGAGACGGCATACAGCTCGCCGGCGGAGTCCTCTCCGAACGACGAGAGCGAGCTGACGGTGAACGACTCGCGCCGGTTGCCGACGAGCTTCCCCTTCGACGTGCGCAGGGTCCAGATCGTCCCCGAGCAGTAGTCCCCGTAGAAGTAGCGGCCCTTCGCGGCCGGGACGGCTTTGCCGCGGTAGACGTAGCCGCCGGTCACCGAGCACCCGACGTTGTGGCTGTAGACGACGATCGGAAAGACCAGCGTCCCCGCCGGGTTGACCTGCTGGCCGGACTCGTAGCGGGATCGACCCTCCCAGACGCGCCAGCCGTAGTTGTTCAGCCCCCGCTGCTGGGCCGGCGTGCGGATGTCGACCTCCTCCCACTGGTCTTGGCCGACGTCGCCGATGTACAGGTCGTGGGTGACCCGGTCGAACGAGTAACGCCACGGGTTGCGGAGCCCGTAGCCCGCGATTTGCCACTTCGCGCCGCGCTTGTTCACGTTCAAGCGCAGCAGCTTCCCGAGGCGGGAGCTCAGGGTCTGCGCGTGGTTCTGCGGGTCGCCGCCCGAGCCGCCGTCGCCCATGCCGACGTACAGGCGCCCGTCGGGGCCGAACTGAAGCTGCCCGCCGTTGTGGTTCGGGTACGGCTGGTCGACGAACAGCAGCTGCTTCGCGGTGCTCGGAAGCCCGACGGCGCCGTTCGAGCGGAAGCGGACGACGCGCGTGTCGCCGTTCCGGTCCGTGTAGTCGACGTAGAACAGGTGGTTGTGCCGGTAGTTCGGATGGAACGCGACCGAAAGCAGCCCCTGCTCAGAGTCGCTGCTCCCGACGCGCGAGCGGATGTCGAGGAACGGCCTGGCGCGGAGCTTGCCGTTGACGAGCACGCGGATCACACCCGGCTTCTCGACCACGTACAGGCGGCCGGCCTGGCCCTTCGGCGCGCCGACGAACACGGGATCGCTGAACCCCGAGGCGATCAGCTTGAACCCGAGCGCGCGCTGGGAGCTCGGCCGCTCGACGCTTCCGCAGGCAACGCTTGGAAGCGCAACGACCACCAGCGCTGCGAGGACCCCGACCCAGCGCGTCATGCTTTCAGCAGCACCCTCTTCAGCTCGTCTTCCTTGCCGGGCTGGAGAATAGCGAGCACCTGGTCGCCGGCCTGCAGTTCCGTCGAGCCGACGGCGATCTCCGCGCGGCCGTTGCGCATGACCGAGATCAGGCGCGACCCTTCCGGGAGCTCGAGAGCCTCCACCTTCTTGCCCGCTGCCGGAGCGCTCTCGTCGATCAGCACCTCCACGATCTCGAGGTTCTCCTTGCGGAGCTCGAGCAGGTGGACGAGATCGTGCTCGGGCACCTCGTGCTCGATCAGCGCCATCAGGCCTCGGGTCGCCGAGACCGTCGGCGAGATCCCGAGCAGGTCGAAGTGCGCCTGGTTGCGCGGGTCGTTCACGCGCGCGATCACCTTCGGCACGCCGTACTTCTCGCGCGCCAGCTGACTGATGATCAGGTTGTCCTCGTCGTCGCCGGTCAGCGCCGCTACCACGTCGGGCGGCCGCGCGATGCCGGCGCGCTCGAGGACGAAGATCTCGGTCGCATCGCCGAGCAGCACCTGGTGCTCGAACTCGTGCTCGAGCCGCTCGAAGCGGTCGCGCCGCTGCTCGATCAGCGTCACCTCGTGCCGGTCGTCCTTCAGCAGCACGCGCGCGAAGTTCGCGCCGACCTTGCCGCCTCCTGCCACGACGATGTACATCAGGCCGGCGTCTTCTCGGCCGGCCGCACCTCGCACGCGCGCACCGAGTCGAGCAGGACCTCGATCGCGACCGAGGTCGGGCAGATCGTGCGCAGGCCGCGCTCGCGGTAGAACTCGGCCCGCGCCGGGTCGAGCACGCGCACGACGACGCACTGGTTGTCGAAGCGCTGCTGTGCGACCTGGCCGATGACGATGTTCGTGTTGTCGCCGTCGGTCGCGACGACGACCGCGTCGGCCTCCTCGATCCCGGCCTCGCGGAGCACCTCCGTGTCCATGCCGTGGCCCAGGACGAAGCCGCCGCGCCAGCTCTCCCCGAGCCGGCCCAGCGCCTCCTCCTTCTCGTCGACCGCCGTCACGTCCCAGCCTTCCCGTGCCAGTTGCAGGGCAATGCTGGACCCGACGCGGCCGCAGCCGATCACCAGCGCTTTCACACGCTCACATTAGCTCACGTGGGAGCCCCGTCCTCCTCCATGACCCCGTCCGGGAACGCGACCACGAGCACCTCGCAAGGTGCCTTGCGCAGGACGTA